>JAABUN010005099.1_pt1 | contig 16799 bp, 16 predicted proteins | sample 5559311 | NCBI WGS metagenome assembly JAABUN01 (sample SAMN10711877, study PRJNA513370) | rock metagenome | isolation source: Antarctica rocks | place: Antarctica: Victoria Land, Siegfried Peak sud
TACGACACCATTCCTACAACCCAGAACGTGCCATCACATGCGCTCTGACCTGCTGAGATACGACCTTTCCGGAGCCCTGACGTCCGAACTCTGCCCTGAGGGCACTGGTGTGCTGACCTATCCCTGGGATGGCGCGCATCGCCAGTTCACGGCCGGTCGCGGTTACCGGTGGCAGCATCGAGCGCACCGGGCCGACTGGCGAGTCGACGTCGCGCCAGCGATGACGCGCTTCGAGTTGGGGATGCTGACCGAACTCGTTTATGGTCCGCATCCGGGCGTTGGCGATGCCCACCTGGTCGAGCAGGTCGGTGACTTGCTGTGTTGTGAGGGTCGATAGGGCGGCCTCGAGCAGGACGGTTAGCTGGTCGCGGTGCCGCACCCGTTGAGAGTTGCTGGCGAAGCGTGAGTCGTCGGCGAGCTCGGGTCGACCGAGGACCTCTGTACAGAGTGCCGCCCATTCGCGCTCGTTTTGGACGCCGAGGAACACCTGGGCGCCGTCGCCGGCACGGTGGGGGCCGTAGGGCGCGATGCTGGCGTGTGCGGCGCCGTGGCGGGGGGGCGGGGCACCGCTGTACTGAGCGAAGAAGTAGGGCTGGCTGACCCACTCACCTAGTGCGTCGAGCATGGCTACGGAGAAGCTTGAGCCGACGCCGGTTCGCTCGCGTTCGTACAGGGCGGTCAGGACGCCGGTGTAGGCGTACATGGCGGCGGCGATGTCTGCGATCGAGATCCCGGCCTTGGCTGGGGCGTCCGGGGTGCCCGTGACCGACAGCAGGCCGGTCTCGGCCTGCACGAGCAGGTCGTAGGCCTTTTTTTCCTCGTATGGGCCGTCCTCGCCGTAGCCGGAGATTGAGCAGGTGATCAACCGGGGGTATCGGGCCCGGAGCGTCTGGTCGTCCAGGCCAAGCCGGGCCACGGCGCCGGGTGCCAGGTTCTGCACGAATACGTCGGCCTGGTCCAGCATCGCTTCGAGCAGTTCCCGGTCGGCGGCCTCCTTGATGTCTAGGGTGATGCTTTCCTTGCCGCGGTTGAGCCACACGAAGTAGCTGGACATGCCGCGCACGGTCTCGTCGTAGCCGCGCGCGAAGTCCCCCGCGGCGCGCTCGACTTTGATGACGCGGGCGCCGAAGTCGGCCAGTTGGCGGGTAGCGAACGGGGCGGAGACTGCCTGCTCGAGGGAGAGGACGGTGATGCCATCCAGGGGCAGCATTACGATCGCTTCTGGGGGAACATGGACCACCGGTTGGCCTGGCGCAGGACCTGCTTGGCACGCTCGAGGACCGGGGCGTCGACCATCTGCCCCTCGACCCGGGCGGCGGTGCCGTCGGCTGTCGCCTGCACGATGTGCCGGGCGCGGTCCACGGCCTGGGATGTGGGGGTGAAGGCCGCGTTGACGACCGGCACCTGGCTTGGGTGGATGCACAGCTTGCCGGCGAATCCGAGCCTGCGGGCCGAGGTCGCGTTGGCACCAGCCAGTAGCGGGTCATCGAGCGCGAGGGTGACCCCGTCGATCGGCTGGGCGTTGCCCGCCGCGCGGGAGGCGACCACCAACGCGGACCGGGCGTACAACAGGGCGAGATCGTCCTCGCCCGCGCCGGTGTCGAGCGCGAAGTCGACCGCTCCGAAGGCGAGTCTGACCACGCCAGCCGCCGCAGCCAGCTGGTAGGCCCGGTGCAGGCCTAGGGCGGTCTCCACCAAAGCGATCACCGGGACGTGGCCTCCCAGTTGCTGGTGGAGGGTTGACAGCGCCTCGGGGTCCTCCGACTTGGGGACGATGACGGCGAGCAGTCCGTTCAGACCCCGCAGCGCCGAGCAGTCCGGCTCGTGCCATGGGCTGTCGACGCTGTTGACGCGGACCGCGGCGACCCCGCCGTGGGTGAGCCAGGCCGCGACGTTGTCGCGTGCCGGGCCCTTGGCTGCGGGTGCGACCGAATCTTCGAGGTCGCATACGACGACGTCGGCTTCGCTGGCCGCGGCCTTAGTGAAACGGTCGCTGCGGTCGCCGGGGACGAACAGAAGGGACCGGGCCAGTTCGACGCCGGGGCCTTGGGACGAGGTCGTGGCGTGGATCATCTCAGGGGGCCACCGATCCACGTCCGATGAGCTGGCGCGCGATGAGGTTGCGCTGGATCTCGTTCGTGCCTTCTCCGACGATCATCAGCGGCGCGTCCCGGAAGTAGCGTTCGACGTCGAACTCGGTGGAGTAGCCGTACCCGCCGTGGATTCGGACTGCGTCGAGCGCGATTTGCATTGCGATCTCGGAGGCGAAGAGCTTGGCCATGCCGGCCTCCATGTCAGCGCGGTCTCCGGAGTCAAAGCGCCGGGCGGCGTACAGCACGAGCTGGCGGGCGGCGGTGAGCTTGGTGACCATGTCGGCGAGGTAGTTGCCGATCGACTGATGCTTCCAGATGGGTACGCCGAAGCTTTCCCGCTCCTGGGCGTACCGTAGCGAGTCCTCAAGCGCGGCCCTACCGACCCCGAGGGCGCGGGCGGCGACCTGGATGCGGCCGATTTCCAGTCCCCGCATCATTTGTGCGAACCCTTCGCCCTCGATTCGGCCGAGGAGTGCGGTGGTGGGGACGCGGTAGTTTTCGAGCGCGATCTCGCAGCTTTCGACGCCCTTGTATCCCAGTTTGGGCAGGTCCCGGGAGAGCGATAAGCCGGGGCCTTTTTCGGCGAGCAGGATGCTGATGCCGCGGTGCCGCGGACTGGCTGTGGGGTCTGTCTTGCACAGCAGCGCGATCAGGGTGGCTCTGCGGGCGTTGGTGATCCAGGTTTTTGAGCCGTTAACCACGTAGGTGTCGCCGTCGCGCCGGGCGGACGTGCGCATGGCCTGCAGGTCAGACCCTCCGCCCGGTTCGGTGAGCGCCATCGTCGCTCGCAGCTCTCCCGTGGCCATCCCCGGCAGGTAGGTGTCCTTCTGTTCCTGCGTGCCGTAGTCGAGCAGGAGCTTAGCTACGACCGTGTGGCCCCCCATCGCGCCCGCCAAGCTCATCCAGCCGCGGGACAGTTCCTCGGTCACCAGCGCATAGCAGGGGGTGCTCACTCGGGCCTCGCCCCAGGGTTCGGGGATGGCGAGCCCGAAGATGCCCATCTGTTTCATCTGCTCGATGAGTTTCTCGGGGTAGGTGTTGGTGTGGTCCAGTTCCTGGGCGGCCGGTTTGACCGCGCGGTTGACGAAGTCGCGGACCGTCTCGACGACGGCCTGTTCCTCTTCGTTCAGTCCCTCCATGGGGCTTGTCCTCTTCCTGGTGGGGCGGGTTAGCACCAGCGGCGCAGGATGGCTGCCGCGGACGCCCACGTGAGCGCTTCCGGGTGTAGGTCGGTGCCGGCGAGGCAGTCATTGAGCTTGCCGGCCAGTTCGGCATCGGTGGGGGGACGCTCGGGTGAGCCGGGCGGAAACTGGAGGCTCGCGCGCCGGACCTGACCCCCGGCGTGCACCTCGGCCTCGAGTTCCCCGGCCAGCAGCCAGTCCCCGCCGTCGGTCAGCTCCACCTCAACGAGGTCGATGAGCCGCTGGACCGGCGCGCGGTGTACGGCCTCGTCGGTGAAGCTGGCAAAGCCCTGGTGGGCATCGAGCAGGGCTGCGGCGGCGGCGTACTCGATGCTGAACTTCGCCTGTAGGCCAGTCCGCGGCCGGTGGTGGATCAGCGGCGTAACGGTTGCCTTGGGGGTGCGCAAGACCACGCGGGTCACGCTTGCGGGGTCCAGCCCGCGGGCCAGGTCGGCGAGGGCGCTGATTGGGCGCTGGAGGGCGTAGCAGCACGGGTACAACTTGATCGCCAAGCCCCCCGGCACCGCCGGACCGTCGACGTGCACCCCCAGCGGATCACCGTGGACGAGCTGGAACCACGCGTCCACGGCGCCCCAGTCAGCGGTGGCGCCGGCGGCGGCGAGTCGAGCGGCGCGCACCCCGGCCGCGACGGCGAAGCCGACCTGTAGCGACTTGGCGTCGGTACCGAAGGCACGCTGGACGCCGCCAGCCGCGGGCACCGCGAGCGCCATCGCGGTGGCTAGCTGGTCGGCGTTCAGGCCGAGGGCGACGCCGGCACCGACTGCGGCGGCGGGAGATCCGGCGGTGCAGGTGGTGTGCCAGCCGGCGGAGTAGTGCGGCCACCCCAGCGCGGTCCCGAGCCGGGCCATGACCCCGGCGGCGGCCAGGTATCCGTGGGCGTCGCCGCCGACGGCCAGGACCGCGGGGACGCAGACGACGCTGATGTGGGCCGTTGACTGCATGTGCAGGTCGTCGAAGTCCAGGACGTGCCCAGCGATCGCCCAGTGTGCGGCGTCGGGCAGGTCCGCCGCGGTGTGCAGCACCGGGTGTGTTCGCGCGGCGACGGCGACGGCGACCGTGTCCACCAGGGCCCGGTCGGCTAGGGCGAGGTCGTCCGGCTGCGGGGCCAGCTGCGTGGCCCAGTGCGCCATTTCGTGGGCGATGGAGGTCACGTTGTCATTGCCTAGGAGATTGGGGTGCCGGCCCGGTGCGGGCACTGCCGGGTGGACGTTGACCGGGTTCGGCGCCGCTACCGCCGTGGGGAATCGTGAGTTGGTCGCGGTTAGTCATGGTGTCCTCGTCTCGGGTCCCGGCGGCCTCGAACACCGGCGCCAGGGCTGCCCCATGCCCCAGCGCCCAGATCGCGGCGGCCAGGCCTTCGGTTCGTGTCTCGCCCAGGACGGGAGCCGTTTGATGAGTGAACTTGTCCTGGACCTGTGCGTCGGTCATGGGGTTGGCGTGGTGTCCGAGGTAATGGGTGACCGCGGAGGATCTGTGTCGCCCGTCCTTGAAGCGGACGGTCACCCGGTTGCGGCTGGCCTGTGGCCAGGCCCGGTCGCTGTCCGGGTCCTGGGTAACGGTCAACCGGTCCAGCAGAAACCGCGTTTGGGGGTCGGTCAGTGCTGCGGCGGTGTAGCTGCTCGCGTCCAGGCGGCCGTGGCTGAGGGCGTGCGCGACGACGTACGGCAGGGAGTGGTCGGCGGTCTCCCGGGTGGCGGGCGCCCACTTTTCTCGGTCCCCGGCCATCACATTGACGCCGAACGCGAAGGTGCCGACCTCGACCTTGGTTACCTCGTCCAGGGGCAGGTCCGGCCCGCGTAGGTCCAGGGCCGCCTGAACGGCGCTCTGGGAGAAGTAGCCGGCCGGGAACTGTTTGACGTCGCAGCTGAGGATCGCCGAGGCGTCCCGATGCCAGGCACCGAAGTGTGGCTCGTGGCCCAACGCGGCGAACAGGCCGCCTCGGCCGGTGAACGGCTGGGCAGGTCCGGTCAGTCCGTCCGCGGCGAGTTCGACGGCTACCAGCGCGTTGCGGGCGGCGTTGCCGCTGGCGCAGCCTTTCCACATCGAGACATCGTTGAGGCGGGTCGCTTGGAGGGCGACGTTCGGTACCAGCGCGAGCGCGACGGCATGGCGCAGGTGCTCCGGCGGTAACGCCAGGACGTGGGCGGCGCCCACGGCGCTGGCCACCGCGCCGTTCAGCACGTGGTCCCAGCGTTCGACCCCGAGACGGGTGACGTCGGTCAGGCGGCAGAAGACCTCATAGGTCAGGACGACACCGTCCAGGACGTCTTGTCCAGGGATGGGGCCGGCGGTCTCGGCGGCACTGAGGACGGCCGGGATGTAGTCGCTGGGGTGACCGACGCCGGCCGTGCTGACGTAGGTGTCGTTCAGATCGAGGTAACGGACCATTACGGCGTTGGTGAAGGCGGCCACGTCAGCCGAGACCCGCAGGTCTGTTCCGACAATGTGGGTGCCGCCGGCCTGAGGTCGTCGGCCCGCGAACGCCCGTACCAAGGCGGGCACGTCGTCGTGGTATCCGCCGAAGGCGCAGCCCAGCGCATCCATGATCATCCGGGCTGCGGCGTGTCGAGCTTCCGCGGGCGGCGAGGTCCGCCGGGCCTGCATGGCAAGGTCGACGACCAGGTCCAGGACCGGATCCGCGGCGGTGGAATTAGTGTGCGTCGTCACGCCACACCTCCCCCCGCAGCAGATCTAGAAGTGGCCGCAGGTCGCGCAGTTCCCCGATCCCCGCAAGGGCGGCGGTGACCTCATCGGAGCGTTGGTCGCCGAGGCAGGGCCGCATCACGTCCACGGTCTTGGTGTGGACCTGCTGGGCGCTCATCGGGTTCTCGACGGTGCCCGCGACGTGGTTGACCGTGCGGGCATAAACTGCGCCGGTTGACAGATGCAGGCGCACCTCGGCGGCGCGAGTCCCGGCTCGATCCTCATCCGGGACGACCGCGGTCAGCCGCCGCAGTCGCAGGACGTCATCACTCTCCATGCGGCTCACGTCATGGGACATCTCGAAGGAGCAGCGACCGTCGAGCAGCGTTCCGGCCACCAGGTACTGGACGTTGACGTCCGGCATGCTTCGGTCGTCGACGACTCCGGCCAGATCGGCCGGTAGCAGGATCTCGATCCGCCGCAGTTCGGCCACGTCGAGGCGGTGGTCGGCCAGGAGTTCCTCAGCGGCTTGGACGGCGGCCTGGGCCGGGGAGCCGACGGAGTAGCGCTTGATGTTGGTCAGGGTGATCTCGTACCGGGTTCCGAGCTCGGCGCCGAGCTCCGCGGGCTTGGGTGCGGCCGAGACGGCGTCCAAGTAGTTGGGGTGCCCATCGAACACGTCGTGGACTCCGGTGCCTCCCTGGGCCACAGCTAGCGCCGCGAGAAGCCCGGAGTGCGCCGGCGAACCCGCGAAGTCGTAGGCCTTCTCCAGGTGGTCGGGGTCGCGTTGCCAGGTGGTGACACCGGTGGCCCGTTGCGCCGCGTAGGACAAGATGTGGGCGCATTGGCTGGTGTTGGCGCCTTGGAGGACGGCGGCCGCTGCTGCAGCGCCGAAGGTGGACACGATCGCGTGTGAGCTTGGTCGGCTGTGGCGAAGGTCGACCGCTTCACGTCCCAGCGCACGGCCGACCCGGCAGCCGACGTCGTAACCGGCCGCGACCGCTCGAAGGAAGGATTCTCCTGAACTGTTGCCACGCTCGGCGGCAGCCAGCGCGGCGGGCACGACAGCACAGCCCGGGTGGCTCAGGGACGGCGCGTGTGAGTCGTCCGTCTCGTCCGCATGGGCGGCCATCCCGTTAGCCAGTGCGGCTGCGGCCGCGCCGACACGGTCGGCGGTGCCGACGATGAGCGCCTCGGGTGGACCGCCCAGCGAACGTCCCAGCCGGGCGCCGAGGCGTCCCGCGGGCAGCTGACTCCCGCTGACGATGGCGGCGACGGTGTCCATGACGTGCATGACGGTGGCTCGTTGGACGGCGTCCGGAAGCGGGGTCTGCGCGGCGCGGGCGAGGTAGTCGAACAAGTCCTGGGAGGGTGTGAATGCGGTGGGCATGTCAGGCGCCCCCGGCGCTCAGGCAGGCGCGGTGCAAGCTCGTCCAGGGCTGGTCGTCGCCGAAGGCCTGGGCGGCGCGCAGCGCGGCCGTCGCCGTCGTCTGCGGCGAATCGTCCGGGTTGGGCAGCAGCTCTAGGACGAGCCACCGTCGCCCGAGGTCGTGCAACGTGTCAGCGCCGGCCAGGTCGGTGGTCGCTAAGACCTGGGCCAACCCGCGTCGTCCTTCCAGCGGTGCCGCCGGTCCGGTCATTCCGGCCTGAGCCAGCAGCGCCGCCTCGACCCCGTCTCCGGCGGCTCTGGCCCAGCTCAGGCTCACCGTGGAGGAGGCCCGGGCGGCGATCTGGGTGGCGGCCAGGCCGAGAGCGGTGACGAGCTGGTCGCGGTCCAGGCCCAGGAGTCGTCCGGCGGCAGCGGCGGCCCCGAGCCGGGAGGCGACGGCGAACCGGCGCCACCCGGCGTTGGATAGGGCCGGCTGCAGGGCTGCCTCGACGCGAAGGCCGACCTCGGCGCCGATGGCAACGGCATCCAGGCAAGCGCTGAGGGTCTGTGCTCGCAGTTCCGCGGCGGCCATCGCCGCCGCGAGGACCGGACCCTCCGGCCATGCGTTCAGGTCGGCGCCGGCAGTCCGGGCGGCGCTGTCCATGGCCAGGGCGGTGACCACCGGCGCCTCGCACACGCCGAGGAGCCCGGGGAGGCCGAGTAGGCCGACCTCGCAGGCGTCGCTCAGCGCGAGCAGCGTCCGGGCCATGATCGGCGGCTCGAGCTCGTCCGCCCCGGCGCAGGCCAAGGCCACCAACCGCGCGTATCGGGCGTGAACCCGGACCCGCACGGGTGGCGGAATGTCAGGGTCGGGGTGAGAGACGATGAAGTGGGCAAGGGACTCCGTGACGGAGTTCACGAGGCAACCGCCTTCAATGGCGTGGACCGCGGCGTCCCGGGGTCGGCGTGCACCAGGCCGGAGAGATGCCGCAGGTCCTCGGCCAGTGGTTGATGCAAGACGCACTGGATGATGGCCGCGGAGCGGCCGGGGAGGACCGGCTCGATCAAGTCGGTGACCTTTTCCTGGAGTTCTTCCCCGGTCAGGGGTCGTTCCAGGCTTCCCCGTGCCTGCCGGACGTCCCGGGACAAGATGGTGCCGTCGTGCAGGTGCACCTGGACCGCGGCCGACGCGCGACTACGTCCGGGGCTGACCTGCAGCCGGGTCCGGGAGCGGAGGCTGGCCAGGTCGGGGTCGGTTACCCGCCCGTCGCTGTACTGAGCGAGCCCGGCGCGGCCGTCGGCTAGTCCCGCCGCGACCCCGTGGATGGTGCTGAACCGCGCCTGAAGGCCGGTACGGGGTTCGGGGTTACCCGTAAGCTCGGCCACCAGGGGGTGGCACAGGATGTCGATGCGGGCGACGTCGTCGAGCCGGCCGCGCAGTTGGTCGGACATGGCGATGGCGGCGTCTATCGCGGGGTGGCACACGATGCCGCACGGATAGGGTTTGAAGGTGTTGTCGAGCAGTTCCCAGCGGGTGCCCCAATCCGCTAGGAGTTTTTCTGGCTCGTATCGCGGCGACAGGACCTTGTAGAAGCCGCCCGGGTCACCCAGCGGGTCTCCGGCGGGGCTCAGCCCCCCAGAGGCCAGCGCGGCGGCTAATACACCGTTGGCGGCCCCCTTGCCGGGGTGGAACGGCTTGATCGTTGAGCCGAAGCCCTCACGGTGTCCCAGGGTCATGTCGGCTGCTAGCCCGATAGCGTCCCGGATGGCTAATACCCCGCAGCGGCTCAGCAGCGCCGCCGTGGTAGCGGCTCCTAGCGGGGAGCAGGTGCCGGTGATGTGCCAGCCCTGGTCATAGTGCCACGGCGACATGGCAAGACCGACCCGCAGCTGGACCTCGCAGCCCATCGCGAAGGCCGCCAGCAGCTGTCCGAGGCAGGCGCCGGAGGGGACGCCGGTCGTCCACGCTGCGGCGAGTGCTGCCGCCCCGGGGTGGATGACCGTCGCGAGGTGGGTGTCGTCGTAGTCGTCCAGATGGGCGGCCAACCCGATGGCAGTGGCGGCGCGCAGCCGGTCCAGGTGGTCGGTGCGCCCTGGTATCGGGATGCTCGGGTGGCCCCCGTGCTCGCGGCCCACCTGCACGACGGCACAGACGGCGGGGTCTGCGGCCGCCCCGATCGCGGTGCCCAGGACGTTGAGCAGGCTGGCCCGCGCCATCTTCTCGACCGGCTCGTTCAAGGGACGCGAGGATGTCTTCAGGACCTGGTCAGCCAGTTGGTGAGTCAGGTTCATAGGTGTGCCTTTCCGGTGCCGTGGTCGCGGTGAGGTGCTGCCTGGGGGGTCGTGGCAGTCACGGGGGCTGGCGGGGTCACGCCCCGACGAACAGGCCCTCGACCTCTTCACGACCCTGCAGTTGCGCGGGGGCACCTTCGGTGGCGTTGAGACCGTCGCGCAGGATGTAGCAGTAGTCGCAGTAGTGCAGGGCGGTGGTGACGTTCTGTTCGATGACCAGGACGGCAACATCGAGGGCGGCGATCTCGTGGATCGCCTGCCACACCCGTTGGGCGTATTTGGGGGATAGTCCGGCGGTCGGCTCGTCCAGCAACAGCACCTTGGGCCGCAGCATCAACGCCCGCGCCATCCCGAGCATGGTCTGCTGTCCACCGGAGAGGCCACCGGCCCTGACCTTGGGTGTCTTGGCCAGGTCGGGGAACAAGTCGAGGATCTCGGCCATGCTGCGCCGGTTGTCTGCCCGGGCGACAAAGGCACCCATCTCTAGGTTCTCTCGGACCGTCAGGGAAGGGAAGATCCGTCCGAGTTGGGGCACGTACCCCAGTCCGGCCCGGACCCGGCGGTAGGGCACCAGGGCGGAGACGTCTGCGCCGTCGACCAGGACCGACCCTTGGCTCAGATCGACGAAGCCGACCAGGGCCTTAAACAGCGTGGACTTGCCGGCACCGTTGGGTCCGAGCACGGTGGTCACCTGCTTGGCGTCGACCTGCAGGCTGACACCGTGCAGGATCGGCTCTCCGCGGTAGCCCGCGACGATGTTGCGTGCCTCCAGCATCAGACTCCCACTCCTAGGTATGCGTCGATGACCCTGCGGTCTTGCCGGACCTGGCCGAGGCTCCCGCGCATGAGAACGGTCCCTTCCGCCATGACGATGACGCTGTCGCAGGTTCGGTCCACAAAGTTGAGGTTGTGCTCGACAACCAGGACGGTGATGCCACGGTCTTTCATGCCGCGGATCACCCGGGCCAGGTCCTCGGCCAGGCGCGGGTTGACGCCGGCGATGGGTTCATCCAGCAGAACCATCCGAGGCTCGGCCATCAGCAGCCGGGCCATTTCCAACAACTTCTGTTGGCCGCCGGAGAGTTCGCCGCCGAGGATGTTGCGTTTGGCGGCTAGGCCCACAGCGGCTAAGCAGTCCTCCGCCCGCTCCCGCAGCTGCGCCTCCTGGGTCCGCCAGCCACTGGAGAACAACTTCAGCGGCGATTCGCCGTCCTGGCGCTGGTGGCCCACAATGACGTTCTCCAGCACCGGCATCGACGGCAACGGACGCGCCATTTGAAAGGTGCGGACCAGCCCCAGCCGAGCCACCCGGGTACGACCCGCCCCGGCGATGTCCTGCCCGTCGAACAGGATGGACCCGGAGGAGGGCGGCAGTGCGCCGGCGATCATCTCCAGCATCGTCGTTTTCCCGGCGCCGTTGGGTCCGATCAGTCCGGTCACCTCATTCGCCTCGACGTCCAGGGTGCAGTTGCGCACCGCCTGGACCCCGCCGAAGTTGCGCGAGACTGCCTTGGCTTCGATCAATGCCGCCATAGTGCGCTCCTAGACCTTCTCGGGCGACGGCACGGGCACGTCGCTCGATCTTGTCTTGCGCGGGGGGTAGAGGCGAAGCCGCCGCTCCGGGAATAGTCCTTCCGGCCTGAAACGCAGGACCAGCAGCATCAGGACGCCAATGAGGATCCCGCGCAGCGGCTGGACGATGGCGGAGGGGATGCTGCTGGGGATAAACCGGGTGGCCTCGTTCAGGCCGACCAGGACGACAGCCGCTCCGGCCACCGCACCCAGGTTGTTGCCCATCCCGCCGATGATCACGGCGGCGAAGAGGATAAAGGTCTCGATCGGTACCCAGCCGTTACTGCCGAACGCCGAGTCATGCTCCACCAGCAGCCCGCCGCCGACCCCGGCGATGAATGAGCCGAGCACGAACGCGGTCAGTCGGATGCGAAGGCTGCCACGTCCGAAGCTTTCCGGAACGACCTCGTCGTCCTTGACGGCGCGCATCACTCGGCCCAGCGGGGACCGGTACACGCGTCGGCACAGATATAGCGTGCCGGACAGAAAGACCACCGTGATCGCCAGGAAGACCAGGTCGTTCACGATCGGCGCCGCGTTCGCGAGCGCATCGGTGAACGGGCGCGGAATGCCCGCCAGCCCCTGGTAGCCGTTGAAGATCGCCGGCTGATTGCCGATGGCGATCCACAGCACCTGCGCCAGGGCGATCATCGCGATGGCCTGGTAGTCGCTGCGCAGGTCCTTGAGGGCCACGAAGGCCATCAGCGCCGCCAACACCGCCGCCGCGAGACCGCCCAACAGCAGCGGCAGCGGCCAGGGCAGCGACCACTGGATGATGTAGGTCTGGATGAAGCCGGGGGCCCCTTTACCCAAGGTGGTTGCCGCCGTGATGTAGGCACCCGTCGCCACGAACACGATGTAGCCGAAGTTGAGGACGCCAGCGAACCCGAACTGCAGGTTCAGCCCCAACGCGAGGATCGCATTGATCGCCAGGCTGGTCGCGACCAGGAGAACGTAATACCGCATCAATTCTTTCCCTTCACCGCGAACAGGCCGCTGGGACGCAGCAGCAGCACGACGAGCAGGATCGCGAACGCGACCGCCGTCTTGTAGGCGGAGTTGATGTACGCGCCGGAGACTTCCATGGCCACGCCGATAATCAGCGCGGCCAGCATAGCGCCGATGGGATTGCCGATGCCGCCGAGGATCACGGCAGCGAACAGCACAAACACGAACAGGTTCCCCACGTTCGGGGTCACCGTGTAGACGTTCAGGGCCAGTGCGACGCCCCCGATGCCGGCTAGCCCCCCCGATAGCAGCCACGCGACTCTGGTGATCATCCGGGTGTTCAGGCCGGACGCCTCTGCCAGTTCGGCGCTATCGGACATGGCACGCATGGACTTGCCCAGTTTGGTGTAGCGCAGCAGGGCCTGCAGCCCTGCGAGGGAGAGGATTGCCAGACCAATGATCAGCAGCTGGGTGGTGGTCAGGATGAACGGTCCCAGCTGATGGCTGGTGTTGCCGCCAATGTCGTATCGGTAAAAGTCGGTCCCGAAGGCGATCTGGTAGGCGTTCTGCAGTATCAGCGAGACCCCGATCGTGACGATGAGCATGATGAACAGGCGTGCCTTGGTCCGGATGAACGGGGTGAAAACCACCTCGTTGAGGACCACAGCCAAGACACCGGTGGTCAGCATCGCCGCTACGATGCCCAATACCGGGGTCAGGTGCAGGACGGCGGTACAGAAGTATCCGACATAGGCGCCGAAGGTCAGCAGCTCCCCGTACGCAAAGTTGACGAAGTTGGTGATCCCGAACTGCAGGGTCAGTCCGACCGCACCGATGGCGATCACCGAGGCCGTCACCAGGCCGAAGCCGATTGAGTTGAACAGGACATCCATGTCTACGTTGACTCCAGGCTTTCGTTGTTCGCGCGCGTAGGCTCAGTAGCCGGCGAGCAGGTTAGCTGGCAGTTCGGCGATCTTCTCGGTCGCCCCGGAGGCGGTGAAGTGCAGGATTTCGTAAGGCCCGAAGACGTTGTGGTACTTGTCAAAGTCGTCGTTGCCACTAGCGCCGTCGTAGTTAATCTTGGTGCCGGCCTTGAGGGCCTTTACGCCGTCGGCGTAGGTGCTCACCGTCGTCCCGGGTGGGTTCGAAACCTGGGTGACCGCGTCCGCGACTGGCTTACCGGTGGTGGTCTTCGACTTCTCCACCGCCAGTGCGGCCAGGATGACGGCGTCGTACATGTCTGGTGACAGATTGGCGGTCTGGTTGCCTCCGTAGGCCTTCTTGTAGGCGTCCGCGAAGTGCTTGTATCCGGCGCCGCCGCTGCTGCTAGCCTGCGCTGCGTAGATCGGCGACTGCGCGATGTCGGCCCCCACCGCCTGGAAGAAATCGGCGGAGTCCATCACGTTGGTCCCGATAAAGGGTGTGGTCAGGCCCTCCAGCTGCTTGACCTGGGGAAAGAACGCACTGGCGGTTTGCGCGCCGACCTGGGTGAAGATGACATCCGGTTTGTCCGCGTAGAGCTTCTGAATTTCGCTGCGGTAGGAGGATTGGGCCGGAGTCAGATCAACGGTGGCGGTGATCATGCCGCCGTGCTTGGTGAAGGCGTCGATGATCGGCTGCTTTAGCGTCTGAGCGGCTGGCTGCTGCTCGAAGGCCAGCGCGGCCCGCTTGTAGCCCTTCTGCGCCGCGTATGCGGCCATCGCGATGCCCTGCTGGGAGTCCGACGGCGAGGTTCGCCAGAAGAACGGGTCGGTGTTTTGATCCAGCACCGTGGAACCGCCCACGATGAAGTTCGGCACCTTGGCTCGCATCGTGATCGGCAGCACCGCTGGAGCTGTGATCGTCCGCGGGCCGATGACGATCTGAGCGCCGTCCGCGTTGATGATCTTGCTGGCCGCACTGACCGCGTCCGTCGGGTCGCTCACCGTGTCACCGGTGACCACCTTCAGTTTCATGCCATTCGCGCCACCGGCGGCGTTCACCTCATTGACAGCAAGGTCAACACCCTTCATCAGATCTTGACCCGCCTGGGCGTTTGGGCCCGTAAACGGGGCCAGGACCCCAATGGTCAGGGTGCCGGATCCGGATGACCCGGCGCCGCTGCCGCCACCACTGCTACTGCAACCTGCCAGTACGACGAGCGTGACCGCCCCCGTGGCCAGGGCGACGTGGCGGCGGATTCCTTTCAACGTTCCAGACACGGATACCTCCAGCTGACGGGTGGGCCAAGCCGGTCCACGAAGCGTGCCGGCGCCAACACGAGGCAGAGCGCCTCCGTGCTGGGAGGGGCCGCCACCATGCGGTCACCGCGGTATACCGGAAGCCGAATCACTTGGTTTCCCAGCATACGGGATGGGATGCTACAATACGGGATAGCCTAGGGGCCGTCGAGGAAAACTGTCAAGACCCCCGAATCTTTTACCTTGCCCATAGCGGGTCCGAACGAGGAGGGACAACATGCGACAACATGGGTCACAGGACCGGAGTGGTTCGGGGGTACAGACCATCGACCGGTCAGCTGCGATCCTCTATGCCTTCTCAAGCCGGCAGCCCTCCCTCGGGGTCACTGAGGTCGCGGCCAAGACAGGCCTATCAACCAGCACCGCCTTCCGGCTGCTCAGCGCCCTGCAGCACAACGGCCTGCTCCGGCAAACCCCGGACCGTCGCTACGTGCTCGGCGCCGGCTTCCTGCAACTGGCCCACCTCGCGGCCACCCATGCGGTACTGCGCGACATCGCCCAACCAGCCATGAACACGTTGCGGGACGAGGGGGAAGAAACTGTGGGACTGCATGAGCTCTCCGGGAAAAGCGACCGAGTCACCATCGCCCAGGCGGAGAGCAGACTCGCGCTGCGCCGCACGTACACCGATCTGGGAACACCAGTGCCGCTGCCCCAGGGCGCACCCGGCAAAGCCCTGCTGGCATTTCTACCGCCATCGCAGCAGGCAGCGGTTCTGTCTGGCCCGCTCGAGCGGGTCACTCCCGCCACAATCACCGCCCCCGCGACCCTCAGGCAACAATTGGCCGACGTTCGCAGAACCGGCTACGCCATCTCCCTCGGCGAGCGTACGGCCGGTACCTGTGCGGTCGCCGCGCCCATCTGGGACCAGACCGCCCAGCCCGTCGCATGCCTCAGCATCAGCGCCCCAGAACAGCGGATGCCGATGACCCGTTGTCGAGAACTCGGCGAACTCGTCAAGAGCACCGCCTGGGAAATCTCCGAACTACTCGGCGCGGACCCCGCCGTCGTGGCCGAGACCACACGCCGAGCAGCAGAGACCAGCCCGCCCGCAGCCTGACCCCCCTTTCAAAAGGACGCACGTCCGACCCCCATCGCCAACTTGGGCTGGTTTTGCTCCTCCTGTTACTCACGTGCGGCTTATCGAGCAAGGCGGTGCGCAGTCCATCATCGACGAGCAGGACATCGTCTACCGTGAAGCGACGGGAACAGTCCTAGCGGGACCTTCCTGGCTATCCCGGTTGTGAGTGGTGAACGTGCAGGTCAGGTGGGGTGTGTGGGCTGGTTTGATGTATTACCCAGGTCAGCGTCGGGGGGCGTAGGCGTCGAGTCCGAAGAGCTCGATGAGGCGTTTCTGGGTGGGGTTGGTGTCGGTGAGGATGCGTTGCGCGCGGGGTCGGCCTTTGTTTCCGGTGGGGTAGAGCAGGACGGTCTCGTCGATGCCGCCCAGGGTGGTGAGCAGCTCGCGGACGGACAGGTCGACGCCCCCCTGGTGGGCCTCGCGGCGGATCAGGTGGGCGACGGCCAGGGCGAGCACGCAGTAGAAGACGTGCACCCGGATCTTGGAGTCGGTCCAGTGGAACATCGGGGAGAATCCGATGACGTGTGGGTCTTTGAGCTGGCGGAATCCGGACTCGACGTCGTTTGGGAGCGGTAGCCGGCGACGACCTCGGTGATGGTCCAGTGGTCGTGGTCCGTGACGAGCAGGCGTTTGCCGAAGATCTCGGTTTCCAGGGCGCGGCGGGCGGCGGGGTCGACCCGCCAGCTCAGCCGCATTGTTACCGGGGTGGTCCCGGTCAGTTCGGTGTTGATCACTCGGGCCACCCAGCGGGGGTGGGTGATCGCGCTGATGTCGGCCAGGACGGCGGCTCGGTTGCGGCGGGTCTTGCCGCGGGCCAGCGTGGCGGCCAGCTCGTTCAATGCCCGGGTGGTCTTGGCCAGGGTCTGGTCGAACCCGGCGGACTGTTTGGCGTGCAGGTTGCCCGAGTGGGTCAGGACCACCCGCCGGTCGGTGCCGAACACCATGGCGTGGGTGTCGTAGGCGGACAGTCCGGGGAACTTCTCGGGGTCCACCAGGTGGCGCCGGCGGGCCGGTAGGGCCAGTAGGGCGGGGAAGTCGCTTGGTGGTAGCGACCCGACGAAGTGCAGCCCGCTGTCGGTCAGGTGGGCGAAGTTCGCGGCGGAGTTCTGGCCGGCGTCGAAGACCACCGTCGGCGCCTGCCCCGTCTTGCCCTCACCGCCTGCATCGTCGCTGTCGTCCTGGCTGTCGTCCTGGCTGTCGTCCTGGCTGTCGAACAGGCTGTCGAACAGGGCGGCGTAGCGGGCGGTGAGCTCATTGAGGCGCCCTATTCATCCCGGACAGTGGGCCCCAGTAGAATGGGGTGAACAGATCGGATGAGGAAGTGTCAAGCAAACGTGGGAAGTATTCTCCTGAATTTCG
>JAABUN010005100.1_pt1 | contig 16794 bp, 19 predicted proteins | sample 5559311 | NCBI WGS metagenome assembly JAABUN01 (sample SAMN10711877, study PRJNA513370) | rock metagenome | isolation source: Antarctica rocks | place: Antarctica: Victoria Land, Siegfried Peak sud
ACCACCATGCTCAACTACAGGCTCACAGGCACCAGAGTGTGACCGGGGTCGACCACGGCGGACGTACTCAGCATCCAACCGACACCCACGACCTGGCAACCGCCCGCGCCCGCAGTCGAAATCTTCGCGCACCACGGTGCGCCCCCGAAGGCGGCGCCGATCTGCTCAACTGCGAAGAGCCGGATTGCGGCTATCGAAGTTGGGCCCTGATTACAGCGTCTCGTTCACCCTTCCTCTTGCGGCGACGCTCCGGTGTTGGTCAGCCGTCGGGTTGCGGGACGACCTCGGTGGGGCTGCTGCCCCTCGTTCAGCTACTGGCGCCCTTAGCTAAGCCCCGCGCTTTCGGCCCAGTTTGCGTGCGTCTCTCTACCCGTTGGCTAGGGCAACCAGTCGGGTGTAGTTGGCGCTGAAGCGGTCCTGGTCGAGCGGGGAGGAGGTGTATTGCCAGAACGTGTAGAAGGGCCAGTTTCCGGGCAAAGTTCCGGGAGTGCTGGCATAGCGCGCTATCCATAGGGGGTTAGTTTGGTTGAAGGCAGTCGAGTTGCCGGTGCACTTGGTCCACCAGTCGAGCGTGGTGTAAAGCACTGCGTCCCGACTGGTTCGATACTTGTACCGCGTGGTGAACGACTTGATCCAAGACACCATTTGGGCCTGCGTCAAGCCGTAACACGTCGCGCCGTAGGGGTTGTACTCCACGTCCAGCACGCCGGGGAGCGTCCGGCCATCACGGGACCAAGAGCCGCCGTACCGAACGAAGTAGTCGGCCTGCGCCGCGCCGCTGGCATTCCCAGGCGCAGCGAAGTGGTAGGCGCCGCGGATCAACCCGCCGTCGTAGGAGCCACGGTACTGGGAGCCGAAATAGGGATTGCGATACGACGTGCCTTCAGTCGCTTTCACGTACGCGAATCTCTTTCCCTTAGCGTTCCAATAGTTCCAGTCGACATTGCCCTGATAACTGGCCACGTCCAACCCCTGCACCCCGGATGTTGCCGTGGTGGTGGTGGTGGTAGTCAGGCCGCTGCTCGTCATGCTGTGCACAGGCCTATTTCTCCAGCCGAGATATGCGTTGCCGGGTGAAATCCCGACTCGTTTCGCGGCTGGGGTCGGTTGGGGACGAGCTGGGCTGTTTGTATGGGCGGCGGCGAGTGATGCACCGGAAAGCATTACCGCGGCCGTGAGCATTGCGACGCTGGCGCGGCGAATCGTTAGGGCGGGCAACATGTTGACTCCTTAAGGTATGAGCGGCACCAACGACAGTTCCTTGCATCGCACAAATCTCCAAGCGCAAGGTGTCTAACAGATAGACACTAACTTACCCTTGGGAACACCATTAGTAAGTGTCCATTAGCAGACAAGACCTAAATGGGACACGGCATAGATTTCCCACTGGCCTTAGGCGCACCCGAAGTGTCCGCGCTTCCTTGCGGCACCACTAGGGTCGCCCGATGAGCGAGCAGACAAATGCAGCCTGGGACGCGAAGCGGCAACGTTCGACCTTGCCGCCGACCACGGCCTCACCGACCCCCGCACCCGACACGCCTGGACGCAGCTACCCGTGCGGGATCCTCCCGCCGTGACCGGCCCGGATCGCCGACCTGGGATGCGGTACCGGCAGCCTGTCACTCCTCGCCGCTGAACTTGGCTACCAGGTGGATGGCGTCGACTTCTCGCACCAGATGCTGCAGATCGCGGCAGCAAAAGCCGGTGACAACCCGAACGTCACCTTTCGACACGGCGACGCCAGCAGCCCTCCACTGGACAATGACTACGATGTCGCCTTGGTCCGCCATGTTTTGTGGGCGTTGCCAGACCAAGCAGGAGCCCTACGAGCGTGGACTCACCTCCTCCGACCCAGAGGTTCTCTCGTCCTCATCGAACGCCGCTGGTCCACCGGCGGCGGGATGACGGCCACCGAGACGGCGTCACTCCTTCGAGAAGCCGGCCTGCAGCCCGTCGTCGAGCCACTGACCGACCCCGACTACTGGGGCGGTCCCATCACCGACGACCGATACCTCGCGTCCGCCGTCCGCGACGAACCGTAAGCCCTTCGGTTAGCGGCACCCCATCGGCGCCGGGCCGCGCGTGGAGTCGTGCAGAAGCTCGGCGCAGGAGAGTTTCACCCTCAGGGAGCCTCGCGAGAAGGTCGGGTAGTAGGCCCCCAGCGCGATGATGTCCAGCGGATTTCAATAGTCGCGCCACGATGCAAGCCGTCCATAGACGATGTTCAGGACCGAGATGTCGCGCGCTGTGAAGCGACCACCGGTCGAGGGAACAACCTCGAAAGCGTCACACTCGGCGATGTCACGTCTGGCCAACGCCGGCTGCCGCCGCATCTGCGAGGTGCCACCCCTGGCGCAGCTGCTCCACGCCTTGCTCGGCGTGCCCGCGTCACCGCCGTCGAAGTCGATATCGTCGCCCGGGCCGCCGCCAGAGCGGCGCATGGTCCTGATCCGCCATCCGTTGCCAGAGCCCGATGCCTCTCGTTAGGCCTGGCGAACCGGCGTTGGTCAAGCCTTGGCGGTGTCGAGTCCCCAGCTCACGACCTTCTTCGGGCGGATCCGGATGAGGGCCCCCAGGTCTTCACCGTCGGGTGAGGTTGCGTGCGGAAGCGCTTCGGCTTCCCCTCGAACCTGCACACATCGCGGTTGCCAGGGCGGCAGCACGTCGTCGATGACCAGGCACACCCGGGGATGTGAACCGACGTTCCGGAACTTGCGGGTGGTGGCGAGGTCTCGGCCACCGACGTCGATCGTGTCGAGCTCCGCGTTGTAGCTCCACCCGTGGGCACCACGTGCGGTGCGCCGGTGGGGTCCACCGTCGCGAGCCGACCAAGCTTCCTACCTTCGGTGAGGTAGGCCAGCTCGGCCTCGGAGAAGATGCTCGTAGTTGATGATGTCTCGTTCATTGCGCTCACCGTCTTCTCGTTGGCCCTGAGTTCGGTCTCGTCAGCTCAGGCGTCTGTCGGGCGCGGGGTCACCGCGGAGGAGGCCGGCGATCAGGTCGGCCGTGTTCGAGCGACGACCCCACGCGATCACCGCGGAGACGACGAGCAACACGATGGCCGGTACCGGGCTGGCACCCCAGATGAGGTGTGTCAGGACGGCGCCGAGGGTCAAGGCGACGAAGGCGAGTGCGGCGAGGCCGTAGAGCCGCAACTGTGGCACGACCAGTGCGATCGCGCCGAAGACTTCGAGTGTGGCGATGGGGTAGGGCAGCCAGCCCGCGGTGCCCATCGTCTCGAAGACTTCCACGGCCGCGGGGTTTGCGGTGAACTTTCCGAAAGCGCCGAACATGAATCCGGCCGCTGCGAAAACCTGCAGCACCCAGAGCAGCACGTTGACGCCACCAGACGGGCCTACCCGGGTCGGCCTCTCCGTCGTCGTGCGGGCGGTTGGGGTGATCCTGTCAAAGAAACCTGCCTTGCGGATATTTGTCACGTCAATAATCTACTGTAGATTTTTCCGCATGTCAATTAGATGGCGTACAGTCTCGCTATGGCCAGCCCCGACCTCGACGCGCCGCAGCTCACCGCAATGGGCCTGCTCGTCGAGGTGTACGGAGGGATCACGGCTCGGCTGACCCCTGTGCACGCCAGGCATGGCATATCCGGCACCGACTTCGATACGCTGATCCGACTCGCCCGATCCCCGGGGGGCCGGCTGCGGATGACCGATCTGGCTGTGCAGACCTCGCTGTCCACGAGCGGTATTACCCGGGTCGTCGACCGCCTCGAGCGAAACGGACTGGTTCGGCGCGAGCCCTGTCCCGGCGATCGACGAAGCTCGTTCGCGGTCCTTACCGACAACGGCCACGACCGAGTCCAAGGGGTACTCACACCGCTGGTCGAGGAGATCCAGGCATGCTTCACTGGCGTACTGGACGACGAACAGCTGGCCGCGCTGCTCAATGCACTGCGCGCGATACGGGACGCGGTGCGTCCCGGCGCGAGCGCCGGCGCCCACTCACAGCTCAATTGACGGCACGGAAATGAATCTTTCCCAGACCTGCCCCTAGGGAACGGATCCGTTCGAGCCGCTCGCCGGTAATGCCGCAAGCTTCTCGCCCAGGATCCACACCTGGGGCGGCGGCCACGCTGTTCGACGCTCTAACGAGCTGGGCTATGACCGGTCGTATCCGACGCTGACCCGGGCGTTGCGCGCCCGCGGACGCTGCCCGGCGTGCGAGCCGTGCCGCCCGGCGAAGGGCCAGGCCGGTCGCGGTGATCGCGCTCGAACAGCACTTCCCACACTGGACACCCGGCTGGATCGAGCCGAGCCGAGCCGTCGCCGGCAGCGGATCCGCTCGTGGCACTCGCGGCGAAGTGGTCGTTCCGCGGGATCGGCGTCTTCCCAGAACCTTCGGGCGGCGGGCTGCTGCGCCTGGGTTGATCGTGTATGCCGGGGCTATATGGATGCCTCTGGGCCGATGGGCAGGTCGGTCCACCACCTCGGCGGATCGACCTGTCGGGTGTTATCGGGCTGCGGGCCTGCCGCTTTCGGTGGGGAGCCCGGCGTCGGCCCAGTCTTGGATGCCGTGGGCGTACTTGCGGACGTTGGTGTAGCCGAGCTGCTTGAGCTTGGTGGCGACCTGGCCGCTGTTGGCGCATGCGGGGTTGGAGCAGTAGGTGACGATCGCAGCGTCTTTGTCGGGCAGCAGCTCGGTGGCGCGGTCCTCGACGTCGTCGGCGACCAGGTTGAGCGCGCCGGGAAGGTGTTGCCGGGCGTAGTAGGGCTCGGGCAGGGCGTCGACGAGGGTGAGGATGCCGGCGTCCAGGCCGGCTTCGACCTCGCCGCGGCTGATGGTCTTGGTCATGCGGTGCCTCCGGTGGTGGTGTGGAGCCGTCCGGCGGTCGTCGGGCGGCGATCTTGTGTCGAGTGGTTAGAAGCTCTTGGCGGTGTCGCGGGCGGCCGCGCGTGCGGAGCGACGTGCCTCCTCGGCGTCTCCGGACAGGGTGGGGTGGTAGCGGATCTGGGTGATGTCTGTGATGCCGGTCCAGGCCAGCCAGTCGTTGAAGTAGGTGGACGCGAAGTCGGTGCCGAACTCCGGACCGAGTGGCGGCCCCCATACGGCGCTGGTGTAGATGACCGCAGCCCGTTTGTCCTGGTCGGCGAGCAGGTGGGTGTAGCCGGTGGTGGGGTCGATGCCGAAGACCATGCCGGGCTGGGAGACCACGTCGATGAGCTGCTTAAGGATGTAGGGGATGCCGTGGTTCCACATCGGCACGCTGAACAGCAGCCGGTCAGCTGCGGCGAACCGGGCGAAGGTGTCCTGCGTCGCGCGCCAGGGGGCTGCCTGCTCGCCCTCGGGTGTCCCGCCGCCGAAGACGCTCATCTTCGCCCCGGCCGCCGCCGGCCCGAACTCCGGCAGCGACCCGTCCCACAGGTCCCACGTTTGAACCTCGGTGTCGGGATGGGTCTCGCGGTAGGTCTCCAGGAACGTGTTGGCGATCTGCAGGGACTCTGAGGCGGCCCCGCGCGGCGATGCGGAGATGTGGAGCAATGTGGACATGGCGCTGCCTTTCGACGTCGAGGACTGCGGTGCGGACTTCCATCCAGACCGCAGACGGACTAGAGTCCGGTTCATGTCAAGAGACGTTAGCGGACCCGAGTCCGGTTCGTCAACGGCGCCGGTGGGAGACCCCGTCGCGGGCTGCCGGACCGAGCTGCCGGTGCTGGAAGTCGGGGTTGTGCGCGAGCGAGCGGACGCCGCCCGCAACCGGCTGCGAGTGCTGGCAGCGGCGGAGCGGCTGTTCGCCGAGCGCGGCGTGGCGGGTGTGACGATGGACGATGTCGCGGCTGCCGCAGGGGTGGGCAAGGGCACGTTGTACCGGCGGTTCGTCGACAAGGGCGGTCTGGCGGTAGCACTGCTGGACCAGCGAGAGCGCGAGCTCCAACAGCGCATCCTGAGCGGTCCACCGCCGCTTGGCCCCGGCGCCGACCCCGCCGGTAGGCTCGCCGCTTTTGTCACCGGCTATCTGGCGTTCGTGGACTGCCAGCTCGACCTGGTGCTGCTCTCCGAGACGTCCACCCCCGGTGCGCGACAGCGCACCGGGGCGCACGCCTTCTGGCGCCAACACTGCCGCTACTTGCTGCACGAGGTAGGAGCCTCCGACCCCGACCTGCGCGCCGATCTACTGCTGGCCGGACTCGCTGCCGAGCAGGTCCGTCACTGGCTCCACGACCAGCGCCGGGACCTCGACGACCTCGCCGACGGTCTTTCCAACGCTGCGCTCGTGCTCGCGCAACCGCACCCGTAAGGTAGCTGAAACTCGTCGCGGTAGACCATCCTTGATCGGGACGGCGAGGACCTGGTCGACGGCGTCCAACTTGAGGTATTCGACGTGCCGGTCAGCGTTCGGCCTACGGCCATCCTGAAGAACTGTATGAGGACGTCCGCAGAGCAGTTCCGTAGTGACCGGCTCGTAAGGCACCCCGGACTCGCTCCTGAGAGCCACTTCGTAGCCTGACTCAGTGACTCAGGTAACCCATATCGTGCTCGTGTCGTGGACGAGCGGTCGCGCGCCCGCTGCTGAAGAGTCGATTCGCCCGGCCATTCGGGCGTTCACCGAAACGATCCCAGGCATCGCCAGGAGCGTGGAGGGTCACTCCTCGAGCCCGGAAGGCTTTGAGGATGGCCATGACTACGGGTTCGTCATCACATTCGACAGTGCACCGGCACGGGACTGTTACCTCACCGACTTCCGCCACCGAGTGGTTGCGGATGCGACAGGTGTCCAAGCGCAGGGCATCGTTGTGTTCGACATCTAATCGGAATCCCCTATGGAGGGTTGCTGCGTCCCTGATCAGCTGGCAGCCGGCCCCGCAATTCGCTAGTCGACCACAGACCCGGCAGCCGTGACCGCCGAGCGGGGTCAGTAGAGGTTTCCGCTTCTGGGACATCGGAGTGCCGCTGGCCCGTCAGCTTGCGGACGTCGCTTCACCCCCATCAAGGACAACACTTCGGCCCGCCAGCGCGGTGACTATCCCCAGGGTGACCGCGGCCTTCGCCTTCAACGACTAAGTGGCAGTGGGTCTGCTCGGCGCGCTGCAGCAGGCAGGCCGCCAGGTGCCTGGGACATCAGCGTCGTTGACTCGACTTATTCTCAGAGACCGCATTCCTCCGGTGGTGGGTTCAAACCCACTGCCGGCCTGACCTGATCGGCCGGGGGCTGATGGTGGGGTCGAGTACGGCACCGCCGACCTGAGACGGGGGGTCAGGATGTGGCCCGAGGTCGCGTGCTGGTCGGGCTGGGTCACCTGGTTCGGGTCGTGCTTCGGAAGCCAGCGTAGAGCACGAGCAGCGGCAGGGTGAGAAGGTTGGCCGCCTCGCTCTGAGAACCATTCGCGATCGTCAGGCCGTTCGCCGCGAGCATCACGCCCTGGGCGCCGACGACCGCAACGGCCCAGCCAGCCGCCCGCAGGTACGCCGCACCACGTAGCGGGATGGGCAAGTCTTGGCCCGGCTGGTCGATGAGCAGGTTGAGGACGAAGGCGAGGACCACGCCGACGCCGAACAGCAGCTGGGTCACTACGCCGTTGGGGACCAGCCCGACCAGGCCGACCACGAGCAGTGCCAGCAGGGCGGCCCGGAGCAGTGCGAGCCGACCCCGGGCAGCGACAGCTCGTCCCGCTGCTGCCTCGCGGCATGGCGCGAGGCAGCCTCCCAGGCCGACACTAGGAGGACGAGCAGGCAGACCGTGGCCTTGAGGTCGACGACGACGTGACCGAAACGGCGGACGACCTCGACAGTCGCGACCATCAGCAACAACGCGGCCCCGGTGGTCAGCCGCCGGCGGTGTAGTCCCAGCAGCGCCGCGCCGCCGAGCAGCATCGCCCAGGACCAGTCCCGGAGCGCGGTGGCCCAGGCGAAGACGGCGTCGGATGAGCCGCCGACCAGGAGGGGAGCCAGGACCGCGTAGGGCAGGGTGACGACTGCGGCCACCCACCAGCCGGCGAGTCGCTCGTCGAGGTCGAGCACGGGTCGCCGTATCGTCGCTTGCACGGCGGCGATCACGGCGAGGGCGGCGACGGCGGCAACGAGCCAACTCCATGGCGAGCGGTGCCGGTCAAGGACCAGCAGCCATCCCAGCAAGCTGAGGCCGACGAGCGCGGCGCCGAAGCGGAGGGTGGTGCGGTGGCGGGGCGAGCCCAACCAGCGGCGTACACGCCCGTGCCGTTCCACCGTGCTGGTGAGCAGGCCGATCGGCGCGGTCAGGGTGACGACCAAGAAGACCACGTAGCCCAAGGCGTAGGTCAGTTGATGGGTGGCCAGCCCGATGTACCAACCCAGGGCCCCGATGGTCGGCTGTCGGGTTCCCGAGACGGCCAGGAGCGCGATCAGGAGGGCTAGGGACGCGTAGAGCAGCGCGAACCCTGCCATGCCCCAACCTATGCGGCGGAAGGCGAACCCTGCGGCGAGCACGACGACTGACACGACGAGACCGACTGCCAGCCCGGCCGTAGCCCAGCTCCGCTCGAGGTAGGTCGTGAATAGCACCGCCGGCGGCAGGCCGGTTGCGGCGAGCAGGACCGCCGGCCAGGCCCGGCGACGGGGAAGCGGTGAGCTGCCGGCGCCCACGCAGACCACGGCGACGGTGAGGCCGCCGAGGAAACAGGCCACCGGCCAGGGGAGGACGGTGAACTCCTCAAGCACCATGACCCGCACCCGCGGACCGGACCAGCCGAGTACGACCAGGACCGGTGGCAACAGCGCCAACCAGGCGACGACAGCGGCTGCACGCTGCCGGCGCAGGAAGCCGCGCCACCGGACCCGGCGGGCCAAGGCGGCGCGGGCGGAGCGGGTCAGCCAACACCGGAATGGCTGTCCCCGCCGGTCGTGCGCCATGGCGCCATGATCGCCGGATGGGCCGCGGTCCGCAAGAACGGCGGGAACCGACGGTCGCCAAGGAGGGAACACCGGGTCGGAATCTGCTCCAGGGCCACGTCTCATCTCGAAGGCATGCCGATCTGGGTGCTCTCTCGCCGTCAGCGCAGGGTTGGCGAGGGCTGGAGTCGTCGATGCGTCGGACGAGGGTCGATGCTCCTATGGTCTGTCAAGCAGCGATCTCGAATGGATTTCCGGCCGTTGTGGTTTGCAAGGCGTTGTACCAGGCGCTGGAGAAGGTCAAGGGCGACCCGTCGGCGTTGACCTGGGCGATCTACCGGGACACCGTGATCGAGCAGTGTGAGCAGGGTGTGGACTACATGACCGTCCACGCCGGTGTACTGCTGCGCTATGTGCCGCTAACCGCCCGCCGAGTCCACCGGGATTGTGTCTCGCGGCGGGTCCATCATGGCCTCGTGGTGCCTGGCGCACCACCAGGAAAGCTTCCTCTACACGCACTTCGTCGAGCTGTGCGACATCCTGCGTCGCTACGACGTCACCTTCTCCCATCGGCGATGGACTGCCCGGCTCGATCGCCGACGCCAACGATGAGGCCCAGTTCGCCGAGCTGCGGACACTGGGCGAGCTCACTACGATCGCGAAATCGCACGGTGTGCAGGTCATGATCGAAGGCCGGGGCACGTCCCCATGCACAAGATCGTGGAGAACGTCCGGCTCGAGGAAGAACTGTGCGAGGAGGCCCCGTTCTACACACTCGGGCCGCTCGCCACCGACATCGCACCGGCTTACGACCACATCACCTCAGCCATCGGCGCGGCGATCATCGCCCAGCCGGCACGGCCATGTTGTGCTATGTCACCCCGAAGGAACACCTGGGCCTGCCCAACCGGGACGACGTCAAGACCGGCGTCATCAGCTACAAGGTCGCCGCCCACGCAGCAGACCTGGCCAGGCAGCACCCACGAGCGCAAGACCGCGACGACGCGCTGAGCAAGGCCCGGTTCGAGTTCCGCTGGCACGACCAGTTCGCTCTGTCGCTCGATCCCGACACCGCGCGAAGCTTCCACGACGAGACGCTGCCCGCAGAACCGGCCAAGACTGCACATTTCTGTTCCATGTGCGGTCCCAAGTTCTGCTCCATGCGGACCTGGGGAAGCGCCGAACTGGTCACACTACGTTGGCGTTCACGAGCACGACTTAGTACAGGTGCGAGGTGTCGTTGACGAGTTTCACGGAGGCTTCCTCACCGGTGTAGGCGATGCGGGAGAAACCGGCAGCCGACAGCTCCATGCGGAAGAGGGCGGCTGGTGGCGCGCCGAGCGCGTGGGCCACCAGCGCCTTGACGGGTGTCACGTGGGTGACCGCGATCACGGAGCCGCCGGCATAGCGGGCTGTAAGAGCCCGTGCGGCGGCCCATTCGGCCAAGGACCGCGGCGAAGGTTTCGGCGCTCCCGGTCGGTGCGGCGCTGGGTGACCGTTTCCAATCCCGAAGATCGTCGGGGTAGCGGTCTTGGACCTCGGCATAGGTCATCCCCTCCCATTGCCCGAAGTCCAGCTCCCGCAGCTCAGCTTCGATACGCACCGGAAGGTCCAGCTCGGCGGCGATGAGCTCGGCCGTCTCCCGGCAACGTGTCATCGGAGAGCAGAGGACTTCAGCGAAAGCGGTTCGGCGCAGCAGAGGTGAGCTGGCGGCGCGCCGGGCCTGGTCCGACCGGAAGCGGACAGGCCAGGGTCCCCGCCGCCGACCCCGGAGAACCTCTTCTCCGGGGTCAGCCTTGTCGCGCCATGACGGAGCAACACGACGTCGGCCGTCTCCGCTTTCGTTGAGGAGGACCAGCCGCGGGTGGTGACCTCAGCCATGCTCGCCCAGGATGTCGTTGAGTGCCACGGCGGTCGCCACGGCGGCGGTGGCTGCCTCGTGACCTTTGTCCTCCGACGAGCCGTCCAGGCCAGCGCGGTCGAGCGCCTGAGGCTCGTCGTCGCAGGTGAGCACCCCGAACCCGACGGGAACACCGGTGCGAAGGCTGACGTCGGTGAGTCCGACGGTGGCGGCTTGGCAGACGTACTCGAAGTGCGGGGTGCCGCCCCGGATCACGACCCCCAGCGCGACCACCGCGTCGTAACGCGGGGCCAGCCGTGCCGCAGCGACGGTCAGCTCAAATGTTCCGGGCACCCGCACCAGGTCGTAGGTAGTCACGTCGGCCTCGGCCAGCCCCCGGTGTGCGCCAGCGATCAGGCCGTTCATGACTGTGTCGTGCCAGGAGGCGGCGATGACCGCGACCCGCAGTGCACTGCCGTCGACGGAGAGAGTGGGTGAACCGTCTTTCATGCAAAGACTCCTTGCTGCGTTGGGGTATGGCGTAGGCGACTCACCGGCTGGGCCGGGAGTCGGCGTCGAGAAGCAGGGTGTGACCCATCCGGTTGCGCTTGGTTCGGAGGTAGCCGGCGTTGGTCTCGACCGGGGGGATGCTAATCGTTTCGACGGCGGCGACGGTGATGCCGCTCTTGCTGAGCGCGTTGACCTTGAGCGGGTTGTTGGTGAGCAGGCGGACCGAGTTCACGCCGAGGTCGGTGAGGATGGCCGTGCCGGCGATGTACTCGCGGGCGTCGATCGGCAGGCCGAGCTCGGTCTGGGCGTCGACGGTGTCGAACCCCTGGTCCTGCAGCGCATAGGCCTGGAGCTTGTTGAGCAGCCCGACCCCCCGACCCTCATGCCCCCGAAGGTAGACCACGACCCCGCCCTCGGCGGCGACCCGCCGCATGGCCAGGGCAAGTTGCGGACCGCAGTCGCAGCGCTGGGAGCCGAAGATGTCGCCGGTCAGGCACTCCGAGTGCAACCGAACCAGAGGTGACGGCCCGCCCAGGCCCAGCGGGCTGACCAGGGCGATGTGCTGGTCGCCGGTCAGCAGGTCGCGGTAGCCGACCACGGTGAACAGTCCGTCGGCGGTGGCCAGGGTCGTCTGCACGGTGCGCTCCACCCGGTCATGGACCTCGCGCCACGCGATCAGCTGCTCAATAGTGAGTATGGGCAGCTGTTCGTCGGCGGCCAGAGCGAGGATATCGGGCAGCCGCATCATCGCACCGTCGTCGCGGACGAGCTCACTGATCGCCGCGACCGGGGCCAACCCGGCGAGACGGCACAGGTCGACCGCCGCTTCGGTGTGCCCCGGACGGGTGAGAACGCCGCCGTCCCTGGCCCGCAGCGGCAGCACGTGGCCGGGCCGGATTAGGTCCCCGGCGTCGGCGTCCGGTCGGGCCAGGGTGCGGATGGTGTGCGTCCGGTCGGCGGCGCTGATCCCGGTCGTGACACCCCGGCCGGCGTCGACGCTGACCGTGTACGCGGTCCGCAACGGATCTGCGTTCGCCGCCACCATCAGCGGCAGGTCGAGACGGTCCGCCCACGGTCCAGGCATCGGGGCGCAGACCAAACCCGAGGTGTGCCGGACGGTCCACGCCATCCACTCCTCCGTCAACGTCTCCGCCGCGAGGACGACGTCGCCCTCGTTCTCCCGGTCCGCGTCGTCGGTGACCAACACCGGCCGACCACGCCGAAGGGCGTCCAGCGCCTCCTCGACCGTCGCCAACTCCGGCAGTGTCGTCATGACGTCACGGTCCCGGGCACACCGGAGGCAACCGTGCTAGACGTGGGCGTGCTGAGGAGGAGACGTTCGACATATTTGGCGATCACGTCGACCTCGAGGTTGACCATTTCCCCCACTTGCTTGTGACCCAGGGTGGTGAGGGCCAGCGTGGTCGGAATGAGCGACACCTCAAAGAAGTCGGCGCCGAGCGCGGAGACCGTCAACGACACCCCGTCCACCGTGATCGACCCCTTCTCCACCACGTAGCGAGCCACACCGGCGGGCAGCGACAAGCGGACCACCTCCCAGCGGTCGCCCGGTACCCGCTGCAACAGCTCCGCCGTGCCGTCGACATGACCCTGGACGATGTGTCCACCGAGACGATCCGTTGCGGCCATGGCGCGTTCGAGATTGACAGGGTGGCCGACCTCCAGCGCACCCAGACTGCTGCGACTCAGCGTCTCAGCCATCACGTCAAAACTGACCGTTCCCTCGCGGTGGTCCACCACGGTCAGGCAGACCCCGTTGACGGCGATCGAGCCACCGTGGGTGGCGTCACTGCTCACCACCGGCCCGCCGACCCATAGAACGGCCGACTCCGCACCGTGCTCAATGGCCACAACCTGACCGAGCTCTTCGACTATTCCGGTAAACATGCCAGTTCCGTTCCCTCGTTCTGGTGATCGATGATGGACGCCCTGATCCGGATGTCGGACCCGAGCGTGGTGACCTCGTGCGGATGCAGACGCAGAATCCCGGCCATGGTCGAGATGCCCAGGTCGGCGACGGCGGACCGGCCCGATCCCAACAGGGCGGGGGCAAGGTAGGCGATCACCTCATCGACCAAACCGGCGGCCAGGAAGGCCGAGGCCAGGGTGGGTCCGCCCTCCAACCAGACCTGGCGAATCCCGCGGTCAGCCAACAGCTGTAGGACCCGGGACGGGTCGCGCTCCCGCACCTGCAACGTGGGGGCCGCGTCGTTGCGCACCCGGGCCTTGGCGGCGATACCGCGACGGCCAACGACCACCCGTAGCGGTTGCTGCTCCTTCAGGGTTCCGTCGGGCCGTCGCACCGTCAGACCCGGGTCGTCGGCCAGCACGGTCCCGGTGCCCACCAGGATCGCGCCCGCCTGCCCCCTCCACCGGTGCACATCGGCGCGGGCCGCCGGCCCAGTGATCCACTGGCTGGTGCCGTCCGCTGCCCCGGAACGCCCATCCAGGGTGGCCGCGAACTTCCACACCACCCGCGGACGACCGCGGGTCACTGCGAACGTCCAAGCCTGGTTCAGCCCACGGGCCTCCGTGCCCAACAGGCCTCCGTCAACCACGAGGCCAGCCGCCCTCAACCGGGCAGCACCACCCGCCGCCTCAGGGTTGGGATCGGCCTGGGCATAAACAACGCGAACCACGCGAGCCTTGAGTAACGCCTCAGAGCATGGTCCGGTACGCCCCTCGTGGTCGCACGGCTCCAAAGTCACGAAGGCTGTACCGCCCGCAGCGTGCTCGCCCGCCGCCGCGAGCGCCTCGACCTCGGCATGGGGATAGCCGGCGCCACGGTGGAACCCCTCACCAACCACCCGGCCCTCGAGGTCGGTGACTACCGCCCCAACGCGCGGGTTGGGATCCACCGCCCGCCCCAGCGCGGCCAACTCCAGAGCGCGGCGCATCAGCAGCACCTCGTACGACATCAATCCCCTCCTGCTCGACTCCCAACGGGCGAGCTCCGGGGCTGTTCGACAACGACGTGATAAGACCTGCACCCAACCAAAATCAGCTGTCGCCGCCCACGCCGTCAACGCAAGACACCGCAACACACCCCAACCTGCGGGGCATGATGGTGCCTTGCGCGCGTGCTGCCTCCCATCCGGACTTTCACCGTCGGTCCTGGAATTCCACCAGGTCAACCAACCGCTGGCTGCGGACGGGTCGCGGACTATAACCGCCGGTTCGGAATTACACCGACCCCGGAGCACGTAGCCTCAAGCATGCCACGGAGCAGCGCCAGCACCGCAGCAGGCTAATTCTCCGGCACACCGGGCTGTTCCAGGTGTGCTTCTTCGCTCCGGTGCAGCACGCGGGGGGCGCTCGGGACGTTGGTGACGATCGGCAGCAGTCCAGCGATCGCCGGCTTGCTGGCCTGGGCCGGGCTCAAGGAGGCCCTGCCCGCTCGTGGCTCACCGCCACCGGCCTATGTGTGATGGGATTGGTGCTGCTAACCGCCGACGGCGCCGGACAGCCGGGAAAGCGGTGCGACCGGGCTGCTGCTGCTGCTGGCGCTAGGCGCGGGGGCGGCATACGCGGTTTACACCGTTGCAGCCAAGCAACTCATCGCGCGTTGCGACGTCCTCATGGTCCCAGCCGAGACCAACACGTCATCCTGAAGCATCCCGGGTTTGATGCACACCTCCGTGATTGGGAAGGTGGCATCCATGCCAACCAAGTACGACGAGCAGACCCGGGCGAAGGCGGTCCGGCTGGTTCAAGATCATCGGGCTGATTACGCCTCGGAATGGGAAGCGATCAAGGCGATCTCGGGGCGGCTGGGGATGAACGCGGAGACGCTGCGGAAGTGGCTGCGGCAGGCCGAGGTCGACAACGGCCAGGCCGAGGGCGTCACGTCAGCGTCGGCGAAGGAGATCCGGGAGCTGAAGCGGCGTAACGCCGAGCTGGAACGCACGGTCGAGATCCTGAAGGCAGCGACGTCTTTCTTCGTGCGGGAGAGCGACCCGCCACACCGGTGATCTGTGCGTTCATCGCCGAGCATCGTGCTCGGTTCGGGGTCGCTCCGATCTGCCGCGTGCTCACCGAGCACGGCTGTCAGGTCGCCCCGAGAACGTTCTACGCCTGGGTCAGCCGGGCGCCGTCGAAACGGGCGCTGTCCGACCTGGCGTTGACCGGGGTGCTGGCGGGCTTCTACGAGCCCGACGAGCACGGGAAACGTCGACCGGAGTGCCTGTACGGGTCGTTGAAGATGTGGGCCCACCGCCACCGGCAAGGCATCCAGGTGGCCCGCTGCACCGTCGAGCGGTTGATGAGGATCAACGGCTGGGAAGGGGTGCGCTGCACGGCCAAGGTGCGCACCACCGTGGCTGACCCGACGGCGGATCGGGCGCCGGACCTGGTCAACCGCCAGTTCCGGGCCCCGGCACCGAGCCGGCTCATCGTCGCCGACTTCACCTATGTGCGGATGGTCTCTGGGTGTTTCGCCTACACGGCGTTCGCGATCGACGCGTTCGCGAACCGGATCGTTGGCTGGGACTGCGCGATTTCCAAGCACACCAGCTTCGTCGAGTCAGCGATCCGCCAAGCCGCCGCCCTCCGCACCCAGGAGGGCCGTTGGGCGGCCGACAAGCCCATCCACCACTCCGACGCCGGGTCGCCGATCCTTGATCGGGACGACGAGGACCTGGTCGACGGCGTCCAACTTGAGGTATTCGACGTGCCGGTCAGCGTTGGCGTGCGGTCAAGATAGCCGGTGGATGAACCCCTCGATGACCGCAGCCATCTCGTCTGGGACCTCGAGCATCGGGAGGTGGCTGGTGGTGGCAGCCGGTGCACCGAGAACCAGGGGTTGGCCTTTGGCGAATTCGGGTTGAGCGTCGAGGACGGTCTGCTCGGCGGGCTGGGCGTACACGTGCAGCGTCGGTCAGGGCGCCGGCAGCTGTGCGAGCGCCGCCATCGGGCTGCCCTCCGCGGAGAAGGAAGCAGCGATATCGCGGCCGGCACGGGGCCCACCGCTCCGTCCCCTACCGTGCCATCGAGGCGACGTACCGGAGTCATGGGAGGCGTGTGCGCGGATCGCCCGCCAGCGCTGCTCGTAGACGGCGCTGGTGTTGATGATGAGTCTGCCCATCACCAGGCCGCGTATATCGAGGGGTCCACGGGAGCACGGGTCGGGAGCGAGGATGGGGTATGACCGAGCAGGCGACCGCTGACCCGCACGTGCTCGACGACCCACCGCCGTTTCATTACAAGCTGCTTGACTACGGCGAGCGGCCGTACTGGTCGCGGGACGGCCGACGTATCGCCTTTGTCGACAAGCACTACGGCGACATCTGCGAAATCGACGTGGAGACGCGCGAGGTCCGCAACCTCACCCGCGACCTTGCTTGTCCCCATCTGTTCCTGCGGGTGCTCATCCTCCATAACGGTGACTACCTGCTGATCGGTCCCAGGGAGTACAAGCACCCAGATATCAGCCGCCATGTGGAAAGCGAGCTGTGGCTTCTGGACAAGGAGGCGAAGTCGCCGCCCGTGCCGCTGGGGAGGCGGATCTGGGAGGGAGCCGCCGTGTCGACGCTCGCGCCGCGGATCGCGTACGCCGTCGGTGGGCGCAACGATCCGTCACTTGGAGCGCCGGACCGGTATGA
>JAABUN010005101.1_pt1 | contig 16791 bp, 8 predicted proteins | sample 5559311 | NCBI WGS metagenome assembly JAABUN01 (sample SAMN10711877, study PRJNA513370) | rock metagenome | isolation source: Antarctica rocks | place: Antarctica: Victoria Land, Siegfried Peak sud
GTGGAGCAACTCCCTGGAGGCCCTCTGCGCTTCGGAATCACGCCACGGGTGCAGGCGGGCCAGCTCGGCGCGATGCCACAGCCCGCGGTGCCCGATGACCCGCCGCGGACGCTCGATGCCCTGCGAACGCTGCGGCCCACCGGCCGGCCGCTGGTGCTGCGGCTCAACCGCTTCTTCTGGTCCGAGGGGGAGAAGGGGATCCAGGAGTTCCTCGCGCTGGCCGAGCGCTACACGAGCCGCGGCTTCCTCGTCGAGCTGCAGCTGCGGTATCACCCGCGCCCCGACCAGGAGGGCGACATCGCCGCATGGACGGAGTTCGTACGCGAGGTGATCCGTCGCTTCGGGCCGAATCGGCGCGTGGTGGCGGTGCAGGTGACCAACGAGGTGAACTTCGCGCTGTCGCGCGACTCGTCCGACGGCGGGTACGAGGGGGCCCGCGACGCGCTGATTCAGGGTGTGATCGCCGCCAAGGACGAGGCCGAGAAGGGCGGGTACGAGCAGCTCGAGATCGGCTTCAACTGGTTCTACCGCACCGACCCGAGCAACGAGTCGAGCTTCTGGCAGCACCTGCGCGACCGCGGTGGTCCGGAGTTCGTGGCCGCCCTCGACTGGGTTGGCCTGGACGCCTACCCGGGCACGTTCTTCCCGCCGGCCGAGGCAACCGGTGACGACTTCCGCGACGGCATCGTCAACGGACTCAGCACGCTGCGCTGCCTCATGGGGGTTCCCGGCATACCGCAGACGGTGCCCGTGCACGTCGAGGAGAACGGCTACCCCACGAGTCCTCCCTCGCGCTCCTACGAGCAGCAGGCCCAGGCGGCCGAGGCCATGATCCGCGCCGTTCACGACTTCCGCGGCACCTACAACGTGTCCGACTACCGCTGGTTCAACCTGCGCGACGCCCGATCGAGCGATCCCAACTTCCAGCAGCAGTACGGGCTGCTTCGCGACGACTACACGCCCAAGCCGGCGTTTCCGTTGTACTCGCGGCTGATCGAGGAGCTGTCGGTGAAGAACCCGGAGCCCGACGTGATGCTCTATTTCATCGCCTCGGAGCGAAGCGGCCGTTGCGGGCGCCCGGCCGAGGTCGCATTCTGGGCCGGGGGTCCGGACGTGCACGAGGTCGAGCGCGTCGAGCTCCTGCGCGGAGGGCGGGTGGTGGCCGCCGACTCGACCGCGCCGTTCAACGTCAGCGCCCGCTTCCGGCGGCGGCCCTCAGTGACCTACCGGGTGGCCATCTTCTTCTTCGACGAGCGGGTTAGGCGATCGGCCTTCCCAAGCTTCGTGTGCTCGTCAACCGAGCAGGCGCCGCCCCGTTCGGGGGGTGAGGACAGAGATGGCAGAAAGGCTCGTTGTCGGAGAACGGCGCTTGCGGTCTCGACCACCACGCGCCGGACGCGGGGTCGCGGGATCTGCGCTCGCAACAACCGAGGTAGCAGCCGCTGAGAGGGCACCTGAGGATCCGGCCGGCGGCGGCTCTGCTCACGCTCGCCCTGGCCGTCGCGGCCCCTTCCCCCGCCGCGGCCCAGTCATCCCCCTGCGCCGGCGACTTCCCGGCCTCCAGCGTCGAACAGAAGCCCGGGCCGCCGCTGAGGTTCGGCATCACCCCCTCCGGGGCCGCGGGGCAGATCGGGGCCTCGCCGTCGGTGTTCTTCCCCGACGACTACGAGCAGATACTTCCCAAGCTGGCCGAGCTGCGTCCGCCGGGTGGACCCTTCGTTACGCACGTCTACTCGAGCTGGGGCGCCGACAGCCCTGCCGAGACCGCCCGCCTGCAGGACATCGTCGACCGCTACAGCCGCGAGGGCTACCTCGTCGAGCTTGTGCTCCGCTACAAGCCACGGCCCGAGCAGGAGGGCGACATCGCCGGTTACGCCGAGTACATCCGCCGCATGGTGCGCGTGTTCGGGCCCAACCGGCGCGTGATCGCCTTCCAGGTGACCAACGAGGTGAACCTGACCTTCTCGGGCGACTCCTCAGACGGGATCTTCGGGGGAGCCCAGGACGCGCTGGTGCAGGGCATCCTCGCCGGTGACGACGAGACGAGGAAGCTCGGCTACGAGCAGCTCGAGCTCGGCTTCAACTGGTTCTACCGCTTGGACGACAACACCGAGCGCAACTTCTGGGAGGGCCTGCGCGACCGCGGTGGTGCACCGTTCGTCGCCGCCCTGGACTGGGTCGGACTCGACGCCTATCCCGGCACCTTCTTCCCACCGGAGACCCCGCCGGGGGGCGTCCCCGCCGACGACCGAAACGTGGTCGTGAACGCGCTCAGCACGCTGCGCTGCTTCACGCGCATCGCGGGCATCCCCAGGCGGGTGCCGATCCACGTGCAGGAGAACGGCTACCCGACCGGACCGGGCCAGCGGAGCTACGAGCGTCAGGCCGAGACGCTCGGGCGCATGGTCGACGCCTTCCACGACTTTCGTGGTACCTACAACGTGACCGACTACCGCTGGTTCAACCTGCGCGACGCGGACACGAGCTCGCCCAACTTCCAGCAGCAGTACGGGCTGCTCCGCAGCGACTACGTCCCGAAGCCCGCGTTCGGCGTCTACGGCGATCGGATCGCACGGCTGTCGGTGCGCAGCCCCGCGCCCGAGCTGTCGCTGGAGGTTGCTGCGCGTGGCGCGGGCGCGACGGGCGCAGGCGGCTGCGCCGCCCAGGGCGTGTCGGCCATGGTGACGGGACCAGACGTGCCGGAGATTCGCTCGGTCGCGTTCGTGCTCGACGGACAGAGGCGAGGACGGGACGGGACCGCTCCGTTCGGGCGCGCCTTTCGTCCCGACGCGCGGGCGACCGCCCAGGTCCATTGGGTAGCCGCGACCGTGACTCTGCTTGACGGTCGCGAGCTCGCGCTCGAGGCGCGCTTCACCACCTGCGCCCGGCCGGCGCCCGCCAGCCGGCCGGAGAAGCCGGGGCGCCCTGGCGCTGATCGCCCGAACCGGCCTCGGTCGGGGTCCTGCGGGCCCGCCGGCCCCGGCGTCTGCGCGCGGAACCAGCGCGGCACAGGACGGCGCTCCGTAGGGAAGACGGTGGGCGGGGCATAGCCGGTTCAGCCGCTTTGCTCCGGTTGGGTCGCACGGTCACCCTTGGGGAGCAAAGCGCCCGGCCCTAGATGATTGATTCCACGGCCGCGTCTGTGCGGGGTATCCGCGCGGGCGGGGTCGTGGAATCAGTCATCTAGTACCCGTCGGGCCGTTCGGACGCGCCGGTTAGGCTGCGCCGCCATGGACGCCGCTGAGCTCGTCTTCTCCGGCATCGTCCGTCAGGCGGAGCTGATCCGCCAGGGCGAGGTCTCTTCGCGTGAGCTGGTTGAGGCGTGCCTTTCGCGGATCGACCTCCTCGACACCAACGTCAACGCCTTCCGCGTGGTGCTCGACGAGAGGGCCCTGGCAGAGGCCGACCAGGCCGAGGGCCGGCTGAAGGCCGGTGACGCGCGGCCCCTCCTGGGCGTGCCGATCGCGATCAAGGACAACGTCGACATGGCCGGCGAGATCACGACCCACGGCACCCACGCCCACGGCGGTCCCGCGACGGCCGACGCCGAGGTGGTCGCCCGGCTGCGAGCCGCCGGGGCGATCCCCATTGGCCGCACCCACCTGCCGGAGCTCGCGATCTGGGGCTTCACGGAGTCCTCGACCTACGGCATCACTCGCAACCCATGGTCGCTCGAGCGCACGCCGGGGGGATCGAGCGGGGGGTCTGGCGCCGCGGTGGCCGCCGGCATGGTCGGTGCTGCGCTCGGGTCCGACGGCGCCGGGTCGATTCGGATTCCCGCCGCCTGCTGCGGGCTCTTCGGCCTGAAGCCGCAGCGCGATCGCATCCCGCTGAAGCCCTTCCTAGAGCACTGGCATGGCCTGTCGGTGCTCGGGCCGTTGACACGCACGGTGGAGGACGCCGCCCTCTTCCTGCAGGTCACGGCGGGGGGTGACAGCGGCCCGCCGCCGCCCGAGCGCTCGTTCGTCGAGGCGGCTCGCACGTCTCCGGGGCCCCTGAGAATCGCGATGTCGTTCAAGGCCCCGGTCCAGGGAGCGCGCCTCGACGATCGCGTCAAGCGTCCGGTGCGAGACACCGCAGACCTGCTGCGCTCCCTCGGCCACACCGTCAGCGAGGTGGACCCGGACTGGGGCACGATCTCGAACGCGGTCACGGTCCGCTACCTCCGGGGCATCCGCGACGACGTCCGGGAGATGGCGCACCCCGATCGGCTCGAGCGCCGGACCCGGGGCATCGCCCGGCTGGGTGCCCTGATACATCCCGCGCTCCTCGAACGGACCCGCCGCGCCGAAGCCGGTCAGGCCGCGCGCATAAACGCGATCTTCGACCACCACGACGTGCTGATGACGCCGGTGCTCCTCCGGCCACCGGTGGAGGTCGGCCGCTGGGAGGGGAGGGGAGCTCTCGCGACCGTGATCGGACTGGCGAGCACGTTCGCCGGCGCCTTCACGAGCCCCTGGAACGTGACCGGCCAACCGGCCGCGTCGGTCCCGGCGGGCCTCGACGCAGACGGCCTGCCCCAGAGCGTGCAACTGATCGGCCGTCCGAACGACGAAGCGACGCTGCTGAGCCTCGCCGCGCAACTGGAGGCCGAGCGCCCCTGGGCGCAGGAACGGCCGCCGACGGCCGGCTGAGAGAGAGGCGCTCCGCACAACCACCCAGGTCAGGCCGCAACAGAAGTGAGGGGCGGCTACGGAGCGGGGGAAGGTGGTCCTAAGGCCATCCCACGAAGCGAGCGCAGCGAGCGGAGTCCCCGGCCGCAGGGACCACCTTCCCCCGCTCCCATGGAAACAAGGACCTACTCGTACATCACCAAGTCAGGCCGCGGTTTGAGCTGCAGCACCTGCTTGGGAGTCATCAGGTTCGTGTCTTCGTTGTAGAAGAGCTTGAACCCGTAGTGGAAGCGATCGGGCTCCTCGGTGAACTCGGTGTACTTCGACACCTTTCCGGCGATGTCGCCGAAGCCGTCCACGTTCAGGGTCAGCGCCACGCCCGGCGACTTCTTGAGCCGGTCACGGCCGACGATCATGTCGTCGGTGAACTGATGGATGAGCAGCATCTTCTGCGGAAGATCGTTCTTCTCGACGATCTCGGAGAGGTAGTCCGACACCCTGTTCACCTCTGCGGCATCGACCGAGCCGATCGTCTGCCCGGGTATCTCGCCGGGGTCCATGCGCCACTCAGGGTCGAGCGCCAGGCTCACGTCGGGCTCCTTCAGATACTTTGCGAGCTTCTTGGTCTCGGTCACGAAGTCGGCCTGGCCGGGCTGGATGTCCAGGACGAGCAGCGCCTTGGCCTTGCGCGCCGCCTCGAGGTACCGGCCCATGACCTTGTCCGTCTGGCGATTGCGGTACTTGCCGTCGGCGCCGGGGGCCCCGCTGGCGATCGTGGCCAGCAGCTCGAAGGCCGGCAGGATGGGACGGTCGCGGGCACGGTAGTCACGCGCCTGCTTCTCGAGTTTGGGGCCGACCGCGTCGGGATCTCCGATGCCGAGGACACCGAGCTCCTCGGCCTGAGGCGCGCCGTAGAAGCCCACCACGCGGTGCTTGGGAAAGATCTGCCGGCCGCCGCGTGGGAGCTCCGGTGGCGGCGGGGGTTTCTCGGCCTGCTCGCGCACCTTGCCGGCCAGACCACTCGGCCCGTCGCCTCCTCCGAGCGCACCGAAGGCGACGCCGCCGGTGAGCAGGAGCGCTCCGAGTAGGGCGGCGCCGGCCAGGCGACGCTGCCGCACCACCTTGCGGCGGCCCTCGACGCGCCGCAGAACCTGCGGCTCGAACGGGTCGTCCCCGCGTGGCGGCAGGCGCTTCACCTGCCGCTTTCCGTATGTATCCCCCGCATGTGCCCGGCGGGAGTCTCTCAGCTTCGGCTCGCCGGCGGACCGGTGGCGCACGAACCGTCGCGGATCGGTAAGACTGCGCCCTGGTTATGAGGAGGGGGGCACGACCACTGCGCATGGGACTGGCGGCACTCGCCGTCCTGCTCGCCTGCGCCCCCGCGGCCGCGGCCCAGGGGGGTCAGGTCAGGGCGGGTGCCGCCGCGCTCGACGCTTCCTGGCACGTGGGCGCCTCGGCCGGCCAGTACGCCTCCGACCCGCAGGCCCAGGAGCGCTTCGACCCGTCCGCGCACGCCATCTCCAAGGCGGGGTCCTACGGGATCCAGTCCCGCCTGCAGGTCCGCGCGCTCGTGGTGCAGGGGCCGGACGGCCGGCGCGTGGGGCTCGTGAAGAACGACCTCTACATCCCGCAGGATCTGCTGTGGCGCCGCGTCGCGCAGATTCTCGAGGCCGGAGACTCCGGCATCGGCCGCAAGAACCTGACGATGACGTCGACGCACAACCACTCGTCGCCGTTCTACTCATCGACCTCGCCGGGGGCCTGGACCTTCCAGGACGTCTTCGACGTGCGCTTCTACGACTACTACGCCAAGCGCATGGCGGCGGCGATCGAGCAGGCGGCCGACCAGATGAAGCCCGTGCGCGTGGGGGCCTCGGTGAACTACTTCGACAAGACCCACCGCAACTCGTTCGGCCCCACCGTGGCCGAGACCGAGGCAACAGCCGGAACGCCGGCCGGCTACCCGAACAACAACGCCGACCACGATCTCACCGTCGTGCGCTTCGACGACATCTCGGATCCCGCGCACCCCAAGCCGCTCGCCAACCTGGTGAACTTCAGCCTCCACCCCGAGTTCCTCGACGGCAACAACCTGATCAGCGCCGACTACCTGGGGCCGCTCCAGCGCATGGTCGACCGGGAAACCGACGCGGTCACGATCTACACCCAGAACGCGGTCGGCACGGCTGAGCCGGAGCGCAGCACCTTCCACGACGTGAGCGAGCGGCTTGAGTTCACCCATCGTGAGTACGGGCAGGCCGACTTCGGGGCGCGGCTGATGGCCGACGCCGTGGTGGACACCTGGCGCGACATCGAACGGGGCACCCCGCCGCCCGCCTACCGCGACCGCTTCGTCCCCTTCAGCACGTCGTTCCCCGTGGCCATGGAGGACCGCACCTATCCCGGCCCGTTCTCGCACCCGTTCCCGAGCGCGCAGAACTGCACCTTCTCCGGCAACCCACTCGACCAGAAGGTGGGCGGCGTGCCCACCTGCCAGAGCCCCAGCAGCGGCCTGCAGGAGGTCTTCCAACTGGGCGGCTTCGGCGGCGAGGTGCCCAAGCCGCCGACCACCGGCATCGACCCGGGCGTGAGCGCGCAGGACCTGCGCGACGCCGGCATCCCGGTGCCGGGCAACCTCTCGGCGCCGAGCTACACGGCGCTGGAGGAGGACGTGAGCGTGCACCTGCAGGCCTTCCGGCTCGGCGAGATCCTGTTCACGATCTGCTCCTGCGAGCAGTGGGCCGACCAGAGCCGCAACATCAAGAGCCGCACCAACACGGCGCAGGGTGACGAGTACCTGGGCTACGACTGGTCGAAGCCCGACCGCGACTCACCGGACCCGCTGGCGCGCCACGACGGCTGCCGGCAGAACCCCGACGGCACCTGGACCTGTCCCAACCCGCTCCACGATCGGACCAAGCCGGACGAGCCACGCTTCCTGCCCCCCATATCCGACGAGAAGTTCCGCCGCTTCACGGCCCAGGTGAATAACCGGGCCGACGGCTGGAACGACGCGGAGAACGCTGCGACCGCCGAGTCCGAGCCCGCCGACCCCGAGCTGGTCAAGGGCAACTACACCCAGGACGGGGCCGAGCTGCCGCCTGAGCTCGGCTACCGCCTGACGGTCCCGATCGCGATGGGCAACGACTACAACGGCTACATCGCCACCTACCGCGAGTATCAGCGCGGCGACCACTACCGCAAGGCCCTCACCGCCTGGGGGCCCCACTCGAGTGACTACATGGCCTCCCGCCTCGTAACCATGGGCGGACTGCTCAAGAACCCCGCGTTCCCTCTGCCGAGGGATCAGCAGCAGGAGCAGGTGCTGGAGCCCAAGGTCCAGGCCGACCTCGCGGTGAACGACCAGCGCGCCGCCGCGCTCGGCCGCCTCGGGGAGACGGCTCTCGCCGCGTTCGAACGCCTGGTCCGCGACGACGCGGGTGCCGTGGAGGCCGTGAAGCAGCCCGAGGACATCCGCCGCTTCGACGCCGCGCTGTTCACCTGGAACGGCGGCAACAACTTCGTCGACAACCCGGAGGTGCGTGTCGAGCGCCGCGTGGGTGGGGGATGGGTCGAGTACGCCGACCAGTCGGGCGAGCTGCCGGTGACGCTGAAGTTCCCGCGTGGGGAGGAGGCGCCCTCCTACCTGCAGAGCAGCTACCGCTGGGAGTGGACCGCGCACTTCGAGGCCTTCACCTCGAACTTCGACACCGGCGAGCGGCCGCGCGCGACTCCTGTGGGCGAGTACCGCTTCGTCGCCCGCGGCCAGCGCCAGCAGGGCAACCGCCCAGTGCCGTACTCGATCACCTCAGAGCCGTTCCGCGTGAGCCGATGGGACGGGATCACGGTGCCGTCGATCGCCGCCAACCGATCGGGCCGAGTCCGCTTTGCGGTCGGGCCGACCCGCACGCTGCAGGTCAAGAAGGTCAAGGAGCCGAACCAGCAGCCGCCGGACCTCGGCACGGGCGACGAGGGTGGGACCGCCCCGAGCGCCGCGGCGGCCCAGGCCGCCGAGCCCGCGCCCACCGGCACCGTGAGGTCGGTGATCGGCCCGATCGACTACCCCGACAGCTACGACTCGCCCACGCCGTTCATCACCGCCTCGCAGAAGGAGGGCGACTTCAAGAACGGCCGGACCGTCATCCGCGATCCGCTGCGGCCCAACGACGCCGGCCGTTTCGAGTGGTACTGCTTCGGGTGTGCCTTCCGTCCGTGGGCCGACACCGCCGAGGTCTCGTGCGCCGAGGTCACCGTCGCGCGCGCGCGCGGCGGGGTGAGTCGGGTCCGCGCTCGTCGCCAGGGCGACGGCTTCGCCCTCGGCACTTCGCTGCGCAAGGGCGACGTGGCGTTCATCGCCCCGGGCGGCATCCGTGACGCGAATGGCGAGGAGAATGCTGCGGCCTCGGCCCAGGTGGTGCGTGGTCAGGCGAGTCCGCTTGCGACCCTACGCGCGAGGACCCTCAGCGCCCGTGCCCGCTGCGGAGCGCGGCCGAGCGGGGGCGGGAACACCGGGCAGGGGAATGGACGGCCAGGGCGCGACCACGGTGGCCGCGGACGGGGCGGAGGACGCCGCCGCCCGCCGCGGTTCACGGGCTGAGCGTGCGCCCCCTCCGCTCCACCTTTGCCGCCGCCGCCCTTGTTGCCCTGGGCGTCCTGGCGGGGGGCGCCTCCGCGGCGCCCGCACCACCGGAGCTCCGCGTGCTCACGACCAGCCAGAGCGACGCCCTGAGCAGCGGGCAGCTGAGGGTGCGTGTGGCGGTCAAGGGACCGGCGCGGGTGGACCTGGACGCAACAGTCACGGACTTCGTCCGCCTTCCGCTCCCGAGCGCCACCCGCCGCGCCGGTGCGGCGGCCATCCCCCCGGTGACGATCGCCACCGGCCGGGTCGACTTCAGGAGTCGAGGGCAGCGCACCGTCGCGCTCCCGCTTACGAGCGCCGGCCGCCGCGCCCTCGACCGCTGTGGCACGCGCGTCCTGTCGGTGTCGGGCGAGTCGTCTGCGCGCGCCTCGGGCCGGGGTCGTCGGCCGGCGCGCAGGCGCCGCGCACCGGCGTTCACCGGGGCCAACCGGGCCCGCTCAGTCGAGAAGACCCTTCGCGGCGACCGCGACGGGTGCTACCGCGTTGGCGTGGCCTCGCGCTCGATCAATCCCGGAGCCGACGGCAGCTTCGTGGGCCAACCGGTGTACCTCGGTGGCTACGGGGCGGGCAACAGCCCGCTGATCCCCGGGCGGGCGGCCACGGGCATCCTCGGCGATGGCATCCACGTGCGCGCGATCGCGGTGAGCGGAGGGGAGGGGACGACCGCGATCGCCGACATCGAGACCCAGGGCTGGTTCACGGCCACCAAGGACGGGCCGCTCGGCATCGTCGACATGCGCAAGGCCGTCGAGCAGCGCACCGGCGGGCGGCTCCCGGCCCAGTCGGTACTGATCCAGTCCGACCACAGCCACAGCGGGCCCGACACCATCGGTGTCTGGGGCGGGGTGCCGATCGAGTACCGCCGCTTCATCTTCGACCGGACCGTCGAGGCCATCGTGGAGGCCTTCGAGACCCAGCGCCCGGGGACGCTCGAGTACGGCACCGCCGACGGCGCCGATCTGCTCTCCAACCAATTCTCCTACGACGAGGCCAACAAGGTGCTCGACTCCGATGTCCGCGTCCTGCAGGCAGTGGACGGCGACCGGCGGCCGTTCGCCACGCTGCTCAACTTCTCCGCCCACACAACGGTTCTGGGGGGAAGCAACACCAAGGTCAGCGGGGACTGGGTGCAGGTGGCCAACCGCCTGCTGGAGGACCGGTTCGGCGGCGAGGCGCTGACCGTAGTCGGCACGCTCGGCCGCACGCAGCCCGCCGACCGCGGCTGCCCCGACAAGGCGATCACCGACGCCGACGCGAAGAGCCTGTGCACGCTCGACACCTATGCGCGCCGGGTCGTGGACCGCGCCGAGCAGGCGGCGGGCGCAGCCCGGACGGTGCCCGGCGCCCCGGTCGTGGCCGCTCGCTCGTTCCTCATCCAAGACGTGGCCACCAATGCGGTGATCCTCGGCGGCAACCTCGGCGTGTCGGGACCGATCGGAATCGACATCAACCGTGCGCTCACGCCACCGTGGCTCACCGGCAACGTGCTGGGAACGGTCACGGCCAGCATCCGCATCGGCGACGTGCTGCTCTCGAGCCTCCCTGGCGAGGCCTATCCCCAGATCCCGCTGCGCGTGAAGGAGCTCGTGCCGGCGCGCGGCTACATGACGGCCGGGCTGTCAAACGACCAACTCGGCTACCTGATCGCGCCCTACGAGTCCTACCCCGAGCCCATCCGCCGCTCCTTCTTCAACCAGCGTGGCGACGAGGTCTCACCGATCGACAACGACAACTTCTTCTTCAACGTCTCGCCCACGATGGGCGAGCGCGTGACCTGCTCGCTGCTGCGTGGCGCCGGGGAGGTGTTCGGCAGGGGGCTGGAGTTCCGGCAGGCGCAGGGCGAGCGCTGCCTGCCGTTCGAGAACGACCTGCTGCTGCCGGCCGGTGCCGATACGCGGTAGCCGGCTCGGGCGCCGCATCGCGGTCCGGGAACAGGTCGTTCACACCGGTGGCACGCGCCGTCCGTACGCTGCGCGCGTGTCTAACCGCGCCTCATCCCGGCTGGTGGTGGCGGCCGCGCTCGCGAGCTGCCTCCTCGGGCCGGCCCCGGCGGCGGCTCAGACGCAGCGCGACCGTGACGTCTACGTCCGCGTGACCCCGGACGCAGTTGTCCTCGGGAACGCGGTCGCCGAGCGCCGCTGGGATCGCGCCGCCTTCCGCACCGCGACGCTCACCGACAAGCGTGCCCCCGCCCGGGTGTGGAGCCGCGGCCAGCGCGACTTCACGCTGTCTGTCGCCGGCACCGACCTCGGGAGTGAGGCCTTCACCGTGGCCCGGTCCGCGGTCGAGCGCCTGCCGCGCGGCGGTCTGCGGGTGACGATGGCGCTCGCCCCGGGTCCCGGCTCGAGCGCCCCGCTCGGCCTGACGGCCACCCGCGTGGCCGAGGCCTACCCGGGTATCGCCGGCTTTCGCACCCAGACCGTGCTCGAGTCCGCCACGCCACTCGCCCTGGCCGCGGTAACTCTCGACGAGGCTGCCGTCGGTCCGGCCGCGCCGACCTTGCACAACTTCCGCGCGGGCGCCGACTATCGCGATCCCGGCGAAGCCGGACCGCCGATCTCGAACGGCGATGCGAGCGCCGGCCTCGGGCGCACAACCAAGACCGCCGCGCGCGGCACCTCGATTGAGGATCAGGCACAGTGGCTCTCCGTCGAGGATGGTGGGCGTTCCTTGTTCAGCGTGATGGAGCGCAACGCCTTCCTCTCCGGGCGCGGCAGCTACGACGGCCGCGTGGCCGCCCTGCGGGTGAACTACGCGCGTGACCTGATCTACACCGGTCCGGGTGACGGCACCGCGCAGTTCGAGAACCCGCTGCCGGGCCCGGCGCGCCAGCGCATGGTCCGCCCGGGCGTGCCCTTCCGCCTGGAACCGGCGTTCACGGGCTTCGGGAAGGGCGGCGCCGACGAGCAGTGGCAGTTCTATCGCTACCTCACTGGCCACCGCCTGAACCCCTATCCGAAGGCCGTGACCTTCAACTCGAACGGCGTCGACGAGAACCGCATCTCCACCGGCGCCAAGGACGACATGGATCTCGGCGCGGTGCGCGAGACGGCCGCGCTGGCGCGGCAACTGGGGGTCGAGACCTTCATCCTCGACGACGGCTGGCAGGCCATCTCCGGCGACTGGCAGCCGGACTCGCCCGACTTCCGAGACCCGCGCGCGGGGCGCGACCCGGTCAAATTCGCGCCGCGCTTCCCGGACGCCGAGTTCGGCGCGGTGCGCGAGGCGATCGCCCCGATGCGGCTCGGCACCTGGATGAGCCCGCTGCAGTTCAACCCCGCGTCGCGGGCGTTCGCGGCCAACCGCGACTGGATCTGCTCGCCGGTGGGGGACGCGCTGCTTGCCTTCAACACCCTCACGCCCGACGACAGTGCCAACGAAGCCGGCATCGTGCCGTGGGGGCCGCGCGCGATTCCCTACGTCGAGTCGCGCGTACGGGACGAGATCGAGGGCAAGGGCGTCGTCTACTTCAAGTTCGACTTCATGGCCTTCGTCGACTGCGCCAACCAGGGAACGGACTTCTACGACCTGCACGACGAGTTCGTGGCGATGATCGACCGCGTGCAGCGCGACCACCCCGAGGTCACCTTCCAGATCGACGAGACCAACGACTTCCGCCTGTTCCCGTTCGAGTCGGCGAGCCGCGGCCCGACCTGGTTCCAGGGCTCGTTCCCGGCCCCCGAGCGGCTGCTGCACAACCTGTGGAACCTGAGCCCGTACGTGCCGGCGTTCTCGGTCGGCCAGGCCGTGCTCGGCAAGAAGTCCTACGAGCAGTACCCGGTGGCCACGCTGATGGCCGGGGCCCTGCCCTCCCACATCACCTTCTTCGACGACATCCGCCAGCTGCCGCCAGCCGTGGTGGCGGAGGCGGCGCGCTGGACGGGGTTCTACAAGCGCAACCGCGAGCAGCTCGCCCAGTTCACCCATCCCCTGCTGGCCGATCCACTGGAGAAGGGCTGGACCGCCCTGCAGCCGTGGAACCGCGACACCGCCTCGGGCGCGCTGCTGGCCTTCCGCCAGGAGGCCGGGGAGCCGGCGAAGACGATCGCGCTGCGCGACATCCCGCCCGGGCGCCGCTTCGACCTCTTCGAGGGGCCGACTGGGAAGCGGGTGGCGACCGTTACGTCCGAGCGCCTCACGCGCGGTCTGCGCGTGTCCCTGCCTCAGAAGCGCCAGGCGCGGGTGCTGCTCATCCGCCCGGCGCAGGCCGCCCAGGGGCCCGGGGCGAAACCGCGACCGCAGCCGCGACCGAAGCCTCGCCCGCGCGCGCGTCGCCGCCCCGCGGGGCGCGCTCCGAGGTTCACCGGATGAGGGCGGGCCTGACCACGCCTTCGCGGCCGCCGCGCCTGAACGCCCACCACCGACCGCGCAGAGTCGTAGCACCGTTGTCTCGACCCGTCACCCAACGGGCAACCGGCAGGCTTGCGCGCCGCGATAGCCTCCACGGCGCCAGATGCGAGCGACCCGAGGACGAGCAGAGTGAGCGATGCACAGCGCAGCGCCCGTCGCCGCACGCGCACTGAACCTTCGACCAACGGGCACGGCACCCCACGTCAGCGTCAGGATCTGGCCTCCCGGCTGACCGCCGCGGTCTCCGAGCAGATCCAGCGCCGCATCCCGCAGGCCGATCTCGACGAGCGCGATCCCGACTACATCCGCGAGACGCTGCCCGGTCTGTGGATGCTCGTCAGCTTCTACTTCCGGGGGGAGGTGAGGGGCCTCGCCAACGTGCCGGCCACCGGACCCGTGCTGCTCGTCGGCAACCACTCGGGCGGCAACATGACACCGGACACGCTGCTCTTCACGTTGGCCTTCGCCACTTACTTCGGGGTCGAGCGGCGCTTCTTCCAGCTCGCCCACAACCTGGTGCTGTCCTTCCCCGGCCTCTCTTCGCTGCGCAAGCACGGCACCGTTGCGGCCTCACCGGAGAACGCCGAGCGCGCGCTCGACACGGGTGCCGCGTTGCTCGTCTACCCAGGCGGGGACCACGAGGTGCACCGCCCGTCGTGGGAGTCGGCGCGGGTCGACTTCGCCGGCCGCAAGGGCTTCATCCGCCTGGCGCTTCGCAAGGACGTGCCGATCGTTCCGGTGGTGTCGATCGGTGGTCAGGAGACGGCGCTGTTCCTGAGCCGCGGGGCCTGGCTCTCCAAGTTGCTCGGCCTCGACCGGTCCCTGCGGCTGAAGGTCCTGCCGATCTCGATCGCCCCACCCTGGGGCTTGGTGATCGGCGACATGACCGGGCGCATCCCGTTGCCCGCCAAGCTCACCACCCAGGTTCTGCCCGCGATCCACCTGCGCGAGGAGTTCGGTGAGGATCCCGACCTCGAGGACGTGTACGGCACGGTGATCACGAGGATGCAGGACGCCCTCGACGCGCTGGCCGCCGAGCGCCGGCTGCCGATCATCGGGTAGAGCGATGCGGCTCGAGGAGCAGACCACCGTCGACGCGCCGTCCGAGCGCGTCTGGGAGTTCATCGCCGAGCCCTCGAACTTCCACCGCCACCTCCCGAGCATCACGCGATGGGACGTCGAAGGCGACCGACCGAACGGCCTGGGGGCTCGGCACTCGATGCGCATGCGGGTTGGATCGGCGGAGGTCGGTGGATTGATCGAGATCGTCGAATGGGACCCGCCGTGCGACGTGGCCTGGAACAGCGTGACGGGACTCGACCAGCGGCTGCGCTTCAGGCTGCGCGAGAACGACGGCCGCACCACCGTGACCCTCCGCCTCAGCTACGCGGCCCCGGGCGGCCTGCTGGCCACTCTCTCCGAGCGCATCTCGGGGCCGCTGGTGCGACAGAATCTGCGCGACATCCTCAAGCACGTCAAGCACCAGGTCGAGGGGACCGACCTCGGGCCGGATCCCGCCGAGCTCGCGCCCTCGCGGCTCGAGTGGGTCGGCCACCAGATCGGGTCGGTACGAGTGCTGGCCGAGGCGGGGCTGATCCGCCCGATCCGCCCGGACCGGTTGGCGCGCACGATTCTCGCCCTCAACCGCTGGGGTCCCTCGCCCGCCGCCGGCTACGAGGCATCGGCCATCCGCTACCCGAACGACGCGGCCATCATCGACGACCGCGGCACCGTCACCTTCGAGCAGGTGCACCTCCGCACGAACGCCATCGCTCACGCCTTCCGGACCGAGGGCATCGGTGAGGGGGACGGCGTGGCGATCATGTGCCGCAACCACCGCTACTTCATCGAGGCCACGCTGGCGGTGTCGAAGCTCGGGGCGCACGCTCTCTACCTGAACACCGGCTTCGCCGGGCCGCAGCTCGCCGAGGTGGTCAAACGCGAGAAGCCGAAGGCCATCGTCTACGACGAGGAGTTCGAGGGCCTGCTCAAGGGTGCCACCCGGCGGAAGCGTTTCATCGCCTGGCACGATGACTACACCGGCCGGATCCCGACCCTCGACGTGCTGGTGGCCGGCGGCGACCCGTCGCCGATCGACCCTCCGGAGGAGCCGGGTCGAGTGGTGATCCTCACCTCCGGCACCACCGGAACCCCGAAGGGCGCGACGCGCAAGCCGCCCGAGTCGATAGAGCCCGCCCTGAGCATGCTCGACCGGATCCCCCTCAAGGCGCGCGGCGTGACGCTCATCGCCGCCCCGCTCTTTCACTCGTGGGGCTTCGCGCACTTCACGATCGGACTGCTCTTGTCCTCCACCTACGTTCTGCAGCGCAAGTTCGACCCCGAGCGTGTGCTCGAGGGCATCCAGCGCCACCAGGCCACCGCCGTGCCGATGGTGCCGGTGATGCTGCAGCGCATCATGGAGCTCCCGCCCGAGGTGCGCCGCCGCTACGACACCTCGTCGCTGAGAGCGGTGCCGGTGAGCGGCTCGGCTCTGCCCGGGGATCTGGCGCGGCGCTTCATGAACGACTTCGGCGACGTCGTCTACAACCTCTACGGCTCGACCGAGGTGGCCTGGGCCACGATCGCCGGCCCGGAGGACCTGAAGGCAGCACCGGGCACGGCCGGCCGCCCGCCGCGCGGGACGATCCTGCGCATTCTCGACGAGCGCGGCTCCGAGCTGCCGGTGGGGGAGACGGGCCGCATCTTCGTGGCCAACGAGATGCTCTTCGAGGGGTACACCGGGGGCGGAAGCAAGGACGTCGTGAACGGGCTGATGAGCACGGGGGACGTCGGGTACCTCGACGAGGCGGGTCGCCTCTTCGTCTCCGGCCGTGACGACGACATGATCGTCTCCGGCGGCGAGAACGTGTTTCCGCGTGAGGTCGAGGACCTCCTTGCCAACCACGCCGCGGTGGCCGAGGCGGCCGTGGTGGGCATCGACGACGAGAAGTTCGGCCAGCGCCTGAAGGCCTACGTGGTGAAGAAGCCCAAGGCCAAGCTCACCGAGGCCGACGTGAAGGGCTACGTGAAGGAGAGCCTCGCGAGCTTCAAAGTACCTCGTGAGGTGGAGTTCATCAAGGAGCTGCCTCGCAACCCCACAGGCAAGGTGCTCAAGCGCGAGTTGGAGCAGGCGGCCTGACCCTGTGAGAGTGGGCCTCGTGCTCGGCGCGGGCGGCGTGCTCGGCGGCG
>JAABUN010005102.1_pt1 | contig 16790 bp, 13 predicted proteins | sample 5559311 | NCBI WGS metagenome assembly JAABUN01 (sample SAMN10711877, study PRJNA513370) | rock metagenome | isolation source: Antarctica rocks | place: Antarctica: Victoria Land, Siegfried Peak sud
GCAACGGCCCCACGGAGCACTCGGCTACCGGACGCCCCAAGCTGTCTTGGCAAAAGCCCTCGAAACAGGTAAGCTACAGACGCCTAGACTCACATCACAAATGGCCCAGCTATAGGGGTCCCCTCAGGCCTACCCGCCACGCTTGCGCTGGACTACGCCAAAGTGCCAGCTGGAGCCCGCGTGCGGCACATTGCGAATGGGCAGGTCAGCCATCAAGCATCTCTTGCGGGTGAGGGGCGGTTTGAGCTTCCTGTCCCCGCAGCAGCACGCTGGTGCGTCCTCGAGCTTCGCGCCCGAGATGGCACCTTGCTCGCACTGACCAACCCAGTCTTTACACCCGCGTTCGCGCAGCGTTGACCTCGAGGGGTGCGCCATCTTGATAGACAAGATAACGTGACACGCCAAAACGCACCTCCTGACCCTCCCGCAGCTGGTGAGACTTGGGGGCCATCACGCGCAGCTCGGACAGGCTGGCGAGGTTTAGTCTAACTGTCTGATAGGGCCCTAAATCGACAACTCGGGTGACGGTGCCGTGCCAAGGCGCAGCAGCATTTAGGGTGATGTCTTCTGGCCTTAACGCGAGCGTGCAGGCACCGTTTTTGAGACCGCTGGGTGCCTCCAAGTCTAGTTCGCCTGCACGAATGCGTCCACCTTGGGCGGTCGCCTCCAACAAATTCATACTACCGATAAAGCCCGCAACGAAGCGACTCTTGGGGCGCGCGTAAAGCTCGCTCGGGGTGTCGAACTGCTCAATTTGCCCAGCGTTCATCACCGCAATGCGGTCAGCTAAAGTGAGCGCCTCCTCCTGGTCGTGGGTAACGAAAACAGCCGTGATGGCGAGCTGCTGCTGAATGCGGCGCAACTCCTCGCGCAGCCGTACCCGGAGGTGGGCGTCGAGCGCACTAAACGGTTCGTCAAGCAGAAGGATCTTGGGCTCGAGGACGAGCGCGCGCGCGATAGCTACGCGCTGCTGTTGCCCACCTGAAAGCTGAGCCGGGTAGCGCTTTTCATGGTCCGGCAGACCGACCAGCGCGAGGGTCTCATGTACCCGTCTTTTTACCTCATTGCGCTCGAGGCGGCGCAGCTCGAGCCCAAATGCGACGTTGTCGTAGACACGCATGTGTGGCCAGAGGGTGTACTTCTGGAAGACCATCGAAGTGGGGCGGCGGTTGGGTGGCAGGGCAACTACCGAGGCACCGTCAATCAGAATGTCCCCCGAACTCGGATCTTCGAATCCGGCGACCATGCGAAGCGCGGTGGTTTTACCACAGCCCGAGGGGCCTAAAAAGCAGACGAACTCGCCGTCTTTAACGTCGAGGTTCATCTCTTTAACGGCAGTAGTTTCACCAAAGCTCTTAGTGAGGTTGTTAAAACTTAAGGTTGACACGACTACACACCAAACCCAGCTGCTAGTGTGCGGCTCTGCAAGAGTCGCCTTGCGAAGACAAGCGCTACCAGCGAGGGAATCCACAACAGCACCGAAAGTACCGCGCCGTACTGCACGATGAGCTGATTGTTAATAAGCGAGATCATGACAACCGGCATGGTGCGCACGTTGGGTAGCCCGACTAAAATCGCGCCTTGGGTTTCGTAAAACGTGCCGACGAAGGTGAGTAAGAGTGCCGCGCCTAGTGCCGGAGCCACCTGCGGGAGGGCGACCCGAAAAAAGACCTGGAGTCGGGTTGCGCCGACGTCCAGGGCGGCTTCCTCGAGAGCCTTATCCACGCCGCGAAAAGCCGCCGTAGGAATCCAGATCATTAAAAGCAGCGTGTTGACGAGTTGAATCAGCACCACCCCGGCCACTGTGCCGATGAGGTCGAGCCGAAAAAAAACCACAGCGATGGCGATGTAGAGTCCAAAGCGTGGAAAGGCGTTGGTGGCGAGAAATGAGAGCAGAAGCACCTGGCTACCACGGAACTTAAGACGGGCGAAGGCGTAGGCTGCCGGGAGGCAAATAACAGCGGAGAGTAGGGTCACCAGGAGCGATATTCCCAGGCTTAAGGGAAGCGCCTGCAACACGTCAGCGCGGCTCAGCGTAGCATCCCAGAAGCGGAAGCCCCAGTCGGTGGGCAGGAGTGACGGGTAGCGCCACTGCTCGGCGAAGGCCCAGAGGATGACCGAGATCATGGGGGCTACAATAAACAGCATGAGTAGGGTTAGCAAAAGATAGCCGAGAGCACCGTCCAACCATCTTCCTTTCATCTCATAAACCTTCTTCCTGCCGCTGTCTGACAGCGGCGCGCACATAGAGAAATCCCACCACCGAGCAGAGCAGGAAGGTGATGACAGCTTGCGTCTCCGCACGTTCAGGGGCGCGGGCGTCGCCAAAGGTGCGTTGCATAAAGACCCCCATCATTTCGGGCGAAGCAGGGCCAAGAAGGTAAGGAAGGGTAAAGCTCCCGATGATCCCCAAGAAATTTAGTGAGAATGCGATCAGGACTGAACGCGAAACAAGGGGTAGGACGATGCGATAAAAAATTCTTAATCTCCCCGCACCCACATCACGAGCACTTTCGAGCATACCGTCGGGGACTTGTGAGAGCCCGGCAGTCAGGATGAGTACGGTCAGTGGAATGCTCTCCCAAATGAGACCGATAACGGCCCCTGAAGGGCGCAAGTAGGGGGTACGGTAGCCGCCGAAACCGGTGGTCAGCTCGAGCAACGTTTCGAAGAGACCATTAGGCCCGAGAAAGCGAATCAGTGCGTAGGCCAAGATGATGCCCGGAACGAACAGGGGGAAAAGCGCCAGCCCCTGAATCCACGACGTCGTCCAGTGCTTCGAGAAGCGCAAAAAGAGCGCGATGGGAAAGCAGACGGCAAAGAGCAAGCCGAGGGTTACGAAGGTGACAAAGAGCGTAAAGACGAGATTGCGGACGCTGATCGGGTCGCTGAAAAAGGCCTGGTAGTTCTCAATACCGAAGCGCCTCACCCCGTCCACACTGGGTAGCAGCGTGCGGATGACTGAAACCACGGCGGGGTAGAGGATAAGCAGTAGCATCAGCAGAAAGGGTGGTGCCACAAGCAAATACGCCCACGGATTACTGCTCCGCAGACGCTTCAAGGGTTGGTTGGACAGGGACATCGTGACTCCCAAAGGCGGAACCGGCGGGAGTTACCCCGCCGGAAGGGCGTGCTGTGCAAGATTACTCGTCGTCCGGACTGAGGCCCGTGGCGACCCTGCTGTACCAACCGTCAACCATTGCGGCGTCCCACTCGCCTCCGGGAAAAATGGGAACCGTATCGGTTACCACGCTATTGAATTCCTGTTGAAGATCTTCGGGCAGCAGCTCCCAGCGAACGGCCGGAAACCCACCGAGGTCTTGCACGATGCTGGTTTGGATCTCCGATGAGAGGAGAAATTCGGCGAGCACAAGTGCCCCCTCGAGCTGTGCCGCGTTGGTCGGGATGGTGGAGGCCGAGTAGCCACCTACGAAGGGAAGGTCCTCGAGCTGCACAAGCTTTGTGGTTTCAGGTAAAGCGCCTACACTTATCGCTTGCAGCGCTTGATCGGACCAGGCAGGAATCATCGAGACGACGCCCTGGGCCAGAAGTTGGAGGGTGGGCGTGTTGCCCGCTGGATACGCTGCATTATCATAGAGGTTCGGAGCCAGCTCGTTGAGGATGTCCCAGGCCCCGGCGAAGCGCTCCTCCACCGCTGCCTCGTCGAAGTTGTCAACCGTAAAGAGGCTGGGATCGCGGTCGTTGGCCTCGTGGATGGCGCGCACTACGAAGTTGCGGCCTGAGCCACCCCGGTCTGGACGACCGTAAATAAACTCGCCTGGGTGGGCTTCGATCCAGGCCACAAGTTCGTCCCAGGTATGAGGTGCTTCGGCCTCCGGTACCTTAGTGCTGTCGTAGGCAAGGAGCACCTGCGAGCCCCGGTATGGGAGGGCGTAGGGTGTCAGTTTGGCTGCGTCCAGGACGTCAGCATAGCTGGGGACGTTCTCCTCAGAAAATTCTTGCCAGAGTCCGGCTTCCATAGCCCCGACCGGCATAAATGGGTCTTGATTCTCAAACATGTCGACTTGCGGATCGTCGCCCGTACCCAACGCCGCGAACGCTCGTTCGGCAATGGGGTCGTTGCCGGCTCCTCCACCCCCAGTAATAACCACGTTGATGCGGTAGTCGGGGTGCGCCGCTTCAAAGGCGGGCGCGACGGTGTTGGTCCACCAGTCGGAAATGTTCGTGTCCGAGTTGGTAAAGACGTTAATAGTTTCCTGAGCGACAGCGAGTGGCGAGAACAATACAAAAGTACCGAGAACCGACCTTAAAAATCCTGTTGCCACAGCCTTCTCCTTAATTTGCAAATGTTCCCTCATGGTCAGCCTTAGAGGGTGAGAAGCCTCACGGAGTTACACCGGAAGGATAGCTCAAGTTATGTGTAAAACAAGCGGATCATAGCACATAGCACCTTAGAAACAAAGACCTTCTATCAATACTGGTTTGTAAATCAGATTTTGGTAGCTATTGTCCCCTGTCGTGGAACCCTGGCTTGCATCACGGTAGCGATGGTTCGTCAGGGTAGGGACAGTGATCAGTGCGTAAAGCCTTGCACAGCTATCTTCGTTGGCTGAGGTAACTTTGCAGACCTTCGACGTCGTCAGTATTGACAAGGTCAACCCCTAGCGTCAGGAGGCGGTCCCAAACAGCTCTACGCTGAGGTGTAGCTGCGTCAGGGGTGTCCCAAAAGCGCAACTTTTGGCCGTGTTGATGTGTGGTAGCGATCAGCGCCTCGAGTTTTTGTTGGTCGCTTTCAGGCATCGGGCCGTGCCCCATCCAGCTGAAATGCTTGCGCCAGTTATCACTAATAATCGGCGTGACGTGGGCATTGATATGAACCCCCACGTCGGGCAGGCGACCATCGAACGCTGCGTAGCGCAGCAGTGTGCGTTCAATACTTGGGTAAGAGGGCCGGTTTCCTGACACAATAACTGTGACATGTCTGGTGTGGGTGGCAGAGGGCGTAAAGGTCGTGACGATGTCCTGGTAAGACCCTAACAACTTGTGCAGAACCCTATAGCTTGACTTAGCCTCGGTTTTGACATCAACGAACAGCCAGAGCGGGGTGCCGTCAACAAAGATTTTGCCCTGGTTATGTTGGAGGAGCTTGCGTAGGGGCTCGAGGTAGAGCGTCTGGAGCGTACGCCTAGGCCGCAGTTGGCTAAGGTCGTGGCCAACGAAGACGCGCCCAAATAAGCAGTACACATCAACCTCGATATGGGTAAACCCATTCTGCAGCGAACGCCACAGGGGTGGGTTGAACTCGCAGTCGCGGTGTGCGTAGGCTTGAGCGAGAGGATAAATGTGAGCAACGTGGGGGGACATGGGGTGAGCTTAGACCTAGGTGACTGGCAAAGGCATGATCAAACTCTGTGCCCTATAACGTGCCAGCATAAGAGCTATTGTTACCCGAAGAACGTTATCTCGCGGTGCACCTCTACCACCGCCTTGAGCTTTCGTATGCTAACCACTAAGTAAGGCACCAACACCCCAAGCCACCGCGACTGCTGCAAGTGCGGCGAGCAGCAGGGTCGCCAGTACCGCTCGCCCGAACGTTCTATGCCCAAGAGTCAGCGCCAACCCAGCCTTGAAAAGCGTGTTGCTTACTACCGCTAGCGTCAGCCCCCGTGCTGCAACCGAAGGATCGAGACCCGCTTGTACCTGTTGCCCGAGCGTCAGTGCCATCGCGTCCGGTCGAGTCAGACCTGCAACGATACTGACCAGGTAGACACCGCTTTCGCCCAGGAGCACCTCAGCCGCCCGGGCCACCAGGAGAATTAGCGCGAAGACGACCGCAAACTGAAGAGCGGTCGTGAGCTCGAAGGGGTTGACCAGCTCGAGTTCTTCAACCGGCTGCTTCCAGCTCAGACGGTAGATGAACGCGCAGCCCACGAGCGTGACCAAAAACAAGGTGGCGAGTGGAGGTAGGGCGGGAACGACCAAGTCGGGAGCGACGATGCCCAAAAGGACCAGGATACGTGGCACCATCGTAGCTGAAGCAAGCAAAACGCCCACCGCTAGCAGCAGGTTAAGCGCCGGATCGGTGCGGCTGCGTCTGCTATAAGACAAGGTGACCGCTGTCGATGAGACGAGACCCCCCAGCAGACCACCTAAGCCGATACTGCGCGCCGTACCCACAATCTTGGCCGCAAGGTAGCCGACAAACGATAACCCCGAGATAAGTACGACTTGGAGCCAGATGGTGTGCGGGTTCCAGACCTGCCATGGCCCCAGCGGTCTATCGGGAACCAGTGGCAGGATGACCAAAGACACCACAGCGAATTGCACGGCGGCGAACAGGTCTTCGTGGCTTAGGGCGCGAGATAGTTGGCGTAACTCGTCACGCAGTGAGAGCACTCCGGTCGTGATGACTGCTCCCGCAAGAGCAATAGTGAAGTACCCGAGGCCAGCGAACACGCCGAAACCGAAGGTTACCAAAGCTGCGATTTCACTGGTACCTCCCACCTTTTCACCCGCCGAAGTGCGCCAATAGGCAAGCCCCAGCAGAACGCCAAGCACCGCAAACCCAAGCAGGATCATGACGTTACCGACCTCGCGGGAGAGCTGACTGCTGACCGCGCCTAGGAGCGCAATGAGGGGGAAGGTGCGGATACCGGCGAAGATGGAGCCACGCATCTCCCGTTTGCGTTCGCGCTCGAGGCCTACCAAAAAGCCTAGTAAGGTAGCCACGAGAAACGATGAGATGGCGGGGGCGCTGTCCATAGCCCTACAGCCTACGCGCTTCAAGAGTGCCTTGACGACAAGACAGGGGCGACTGTAATCGGCTCCACATAAGGGGAAGTGCATTGACCTCATGGTGTGTGGGTACACACGTCAAGCACGAGCTATGAAGGCTGAGCCTATAGCCGCCCATCAGCCAAATAACTTTGAGTGGAAGCTCTAGGTTGTGTTGACAAATCAGCGTAACCATATGAGAGTCGAGGCGAAGTGAAGGAAGCCGAGGTAGTTGCGCTAGAACGGGCAAAGCCCGGCCCGCTGGGCCTAGTTCGGCGAGCTTGTCGAAGCGAGCGAAGCAGCGCCGGAAGTGCTTGAACTTACCGATGAAACATTCGATGAGGTGGCGTTCTTTGTAAAGCCCAGGGTCATACGCGCTGGGGTCTTTGCGATTTGACCTGAGCGGAATAACCGCTTGTGCGCCGTTCTTGGCGATAGTGGTGCGGATATGCTCAGCGTCGTAGCCTTTGTCGCCAAGGACGAAGTTGGGTTCGTAACCCGTCAGCAAGGCTCTAGCGTGAGGTGCCTCGTGCGCTTGACCCGCGGTGAGCAAGAAACATAGAGGATTGCCCAAAGCAACGACGCTCACGTGAAGCTTGCTGCTTAGGCCCAACGGGCCGGGCTTTGCACGTTCTAGACCCGCCCCTGCTGTAGCCAAGTGCCTGTGAGGCTTGCCCCCTTTTTCGTGCGGCGCGCCCGCAGCACAAGCATGTGCGCGAATTACTGAGCTGTCGATCATCACGCTTTCCATGTCCGGGTCATCCGCGAAGTGCTCGAACATCCCCTGCCATACGCCCCGCTCACTCCAGCGCTCGAAGTGCTTGTAACGCTGTTCCACTTGCCATAGCGCCTGGGCAAAAGTCGCCACTACGCATCATCCACAAAACCCCCTCGATAAAACGGCGCACTGCCTCTCCTGACCTACATATACCTTCGGGCTCTCATAAAGAAAGCTTCTGATTTTCCTCTACAAGTTATTGCGTAAGTTAACCTCCGCCATCCATCTTTCTATGATCACCTCTGGTGGTAATGTCAACACAACCTAGACACTCAATGCGTCACGCTTCTGGCTGATCCCAAGCGCGTTAAAGCTCATACCCTCTTTCACTGGTGGCTCAGGGTTGACTAATGAATTATCCACAATCCGTATTATGTGCCAGATATGCCGTACTGACTGACGTTTCTCGAATCTAACTGAACTTTGAAACGTCTCTGACGGGATTGGCAAAGGTGGCGATACTCCTGCTTCTTGGACGCTTATAGCGATGAATATGTATGGCGGCGCGCCGCACTTTTTGCCACCAAACTTCATTCGGGTGAGCGAAGTAGATTATTGCCTTTATTCCTGCTGGCCGCAAGCACATCAAAGGTTAGCCGATGCGTGTGCAGGGCGTCCTGATAGCTACTAAACAGAAGAGAAGAATTATGGTGCCTAATGGCCTCTAAGAATGCTCGGTTCTCCCGCGCAACCGGGTCCTCGCTTGCTCTAACCTCGCGGCACTCTCGGCCAGTGTCGAAAATTACGCTTTTCTGCGTAATAGTTATCAACAAGCCTTCACAGACCAACTGCACATTAATTGCTGCTGCCCTTTCCAGCAGGCAGGTCGCCGTAAAGACGCCAGTGGCTCCTTTGTCGAACTGCAACAAAGAGACGTTGACATCGGCAATATCGGCGTCGGGGTAAGCAGGACGAGTGTGGCGCTTTGCGCTGGCCGCCACGATCTTAGCCTCTCCTAGCAGATACCGTGCGATGTCAAAGAGGTGGGTCGCCTGTTCAACCACCTGACCCCCACTTTGAGCCTGCCGACGCCACCAGTCCGGGGACGGCGTGGCGTCATGCCAGGCTGCAAGCACCATTCGAACCGGATGATCGGCCAGTACGCGGCGAACTTCTGGGATCGTATCCATAGCCCGCCAGTGATAGCCGACACCCGCGATAACGCCGCGTTTCTCGAGCATAGCGCCGATTTCCGCTGCGGTCTCTCGTTCAGCCGAAAGTGGTTTCTCTACAAAAAAAGGGACACCGCGCTCGATTAAGCACCGCTCAATTGTTCCGTGCTCCCCTGGGGGAACCGTAATCCAAGCTGCGTCAACGGTTTCATGGTCGAAGAGGTCCTCACAGGTAGCGTAGCCCTGTCCGCCCCAGCGTTGCGCTGCCTCTAGGCGGTTCTTCGGAGTTCGTGCAACATGTCCAACAAGCTCGAGGCCTGGTTCCTTTGCGAGCATGTGCAGATGGCGCTGAGCGATACCGCCTGCGCCGATCATGGCGATCTTCACAGAACCTCTTCTTGGCTCGTAAAGCCCAACACAACTTGCAGCGTTTCCTTCGGTTCTTCGTCAAGCACTCTAAAGGCTTCGGAAGCTTTATGAAAGGGATAAACGTGGCTGATCAACGGTTTCAGATTGAGGATCCCTTCAGCCTGCAAACGCATAGTAGTCTGCACCATGCGCAGCTGGTTCCAGCGGTACGTTAGCTCAGGATCTACACCGGAGATCTGCGAGCAAACTATGTTCACGCGGTTGTGATGAAACTCTTCCCCCAGGAGGAGGCTGTGCGCCTCACCCTGATAGAAGCCGAGTGCAATAACCCTGGCAGAATAGGCCGTGGCTCGAATCGCCTCGTGAAGTGCAGCGGTGGAGCCGGAAGCCTCGAGCGAGACATCCGCGCCCCGTCCGCCTGTCAGCCCTTTGATCTGTTCGCCAACAGAGCCACTACCGGCGTCGATTGCCACATCGACCGACCCCAATTCGGTAGCAAGGTTTAGCCGCTTCTCGATCAGGTCCACCCCCACCACGTAGGCACCGGATTTCTTAGCTAGCTGGGCAACGATCTGGCCCGGCACGCCTAAGCCAAACACAGCTACCGTTTCCCCAATCCGAATGCGTGCGTCATGTACGCCGTTGAGAGAAATTGCGCCTATCTGCGAGAAGATACCCAGGATAGCGTCTAGGTCTATAGAAAGGATGCGTTGCTGAGCGTACTCCTCGTTGACAATATGGTGTGTACGGTGTCCCCATGTGCCGTAGATGATGTCGCCTACTCGAATCCCAGTTACCCCTACACCCAACTCGGTAACCTCGCCTACTTCCTCGTAACCCCAACCGCTGATCGGGTACTTCTGGCTGGCCGTTTCGGAGCCTATAAACAGCTTACTGTCTGGCTCCCAGCGCTTGTGCAGGTAGGGGTTGCTACCGCGATAGGCAGTCAACTCGGTTCCCGCACTGATCCCAGAGTAAAGCGTCTTTAACCGAATTTCCCCAGCCTCCAGCGGGCGATCTTCGTACTCTTCAAAAGCTATTGTTCTCGGTTGAGTAAACGAAGTAACTGTACCCATAATATGCTCGCTCTCCTTTTGAGCTAAAATATTTAAAGTATCTTGAAAATATCTCTCAGGCATGTGCTGCGGCCCAAGGAACTAGAACCAACGATTGGGTACAAATCTTTGACAGCACCTCTTTTCAACAGATTTGCTTTACTCAGCCCTTAACGGCACCTGCCGTGAGGCCTTGGATAAATTTTCTCTGAAGCGCAAGGTAAACAAGAATAACGGGCAACATAGCGATTGTTGTACCAGCCATAGTCAACGGAATATCTTGCGTATACCGGGTTTGAAAAAACATCAAGCCCAGTACCAACGGTCGAAGCTCTTCTCGCTGCATATAAAGCAGGGGCACAAGAAATGAGTTCCACGCCGATATAAACTGCAACACAGTCAACGTGGAGATAGCGGGGCCTGCTAGAGGCAACATCACCCGCCAAAACACATCAAATTCGTTGCAGCCGTCTATCTGGGCCGCGTCGTCTAACTCTAAGGGCAGGCCAAGGAAAAAAGCTCGCATGAAAAAGATGCCGAAAGGTAACCCAAGCGCGATCATCGGCAAAATCATGGCCCAGTAGGTACTAAGCAGGTTTACATCTCTCAGTATGTAAAAAAGCGGAATCATGATGGACTGAAAAGGAACCATAAGGCCGAGAAGGAAAGTGTAGAAAATTATATTGCCTGCCGGGAATTTAAAGCGAGCAAAGCCGTATCCAGCGAGGCAAGAGAGGCCTACGCTGCCGACAACGATAGGAACGGACACGATGACACTATTTAGAAAGTACTTACTAAACCGACCTACAGTCCAAGCTTCACTATAATTTTCCCAACGAGGTGTAGCTGGAAACCCTAGCGGGCTCATAGCGATTTCGCGCGTCGTTTTAAGAGAGGTAAACAGCACCCAAAGCATGGGTATAAGAACGATAATGGCGAAGAAAATTAGAACGACGTATTTAGCCGTTGAAGAAAACGAAACTTTCCGAAATCGTCCCTGACGAGGCTTGCGTAGTGCTCCCTTGTCTACGACGCTCATAGACCTACTCCCCTCTCTCTCTAAGACGTATAAAAAGATAGGAAGCGATTAGCGTAATGATCGTCATAATCATAGACAGAGCAGCACCGTAACCAATATCACCCTCCTGAAAGGCTTTTCTGTAGGTGTAGGTTCCGATCACTTGCGTGGCGGTACCAGGCCCTCCCTGGGTCATGACAAAGATAATATCGAAGACGTTGAAACCGCCAATAAGGGTAATCGCAGTAATCATGGTAAGGACGTACCGCAGTTGGGGAACGATAACGTGAACAAACCGTTGCCAGGGATTTGCGCCATCGAGTGTGGCTGCCTCAACAAGCTCCTTACTGACATCTTGTAGCCCCGCTATGATGACTACAAAGGTAAAGCCAAAGTAGGACCAAACGGCGACGATAATAACTGCCAGTAAAGCCCAAGAGGGATCACCCAGCCACCCTCTTGCCGCAGAATCAAGACCCACAGCCCTCAGTGAAATGTTAAGCGGACCCCACAGGGGATGGTAAATCCAGTTCCAGATGATTGCGACCACAACTTGGGAGAGAATGAAGGGTAGAAAGTAGATGGTTCGGAACAGGGTCGTTCCACGCGCCCCACTCCACAAGAGCACACCTAGAAGAAGACCTATGGCGATGGGCGCAGCGGTACCCAGAACAACCCAGATGAGATTGTGATATAGAGATTCCCATAAAAGAGAATCAGACAGGAGAGCACGGTAGTTAGACAACCCTATAAATTCCTTGATCGGTTGAGCGCCGTCCCAACTCGTGAGGCTGTAATAGATCGAAACGGCGAACGGATAGATAAAGAAGAAACCGTAGAGAAGCAGGGCTGGAAGTACGAATGCGTATCCAATGGTCGCTTTTCGCACTGATCTTCGGGTGGAGGTTGCGCTCGTACCGCCCTTAAACTCACCGCTGCTTACCGACATTTCAAACCCCTTAGATTGAAGAACGTGCTACGCTTCTCCACGAAAGTTTGTAAAGCAGGATAAAGAAAAGCGACTGACGCTTTCTTTATCCTGCATATTTAAGGTTACTGCGTAATGTCACTAACGTCACCCGCCGCTTTAGCTTCCTCCATGGCTCCTTGCAAGTCGTCGGCTAGCTGCTCCGGGCTCTTCGTTCCTCCTATAACCCCCTGAAGCCCGTCAAACATTAGGGCGTTGAAGTTCTGAGGTGTTAGCACGTCGAGGTTGTAACCCATGGAGCCTACTTCGTTCTGGAGGGTTGTAATCGCAGTCTTGAGGAGCTCGGGAATTTCATAGTTAGAAACGTCTATCTGCTTGTTTGGCGGCATTACATTTACGTCCTCAATCCAGAACTTGGTTGCCTCCTCAGAGAACAAGAAGTCCAGAACCTCAAAAGCCGCCTCTGGGTTTTCGACAGCGCTCGAGACAAAGTAGGCGGAGCCGACACCAGCAGGAGGTACAACGGGTCCACCATCGACCGAGGGATAGAAGAAGAACCCAACCGGGTCCGGCATAACTTCGGGATCCGTGTAGTCACTCATCATCCAGTTGCCTGTAAGAGTCATAGCCGCTTGCCCACTGTAGAAGAGTAGATTCGCATCGTCATAAGAGATGGCGTTAACCGAAGGATTGAAACAGCCAGCCTCAACCATCTCTACAAAAGGCGTTGCAATAGCGGAGACAAAAGCGGGATCGTTCCAAGGAACCTCTCCCGAAATGGCAGCTGCCAGCTTCTCCTTTCCCGCGAGGTTACCCGAGAAGACACTAAAGATATGGCTGGCGGGCCACTTCTCTTGGTTGCCAAAAGCGATTGGAGCAAGCCCAGCATCCTGGAGCGATTGACACAGTTGCAGGACTTCGTCATGCGTCTTTGGTTCACTTAACCCCAGCTCAGCAAAGATTCTCTCATTAAAGAACATCCCGATATACTCGATCTCGTTGCCGATTCCGTAGACTGTACCGTCGATAGAAGCACGTTCCTTAGTAAAGTCGGAGAAGCGGTCGTTCCAGCCATATTCAGCATATGCCTCATCTAATGGCAGGAGGAGACCAGCGTTTACCAGGACGCCTGCGGCACCCGGACCAGTACCGCCATACACGATGTCGGGGCCTTCCCCGGCAGCTAACGCCGTTCTAAGAATCTCCCTTAGGTTCGGCTGTGACTCGTAAATGACCTCAACGTCAGGATGCGTCTCATTAAACCGGGCAATCTGCTGTTCGAACTCGTCAACCGCCTCAGTACCCCCCCAGAAGAGGAGTTGTGTTTTTTTCTCTTGAGCAAAGGTGGGAATAAGCGCGGCAACTGTGAGACCTATGGCAACTTGAGATAGCCGACGAAAAATTTTACTCATAGTTTCTCCTCTTATCCTCTACGCTTTGATCGACCTTGAAATACATTTTTTAAGACTTTAACCGCCTAGCCGCAGAATAAGGTACGGACTTGGAACTAATACAGGCCCACTCTCGAACAGCCTACGATGCTCACCAACCTTTCTTACGTTATTATTGCCTAGTTAGTAGAGTAGCACATCCCTACTAATACCTATTAGTGTTGTGTGCATAGTGTAGGCAAGTTCAGTGCCAATGTCAATAGTTTGTTGCAAAACGCCACCCTGACTGAACGATTTATGAAAGGCCTATTGACACATCCAAAGCACCATCACTAAGCTAATAGGTATTAGCAAGCTGAGTAAATCGGACAGCAAGCCCAAAGTTCTGGTGATTTATTCGGTCAGGTTGGGAGCTTATTAGTTATTCTAATGAAAAACTTTCACTCTAAGAGGAGGCCCACTCAACTAGACGTCGCGCAGCTTGCTGACGTTTCTCAAGCGACCGTCTCACAAATCCTCAATCCAAAATCAAAGTTAGCTATTTCGGCGGAGACTAAGGAGCGCGTTGCTAGTGCAATTGCGGAACTGGGTTACGTGCCGAACCGGGCGGCACAGAGCCTTCGCTCCAGCCGTACCTTTACGATTGCCTGTCTTATTCCGGATGTTACTAACCCGTTTTACCCTGCGGTAGAACGTGGCATCCTTGACGTTAGTAATCGCTTTGGTTATGACCTCCTTACTTATAATTCCGACGGCAAGCGGGATAAGGAACTTAACTTTCTGCGCCTTATACGCGAAGGTCGGGCAGACGGGGTCGTCGGCGTATTTTTCCATGTGAACGCGAAGGACCTGAGTGAGCTGCTCGAGGCAGGGATGCCCATAGTGCGACTTGAGGCAATGGCCAAAGGGACAGGCAACCTACCGCTTGACAACGTATATGTCAACAATGTGGCCGCCGCCGAGGCGGCTACAAACTACTTGATGGTGAAAGGACACAAGCGCATAGCAGTCATTGGTCGTGAAACTGGGCCACATTTCGTTCGCCTCCGCGGCTACCGCCAAGCACTACTTGCTAAAGGGTTAGGAGAGACTGTTGTTCATGCCAGCGATTTCACGGAAGAGGGGGGTTATAGCGCCATGCAGCAGTTGCTCACGGCGTCCCCCAGACCGGATGCGGTGTTCGCGGTTAATGACCTGCTCGCTGTGGGGGCGCTTGTGGCCGCTCGTGAGGCTGGCCTCAAGGTTCCTGAAGACATCGCCATCATGGGCTTCGACGACATTCCACTGGCAAAGCTTATGTCTCCGGCCCTGACGACGGTCGCGCAACCACAAAGGCTCCTCGGTACCCGTGCTGCCGAACTTTTATTCGAGCGCTTAGGCGATTCCGCAGCTGTCGCAGGGCGAAGCGAGGAGCTACCATTTAAGCTCGTTATTCGGGAATCTGCTTAGCCATCATCCCACGTCTTATGGCTAGAACGCTCTATCATCGGTTACGTCCTCTGGAGGCTACACCATATGCCTATCCCTCATGATTACGTTGAACGCGTTTATGCCGGAGTTCTAGGCAAACTTATTGGTGTCTATCTAGGACGTCCCTTCGAGGGTTGGAGCTACGACCGTATCAGCGCCGAACTAGGTGACGTTACCTGTTACGTTCATGAACGGTTCGGCGTTCCGCTCATCGTCACCGACGATGACATCTCAGGAACGTTTACCTTCCTTCGCGCTTTGCCGGACCACGGGTGCAACCGCGACTTGAGTGCCGCGCAGATCGGCCACACCTGGCTCAACTACATCATCGAGGGAAAAACTATCTTGTGGTGGGGCGGCATGGGAAACTCAACTGAGCAAACTGCGTTTGTACGCCTTACACAGGGTATCGAAGCGCCGCACAGCGGTAGCATACGCCTCAATAGTCAGCTGATCGCGGAACAGATAGGCGCACAGATTTTCATCGACGGCTGGGCAATGGTGGCGCCGGGTGATCCTGAACTAGCTGCCTCGTTCGCACAAAAAGCCGCCAGTGTGAGCCACGATGGCGCAGCGGTGCATGCAGCGATGCTTCTTGCGGCGATGGAAGCACAGGCCTTTATCGAACCCGACATCCACAAGCTTATCGAAGTCGGGTTGTCCGTCATCCCTTCGGAATCCATCATCAGCCGTCTAATCGAAAATCTGCGAAGGTGGCATGCCCAGGATCAGGACTGGCGTGTGACACGAGAACATGTCGCGTCGCACTACGGGTATGACAAGTTCGGTGGGAACTGCCACATCGTCCCCAATCACGCTATCGTCATCCTCAGCCTCCTTTACAGTGATGACAGCTTCGACCGCGCACTCATGATCGCTAATACCTGCGGCTGGGATACGGATTGCAACTCGGGTAATGTGGGCTGCTTGATGGGGATAAAGAACGGTTTGGCCGGACTTGAGATGGGCCAAGACTGGCGTACCCCGGTTGGGGACCGCCTCTTCCTCTCGAGTGCCGACGGGGGACGGGCCATAACCGACGCGGTAACCGAGACGTATCATGTGGTGAACATGGGCCGTGCGCTTGCCGGGGAGCCCCTTTTAGCTCCTAAAGACGGCGCGCGCTTTCACTTCGAGCTGCCCGGTTCGGTGCAAGGGTTCCGAGTCGAAAACGACTTGGGCAGCCGCGCAGCGACTCTGGAAAACGTGGTTGGGCACAGCAAGGGGGGAAATCGCAGTCTAGCAATCCGCTTCAACGGCGCGAGCCCTGAGAGCCCAACCCGTATTGCAACCGCTACCTTCATTCCTCCAGAAGCAATCTCGATGCCGGGCTACGGTTTTGTTGCTTCTCCAACGCTTTATCCTGGTCAAACCTTACAAGGCCGTATCGAAGCAAACGAAACGAACGCCGGTATCGTCAGGTGTCGGCCTTATATAAGTATCTACAATGGGAACGACGTCCTTGAAAGACGTTATGGCGACGCCCTTACGCTCTTGCCAGGTGTGGCTCGGTCTTTTGCTTGGCGGCTAGAAGATACCGAAAGCGCTCCGATAGCTGAGGTAGGGCTTGAGATTTGTGAGGCAGAAAGAAATCAGGGTACCCTCTATCTCGATTACCTTGGTTGGCATGGAGCGCCTGAGACCGTTTGGCGTCGGCCACCAGGTAAGGGCCAGATGTGGACACGTGCTTGGGCGAGCACGATGGATCACGTGGGTTCTCGTTGGCCCAACACATTTCATCTTTCAAAGTCCAGGGGGATAGGCATGTTTAGCCAGGGTACCCGCGATTGGACCGATTATAAGGTCAGCGCAACCCTCACCCCACAAGTGGCGAAATCTTTTGGTCTCGCAGCTCGGGTCCAGGGTCTCCGACGTTACTATGCGCTCATAGTATGCTATGACCAAATGGTGCGGCTGGTCAAGGTTCTCAACGA
>JAABUN010005103.1_pt1 | contig 16786 bp, 26 predicted proteins | sample 5559311 | NCBI WGS metagenome assembly JAABUN01 (sample SAMN10711877, study PRJNA513370) | rock metagenome | isolation source: Antarctica rocks | place: Antarctica: Victoria Land, Siegfried Peak sud
GAAGGCGAGGATCGCGACCTCGCGCTCGGTCAGGCCCTCGACCGGGGCAGCCTCGGACAGGGGTGCGCGCGTCGGGGAGCCGCTCATCGATCCTCCTGCTGGGACGTCCGTGCCGGGGGCTGGCGGAGGCGAGTGACACGGTTGTCATTCGTCCGACGCCATGAAAGCACAGCGCAGCCTGCCAGCCATGACACCCGGGCGTCGCGAGCGGGTGAACGGCTCCTGCCGCCAGCGCTGCGGGTCCCTGGGCTACGGGTCCCTGGGCTACGGGTCCCTGGGCTACGGGTCCCTGGGCTACGGGTACAGCCCGCGCGTGCGGTGGGCCTCGGCGACCCGGCCGACCCCGATCATCTGCGCCGCGGTGCGCAGCGACACCGATCGGCTGCGCGCCAGCTCCGACACCTGGTCGTACGCCGACTCCATGAGCTTCTTGAGCCGGTCGTTGACCTCGTCCTCGGTCCAGAAGTAGGCCTGGAGGTCCTGGACCCACTCGAAGTAGGAGACCGCGACGCCACCCGCGTTGGCGAGCACGTCGGGGACGACCCGCACGTTGTTGCCCTCGAGGATGGCGTCGGCGTCGGGGGTCGTCGGTCCGTTGGCCCCCTCGACGATGAAGTAGGCCTTGATGCGGTCGGCGTTCTCGTCGGAGATGACCCCCTCGAGCGCCGCGGGCACGAGGACGTCGACGTCGAGCTCCAGCAGCTCGGCGTTGGTGATCGTGTCGGTCCCGGGGAAGCCGACGACGGTGTCGGCGCCGCTCTCGAGGTGGCGGCGCAGCGCGGCCGGGTTGAGCCCGCCGGCGTTGTGGACGCCGCCCTTCCAGTCCGAGACGGCGACGACGAGGCACCCGGCGTCGTGGAGGAACTGCGCCGCGAGCCCGCCGACCTTGCCGAAGCCCTGGACGGCCACGGTGGCGCCGCGGTGGTCGATGCCCGCTTCGCGCAGGGCGCAGAAGGCGGCGTACATGACGCCGCGACTGGTCGCGCCGCCGCGACCCTCGGAGCCGCCGATGGACACCGGCTTGCCGGTCACGACGCCCGTGACGGTGTAGCCGCTGTTGACCGAGTAGGTGTCCATCATCCAGGCCATGGTCTGGGCGTCGGTCCCGACGTCCGGCGCCGGGATGTCCTTCTCCGGACCGATGATCGGCATGATCTCGCTGGCGTAGCGACGGGTGACCCGCTCGAGCTCGTTGCGGGACAGCAGCCGCGGGTCGACGGCGACACCCCCCTTGGCCCCGCCGTACGGGATGCCCATGAGGGCGCACTTCCAGGTCATCCACATGGCGAGGGCGCGGACCTCGTCGAGGTCGGTCGACGGGTGGAAGCGGACACCGCCCTTGGCGGGGCCGCGCGAGAGGTTGTGCTGGACGCGGTAGCCGTGCAGCACCTGCAGGGTGCCGTCGTCGCGGCGCAGCGGCACCGCCACCTCCAGCGAGCGCCGGGGCGTCGCGAGCATCTGGTGCATGCCGTCGTCGAGGCCGAGGTGGGCGACGGCGTCGGAGAGCTGGTGCAGTGCGCTGTCGAGCGCGGACATGCGGGCGGTCACGGGAGAGCTCCTGGTGCTGGGACCCTGCGCGGTCGCCGTTGACCGCGCACGAGCGGGTCGAGGGTGCCACGGCAGCGCCCCTTCGCGCCGCTTAGGGCAACCTGACCTAAGATGCCGGCATGGACCTCCTGGTGTTCACCGTCGACCCGGACCGCGCCGACGAGGTGGTGCGCGCCGGCGCCGCCGGGGTGATCGTCGACTGGGAGCGCCGGGGCAAGGCCCGCCGGCAGCAGGGCGAGGGCACCCAGATCAACGAGGACACCCTCGACGACCTCGTCCGCGTCCGGGCCGCCACCGGCGGCCGGGTGGTCTGCCGGGTCAACGGCGCCGGCCCGTGGACCGCCGAGGAGGTGGACCTCGCCGTGGCGGCGGGCGCCGACGAGGTGCTGCTGCCCATGGCGCGAACCGTCGACGACGTCGACCTGGCCCTCGACGCCGCCGCGGGACGGTGCGGGGTCGGCATCCTCGTGGAGACGCAGGACGCGGTGGACCGGGTCGACGAGCTCGTCCGGCGGCCGCTCGCCCGCGTCTACCTGGGGCTCAACGACCTGCGGATCGACCGCGGCTCCGACGCGCTGTTCGAGCCGCTCGTCGACGGGACGGTCGACGCGGTGCGGAGCGCGGTGACCGTGCCCTTCGGCGTCGCCGGGCTCACCCGTCCGGACGCCGGCTCCCCGGTCCCGAGCCGGCTGCTGGCCGCCGAGCTGGCCCGGCTCGACGCCTCCTTCACCTTCCTGCGCCGCTCCTTCCACACCGACACCGCGGGTCGCGACCTCTCCGTCGAGGTGCCCCGCATCCTCGACGGCTGCGCCGCCGCCCGACGGCGCTCGTCCGGCGAGGTGCTCGCCGACCGCATGGAGCTGCTGGCGGCCGTCACCCCCGTCCGCGCGCCGCAGCGGGTGTGAGCCGGGCCCTCGTCGTCGGCGCCGGCGGGTTCGTCGGCAGGCACCTGTGCGCCCGGCTCGCGACCGACGGCTGGGACGTCGTCGCGACCGTGCGGCCCGGAGCCGAGCAGCCCGCCTGGGACGGGGCCGACGTCGTGCCGGTGGACGTCACCGACGCCGCCGCCCTGACGCGCGCCGTCGAGGACGCCGCACCCGACGTCGCCTTCCACCTCGCCGCCTCGCGGGTCATGGCCAGCACGGCCGACCGCGTCGCCACCACGGCGGTCAACGCCCTGTCGGGCGCCGTCCTCGTCGAGGCACTGCCCCTGACCTGCCGGGCAGTGGTCCGGCTGGGTTCTTCGACCGAGTACGCCGCCGGCGCCGCGCCGATGGACGAGCAGGCCCCCCTGCAGCCGCGGGGCTTGTTCGGCGCGACGAAGGCCGCCGGCTCCCTGCTGCTCGTCGCGGCAGCGCAGGAGCAGGGGCTGCGATCAGCGGTGCTGCGCGCCTTCCAGGTCTACGGACCCGGCGACCACGACGGCCGCTTCGTCCCGGTCGTGCTGCGCGCAGCGCGGGAGGGGACGACCCTGCCGCTGACGGCCCCCGGGTCGCGTCGGGACTGGGTCCACGTGCGGGACGTCGTCGAGGCGTGCCTGCTCGCCGCAGTCGTCGACGACCTGCCGGGTGGCACGGTGCTCAACGTCGGCACCGGCGTGCAGACGGCCAACGAGGAGCTCGTCGCCGTCGCCGAGCGGGTGACCGGCCGCCGGATCCGTGTCGACGTCGGGGCGCACGAGGGTCGCTCCTGGGACACCGGCTCGTGGGTCTGCGACCCCTCCGCCGCCCGCGCGGCGCTGGGGTGGGAGCCCCGCACCGGCCTGGCGGAGGGGCTGCGTGACTGCTGGGACGCGCTGTGACCCCGGGCAGCGCTGAGACCCCGGGCAGGAGCGGTCTGGAGCAGCCGGTGACCACCGCCGTCGTCGTGCCGGTCTACGGCAACGAGGCGACCCTCGAGGAGCTGGTCCGCCGGCTGGCGGGTGCCCTCGCGGGGCGTCCCTGGCGGCTGCGGCTGGTGGTCGACGCCTCCCCCGACGACAGCGCGGCGGTGGCCAGCCGGCTCGCGGCGGCCGACCCGCGGGTGGCCGTGACGGTCCTGGAGCGCAACGTCGGGCAGCACCGCGCCCTCGAGGTCGGCCTCGTCGCCGAGCCGGACGCGACCACGTGGGCCTGCCTCGACGCCGACCTCCAGGACCCGCCCGAAGCGCTGCCGCTGCTGCTCGACCGGTGGGCGGTCGGCGACGTGAACGCCGTGTTCGCCGGGCGGCGCGGGGCGTACGAGGGACCGCTGAGACTGCTGACCGGCCGGGCCCACCGCCTGCTGCTCGCCCGGCTGACGGGCCTGCCGCCCGACGCCGGGGCGTTCCTCGTCCTCGACGCGACCGCTTGCGCCGCCGTCCTCGCGGCCGGCGCCCCGAGCCTCGTCGCGGCGATCGGCGCAGCGCGGCTGCCGGTGACCTCGGTGCCGGTCGTGCGCCACGAGCGGCCGGCCGGCAGGTCGGCGTGGACGGTCCGCGCCCGGCTCCGCCAGTCCGCGCGCACCCTGGCCTGGACCTGGCGGTCCCGCCGCCAGGAGTGATCCTCCGCAGGTCGACGTCCGACGCGCCCGGCGAGTCCGACGTGGACCTGCGGATGTCGGTGCGCGACGGCTCAGCGGGCCCAGCGCTGGACGACGAGGTCGCTGCTCGTCCCGGGCAGGACCCAGGAGTCGACGACGCGCAGGCCGGCCGCCGACAGGACGGCGTCGTCGTCGGACGGACGCGGTCGGCCGCGGTCGGACTGCCGGACCAGCCACACGACCTCGGCTCCCGGCGGCGGGTCGTCGGGGGGCAGCACGAGGTCGGGGAGCAGCCGCCGGTGCTCGCGCTGCGCGTAGTGATCGAGCGCGAGGGCCGCCCGGCGGTCGACGGCCACCACGGGCTCGCCCGCCACCTGCCGGTCGGCCACCAGCTCGACGGCTCCGCGCGCGTCCTCGCGCGGACCGGTGTCGTAGCCGGCGGCGACCGCAGACAGCGAGAGGCCGACCAGCGCTGCCGCGGCCGCGAGGCGGGGCAGCAGCGGCAGCCGCCCGACCCCGAGGCCGGCCAGCACGGCGAGCCCGAGCAGCCCGGCGAGCAGGTAGCGGGGGACGAACACCGGGCGGACCAGCTCGGCGAGCGCGACGGCAGCGATCGGGAAGCCCACCCAGCAGCCGCCGACGACGGCGGTGCGTGCCGAGGCGCCCCGGGAGCGGACGGCCACGGCCAGGGCGGCGCCCACGGCGAGCAGGGTCGCCACGAGCAGCAGCCGACTGTCGGCCACCCAGGCGCCGAGCGCGCGCTCGAGGACACTCGCCTCGCCCTCGCGGATCCGGCCCACGGCGCTGTCCCCGATGCCGTTGACCTGCGTGAGGGCCACCAGCAGGAGGGCCGGGACGACGGCGACGGCGGTCGCACCGACCAGCGGGACCGCCTGTCGCCGCTCCAGCAGCAGCCCGGCGAGCGCGAGCCCGGCCACCACGGGGAGGGCGAACCAGTGGGCGAGCCCGGCGAGCGCAGCCCCGACGGCGTAGAGCAGCAGCCGTCCGCCCTCCAGCCACCGGACCAGGCCCAGGGCGGCGACCGCCGTGGCCAGCATGGCCAGCCCGTAGCCGCGGGCCTCGGCGGCGTACTCCACGACGAGCGGGTTCGTCGCCGCGACCATCCCGGCCGTCAGTCCCACAGCCGGGCCGGCGAGGCGGACGACCGCGGCAGTCAGCACCGCCACCGCCATGACCGCGGCGAGCAGCGACCACGACCGCAGTCCGAGGTCGCCGTCGTCCACGCCCGGCAGCGCGAGCCACAGGTGGGTGACGACGTAGTAGGGCGCGTTGTAGGACGGCGGCACCCCGACGAGGTACGGGGTGGTCCCCTCGCCCGCCGCCACCGCCGACAGCAGGTCGCCGAGCGGCACGGGAGCGACCTCGGCGGTGAACAGCTCGTCGTACCAGAGACTGCGACGGCGGGCGACGTAGGCACCGCCCAGGAGGGCGAGCGCCAGGGCCGGCAGGAGGGGCGCGGCGCGCGCGGCGAACGGGCCGGTCACCCGAGGCAGCCTAAGCGCCTGACGTCACCCATGACGTCACCCATGACGTCGCGCGTGACGTCGCGCGTGACGTCGCGCGTGACGTCGCCCGAACGTCATGCAGGCGTGCTCTCGTCGCGACATGCTGCGACGACGCTTCGAAGGCCTGCTCCTTCGACCTCCCCCCAGAAGGGCCACTCCGCATGACCTCCCCGCGCACAGCGGTCGCTGGGACCGCCCCTGCCCTGACGACGGTCGTACCGTCCGACGCCGAGCTCGACGTGGCGACGGTGCCCGAGCTGGACCGGCTCCTCGAGCAGGCCCTCGCGGCCCGCCCGTCACGCCTGTGCGTCGACCTGAGCTCGTGCACGTTCGCTGACAGCACGGCGTGCGCGAGCCTGGCCCGCTGGACCTCCCGGGCGAGCCGGCAGGGCTCGGAGCTGCAGCTGTGCGGGCTGAGCAGTCGGCTGCGGCGGCTCATCACGATGACGGGTCAGCCCGGCCTGCTGCTCGAGTCCGAGGACTGAGCACCGCCCGGCCGGGCACGTCCGGGCGGTGGCCGCCGGGTCCGGTCAGGCTCCTCCCGTGGGTTTTCGCGCGTCGGGCGCGGGACCAGCGGCTCACGGCGTTCAGGGTGCGCCCTCCACTGCCGATGAGAGGACACGGGGACGTGGCCGGCCACGGAACCCCTCCACGACAGGAGCACCCCGATGCAGCGGACCCCCTCCTCCGGTCGACCCCTCAGCGACTGGGAGAGCGCGCGGTTCACGACCATCGTCGCGGAGCTCAGCCGGTTCGAGACCAGGCGGTCCCCGGTCGGCACGGCCGACCGCTGGCGCGACGTCGTCGCGTCCTGGTGGAGCAGGCAGCTGAGCGGTCCCCGCTCGGCGTGACCGCAGGCAGGTGCTCCAGACAGCCGACGCCGCCCTGACATCCCGCCGGGATGTCACCGGCACCCGGCACGTCGTACGGTGGGGGGGCCAGACACCCCGTCCCGTGCCGAAGGCAGACCCGTGACCAGGACCACGACCCGTCGCAGCGTCGTCTGCGCGAGCCTGCTACTCGCGCTCCAGCTCGGCGCCGTCGTCACCCCCGTCGCCGCGTCCGCTGCCGACTGCCACGGCCGGGCCTGCGCCGACGGGGAGGCAAAGCCCGACCACGCAGGTGGTTCCGGGCGCCCGGCCGACCCGGGCAAGCCCGCCGAGCCGGGCAAGCCGACCGACCCGGGCAAGCCGACCGAGCCGGGCAAGCCGACCGAGCCGGGCAAGCCCGCCGACCCGGGCAAGCCGACCGAGCCGGGCAAGCCCGCCGACCCGGGCAAGCCGGCCGAGCCCGCTCTGCCGCCTGCCCCGCCGCCTGCCCCGCCGCCTGCCCCGCCGCCGGCCCCGCCGCCTGCCCCGCCGCCGGCCCCGCCGCCGGCCCCGCCGCCTGGCGCGCCGCCGGCCGAGCCCGTCCCTGCGACGCCTCCTGACCCGCAGCCGGCTCCCCCCGACGCGCCCGCGGAGGGTGGCGAGGCGCCGCCTGCCGCGCCGCCGGCCGGTGAGCAGGAGCCGGTGGCCCCCGAGGGAGCGGCTCCGCCGGGGCCTGCGGACCGCGGCGCGCGACTCGACGGGCCGCAGGCTCAGCTGCTCACCCAGCTGCCGCCGCAGCAGGCGCTCGCCACCGCCGAGGACCGGGTGGCCGACGCCCGTCGGCTGCTGGCGGCAGCCGAGGCCGACGCCGCCCAGGTGGCCGCCCAGGTGGCTCTCTCGGATCGCGGACCCTCCGGTGGAGCGCTGCCGGGTGCCGTGGGGCGCGGTGGCGGCTCCTCGCCGCTGACACCCGGAGCGCCGACGCCAGCTGCGGCAGACCCGCAGCCCTCGCCGTTCTCCGCCACGTCGGCCCAGTCGGACCGGGGCGGGTACGACAGCCCGGGCCTGCTGCTGCTGGTGGTCCTCGGCTGGCTGGGGGCATCCGCGCTCGCGGCGGTCGTCGTGGCCGCGCTCGGCAGGGCCGGGTCCAGCGAGGACGCCGCCAGGTTCGGCGGCTGAGCGGCACCAGCGCCGCACGCCGACACACACGCAGGATGTGCACAGGGAAGGCCGGAGTGGGACTCGGAGCGGCGGTGGTCGCCTACCTGCTGCTCACCGCTGTCGCGCTCGGGCTGTTCGTACTCGCCGTCGGCTGGCAGCACGTCGCGGCTGGCGTCCGGTGGGTGGCCCGGCGGTGGGCCGGCCCCGAGCCTGCACCGGCACCGCACCAGGCGCACCGGGACTCCGGCCGCGCCGCTTGACCAGGCGGGGCGGCGGACCGTGGAGCCGGATGTCGGGGTTGAACCGACGACCTACCGCTTACAAGTAGGCCGGGCCTGAACGGCTTGCAAACCTGCAGGTCAGGCGCACCGACGGGGAGCGGCATGCCCCTTGTAGGTGTCTCACCGGAAAGGTCCCGCCATGTTCCCCACGACCAGCACCACCCCGCTCACCTTCGAGCAGTACCTGCTCGACAACAACGCGACGGACTCCGCCAACCTCGACGGCTGGCGCATGATGTTCGAGCGGCAGCAGTTCATCGACGCCAACGCCCCGACGGTGATCCCGCCGTGCCCGGCCTGGTGCATCCTGCCGGCGGGCCACGAGTACGACAGCACAGACGGGTTCGGCGCCGACCTCGTCTTCGTCCGCCGGCACGTCGCCTACGAGGGCGCGAAGATGTCGGACGTGAGCGTGACCGAGCGCAACCACTACGGCGCCGTCACCGTCGACGAGCCGAGCATCTTCCTCGCGGTCGAGGCCGACGAGGCCACCGTCACGGAGGTGCGGGCGATCGCGGCCGAGCTGCTCGAGGCGGCGGCCGCGCTCGAGGGACTCGCGCAGTGACGGCCGCCCCGACGGAGGATGGTCGGGTGACGACCATCCTGAGGGCGCCCTGTGTCGTCAGCCTGCACCTGACGGACGTTCCCGCCCGCGACCTGCCGCTTGCGCTCGTGCACGACGTCGTAACGGTGCTTCCGGGCGCACGGGCTCGACCCGGACCTGCTCGACCTCTCAACCGCGCTGTACGGCGTGGTCGTGTCCACGCCGGTCGAGCGCGGCGGGCTCGCAGCCACCTAACGGGACCTCGACGCGCCCCTCGGCCTTCATGGCAGGGGGGCGGTGTCGGCGTGCTTAGGGCCTGTCAGCTTCGTCTGGCGCCTCGTGCCAGCTCCGGTACAGCTTGTGCGGGACCTCGGCGAGCAGGAGATGGTTCTCCCAGTCATCGCGGAGCGGAGTGGCTCCTAGGTTGCGGACGGCGAAGCGGACGACCTCCTCGAAGGTGATGCGCCCCGTACTGATCGGCTCCCGTGCCAGGAAGCCACCCTCGGGGCTGACCACGCGGTCAGGGAAGTGCATGTGCGGACGCTTGTGCGCCCCCGCGGTGTCCGGGTGCCAGTGTGCGGCGAGCAACTCCTGACCGGCGCCGTCCTCCACCGAGTACATGTAGCCGTGCGTCGTGACGCGCCACGGCTCGCCCTTGTCGTCCTTGATGATCTCGTAGCGCATGCGCGCCTTGATGACGTGGCCCGTTGAGACCCGTGCACCGTCCGTCCCGTTGAGCGACCAGGCGTGCACCACGCCCGCCACCTGCCTCCCGCCGGACGAGGGCAGGATCTTGCCGTGCACGATGCAACCCAGCGCCTCCTGTAGCGGCGCGAGGAAGGCGGCAGCGGCCTCGGCCGGCGTCCTACCCGGCAAAGGGTGCGAGGAAGGCAAGCTCCTCGGCGACGCGGGCTCGCTCAGTGCCAATGAAGGCACCGGCCTGGTAAGCCCGGTAGAACTCGTCCCAGGAGATTCCGAAGCGGTCCTGAGCCGCATCCTCAAGCATGCCGCGGCCCTGCTCGAGAGTCAGCTCCTCGACCTCCACAGCGCCGCCGTCCACGATCGTTCCGGACATTTCGGCCTCCTTACTGTCGTTCGAGTGGGTCACCCTACTCGGCATCGTTCGGTTGTCATCGGTCATTGAGCACCGTTTCCTCATCGTTCCCGTCCACTGTGCTACCGACCCCTGACAAGTTCCTGCCGAGCAGGTCACGCGACCCGTTGAGTCCGTGGGCTGCCTCCGCGCCAGGTCGCACCCCACAGCCCCCACACGGGCGCCTGAGCGGCGTAGTCGGCGCACTCCTGCCGGACCGGGCAGCGCCAGCACACCGCCTCGGCCTGGGCCAGCTCGTCAGGGTCGGGCACGTCGGCTGTGAACACCTCGGAGCCGGCCAGGCCCAGGTCAGCGCAGGCGGCCTCGTCGACCCAGGCGCCGAGCGGTCGCAGGATCGGGGGGCGGTCGTCGCGGACCAGCGGGGCGGGGGCCGCGGGCTCGGCGGTCACTGCCGGCCCGCGGCGCAGCGTCGGCGGTCGGCAACGCATTGCCGGAGCAGGTCCAGGACCGTCAGACCACCCGGCCAGCCGTACCGCTCGCACCAGTCCATGCGCGTGTGCATCCACAACGTGCGGGCCTCGGTCTGGCGCCAGCCGTCGGCACTCAGGTGCGGCTCGCCGCACGGCACGCCGTTCCGGATGTTGCGCCAGCGGTCCGGGTCGTAGCCGGTCGGGTCAACCAGCGGCAACCACTCCGGAGGGTCGTAGACGAGCAGCCGGCCGGGCGGCTCGACGAGGTCAGCCTTCACGCGGCGCCTCACGCCGCAGTCCAGCGGAACGCACCGGAGCGGACGAGCCACCGATCCCGTCCCGGCCAGGCCAGCCACGCCCGGCCGACCTCCGCGCCGCTCCCGCTGTCGGCCCGCTCGGCGACCTCGGCCAGCGGCAACCACTCCGGGTCGGTGCAGGCGAGCGCCTCGAGGGATGCCCGGTAGGGACTCTGAGCCTTGGCGACCCGGCGCCTCATGCCGCACCGGCCACGCCGTAGACACCACGCACACCACCCCGGCGCTGAGGTCGGCGGTCCTGCTCGCCCTCCTCGCCGGCCGGCAGGCGCAGGGCCGCGAGCAGGCGGGCGAGCGTGATCCGCTGCTGCCGCGCCTCGACCAGCGCCGGGTGCGCCTTGTCACCCTGCGGGCTCTTGATGACGGCGCCCTCGGCCGCCACCAGCGCCGTCAGGCTGTCGAGGACGTCGACGGTACGGACCGCCTCGCGCAGCAGCAGCAGCTCGTGCTGCTCGAGGTCGTAGTCGGCCAGCACGTCGCGCCACAGGGCGGCGCCGGCCTTGCCGGTACCGGCGGGCGGCTTCTGGGTCTGGGTCATCGCTTCCTCACTAGGGGTGATCGTTTCGGCTGCCGCAAGCACGCGCGCTGCAGTGGCGGGTCCCCCGCTGGCCGGGGGTGGGGAGTGGTCGGCCCCAGGGGGTCTGCCGTGGCCCGATCCGGTGACCGACGCAGGACGGATCTCTGTCCGGGGAAAGGTCCCGGGCTCCTCGCCCTTCGCTCCCGGCCCGTCGTCATGGCGCGCGCTCGACGGACGACGGGTGACGTTGACGCCGGTCACCGAAGTCATCGGGTCAGCCGCGCCGGACGCCGTCGTAGGTCGCGGCGCCGCACTCGATGCAGCGCACCACCGCGACACTCCCGGCGGGGGTGACGCCGTCCGGGCCAGTCTTCGGTGCGCGCCAGGTCTCGACCCGGGGCTCGTCGGCGCCGGGGCGCGGCAGGCAGAACTCCTCGTGCTTCAGTGCGGTGGCGGTGGTCATCGGTTCTCCTTCGGGGTGTCGCCGGCCGCGTCTCGGCCGGCGTGCAGGTCGGCGTTCTCGGCGCCGATGAGGTCACCGGCGATGCGCTCGGCGGTGCGGGTCACGTACTCGTCGAGGTGGGCCAGGTCGGTGACCACGACATCGGGCGGGGCGGTCGGGAGTCCGAGTCGTCCGCGAGCGGCCATGTACTCGTGTAGCCGGTGGCTCCGGCGGCGCATCGCGGCGGCGTAGTCGGCCAGCGCGAGAACGAGCGGGTTAGCCGCGAGGGCCTGATCGAACGCGGCCTTCGCCTGCTCGGCCTCGGCGTCGATCGCGGTGCGGTTGTAGCCGGCGACGAGCTGCTCGTCCCACTCGCGCTGCGCCTCGACCTTGCGCCGGTGGTCTTCGGCGGCCTGCTGCTGGTCCTGCTCGCGGAAGGCGTCGAGCTTGGCGGCCAGCTCGCCGGCCTGCTGCTCGATCTGCTCGCGGCTCGGAATGGTGGTGGTCTTCGGCATCACGTTCTCCTTCGTGGTGGTCATGCGGTGGACGGTCCGCTGCTGTCGGTGATCGCGCCGGCCTCGAGGGCACGGCGGTAGTGGTCGCGCAGGTCGGCGTAGACGTCGGACTGGTCCCGGACCGCGCGGGGCAGCCGGTCCCAGGCAGCGCGGTCGCTGTGGAACAGGTCGGCGGCTCGGTCGAGCACCGGGTCGGGGCGGTGCCCTCGGGCATTGATCTCGAGCCGCGCGAGGTCGTCGGGTCGGGTGGTCATCGGTGCGTCTCCTTAGGGGCGGTGGGGGTCGGGCGGCCTAGCTCTGCCTTGCGGCGCTTCGCAGCACGGGACCGGAGTCCTTTGCCGCGGGCGCCGCGGGCGTGCGGGACGTGCTCGGTCACGGGTGCTTCTCCTTTGGCGCGGGGTCGGGGGTGGTGCTCGCCCGGCGGTCGGGCTGGTCAGGCCGCCGGGCGAGGTCGGGGCGGTGAGCTGGGCAGTAGTGCTGCCAGCGGGTGAGGTGCGGGCAGCCGGGCTCGGCGCAGCGGCGGATCACGAGGCGACCAAGGACAGCCGGCAGCGTTCGCAGGTGTCGCGCCCCTCGCGGATGAACAGCAGTTCCTGACCGCAGACGACGCAAGTGGGCGTCTCCTCGGGCCCCGCCCACGGGTCCTGTTCGACCGGCGCCGGGTGTTCCGGCTGTTCCTCATGTTCCGGGTGTTCCGGGTTCCGGAGGGGAGGAGGCAGGTAGCGCGACCATGCGTCGGCGAACTGCTCGGCGGTGTAGCCGTTGCGGACGTCCACGCCGATCCGGATCTTCTGACTCTTGGAGAGATCCCCGCCGGGCAGGTACTTTTTCACCCTGCGGCGCAGGCTGTTCGGGTCCAGCGGCTTGCCGTAGAGGTCGCTCCACGGGGCGCCCTCGATCGCGCAGAGGTCGTCGATGATCTGCTCGGTGAACAGCCGGTCCGTCCCTTTGAGGGTGAAGACGTCGCGGAGGTCGGCGAGGAGCTGGATCGATAGGGTCGGGTCGCGCTCGAGCCGTAGGCCGTTGATCTCCACGGCGGCGGCTCGTGCGCGGTCCGGCCAGTCCCCGCCGATCACTTCGGCGATGGCCAGCAGTGGCTCCCACACATCCGCGGGGCGGTCGGTGATCCCTTCGGGCATCTCCGGCTCGACGTCGTCCAGGTCGTCCGCGTGGACGAGCGCCCACTCGGCGAGCCGGTCGCGCAGCTCGTGACCCTCGGGCTCGGTCGTCTTCGCCCGGTACGGCCGTACGCGCTCATGCGGCGCTCTGCGCTTCATGGGGATGACCACAGAGCGGTCCATGAGGGTGTCGGGCAGGTCCCCGATCCCGGCCATCGCCACCGCGCAGAAGACCGGGAAGCGGCCGACCTCGTGCCCTGCTCCCACACACCTGAGTGCTGTTGCACCACGTCGGTGGCCGGCGTTGAGCAGACCCCGCAACCCCTCCTCGTCCTTGGCCTTCGGACCGAAGTAGGTGTCGGCCTCGTCCACGAGCAGGGTCACCGGCTGGGAGGCGATGAGCCGGAACAGCACCGGGGCGCTCATGTTGAAGGCGTGCTCGGGTGCCGGGCAGAGCAGCGCCAGCATCTCCAGCGTGCGCGTCTTCCCACTCCCCTTCTCGGGGGAGATGACAGCGAGCCGGGGGGTCGACTCGAAGCGGTCGACGACGTGTGTGTGCAGCGTCCACAGCGTTACGGCGTCACGCGCCGCGGGCGAGGGGAAGGCTATGTAGTCGCCGAGGAAGTCGGCGACCGCCGTCAGCATCCTGTCCGCCTCCTGGAAACCCGGAACACCCGGAACACTCGGCACAGTCGGAACGGTCTGCGCGCTCACGCGGCCACCGCCCGCAGGTGCCTCGCGGCGGCCGACAGGTCCCCGTGGTGGTTGAGGACGGCGTACGCGCGGAACTTCGTGTAGCCGTGGGCGTCACCGTCCGCGGTGACATCGAAGGGCGTGTTCGGGCTGTAGACGAACAGGCAGCCGTGCCGGACGGTCGCCGAGACTGCGGAGGTCGCGGCCGGGTGCTGCCAGCGGCTCCCGTCGCTGTCGCCGTCGTCGGCGGTGCGCCACCCGTGCGGCTCGAGGATCTCCGGCCAGGGCGTCCGCTCCCGGTAGTCGTCGGCGATGCTCCCGGCGCCGGTGAACATGCTGGACGTCCCGAATACCTGGATCGGGGGGCGGGCCGCCACACGAGGGGGCGTGACGGGCGCCAGGAGCGTCCTGAGCCACCCGGGGGGCTCGACCGGGGGGCGGTGGTCCCAGACGTAGGGGTCACCGGTCAGCGGGTGCGGTGAGGGTGGCATGACGCAGTAGCCGGCGGCCTTGAGGTCGATCCCGGCCTCCTGATCCCCCTCGGCAAGCTGGCCGAGGCGACGCAGCTCCCGCTGGATGCCGACCTCAGTCAGCTTGCCGGCCGGGCGCAGGAAGTACAGGTGCCGCCCGCCGTCGCCCCTGCCGCTGTAGACGGTCAGTGTCTCCGGCAGCGCCCCGTGCTCGGACTCCAACGCGGCCAGGTTCTCCTGACCGTTGTGCCGCGGATCGATGTCGAGGACGAAGAACGCCGCGGGCACCCGGGCGCCGATGAGGGCTCCCGGGTAGTCGTGCCACCAGCGCACGACGGTGGCGGCGTCGGTCGTCGCGTCCTTGACGCCGTGCCCTTCACGTCCGCAGCCACCGCCGCAGCCCTCTGCACGGCAGCGCGAGTCCTTCCCGATGCGCGGCAGCTTGTTCGGGCCGAGCGGCAGGACCGCCCAACCGTTCTCAGCCAGACCGAGCGCGTGGTCGATGAGGGCGGTCATCGGCCCCACCGCCCGTCCAGCAGCGCGGGCGTGACTGCTGGGCAGTCGTTCTCGTGCTCGATGGGGACCGTCAACACGGCGACGCCGTCCCGCCGGGCAGCACGTCGGGCAGCACGGTTCGGGACGACCATGCGGGCGCCGCACGGACACGCATCCCCCAGGGCGACGAGCCGGCGCCGGGCCAGCCCCTCGAGGACGAGCGCGGGCAGACCCTCGCGCAACTCCGGGCCGAGGTAGATGGCAGGCCGGCCGTCGCTGTCCAGCAGCACGGCGTCGGTGCGGCTCATGCGGCACCGTCCGGCAGCTCGGCGGCGTACCTCGGGAGCCACTCGCGCTCCACCAGGTCGTTGACGGCGAGCTGCACGTTCATCGCCATGAGGGCGGCGGGCTCGCCCCTGTCGTGGGCCATGAAGACGGCCGTGTCGAGCCGGTCCAGGGCCTCAGCGACCAGGCCGAAGGGAGTGAGCTCTGCGCAGAGATCGCACAGCCTGCCGGCGTCGAGCCGGCCCACCATGACGAAGGCCGGAACGTCGATGTACTCGCCGCAATCGCAGCAGACGTTGCCCCCGGCCGCCCACCCGAAGGTCAGGCACAGCGGCGCGAGGTCGGTCGTGTTCTCGGTGGCAGTCATGCCGCCACCTCGCCGGCCATCGCGTGCACCATGTACTTCGCGCCGCAGGCGCCCTTGCGGACGGTCGCGGAGAACGGCAGGAGGGCCAGGTGAAGGTGCGGCATCCGGCAGCTCGGGCAGGTCGGCACGAGCAGCACTAGGCGCGGGTTGCCGTTGCGACCGACGACGGTCCGCACGTCGGCGTGGGCGTGCCACAGCGGCGTGCGGACCGTCGTCGTGCGAGACTGAGCCGGAACCTGCAGCTTGGCGGCGGCATCGTTCACGAGGGGCGCCTGAGGGGGCGCCCCTTCGCCGTGGTCGGGCGGCCCCAGGGCAGCACCGGCCGCTGTGCGGGGCTTCCCGCTGACGTGGTTCCGGCGGGTCGGGGCGGGCGCGAGGCCCGGGGGCGGCATTAGGAGGCCACCTGGTCGCGGCGGGCGCGGCTGCTGGCCAGCGCCAGCCGCTTCATGTGCGCGCTGTAGAGGTTGCGGGCGAGCTTGTCGCGCTCCTCGGGCGTCTTGGTGCCGTCGGGGTCGACCTCGGCGGCGAACTTCGCCAGCAGGGCGGCGTGCCCGCGGTCAGCCTGCCGGCGACGCTCGGCGGTGGATGTGTTGGCCCAGCGGGTGTGGGCGGCGATGCTGGCGCGGAGAGAACGCTCCGCGGGGGTGAGTCCTAGTGTGGACATGGCGGGGACGCCCCTTTCGGGGGTCCGCGTCGCCGAGTGCGGGGTGTTTGGCCGTGAGGCTCAGGCAGGCTTCGTGCGGCTTGCTAGCACACTGTGTAGCACGCCGTCGCCGCGGTCAACGGTGGCAACGGTGACGACACGCCGGCCTCGTTGGATTTCCTGCTCGAGCAAGGCGGCAGGCAGGTTGTAGGCCCGCCGGCAGCGGCATCGTCCCCCGACCATCCCGCCGGCCTCGACCCATTCGGGGACTGCGATTGGGCCTCGGCGCTGATCGGTCCCGAACATATGCGTCGTCTCGTTGCGCCACACCGGGACCCACAGCCGACCCTGGTCGGTCTTGTGCAGCGTGCCGACCTCGTGCTCGGCGGCGGCGCAGCGCACGGTGAGCAACCCGGCGTCCCGGGCCGACTTGGGGCTCCCCCGCCGCTCAAGGATGGTCTCCCATGCCTGGTCGGCCGACGGCCGTTTCACACCCGGTCCCCGAGGTTGAGCCGGCGAGAGGCCTCGCGGGCCCGCTCGTCGGCCAGGCTCGCGCCGTAGCGCCGGAGCATCTGCGGTGAGCGCCAGCCCATCACGCGCATGAGGTCGCTCTCGCTGCCGTCGGCGGCGAGCCAGGCGTGCGCGGCGGTGTGCCGGAACTGGTGGGCGTGCAGCTCGCCGAGCCCGGCCTCTCGACCTCGCCGCTTGAGGACCTGGGCGACGCCTGAGTAGGTCAGCGGCCCGCGGCCCCGCTCGGAGAGCCAGAGCTCGGGGCGGTCGGCGTAGCGGTCCCGGCGGCGCGCCCGCACGTACCGCTCGAGCGCCTGGGCGGTCTTGGGCGACAGGGTGACGGTGCGTGAGCGCCGGCCCTTGCCGAACATCGTCACGGTGTCGGCGCCGAGGTCGAGCGCCTCGACGCTCAGCCCGGCGACCTCGGCCCGGCGGCCGCCGGTGGCGATGAACAGCCGCAGCAGCGCGGTGTCCCGCAGGTCGACGAAGTCCTTGCCGGCGCAGGTCGCCAGCAGCGCCCGCAGG
>JAABUN010005104.1_pt1 | contig 16783 bp, 17 predicted proteins | sample 5559311 | NCBI WGS metagenome assembly JAABUN01 (sample SAMN10711877, study PRJNA513370) | rock metagenome | isolation source: Antarctica rocks | place: Antarctica: Victoria Land, Siegfried Peak sud
GGAGGAGCACCACGATGGCTAAGCCGGTACTGCGCAAGCCGAAGAAGAAGTCCAACCCGCTCAAGGCGGCCAAGATCGTCTACATCGACTACAAGGACACCGCGCTCCTGCGCAAGTTCGTGTCCGATCGGGGCAAGATCCGTGCCCGTCGGGTGACCGGTGTGTCGGTGCAGCAGCAGCGTCAGCTCGCCAAGGCGATCAAGAACGCCCGCGAGATGGCCCTGCTGCCTTACTCGAGCTCGGCTCGCGGCTGAGAAGGGGAGAGACCATGAAGCTCATCCTGACCCACGAGGTCGGTGGCCTCGGTGCCCCCGGTGACATCGTCGACGTGAAGGACGGCTACGGCCGCAACTTCTTGATGCCGCGGGGCCTGGCCACGGCCTGGACCAAGGGCGGCGAGAAGCAGGTCGCCTCGATCCGCAAGGCCCGCCAGACCCGCGAGATCGCCGACGTCGAGACCGCACAGTTGGTCAAGGCGACGCTGGAGTCCAAGGCGGTGCGGATGTCGGTCAACACCGGCACCTCAGGCCGTTTGTTCGGCTCGGTGACGCCGTCAGACGTCGCCGCGGCCGTCAAGGACGCCATCGGCACCGAGGTCGACCGCCGCAAGATCGAGATCGGGCAGCCGATCAAGAGCCTGGGCAGCTACAAGGTGTCGGTCCGTCTGCACGCCGAGGTCGCCGCCACTGTGGCGCTCGAGGTCGTCTCGGCCTGAGCACGCACGCTCCGAAGGGCTCGACCCGTACGGGTCGAGCCCTTCGCCGTCCACCCCCCGCCGGGGGACGCGTCAGAGCAGAGCGTGCAGGGCGTCAAGCGGCACGCTGCGGGCGCTGGCGCGTGCGTGGACGGCGCGGGCGGCGAGGTGCTGGACGGCGCTGTTGACCGGCGTGCGGACGCCGTATCGCCGGCCCTGGGCGCTGATCTCGCCGTTGAGGTAGTCCGTCTCCACCGAGTCAGCCCCCCTGGCCAGGCTCTGGTAGGTGGACCCGCCGGAGCGCTCCTGACCGGGGATCTGCTGCGGCGTCACGTAGGCGCCCCGTACCTGCGCCTCCTCCTCGGCAGTGGTGACGGGCCAGCCGGCCGCCGCGAACACCGCACGGGCCTCATCCTGGGCACGTACCTGCAGCCCCTCCCAGCCGCTCTCCGGCTCGAACAGGGCATCGAAGACGTTGCCCAGGTTGCTGACGAGCTTGGCTCGCTTCCAGGCCATCACCTGCGGAGGGCGCGGCGCCCGGAACGTGGACGCCTCCAGGTCAGCCGCCACAGCAGCCAGGGTGACCTCGAGCCCGGGCGGGGGGTTCTGCGCGGGGTGGGCACCCAGGTGCAGCATCCCCGTCAGCGGGGCGCACGGAGCGATGACCGTGCCGGGCTCGGGCAAGCCTGAGGGAAGCCACACGCACACCCCGACCACGCGGCTGAACCACCGCAGGGCCGCCGGCTCGTTGGCCACGCCGTTCTGCGCGCACAGCAGGGGCAGCACCTCGCCTGCGGGCCGCCCGGCCGACTCCCCGCTCGCGATCTCGCTCGAGGCCCACGGACCCAGCGCCTCGGCAGTGTGCTGGGACTTCGTGGCGAGCACCAGGACGTCGTCGCTCCTGAGGGCGACCTCGTCGGGGCCTGCGACGGCCGGGACCGCGACGCGTTGGTCGATGTCGGGGGCGATCAGGCGCAGGCCGTCGCGCTGCATCGTGCTCAGGTGCTCCCCCCGGGCGACCAGCACCACCTCGTGCCCCGCCTGGTGCAGCCGGGCACCGATGGTCCCTCCCACGGCTCCCGCTCCGATGACGACGTAGCGCACTGTGCCTCCTGGGTCGGTGCAGGGTCGGGTCTCAGCGCCCCATCGTGCCCCGCTGCAGAGGTTCCGGCACAGCCAGGCACCAGCCGGGTCAGCGGGTGGAGCCGGTCACCAGCCACGCGTCCGAGCGCTGCCGCACCCACAGCGTGAGCGTCCGTGCCCCCATGAAACCGAAAGCGAACGCCGTCCACAGCCACACCAGGCCGGCGGTGCCGGGGGGGCCGAGCCACAGCACCGCGCCCGCCAGCGGAAGGAACGCGACGAGGTTCAGCACCGAGACCAGGCCCAGATAGCGTCCGTCCCCGGCACCGATCAGGACCCCGTCGAGGACGAACACGTACCCGGACAGCGGCTGGCTGATCGCGGCCGGGACCAGTGCCGCAGCGATCACCTGCTGCACCGCCTCGTCCGGGCTGAACAAGGCACCGACCCAGGGGGCGGCCAGCAGCATGAGCAGTCCCACCACGGTTCCGAAGCCGATACCCCACTGCACCATGCGACGGGTCGCCGCCCGGGTACCGGCTACGTCCCCAGCGCCGAGGAACCGCCCCGTGAGGGCCTGGCCCGCGATCGCCAGCGCATCCAGCACGAAGGAGGTGAAGATCCACAGCGTGAAGACGATCTGGTGCCCCGCGAGCTGGGTGTCGCCGAGGGTGGCCGCCACCGCCGCGACCGTGAGCAGCACGGCGCGCATGGCCAACGAGCGGATGACCAGGGGCACGCCTTCGCGGGCGGCGGTGAGGATGCCCGCCCGGTCCGGCCGCAGCGGTGCTCCGTGCTGACGGGCGGCACGCACGACCACCGAGCCGAGCACCAGGGCCATCCCGGCCTGGGCCAGCGAGGTGCCCAGGCCGGAGCCTGCGATGCCCATTCCCAGCGGGTACACCAGCAGCCAGTTGAGCGCCACGTTCGCTGCCGCCGCTGTCACCGCGACCACCAGCGGCGTGCGGGTGTTTTGCAGGCCACGCAGCACGCCGGTCGAGGCGAGCACGACCAGCATGGCCGGCACACCGGGCAGCGACCAGCGCAGATAGCTGACGGCGTAGGGCGCCACGTCCTCGGAGGCGCCCAGCACCCGCACCAGCCCCGGGGCGGCCATGGCCGTGGCTGCCCACATCGCCGTCCCCAGGCCGAGGGCGAGCCACATACCGTCCACGCCGAGCCGGAGGCCGTCGCGCAGGTCGCCGGCACCGAGCCGGCGGGCGACCGCCGCGGTGGTCCCGTACGCCAGGAAGACGCACAGCCCGACGGCCGTCGCCAGGATGGCGGCGGCGATGCCCAGACCTGCCAGGGGCACGGCCCCCAGATGCCCGACGATGGCCGAGTCGGCGAGCAGGAACAACGGCTCTGCCACGAGCGTCGCCAGCGCAGGCACGGCCAGGGCGAGGATCTGACGGTCCTGCTGACGGTCGCGCGGCACACCCCATCATGGCGACCGCCGGGCCGCGGTCGGTGCCGGGGTATGAGACGTCATGTTCACCTGCCGGACACTCTGGAAAGTTTCCTGCGTCCACAGGCGGTGCACACCATCTGTCGTGGTCAGGAGGGGGAACGGGTCTGCATCGGGCCGTCGTCGTGGTTGTCGTCCACAGGGTTGTCCACTGCCTGTGCAGCGTCGCGCGGCGTTTCCCACAGTCCGTCCACAGGTTGCCCACAAGGGTGCTTTGCCCTCTGGTACCTGCGGGCCTAGCGTGCGCGGGTCCGGTTCCCGGAGCGCCGCCGACCAGCGCTGTCGGTGCCGGGGCGTACACCTGTTCGACATGGAGAGCGTCTGTCCGCAGCTCGTCGGACGGGCCCGGGCACAGCACGGAAAGGGGTTCCCACGGTGTCGTTGACGGCAGCTGGACCGTACGACCCGGCTCCCTACACCTCGGGGCCGTCAGAGGACTTCGGCCGCACCCCGCCGCAGGACGTCGCCGCGGAGCAGTCCGTGCTCGGCGGGATGATGCTGTCCAAGGACGCCATCGCGGACGTGATCGAGCAGCTGCGCGGCGGCGACTTCTACCGCCCCGCGCACGAGCTGGTCTTCGAGGCCGTCCTCGATCTGTACGGCCGTGGAGAGCCGGCCGACGCGGTGACCGTCTCGGCAGAGCTGACCAGGCGCGGTGAGCTGGGCCGGGTCGGCGGCGCGGCCTACCTGCACACCCTCATCTCCTCGGTGCCCACCGCCGCGAACGCGGGCTACTACGCGGAGATCGTGCGGGACCGCGCCGTGCTGCGCCGTCTCGTGGACGCGGGTACGAAGATCGTGCAGCTGGGCTACGCCTCCGGCGGCGGGGACGTGGACGACCTGGTGAACCAGGCTCAGGCCGAGGTGTACCAGGTCACTGAGCGTCGCACGAGCGAGGACTACGTGCCCCTGTCCGAGACCATCGAGGGCACGATCAACGAGATCGAGATCTCCGAGGGCCGCGGCGACGAGATGATCGGGGTCCCCACCGGGTTCGCCGACCTCGACCAGCTGACGAACGGGCTGCACCCCGGCCAGATGGTCGTGATGGCAGCGCGGCCGGCTATGGGAAAGGCGCTGGCTCTGGACACACCCCTTGCGACGCCGAGCGGCTGGACCACCATGGGGGCGGTCCAGGTCGGGGACCAGCTCCTCGCAGCGGACGGGACCCCGACGCGGGTGGTCCGAGCTACCACGGTCCTCACGGGGCGTCCCTGCTACGAGGTCTCGTTCGACGACGGCACGACGGTGGTCGCTGATGCCTGGCACGAGTGGTTTACCGACACACGGGCTTCGCGCCGTGGTTCCAAGCGCGAATCCGCGCGGATCCGCACGACGGAGCACATCGCGAGCACCCTGCGGTGCCAGACCCAGGATGCTCGCCTCAACCACTCGGTCCGCAACGCGCGGCCACTGGCACTTGCGCAGGCTGCTCTGCCGGTCGACCCGTACGTCCTGGGGGCGTGGTTGGGGGACGGGGCGACGCATGCGGCACGGATCTCTACCGCGGACGCTGAGATGGTGGTGCGGCTCGAGGGTCTTGGCTTGCGGCTCGTGCCCTCGGGGCCGATGAGCTACACGATGCGGCTGCCCGTGGAGGGCTGCGCGACCATGGTGTCGGAGACGTCAGGCAGCATGACCGCCCTGCTGCGCAAGGCCGGGGTCCTGGGCAACAAGCACATTCCTGCGCCGTACCTGCGGGCGAGTGAGTCTCAGCGCCGCGCCCTGCTCGCCGGGCTGCTCGACACCGACGGAACGGTGAACCGCACCGGTGGTGTTCAGTTCGCCGTGGCGCACCAGCGACTGGCCGATGACTTCTGCGAGCTGCTCGCCTCGCTGGGGTACCGGTGGGGTCGACGGACCACCGAGGTCAAGGGCCGTTCCCCGGCGTCGTCCACCTGCCACACGATCACCTTCACCACCGCCGACGAGGTCTTCTGGCTCAGTCGTAAGCAGCTGGCTCACAAGGAGCGGTCGAACGGTCCGCACCCACGCGTGCTGCACCGTTTCATCACGGCAGCCCGGCCGATCGAGAGTGTCCCCGTGCGCTGTGTGGAGATCGACCACCCCGATCACCTCTACCTGGCATCGAGGGCGATGATTCCCACGCACAACTCCACCGCTGCCCTGGACATCGCCCGGTCCTGCTCCATCAAGCACGGCAAGACCGCGGTGATCTTCTCGTTGGAGATGAGCCGCAACGAGATCACCATGCGTCTGCTCTCGGCCGAGGCGTCGGTGAACCTGCAGCACATGCGCAAGGGCACCATGCGCGAGGAGGACTGGACCAAGCTGGCCCGCACCATGGGCCGGGTCAGCGATGCACCGCTCTTCATCGACGACAGCCCCAACATGTCGCTGATGGAGATCCGCGCGAAATGCCGCCGGCTCAAGCAGCGCCACGACCTGAAGCTGGTGATCATCGACTACCTGCAGCTCATGAGCTCGGGCAAGCGGGTCGAGAGCCGCCAGCAGGAGGTCTCGGAGTTCTCCCGGGCGCTCAAGCTGCTGGCGAAGGAGCTCGAGGTGCCGGTGATCGCCGTATCACAGCTGAACCGTGGTGCGGAGCAGCGCACGGACAAGAAGCCGGCGATGAGCGACCTGCGTGAATCGGGCTGCCTGACCGCTGACACCAGGATCCTGCGGGCAGACACGGGCGCCGAGACCACCATGGGCGAGCTGCACGCGTCAGGCGCGAAGGACGTGCCCGTGTGGGCGCTCGACGACTCGTTGCGCTACGTCCGACGTCACCTCACGCACGTCTTCTCGACCGGCCACAAGGCGGTGTTCCAGTTGCGGCTGGCCTCGGGCAAGCAGATCAGGGCGACCGCCAACCACCCCTTCCTGACCTACGCCGGTTGGACCCCACTCGAAGAGCTCTCGGTGGGCTCACGTGTCGGCGTGCCAAGACATGTCCCGGCGCCCGAGACGGTCCAGAGCTGGGACGACTCCGAGGTGGTCATGCTCGCTCATCTCCTGGGCGACGGCTCCTTTGTCGAACGCCACCCGATCCGGTATGCGAGCGTCGACGAGACGAACCTCTACGTCGTCTCCGAGGCAGCCCGGCACTGGGGCATCACCGCTGTGCGTGACCACGAACTGCAGGCGCCGGTCACGACGCTGCGCCTGCCGACGCCGGACCACCTGACGCACGGACGCCGGAACCCGATCGCGGCCTGGCTGGACGCACTCGGCCTGCTCGGGCTGCGCAGCCACGAGAAGTTCGTCCCACCTGAGGTCCACCAGCTGTCCAAGCGCCAGATCGGCATGTTCCTGCGTCACATCTGGTCGACGGATGGATCCGTAGCCGTGAACAAGGACCTGCGGTCCGGGCGGGTCTCCTACGCCTCGACCAGCTTGCGCCTGGTGGAAGACCTGTCCCGCCTCCTGCTGCGCTTCGGGATCTCGACGCGGGTGCGGGAGGCGACGCCGAAGCCGGGTTACCGGGTGGGGTACACCCTGGAGGTGTCAGGAGTCGACAACCAGCAACGCTTCCTGCAGGAGATCGGCGTTCAGGGGGACCGCGAGGGTGAGGCCGAGTGGCTGCTCTCGATCGTGCGGACAACGGTGAGCAACCCCAACGGGGACACGGTGCCGGTCCAGGTCTGGGACCAGGTACGGGAGATCTTGGCCGATAAAAGCATGCCGCACCGCGCCTTGGCTGACGCCATGCAGACACAGTTCAGTGGCAGCTCCAGGTGGAAGCGGGCACCCTCTCGTCAGAGGCTGAGCAGGGTGGCGGAGGTGCTGGACGACGCCGACCTGGAGGTCCTGGCTGTCAACGACCTGCTGTGGGACCAGGTGGTGAGCATCGAGTCCGATGGTGTCGAAGAGGTGTTCGACGCGACTGTTCTGGGAACGCACAACTTCATCGCCAACGGCATCGCGGTCCACAACAGCATCGAGCAGGATGCGGACATCGTCATCCTGCTGCACCGCGAGGACGCCTACGAGAAGGAGTCGCCCCGGGCCGGTGAGGCTGACTTCATCGTGGCCAAGCACCGCAACGGCCCGACGGCCAACATCGTGGTGGCGTTCCAAGGACACTTCTCCCGGTTCGTCGACATGGCCCACGACTGAGCCGGGTTCTGAGGCTGAGCCGGGTTTGTGAGCCTGGCCTGCGCGAAGGCTGAAAGGTCGTGGCCCCCCGGCGGGCACAAGTGCTGCACCCTTGGCTCGGCACCAGGTGCAGCACTCTCGCGCCGACCTGAGCGAGACTGTGCCGATGAAGCGTCACCGCATGAAGGACGGGCTGGTCGGGGCCGCCATCGCCGTGCTCGGGCTGCTGCTCGCCGGGGGGATCGTGCTGTGGTGGATCAGCGAGCCGGTCAACGACAGCCCGCCTGCTGATCCTCCCCGCACCACCAACGCTGACCGCCAGCAGCCCACCGAACCGCCCTCGGACCTGGTCGAGGGGGAGACCTGGCTGGGCAATATGGTCCTGGACGCGGCCACCTTGGCGACCACCGAGTCGCTGCTGCGTGACGTCAGCGCCGTCGGGCAGGACGTGCGGAGCGGCCCCGACAGCCTGGTGGCGGGGTCGCTGTCAGTGGACGCCACCGTCCCGTTCGAGGTGGTGGCCGAACAGGTCGGCGGCGAGGGGACCACCGTCAGGGCAGCGGGCAGCTCCCAGGCGACCGTGGAGCGCACCGTCGAGCTCGCGGGGCGTGAGCTCACGGTTGTCGCCACCGGCACGGTGATGGTGCGCAACGACAAGCTGGTGGTTGAGCCGCGTTCGATCGACATCGGTGGCCCGGACCAGGTTTCCGAGGCGCTGGCCGCCGTGGCGCGTGGCCTGGTCACCATCGAGCACGACTTCGACGCCCTGCCCCCGGGGCTGGTGTTGAAGGAGGTCACGGTCCAGGACGACGGTTTCCGGGCGCACCTGGTGGGTCAGGACGTGCAGCTGGTCCCCGAGCCATAGCTGGCCGCGTTGCTCAGATCGGCGATGCTCAGATCGGCTGGGAACGGGCAACGGCGAGTTCCAGCCCGACGCGCACGAGGCCGCCAGGGTGCGGCACGCTATCGAGCGTGACCACGGAACCGCGCTCGACCAAGGAGCCGCGCCTGACCACGCAGCCCGGCGTCACCGACGCCGACCGGCTGCGCGGCCTGCGACGGATGCAGGCCGTGGCTCTCGGCCTGCTGGTCCTGGCCGCCCTGGTCTACGCGCTCACGCACGGGTCGACCGGCGTCCTCGGGTACGTCAACGCGGCGGCCGAGGCGTCCATGGTCGGCGCGGTCGCCGACTGGTTCGCGGTCACGGCGCTGTTCCGGCGCCCGCTCGGCCTGCCCATCCCGCACACCGCCCTCATCCCCGAGCGCAAGCAGGCGCTGGGCGCCAGCCTGCAGCAGTTCGTCGCCGAGAACTTCCTGACCCCGGACGTGGCCCGCGAGCGGGTCGCTGCAGCGCAGCCCGCTGTGCGGGTGGGCAGGTGGCTGCGCGACCCGGCGCACGCACGCCGGGTGGTCCGCGACGCCGCGCCCGCGCTGCGCCGAGCGTTGCAGCAGGTCGAGGAGGAGCAGCTGCGCACGTTCGTCGAGCAGGTGCTGCTGCCGCGACTGGCAGGCCAGCCCCTCAGCCCGGTGGCCGGGCACCTGCTGCAGGCCGTCGTCCGCGACGGCACCCACCGCGGGCTGGTGGACCTGGCGCTGACCGAAGGGCACCGGTGGTTGCTCAGCCACCAGCACTCGGTAGCGGGGGCGCTGCGCACGCGTGCCCCGTGGTGGTCCCCTGCGTGGTTGGACGACCGGGTGGTCGGACGGGTTCACGGGGAGCTGCTCGCCTGGGTGGCGGACGTCCGCGACGACGAGCTGCACCCCGCCCGGGCCTCGCTCGACTCGCTGCTGCGGCAGCTGGCCGAGGACCTGCAGCACGACGAGACCACCCGCGCCCGCGCCGAGCTGTTCAAGGAGCGGGTCCTCGCCCACCCGGGGGTGGCCGACGGGGTGGTGTCGGTGGGTGGCTCGGTCAAGGCGGTGCTGCTCGACTCGCTCGCGGAGCTGGACGGGCCCTTGCAGGCCAGCGCGACCCGGGCCCTGGTCGACCTCGGCGAGCGGCTGGTCCGGGACGAGGAGCTGCAAGCTGTCGTGGACGCCCGGGCCGGCGACGCGGTGGCTTATCTGGTGCAGGCACACGGTTCCGAGCTGGCCGCAGTCATCTCGCACACGGTGGACCGCTGGGACGGGGTGGAGACAGCACGTCGCGTCGAGCTGCTGGTGGGTCGCGACCTGCAGTTCATCCGGATCAACGGCACCGTCGTCGGCGGGCTGGTGGGGCTGCTCATCCACGCCGTGTCGGAGATCCTGTGAGCACTTGTGCCGGATGTGGCGGAAAGACTGCGGCAGGACCGTGCGTGCCGACGACGACAGGGCAGCCGCAGGTCCACCTGCTCGCCGGTCTGAACGGTGCTGGCAAGACCACGCTCGCGCGGCACCTTCAGGCCAGGCTCCCGGCCGTCCGGTTCACCCTCGATGAGTGGATGCTGCGGCTCCACGGCTTGAGCTTCGACCACCCGCGATACCCCGGCCTTGTCAGTGGCTGTCAGGAACTTGTCTGGGACACGGCTCTGCAGGTACTGGCCGGGGGTGGCCCCGTGGTCCTGGACTGGAACCAGTGGAGTCGTCAGCGTAGGCGGATCTGGCGAGACAAAGCAGTGGCGGCCGGGTACCAGCCCGTCCTGCACCACATCACGGCGCCCCTCGCTGTGGCGATCACGCGGGCCGAGGCCCGAGGAAGTCCGTTCTGCCACGTCCTCGACCCCGCCGGAATCGCGCACCTGGAGAGGATCTTTGAACCACCGTCGGCTGATGAGGGCCTGATGATATGCGCTCACGACGAGTGAACGGACGTTGCGACAGGGACTGGCCGCCGCGGCACCCTCATCCGCTGAGCCTGCGGGTCCGCTTCCCCGTCGACGACGTCGAGCTGTCCCGTCTGCACGATCTCGCCCTTTTTCGCCGCGGCATCTGGAGTCGTGCGTCCCTGGGCTGCCCGGCTGGAGCGGTACAGCCTTACCTGGGTCGGGGCCTTCGAGCAGGAAGTGCTCGTGGGCTTCGTGCACGTGTCCTGGGACGGTGGTTCGCACGCGTTCCTGCTGGACACCGCGGTGCACCCGGCACACCAACGGTTGGGCATCGGGGCAGCCGTGGTCCGCACCGCTGCGTCGCAGGCAGCTCAGGCCGGGTGCGAGTGGCTCCACGTCGACTACGAACCCCAGCTGGCCGGGTTCTACCGCGGAGCGTGCGGCTTCACGCACACCGAGGCCGGGCTGTTGCGCCTCACGCTCTGAGCCACGGCGAACCGCCTTCGACCTGCGCGCGTCATTAGGGTCGTCGTCATGAACGCTGCTGTCCTGCCGACGGGCGCTGTCCTGCCGACGGGCGCCGTCCTGCTCGGACGGTACGTCCGGCTGGACCTGCTCGGTGAAGCGGACCTCGACGAGATGTGTCCCTTGCTCGCCGACCCCGAGATCTACGCAAGCGGCTACGTCATGCACCGCCGCCCGGTGTCCGGGCGGGACAGTCGCGTCCTGGCACGGGAGATATTCCTGGCGAAGCGGGGGCCGACGGACGGTGCCGGTAACGGACGGACCACCTACGCGGTGCGGCTCGCCTCGGACAGCTATCTCGGCACGGCCGGAACCCTGGTCGGCACGAGCTCCCTTTCGGAGGCGGACCTACGGAACGAGAGCGTCCACCTGGGAGCCACGCTCTACGGCCGCCGGTGGTGGGGCACGCAGGTCAACCCCGAGACCAAGCTGCTCCTGCTGGGCCACTGCTTCGAGGAGTGCGGGTTCGGCAGGGTGAAGATCCAGACCGACGTGCTGAACACGCGCTCGCAGTCGGCGATCTCACGGCTGGGCGCCATCCGCGAAGGCGTCACCCGCCGCCACATCAAGCGCGAGGACGGTACGTTCCGCGACTCCGTGGTGTTCAGCATCCTGCAGGACGAGTGGCCGCATGTGAAGAGCCGGCTGCGGGCGCGCCTGGGCTGACCGCGACCGTTCTCCGTGGCCGCGTGCTGCGGCGATGGCATAGTGCTCGTCGGAGGTGGTGTCGTGGACGAGCAGGACTTCCCCACGCTGAGCCAGGTGGTTCTGGACTGCACCGACGTACGCCTGCTGGCGGAGTTCTACCGGCAGCTGCTGGGCCTCACCTACCGCCCTGGGGATGAGCCGCCCGCTCCAGGTGAACCTGACCCCCGCGGGTCGGACTGGCTGGTGCTGCGCAACGCGGCCAGCGGCACTCAGCTCGCGTTCCAGCAGATGGCCGAGCTGCCCGAGCCGACCTGGCCGGATCCTTCGCAGCCGCAGATGCTGCACCTGGACCTGACGGTGCCGACCGCCGACGATCTGCAGGCTCAGCACGCGCGCGCGCTGGCCCTGGGCGCCCGACTCTTGCTTGACCGCTTCGACGACCCGCAGGAACCGTTGTACGTGTACGCGGACCCCGCGGGGCATCCGTTCTGCATCTTCGTGGGATGAACCCTTTGCTTCCCCACGCGATCAGAGGTGGCCACCGGCGATGACCTCGGACATGCGCTGCTGACCCTCGTCGCGCGCCTTGCGCAGGGCCGCCAGGTTGTGGTGCACCTCGGCGTTGTGCACCGTGCAGAGCGCACCACCGTCGAAGATCGTGACGGCTGCGGTCTCGACGTTTCCCATGCCCAGGCACGGGGAGCACCAGCCGAGCGGAGCGGGGGTGAGCTCTTCGGTTGACATGATTCGAAGGTAGTGCCAGCCGGCCCGCTGCGAAGGTGGTTTGCGACAACGGGGGCAGCGCCGGGCCCGGCGCCGGGCGCCGACGACCTGGTGGCGCTGCACTCCAGCGACCCGGTGAGCGTCTACCTCTCGGCCCTCGTCCGGATGGCCAACCCCTCGTTGGATGCCATCGACCGGGCGCTGTACGACGAGCGCACGCTGGTGCGCCACCACGCGATGCGCAGGACACTGTGGGTGGCCACGCCTGCGACGGCCCTGCTGATGCACGCGGCGGCGACCCGGAAGCTGGCCGGCATCGAGCACCGACGCACGGTAAAGTTCCTGCAGGAGAACGGGATCGAGGCCGGCGACGCGTGGCTGGCCGAGGCCAAGCGGGACGTCCTGAAGACGCTGGCCGCCCACGGGCCGATGACTGCTCGCCGGCTCGGGCAGCTCGTTCCCGCGCTGGCGCACCCGCTCCGGCGTGCCGCCGGCACGCCCAACGCGGCCGACCGGCACCTGGGTCAACGGACAGTACGCCTGGGCCCCTATGCGCAGCTGGCTGCCCGAGGGCGTAGACGGGCTGGAGGAGCGGGAGTCGGCGCACCGGTTGGCCGACTCCTGGCTGCAGCGCTTCGGCCCGGCCACGCTCGCCGACCTGCAGTGGTGGACGGGCTGGACCGGTAAGACGACCCAAGAGGCCCTGACCGACTGCGGCGCAGAGCAGGTCGAGCTGGACGGGCAGGTCGGCTGGGTGGCCGCCGGCGACGTGCACGCGCCGCAGGACCCGGGGGAGCGGTGGGAGGCGCTGCTCCCCGGCCTGGACCCGACCACCATGGGATGGAAGCAGCGTGACTGGTACCTGCCGGCCGAGGCGGTGGAGTGCTTCGACCGGAACGGGAACGCCGGCCCCACGATCTGGGTGGACGGTCAGGTGGTGGGCGCCTGGGCGCAGGCCAGGGACGGGCAGATCCGGACCCACTGGTTCGCCCAGGTTCCCTCCGAGCGGCGCGAGCGGGTGCTGCAGCGGGCCGAGGAGCTGCGCTCGTGGTTGGGCAGCACCCGGTTCTCCGTACGCTTTCCCGGCCGTGTCAACGCCAGCCTGCTCGCCGGCACCGCAACCGGCACCGCAGTCGGCACCGCAGCCCACCGTCAGCGCGCCTGAGCCGCAGGGGGTTCGGCGAGGCCGCGCAGCACACCGAGCTCGTCCTGGATCTGCTGCGCCAGGCCTTCCGGGTCGATGCCCAGCCCGGAGTCCACCGCGACGCCGACGGTCACGGCCCCGGCGTAGCTGAACAGGCTGACGCCCAGACTTATCCGCCCAGCCTGCGGACCCCAGAACACCACCTCGTCCAACCGGTGCCCATCGATGTGCAGGGTCTCGCGCGGGCCCGGGACGTTGGTCACCACGGCGCTCGCGCTCTCTCCGAGCACCGCCACCGCGAGCTCGCGCACGAGCTTCGGCATGGTCCCGACGATGCGCAGCAGCGTGAAGGTGACTCCCGCCTGGGCCGAGCCCTTCAGCCGCCGGGTGCTCCGGGCGACCAGCTGCAGGCGGCGAAGGGGGTCCGCCTCTCCCACGGGCAACGGTACGAAGACGACCCCGAAGGTGTTGCCCAGATCGGCGGGAACTGGTGTGCCGCGACGCAGGTCGACCGGGACGGCCGCCCGCAGGTCACCTACCGTGCCACCGCGCTCCTGCAGGTGGCGGCGAAGCCCTGCGGCCGTCGCCGCCAACAGCACGTCGTTGATGCTGGCTCCGTGCGCCCGGGCCACCGCTCGCACCTCCTTCAGGTCGTTCGGCCTGGTCCAGGCCAGCGACTTCGCGGTGCCGAGGGGGCCCCGCAGCAGCGTCGGTGGCTCGCCCATGCGCAGCACCAGGTTCAGCAGGGTCGGCAACACCGAGAGGCTGACCCGGGCTCCGGTCCAGGCGGCTCGCAGCACACCCGCACCTTTGTCGCCGGTCCGGCCGCCCTGCTGCGTTGACTCGGGCCTGACGCCTGGCGGGTCCGTGTAAGCGACGTCGTCCGCCAGGCGCAGCAGCACCGAGGCCAGCGCGATGCCGTCGGCGAGGCCGTGGTGGAACCGCGCGACCAGCGCTGAGCCGCCGCCGTGCAGCCGCACCAGATGCATCTGCCACGGGGGTCGTTCCGGGTCCAGCGGCTGACCCAGCAGCGTGCCGGCCAGGCGCTGCAGGGCCTTGTCGTCGCACGGGTGGTCGCACAGCGGGCCCACCACGTGCTGGCCCAGGTCGAACGTGCGGTCGTGCTGCCATCGCGCGGTCAGCATCCCCCACCGCGGGGACGGCATCGAGGGATGCACGCGCTGTCTGAACCGGGGGTACGGGTCGACCATCCGCTCCTGCACCCTGGCCCGCAGCGCGTCGAGGTCCAGCTCGCCCGACAGCTGCAGCACGGCGACGACGAGGGCGCGGTTGTGCGGCCTGTCGATGCCGAGCCACGCCGCGTCAGCCAGCCTCATCCGTCGGGATCCCTGCACGCAGTCATCCTGCCGCACGGCCTGACCGATCAGCCCGGACCGGGCTGCGGCCGCCTTGGTGGGCACAGCGCGCGGAGAACAGCCCAGCCTCCCAGCGGTGGGCTCGCCGGCGGTCCAGTTCTCCGCGCCCTGTGCCCGCCGCGGCAGCAGTTCCGCCCCGGGCACCACCGAACCCGCCAGCGCGTTGAGCACCATGTGCTCCCCACCAGCCCTCGCCGCCGGGCATTTGCCGCCGGTGTCGTCGCCGTCACGCTGGCCCTGGTGCTCGCGGCGGTCATCGCGCTGAACCGGGGGCAGCAGGCGGTCAGCTCGGTGCCGCAGGACCTGCCCGGCACGGTGTTGCTGGTGCCCGGCTACGGCGGGAACACCACCTCGATGGAGGCGCTCGCGGCGACACTGCGTTCGCAGGGCCGGGTGGCTGTCGTCGTCCCCTCGCCCGGTGACGGCACCGGCGACCTCCGCGAGCACGCCCGTGCCCTCGACGTGGCCGCGCAGGCTGCCGTCGCCGGTGGTGCACCCTCGGTCGACGTGATCGGCTTCTCCGCCGGAGGAGTGGTCGCCCGGGTCTGGGTGGCAGAGCTGGGTGGGGGTTCGTCGGCCCGTCGCGTGGTCACGCTGGGGTCTCCGCACCACGGCACCGATCTCGCTGGCACCGCTGCAGCGCTCGTACCGGGCTCGTGCCCAATGGCGTGCCGTCAGCTCGTGCCCGACGGAGAGCTGCTCGCAGACCTGGACGAGACCCCCGCCGGACCGCTGTGGACGAGCCTGTGGACAGCGCAGGACGAGGTCGTGACACCACCTGACTCCGCCGAGCTGGCCGGGGCGGTCAACGTGGAGCTGCAGATGGTCTGCGCCGACGCCCAGGTCGCCCACGGCCAGCTGCCCACCGACCCGCTGGCGGTAGCCATGGTGTTGCAGGCGCTCGACGTCGCTCCCCTGCTGGAGGCACCTGGCCCGGCCGACTGCGCGAGTCTGCGAGCCGGTCTCAGCTCGTGACGTCCTTGGTGGTGAAGCTGGCCCACGCCATCGCCAGCAACACCACGACGTAGACGCCCTGCACCAGAACGCCACGCTCGAGGTCCCGCCACAGGATGGGCTCGCGGAAGAGGTCCACCCATGCCAGCCAGTACCGCGTCGGGAGGTAGTCGCGCACCGCGTCCGCGGCGTCCAGCGTCACCAGCACGGTGCTGGTCACCAGCAGCGCGAGCCCACCCATGGCGGCCCCCAGGGCGGAGTCGGTCAGCGTCGACAGGAACAGCGACAGTGACGCCACACCGAGCATCGACCAGCCGATGTACAGCACCATGAGCACCGTGCGGACGGCGAGGTCCTCGGGAGTCAGCGGGGTGCCCGACATGGTGGTCGTGGCGAGCGGCGCGGTCCCGAGCAGGGCCGTACCGATGAAGTAGGCGGTGACGGCGACGGCCGTGACGGCGACCAGCACGAACAGGCAGATCGAGACCAGCTTGGCCACCAGCAGCCTCGTCCGCCCGACCGGCCGCACCAGCAGGTAGCGCAGCGTGCCCGCGCTGGCCTCGCCCGCGACCGCCTCGCCGGCGACCACTGCGACCGCGACCGGCAGGAAGACGGGCAGCACGATGCCGAGCGCCGCCGCAGGGTAGAGCGCACCGTTCCCCAAGACCGCCGCCAGGAACGTGGGCCCCTCACCTGGTCGTGGCCCGACCTCGGTCACCGCCAGGAAGACCGCCACCAGCGCCGGCAGCGCGCACAGCAGCGCGATGGTGACCCAGGTGCGGGGCCGCCCGAAGAGCTTGCGGACCTCGACCCCGATCACGGTCGGTCCTCTCGACCGTCGCGGCCGCGCCGGGTCTGCCGCCCGTCAGCCCGGACCTCGTCCGAGCCGGGACGTGTCAGGTCCAGCACGGCGTCCTCGAGCGTGCGCAGCTCTGGACCTGCCTCGTGGACACCGATTCCCGCTGTGACCAGGGTGCGTACGAGGTCCTGCACCGGCAGGCCCTCGACGACCAGGCGCTCTCCCTGCTGATGGACCACACGCCCGTCGAGCCGGGCGAGGGCCGCCGCAGGGTCGCCGACCACGACGACGGCCCGGCCGGTGGGTGCCCGCAGCTCGTCCAGCGGGCACTGCGCCACCAGGCGGCCACGGTCCAGGACGCCCACCCGCGTGCAGAGCTGCTCGATCTCGTTGAGCAGGTGGCTGGAGAGGAAGACCGTGGTGCCCTGGTCGTTGAGGCGCACGAGCAGCTCCCGCATCTCCCGGATGCCGCGCGGGTCGAGCCCGTTGGTCGGCTCGTCGAGCACCAGCAGCCGGGGCTGGCGGACCAGGGCACCGGCCAGGCCCAGCCGTTGCTTCATCCC
>JAABUN010005105.1_pt1 | contig 16777 bp, 17 predicted proteins | sample 5559311 | NCBI WGS metagenome assembly JAABUN01 (sample SAMN10711877, study PRJNA513370) | rock metagenome | isolation source: Antarctica rocks | place: Antarctica: Victoria Land, Siegfried Peak sud
CGCCGACATACCCGGCGATCATGGACGCACCGCTGGTGCGCGCATGACCCTTGGCGAGCAGGTGCCCGACGATGCCGGCGTAGTCGGTCAGCGCCGGGGCGTCGATCGCGTCCAGCGGGATGGTGCCCTTGCTGTTGCGGAACTGACGCACGTAGTAGGTGTGCTCCCCGCCGACGGTGGCCCAGCCAAGCAACGGGTCGCTGACGGTTTGCAGCGCCTGCTGATACTCGACCACCCGCTGGCCCTGGTGCTCGTGCAGGGCGTGGTCACCGTGCACGTAGCGGGCGATGACCGAGCGCCGGGCCTGCTTGAGCTGCAGGAACAGCACGTCGTCGTGCGTGCTGCCCTCGAGCAGGGCGACGTAGGCGCGCAGCCCGACGCTGCCGACCCCGACGACCTTGTGCGCGATGTCGACCAGGGTGTAGCCGCCGACCACCCGGCGCCAGTGCGGGGCCAGGGTCATCAGGTACCCGTCGAGGGCCTCGGCCAGCGCCTCCCGCTCGCGCTCGCCGACCCGGGTGATCGTCGGGGGGTCCTCGACGATGACCCGCTGGCCATCCTGCTCGGCGGTGAACTTGGGCAGCGCCCGGTCGCTGGTCCGCTTGCGCGCCCGTTTGACCGAGCGCTGGATCTCTGCGCGCAGGGTCTTCTCGGTGGTGGTCTCGTGCAACCGGTCGACATCGAGACGGTTGTAGGAGCGCATCAGCAGGGGCTGCTCTGCCAGGAATCTCAGCTCTGCCCGGTATGCCGCCACACAGGTGCGTACGGCTGCGTCGCACTGCTCCTCGGACAGGCCGTTCTCCCGCCCGGCGACGTGGATGCTCGCGACGAGGCGACGCAGGTCCCACTCCCAACAGCCTGGGTGCGCCTCGTCGAAGTCGTTGAGGTCGATGACCAGCTCACCCTCGGGTGAGGCATAGAAGCCGAAGTTGCCGAAGTGCGCGTCGCCGCCGATCACCGGCATGATCCCGGTCGCCGGCAGGCGCGCGACGTCGTCGGCCATCACGATTGCGGTGCCGCGCAGGAAGCCGTAGGGACTGGTGATCATCCGCGCCACGCGCAACGGGATCAGCTCACTGCGGCGACCCTCGTGCGACGCCTGGATCAGCGTCACCGGGTCGGGACGCCCCGGCTGATCTGCAGCGCTCCAGTCACCGAGGCTCTTGCGGGGGACATCCTTGCGCAGCGCTTTGCCCATCGCGTAGCGCTCGGCTCGCGAAGTGGGCCGCTTACGGATGGAGGCGTATGCCGTGCTGTCGGCCGTGGCGAGGACCGTGTGCCCACTCGTTACTCGGGTCATCTGCGTGCAGTCCAGGCCATCCGCTCAACCTATCGCCCGACCGGGGCCAGCGGGTCACTCCTGGGCGCGGGCGACGAACACGAGCTCTCGACCAGGACGGTCTGGTGCGTCCCGCACGTCCTGGATCGCGAAGGCGCAGGTGAGCAGCGCCTGCTCGACCTCCTCGCGACCGTGGAAGCGCAAGGTGGAGTCCGAGATCAGCACCAGGTCGTCACTCTCGAACACGTTCGTGGACCGGAAGGACACCAGCGGCTCGGCCACCTGCGTCACGTCCTCCCACTCCCGGATCACCCCGACGCCCTCGACGTCCGTGCGTCGGTCGGTCCGCTCCCGGGTCCAGCCCTCCCAGGCCCGCTTGGCCGGGTCCCGGGTCTCGAAGACCAACCAACCGCCCGGACGCAGCGCAGCTCGTATGCCGTGCAGCGTCGCCTCCAGCTCGGCGAGGGTGAGGAAGACCTGGGCCACGTTGGCCGTCATGGTGGCCAGGTCGACCTGCATCGGCGGCAGGGTCGTGGCGTCGCCCTCGATCCAGGTCACCCGCTCGGCTCCGGACTTGCCGCGCGCCACGTCGAGTGATGCCCGGTCCGGGTCGACACCGGTGACCTGCACCCCCGTAGCCGCCAGCATGATCGCGAACGTGCCGGTGCCGCACCCCACGTCGAGCACCCGGCGCGCCCGTACGTCGCGCACGATCTCGGCATACACCTCGAGGTCGCTGCGGTCCGGGTCGAGCGCGTCGTAGACCGCGGCGAGGCGAGGATCGTCGAAGACGGCATCCGGCATGTGAGGACGGTATGCGCAGCGGCACTTCTCCACCACGGGTTTGTGGCTCCGGTTGCAGGCGCCTCGCCCCGTCGGTGGACAAGTCCTGCGAGGCGTGCCGGCAATCGATCAGGGTGAGCACTCCACAGATCAGAAGGGGCAGCCATACCAAGAGACGGCCTGCAAGCCATCAGTGAGGGAAACCCGACGCCTCCCCCGGCGCCACCGGCCCGGTCCGCAGAGCCGTGGACCGACGACGACTACGAGCGACTGGTCGTGCTCGTCCGCGATGGGGCAGACCACGACGGCATCGCGGACGGGCTGCAGCGGCCGTTGTCGACCGTGGGCACGCGAGTGCGGCGACTGCTGCCGGTGGCGGAGCGGCGTTGCCCGTCCGACCGGGTGCTGTCGGCGGCGCGCGAGCATCTGAGCGATCCGGCCTACGACTGGCGCCACGTCATGCTGCTCAGCGAGCCGCCGCGACCCCCTGCGCCGCTACCGGCACCCATCATCCGGGGCGGCATCTCAGGTCTGACTGACGACGACCTCGTCACCACGGCATACGGGCTGCTGTTCGCCTTCCGCGAGTCCAGGATCCCCGTGGTGCGGGAGGTGGCTCGGGAGATCGGTCACCGCGGTCTGCTGCTCGACCTGATCGGACGCCGCGCCGACCACCTGCTGCACCGGCCGGGCGAGACGGTGCCTCGCACGCCGAGGCACACGACATCGCGTCGTGCTGGGTCCGGGACGCCCCGGTGTGGCAGCACGACGACCACGACTCCGTTGCCCTGGGGATACGCTCCGAACGACGACTACGAAGACCGGTGGTCCCGACCCAGGCACTGACCGCGCACGCCTCGCCACCCACGTCGATGACCAGGACCTGCAGCCAGCTGGGCCGTTCCGATCGGGTGGTCTCGGCCGTCGATGCGTTCGCAGATGAGATCGGCGTGCCCGTGGTGGCGGCCCGGCGCAGCCGCCCGCGCACTCGGAAGTCACCCCGCTCCAGCGCGAGCAGCGCTCCTGCGTCAAGGGTTGACCCGGTCGATGAACGACATGTCAAGACCCTAGTCCAGCTGTGAGCGAGTTTCAGATTGACACCCCAGATGCCACTACTTAGGACGGACCCCTGACTGTATGTTTGGGGTGCACCCCAGAAGCCCAGGTCCAGATGTGTGCATCTAGGGAGGTCCTTAGATGCACGGGTTTCGGGTACGGTCGTCACTGAGCAGGGTCTCGGACAGGGAGGCCGAGCGCGCGGTCCGATGCGCACTTGGCTGTTCGGAAGGGATAATCGCCGAGCAAGGCGGCACTGACGCCGTGGTCACCGAACCGGGAAGTTGAGGAGTCGGGCTTGAGCCTGGCCCTACCGTGATGTTCCATGTGGGGCACCTCAGTGCGAATTTGCCCTCGTGGACAGATGCGCGATGCTGGTGCCCGTCCACGCCGAGCGGCCTGGGCGCATCAAGACGCAGGTAGCGTAATCGTGAAAGTCGATCCCTTGCCGGGTCCGGCGCTGTCGGCTTGGACGTGGCCGTCGTGGGCCTGGACCAGGGCGCGGGTGATGGCCAGGCCGATGCCGCTGCCGCCGTACTGGTGGGGGTGGTGACTGTTGACGCGGTAGAACCGTTCGAAGACGCGTGACAGGTGTTCCGCAGTGATGCCTTCACCGGTGTCGGTGACGCTGAGTCGCACTGTCTGATCGCTGCTTACGGCACCGAGCGTGACTTTCCCGCCCTGTGGGGTGTGCCGGAGGGCGTTGCTGAGCAGATTGGTCAGCACTTCCTGAAGCCGGTCCGGGTCTACCAAGACCACGCATTCATCTAGGGGCTCGACGGATAGGGTCACGCCTGCACGGTTAAAGTTTGGGGCGGCGGCCGAGATGGCAGATGCGAACAGATCTGTGACCCGAACCAGTCGCCGGTGAAGCACTGCGCTGCCCTCTTCCGCGGCCGCCACCCGAGATAGGTCGTCGATCAAACGTTGCACCCGGCTCAACTCGGCTTCGATGGTGGCGAAGGTCTCTCGGTTTGCGGGCAACACCCCGTCGGCCAGTGCCTCGTGGTAGCCGCGGATCGTGGTTAACGGGGTCCGTAGTTCGTGCGCCAGGTCACGCAGCACCTGCGCTCGGGTGCGTTCGGTGGCCGCGAGATCGCGCGCCATCTGGTTGAAGGACAGGCCGACCGCGTCGAACTCTGACCCGAGTCCGGACTCGGTGACTCGTGCGCCGTAGTGGCCGTCGGCGACTGCTGCGGCCGCCTGGGCCATCGCTGTCATCGGGTCTACGACGCGTCGTGTGATGTACCAGCTGACTGCCAGTCCCGTCATAGCCGCCGCTAGTACACCGATCAGTAGGGAGGTCAGCATGGCCCTGGTGAAGGCGACCTGTAGGTGTTCCATGACTTCGGTGGGGACCGGTCCCGCGGTCCGCTCGAGGTGCGTGCGGAACAGCCCGGGTGCCAGGAACAGGGCCACACCGAGCAGGGTGACGCTACCGACCAGAACGACCAGTGACTGAGCCAACAGCAGTCGTGGCCCGAAGCCGATCTTGTGCCGCTGTGCACCCATCACCCGGCACCCATCCGGTAGCCCACGCCGCGGACCGTGCGGATGAAGCGGGGCGACTGCGGGTCGTCGTCGAGCTTGCGGCGCAGGTTGGCCACATGGACCTCGATCACGTGGTCGTCGCCGTACCAGTCCTCACCCCAGACCTGCTCGAGCAACTGGCGTCGGGCGAACGCCCTCCGCGGACGAGCCGACAGGGTATCCAACAGGTCGAACTCGGTGCGTGTGAGGTCGATCAACTGTCCATTTAGGCGCACCTCCCGGGCGACCGGGTCGAGCTGCAGGGTCCCGAACCGCCGCGGCGGCTCGGCATTGACCTCGGCCGTCCGGGGGCGGCGCAGCATCGCCCGGATCCGGGCCACGAGCTCGCGCGGTGAGAAGGGCTTAGCGAGGTAGTCGTCGGCGCCGACCGACAGCCCGATCAGGCGATCGATCTCCTCCGTGCGGGCGGTAAGCATGATGATGTAGGCGTCGGAGAAGGTGCGGATTTGGCGGCAGACCTCGATGCCGTCCAGACCGGGCAGCATCAGGTCGAGCACGATGACGTCCGGGCGTCGCGACCGCGCTAGCTCTACCCCCGTTTCACCGTCAGCGGTGGCATCGACGGTGAAACCCTCCTTCTCTACGTAGGTCACAACCAGTTGGGAGATAGCCGGATCATCCTCGACGACCAGGACCCGACCTGGCGCCGCGGACGGGCCCTCGTCGTCACCTACGCCGCTATGAGTCCTGGTAGAGACGCTCACGAGTGCCCTGACATCTCCACGAAGTCACCATGCCAGGAGTGGTACCACACGTCACCCGAGCGGTTATGCACCGACAGCATCCCGCTGATCTCACCGTCCCGCACCGTGTGCAGCGTGTAATACCCGGGAAACTCGGCCGGATCGTCAGTAGTCAGTCCCTCGCCCTGTTCAGCTAGCCACTCGTCAGCGATCTGCTGAGCTTGCGCGGCGGTGATCTCGGCGCCCGAGCCACCCCCGCGGCCCATCGCGGCCCGCGTGTTCCACATCGTGGCCGGACCCATCTCTGGGCGCACCGACCCCGAGGCCGGGTCGATGAGGACTTCGGTGACCAAGGTGCCGTCGGGCTCCTGCAACTGCGCGTAGTAGTTGTTGTCGAAGCGCATCACCTCGCCCACCTCCAGACCAGGTTGCACGACCTCGGCATAGCCTGCGGCGCGGTCTCTGGCCTGGTCCAGGTCATTGACCGGCTCGGCGTCCTCATTGGACCCCCCGTAGTCGCCCATCATCGCGTCATAGCCTGTGCCGCTCATCATCCCCTGTCCGTCCCAACCGGACCCCATGCCCATACCAGCGCCCCAGAAGGTACCCGACTGCTCGTTCGCCAGCCAGGCACCGGAAGTCAGGAGCGCGACCATGGCGATCACCGGGACCCACAACCCCCGACTCCAACGGGGTCTGCTCCGTGTCTTTGACATGGCCGGCTTCACTGCTGCCTCGGATGCGGCGCGCGGGCTGAGCGCAGCGTCTCACGCATGTGGTGGTATGCGGCCTCGTCAATCTCGCCGACAGCGAAGCGACGATCCAATACCTGATCGGGGGTCTCCTGCCACGACTGGTCTCTACCGGTTCCACCGCGCCGATCGTGCCCACCAGGGCTAAAGGCTCGGGTCACCAACCAGACGATCAGGGCCACCAGAGCCACCCAAAAAACCGCCATCGCGATCATGCCGCCGACGCCCATACCCATTCCGTATCCCATCATCACGAACTCCTTCACTGTGTTTCCTCTGCCGATGTGTCCATCCTCGGCCAGGGACCTCAGCCCCTCCCAGGGTTTGCCTCAAGATCCGATCAAGACAAGGCGAGCCGCGTCGCCACACCGCAGGCGTCCGTGACGGTGACGGTGACGGTAGACCACCGCCGCCGCTAAGATTCTCATCGATCGATCGACGGACCTGATCGTCGGTGCCCACCTGTTAGGCCCTGAGTACGGAGAGCTGATCAACACCCTTGGTGTGGCCATCAAACTCGGCCTCACCGCCAGGCAACTCAGATCCGCGACAGCCGCATACCCCACCGTCGGCTCCGACCTCGGCTCGACGCTTTAGGTGCTTGGTCCCCAGTCGACGACGCTTGGGCCGGTGTCCTCCCCGATGCGCCAGCTATCGTGCGGAAGCGCTCGTCTGGTGAATCTCTGTCGTGGCCGTCTGGACGGCCTGGTCCTAGGCCACGACGTGGACCCTTCGTTGGACGCTGACCCTTCACGCACCTTTCCCCGGCCCCCTCCGTGAGGCAACCCCGACACCGGGCACGGCCTTCGTCGGCTCAACAAGTGAACTCCGGACCTGAAGGCCAGCCGCGACCCTCTGGCCAAGCGGCCCGGGTGCGCCTGCTCGTCCTGGTCGCCATTCTCGTCATTGCAGGAGTGACCGCGGCCGTCGTGGGCCCGCCGGATGCACAGCAGATTCAGGCATACATCGCCGGGGCAGGTCCGGCCGCCCCAGCCTTGTTCGTGTTCATCTACGCCATGGTGCCTCTGCTCCCATTGCCCAAAAATGTCTTCGCCGCCCTCGCCGGTGTGATGTTCGGTCTGGTGCTCGGAGTCTTGGTGGTCCTACTCGCGGCACTCCTCGGCGCGGCGGCCGCGTTCGCCCTCAGCCGGATGCTCGGGCGCGACGCCATCGAGCGGATCACTGGCGCTCGGGTCGCACGCGTCGATGCGTTGCTGAACAGGCGGGGGGGTCATCGCAGTCATCGCAGTGCGGCTGGTCCCCATCCTGCCGTTCACGGTGATCAACTACTCCGCCGGACTGACCGCGGTCCGGACCAGGGACTACGCCATCGGTACCGCGGTGGGCATCGTTCCAGGCACGGTCTCTTTCGTGGCACTGGGAGCCTTCGGCACAGACCCGGGATCGTGGCCGTTCCTGATCCCGGCCACCGTCCTGATCGCCCTCACCGGCGGCGGTCTCCTCGTCGCCCGGAAATCGCGCCGAGACCTATAACTCCGCCCAATAGTCATCCCGCGAGGTCCGCCCGTGAGCCCAACCGTCACCGGTCAGCGATCGGGATACGAACACGGATGCAGCCCGACTGCGGCTGCTGATCATCCAGCCTGCGTCTATGAAGCTCACATTCGTGATGGTCGCGGACCTCTCGCCGGGGGCGGTATCGGCCTTTCATGCCTACGAATCCGAGGTCCTGGCGTTGCTGCCTAGGCACGGGGGCCATCTTGATCGGCGCCTGCAAACTGAAGATGCGCTCCACGAGGTTCGTTGACCTGCATACACGCGATGATTCACACGTTGAAGCGGAACGAAAACGGGGTCATTGGCTGTCATTGGCCACAGCCGACTGATGCCGGAAAAGACGGTCTGACCTGCGGAAACGCATTCGCTGGACCGTTGGACGTCGTCGGCCAGAATCGGCCTCCGCCGGACTTCTTGCGGACTGTTTGCGGACCGCGGGGCAGCCGCGGCCCCGCCATCTCGCCGAACCATCAGCCGTCGGCCCCGGGCCTGGCACGTAGCGCCCTCACGCTTCGGCGATCCTCGTGATGAGGTCGTTGGTCCACGCGACCGCCTCACTGACTTCGGGAAGTGCGTGGACGCCCTCAGTCGCGGCTTCGTAGAGGTCATCCCAGCCGACACCGATCTCGACGCTCGGAGGCCACGAGTGGAGCCGGCGGTAGTCGAAGAGTCGCAGACACGTCGCTCTGAGCTGGCCGAGATCCAGGTCTTCGCGGTTGTCGAGGAGTTGGAGGTCGACGAGGTCGCGGACGCGATCGCTTCCCGGCTCCGTGACGGCGTGGAGCTTCTGAGCGACCTGGTGATCGGCCCGCATCACCGGGATCGGGTCCGGCGCGGGAAGCCCCAGATCAGTGAAGAGCTCCACCAGATCAGCAGCGAGCCGGAGCTCGGGCTCGACAGCGTCGTCGATCTCGTTGTGACCGAGTTCGAACTTGACCGTCCGCCACGAGCGGCCGAGGTAGTCGAGCTTCACGTCGAAGGGCTGCATAAGGTAGGCGAGAGGAATGCCCTGGGGTCGCGGCGGCTTCCGATCGACCACGCGACCCGTGAAGCCGCCCCAGCCGTGGCCGAGCGCTGCTTCGAAGTCATCGATGAAGTCCGTCAGTGAATGGATCCGTGCTGCGTCCAGGTCCTGGGTGAACCGCGCATCGGCCCGCCCGTAGCGGAGCGCCATCGCGGTCCCACCCTTCACCGCGCCCTCGGGGAGCATCTGCCCGACGACGACCATGGCCATGGTTGTCTGCCGGCGCAGCGACCCGGTGTCATGGGGCTCGAGGTTGCGGATCCGTTGCTCGAGCGACCTCAGGTTCGGTGGTGGAGTCGAGTACTTCACGAGGCAGCCGGCCTACCAAGGGCCTTGCCGAGCTCGCGCTGGAGCTTCGCGTACTCGACGCGGGTCACCAGGCCCTCCTTGCGAGCATCCCGGGCCGCCTCGCGCAGTCGCGTCGGCTCGATCCTGCCGAGACAGTCCAGGATCGCGTCAGCCACCCGCATCGCCAGCAGGCCCTCGTACCGAGTGAGGCTGGGATCCTCACCAGGAGGCGGCGCGGTCACCTCCATGAATGCCGGAAACCTGGCTCGCGTTCGCTTCGGCGCGATGACACGGATCTTCCGGGGGTTGACGTCAGCGAGACCGAACAGCGCCAATACGGAGTCGCCACGTAGATAGGCGCCCTCCCCCACCCGCAGGAGTGCCTCGGCGAACTGGTCGAAGGGAGTGCCGGCCGCGTCTGGAACTCGGTAGATCCCATAGGCGACGTTGATCAGAGCGCCTCGGACAGTCAGCTTGCGGAGCTCGACCGCCGGAACACCCGCCGAGGCCGCCTGCTGGGTGGTGATGAAGCCGTACTCCCCGAGCGCGATCTCGCGCACCAGATCCCGGTACTTCACCCCTGCGGCCATGGCACAACCGTACCAATAACGGTACGGTTTCGCCAGTCGCCAGGTGGCTACCCCCAGAAGATCGGGTCGCCACTCGTCTCGATGTGCTCGAGAAGCGCCCGGACGTTCTTGGTCGGGCGTTTGTGCTTGTACTCGTGGAACTTCAGGTTGCGGTCGCGCCAGTAGATCGCCCATTGTCCCGTGGACTGCGTGTAGCGCAGCCGGGCGATCGGGAACCGGGTGTGCGCACCAAGACCGTCCCACGGTGGCCGCACCTCGACGATGTCGACGTGTCGATCGGAGACGTCGGCCTCAACCTTCAGCTCGTCCCACAGGTGCTCGGGCACTCGCTCGCGCGCCCAGAGGCGGATGCGGAACAGATCGGTCTCGGGAAGGGCCACAACACCAGCGTGCCACCGCGTGGAGCGAGCAGCGCCCGGCCGAAGAGCCGGCGTGTCGACGGGCGTGCCGGCCATCTCAGGACAAACTCGACCCAAGGGACCTCAACGCCTATTGGTGAATCCCGTCAACGCTAGACATTGAAACGGAACGAGAACGGGGGTTTTCGGTGGTCGTTGGCCAACGCTAGTCGCGGCTGAAAAGCACGGTCTGACCTGCTGAAACGCATTCGCGTGATCGTTGGACGTCGCTAGCCATCATCGGTCTCCACCGGACTTCTTGCTGACTGTTTGCGGACCGCTGGGTCACAGCGACAACCCTCTGGCGAGGGCGGCGGCGAACAACGTCCGGGCGACCTGCTCGGCCTTCCTGGTCGCCGCGGCACCCACCGGCCTCGCCTCGTAGCGGTCCTGGTTGCGGGCGCGCCGCAGGCGGTCGAACTCCCGCGCCGCCTTCTCAGACGGCGGCTTGTCGAAAACGGCACGGAGGTACCGGCCGAGCGCCTCGTGTTGGCCGGGGCCGTTGGTCGTCCGGAAGCCGTACGCCGCCAGCCCCGCCTCAACCAGCGCGAGGATCGACGCTTGCTGGACGCAGGTGAGTGCCGTCAGCGCCATGGCAGCTCCCCGACCACGGCGAGCGCCGGGCCCCTACGCACGTTCTTCAGGAAACCGGAAGACTCGGCGAACTCCTCAGAAGTGAGGATCGTCGGGTCCACGGAACGGTGCACTGCGGCCTCGATGCGGGTGAACGCCTCGTAGACCGCGTCCACATCGGGCTTACCGAGAACCATGACGTCGATGTCTCGCGGTGCAGGTCCGGCATCCCCGAGCATCCGCGCGGCGAAGGAGCCGTAGACGAACGCCGACTCGATCCCGTCGATGCGGCCCAGCTCCTCAGCCAGCATCACCACCGGGCCTGTCGCGACCCTGAGGATCTCGCGCAAGGGTCCCACCATGGCGCTCTCGTCGTTGGCCCGAATCAGCCTGGTGCGCCCCACCTGTCGCTCGCTCAGGATGCCGGCGTCCAGCAGGCGCGAGACCTCGCGGTGCACGGTCGGGTAGGCCAGGCCGGCCCGCTTGGCCAGATCGGTGATGCTCAGCTCGTCACCAGTAAGCAACAAGGTGGAGAGCAGGCGCGCCTGACCGTCGGATCGGAAGATCGGAGCGAGGAGCGGCGCCTCGGTTCTCATATAACTGAGGTTATCCTCCACTATACCGACAGTCAATGAGCCGTTCGCTACCCCCGCAGTTCGGGTCGCCGCCGGCTTCGATGTGATCGAGCTCGACAGTTACCTGCCAGCCCAGGGGCTGGCATCCTCGGTACTGGGCTCCAGCCCAAGCTCCGCAAGACTCCCGTTCCACAGGGGATCGGTGACCGGTGACTGTTGGGCTTGTGGGGCGGACCTCGCGGGATGACTATCGGGAAAGTTATAGGTCTCGGCGCGATTTCCGGGCTGCGAGGAGGCCGCCTCCGGTGAGGGCGATCAGAACGGTGGCCGGGATCAGGAACGGCCACGATCCTGGGGTTGTCCCGAAGGCTCCGAGTGCCACGAAAGAGACCGTGCCGGGAATGATGCCCACCGCGGTACCGATGGCGTAGTCCCTGGTCCGGACCGCTGTCAGCCCGGCGGAGTAGTTGATGACCGTGAACGGCAGGATGGGGATCAGCCGCACGCCGATGACTGCGATGATCCCTCTCTTGTTCAGCAGCGCATCGACGCGTGCGACCCGAGCGCCGGTGATCCGCTCTATCGCATCGCGCCCGAGCATCCGGCTGAGGGCGAACGCGGCCGCCGCGCCGAGGAGTGCCGCGAGAAAGACCATTACGACTCCGAGCACTAGACCGAACATCACACCGGCGAGGGCGGCGAAGACATTTTTGGGCAGTGGGAGCAGAGTGAGCATGGCGTAGATGAGCACGAACAGGGCCGGGGCGGCGGTACCTGCCCCGGCAATGTATGCCTGAATTTGTTGTGCGTCCGGCGGGCCCACGACGGCCGCGGTCACTCCTGCAACGACGAGAAGGGCGACCAGGACGAGCAGGCGCACCCGGGCTGTTTGGCTAGAGGCGCGCGGCTGGCCTTCAGGTCCGGAGTTCACTTGGTGAGCCGACGCAGGCCGTGCCCGGTGTCGGGGCTGCCTCACGGCGGAGGCCGGGGAAAGGTGTGTGTCGGGTCGGCGTCCAACGAAGGGTCCACGTCGTGGCTTAGGACCGTTCCGTCGAGACGGCCCGGAAAGAGATTCAGCAGTCTAAAACTTCCGGACCATAGCCGGACCCTCGGGGAGGGCACCGGGCCAGGCGTCGTCGATTGTGGACCAATCACTTAAAGCATCGAGCCGAGGTCGGAGCCGACGGTGGGGTACGCGGCTGTCGCCGATCTAAGTTGTCTGGCGGTGAGGCCGAGTTTGATGGCCACACCGAGGGTGTTGATCAGCTCTGCGTACTCAGGGCCCAACAGGTGGGCACCGACGATGAGGTCGGTGGACTTGTCGGTGAGGATTTTCGCGGCCGCCGTGTTCTCTCCGATGCGGTAGTTGGAGTACCAGGTGCTGGTGTCGGAGTAGCGGACGGTGAGGTCGATGCCCTGTTCTCGGGCTTCGGATTCGAGCATGCCGACGCGGACGAGCTCAGGGATGGTGAAGACCGCGGTGGGAATCCCTGCGTAGTCCGGGATGGTGGTCGTGCCTTTGAGCATGTTGGACGCGGCGACTTTGGCTTCGGACACCGCGACAGGTGTCAACGGCATCCCCGGGGTATCGGCACTGTCACCGGCAGCCCAAGTCGCAGGGTTCGTGACGCTTTGGAGGTGGCTGCTCACGTGCACGCCGCGTTCTCCCCACGCGACACCGGCCGCATCGAGACCCATCTCGGACAGGTCCGCGACCCGTCCCGCACCGTGGACGACCAAGTCGGTCTCGATCATCTCGGGACCTGTTGGCGTCTCCAGGGTGACCTGGTAGCCGCGCTCAGCTGGTTCGATGGCAGTGATGGTGGTCGAGCGGCTCAGGTCGATGCCGGCCTGGTGGCCGCGTTCGATCAAAAGTTCCACAAGGTCGGGGTCGAAACCCTTCAACGGGCGATCCCCGCGGTCAACGATGGTCACCAAAGAATCGGCCCGGGCGGCGAGGTGCGCGAACTCGAAGGAGATGAAGCCGCCACCGATGAACACAATCCGTCTAGGCAGGACGTCCAGGTTCAGGAAGTCGGTGCTGTCGACGAGGTGTTCGTGGCCGGCGAAGTCCACGGGCCGGGGCCGGGCGCCGGTAGCGATCAGGAACCGGTCGGCCTCGTACGGGACATCGTCAATCTCGATTCGTTGCGGGCCGGTGAACCTTGCGTGGCCATGCAACGTGTCCACGCCGTTGTCGGCCAGGCCCTGTTCCATGTTCTGCGGGACCGGGTCGGTGAAGCCGTGCTTGTGCCTCATCAGATCGGACCAATTGATGGATAGGCCCGCTTCGATGATGCCCTTGCCGCGCATCAGTCGGGCACTGTCAATGACCTCGGCTCCGCGGCGCAAGATCTTCTTCGGGTCACACCCGCGCAGCGCGCACGTCCCTCCATAGGGCAGGGAATCGACAATCGCGACGTCCCACCCGCTAGTGGCGCACTTGTTCGCTGCGGCGACACCAGCCATGCCCGCACCGATGACGATCAGGTCGTATTTCTGGGTCATAACTTGTCTCCTTGGTGGGTGGCGTCCGCCGCCGGGGTCGTGTTGGTCGGTTCGGCAGAAGTGGTCACGGAGAGATCGCAGGTCGTGCCCGCGCTGGACCGGTGTCGGGTCCACCGCACCCCGCCAGCCACAACCAGCACAAGTCCGACCGCGACCAGGGCCCAACTCTGCATTGAAGCGCCAGCGAAGGCGCCCAGCGCGCCCAAAGAAAGCAGTACCGGCAACCCACAACACACGCCGAGGACCCCAGCCAGGGCGGCGATTGGGCCGATGACACCCATCCGTTCACGCATCCGTCACCACGCCCCTCAACTGTTCCAGCGAGGGCGCGCCCTGGTACCCGTCCGGAGTCGAATAGCGCCGACACGACAACCCGACCTGCGAGCCCGGTTCCTCGAAGACATCCACACCGTCGACCTGGATGCTCGGTGAGCCGAGGAAACCGAGACGTTCGGCCTCAGCCGGGGTGCACACCAAGCGGTGCGCCACGCTCACGTCCGGGCGGGTCTTCGCCACAGTGGCCAGTCGCTCCTCGGCGAGTTTCCAGTTTGGGCAATCCTCGAAGTAGAGCAACGTGATGTCCATAGTTGGGACGGTAAACCTTCACCCATGGTGCAAGGTCAAGTCGATAGACTGAGTCCATGCGCATCGGAGAAGTCGCCGCAGTCTCCGGCGTACCCGCGCAGACCATCCGCTACTACGAGCGCAGGGGTCTGCTGGCTGCACCAGAACGTGGCACCAGCGGCTACCGCCACTACGAACAGTCCACGCTGACCCAACTCCAGTTCATCCGCAGCGCCCAAGCAGCAGGGCTCACTCTCGTTCAGATTGCCAGCATCCTGACCCTGCGCCGAGACGGCGCGACCCCATGCACCCACGTTCACTCCCTGCTGTTGGCCAAGCTGGATGACGTCCGGGCCCGGCAAGCCACACTCGCCACCCTCGAAGACGAACTCGAAAACCTCATCAGCCGAAGTGACCAACTCGACCCAGCGGACTGCACCGACGCCCGCATCTGTCACATCATCGAGCCCGACGAGTAGCAGCCACCCTCAAGTCGCCCGCCACGCACCGGGGCCACCTGTTCTTCACCCGTCTTGTCGGCTCCACCGGTGACGTCCTCAGCAAACCGTCGGATGTTCCGCTGTCTGCTCACCCGACGGCTCAGCCATCGCCCGCAACGCCAGACGTCGAGAACCCGGCCACAACAACCCTGACCCAAGTCGCGAACCGGCCAAGCGTGTCCCGCAAGTCGAAGGCGGTACGAGACACGCGCGAGCCCTCGCTCCTGTTGTCGGGCTTCGCACCCCAGATGCCCCGTCCAGTGATCTCACCGGGACAGGGCCGCTCTACGGCATCCGACGTCGGCATGGTCCTTGGTCTTTGCCGACGTGAGAAATCGAGGCCTCCTGCTTCCCCAGAACATCGACTCTCGTTGACCGTCGACGGTCCCGGAAATCTCGTTCGAGCATCGGCCATCCGACTGTCTAAACCCCTCATCATCGAGCGGCACGCATGCTACGAAGGACGTAGATGGGTCGCCCCTCCTTGGGTCGGCCCACGCGGCATTTCTAGGGGTCCGTTGGTTGTCGACGGACACGGTGGAGGCGGTGGTCCGGGTGCACGGTGGGGTGAAGTTCTACCGCGGCGCGCCGAAGGCTGCCCGGGCCTACGTCGAGCGCGACCAGTCCCGGGCGGATGACTACTACCTCGCCGAAGGCAGCGGCGTCGCAACGCGCTTGGTCGCTACCCCCAGTGGCGTGCAAAGCGTCGGCAGCATGACCGGGGACGTGTACGAGCAGTGGGTCGCCGGCATCGATGTGGACACGATGACCCCCAAGGGTCGCGTCCGAACCGACGACAACGCGTTGCGCTTCGTCGAGGTGGTCGTCAATGGTCCTAAAACGTGGTCGCTGGCGGCCGCTCTGCATCCGGAGGTCTCCGTCGCTCTCGACCGAGCCCAGGACAGGGCGGCCGCTGAGATCGTCGGCTGGGTCGCGGCGCACGCGACCACCCGGGTGGGTCCTCGCGGGCGGCAGGTCCAAGTTCCTGTCGAGTCGATCGAAGCCGCGGTGATCCGGCACTACACGTCTCGGGCCGGCGACCCGCACCGCCATCTCCATCTGCAGGTCAACGCCCGCGTTTGGGCGGCTGGCGCCTGGCGGGGCATCCACTCCGTCGGCATCCGGGACAGTATCGAAGCCATCAACGGCATCGGCCATGCCGCGGTCGCGACCGACCCGGACTTCCGGACGGTGCTGGCTGCGCACCGGCTGACCGTCGACCCCGAGACGAGCGAGATCCGTGAGCTCGCGCCGTACGTGGGCGCTTTCAGCGCCAGGGCCGCGCAGATTCGCCAGAACGTGGACCGGTTCGAGGCCGACTGGCGTCATGAGCATCCCGGCCAAGAACCCGGTCCTCGACTGCGGGAGAGTTGGGACCGTCGGGCTTGGGCGCAGGCACGACCCGACAAGGTCATCCCCAAGGACGGTCGCGAGCTCGTGGACCGGTGGAACGGCGAGCTGCGCGAGATCGGCTATCGAGACCCGGCCCACGCTGTCCCCCTCCGGCGGACGCTGCCGGGTTGGATCGACCGCGACGCCGCCGCTGACCTGGTCGTCTCGATGCTCGGTGCCAAGCGGTCGGCGTGGAACACCGCCGACATTCGCGGGAAGACCGAGGTCCTTCTCGCCCAGACAGCACTGGTCGCCGAGCCCGCCGCCCGGATCGAGCTAGCGGAAGACATCACCTGCCGGGCCGTCGCGCGTTGTGCTCCGCTGCTGACCCGGCCCGATGCGCCCGAACACGTTCGATCCCTCACCTCGCCCGGTGTCCTCGCCGTCGAAGGCGACCTCATCGCCCGGATTGCACGACGCGCCGATCACACCGGCAAACTGCAACGTCCTGACAGCCTCGACCCGCATCAGATCACTCCCGTGTACCCCAACGCCGTCGACGTCTTGACGAGCGACGCTCCACTGGTCGTGGTCGAGGGCGCCGCCGGGGTGGGCAAGACCACCGTGTTGCGCTCGGTCCGACAACTGTTGGCGCACCACGGCCAGCGGGTGGTCGTGGTGACACCGACGATGAAGGCCGCCGACGTGGCCGCGCGTGAGACCGGCGCCGAGGGACACTCTGCTGCCTGGCTGATCCACCAGCATGGGTGGCGCTGGGACGACGACGGACATTGGTCCCGGCA
>JAABUN010005106.1_pt1 | contig 16776 bp, 5 predicted proteins | sample 5559311 | NCBI WGS metagenome assembly JAABUN01 (sample SAMN10711877, study PRJNA513370) | rock metagenome | isolation source: Antarctica rocks | place: Antarctica: Victoria Land, Siegfried Peak sud
GAAGGAATTTTATTAAAATTAATATTCTCTATTTCCTTTATAACCTTTTTACCTTAATAAGTAGAGAGTATATCTTATTTAATATTATAATCTTATATTTTCTCCTTTTTATCTTTTTTTTATCTTTTTTTTTCTAGTTTAAACATTATTAATTATTAATTACTATTAATCTAGTATTTATATAAGGTTACTATTAGTTATTATATACCTAGATCTCCTATTATATTCCTTTTTATACTTATATTATCTAAGTAGTATTACTACCTTTTATTAATAATTATTTTAAGAGTAGGAATAGTAGATATATATTTTAAAGTCCTATTATATATCCTTTTATTATAAATTTATATTAAAAAGTTTATATATACCTACTTTAATAAGTATATAATTAATAAATATATTATTAGGCTATTATTCTAATATCTTTCATAGTTAATCTATTACTTACCTATATTTATATCTATTCTATCCCTCTTATAACCTTCCTCTACTATTATTAATAGTTATTTTATACCTCCTAGGTATACTTTAAAGTCTTCTAAGGATATCTTAGGTACTAGTACCTTTATTATTACTATTACTAGTACGCTAGATCCTCCTTTTATATCCTTATAACTAAAGATCTTAATATAATATAATAAATATATAATTATTATATATTTATATAATTAGTAGGAAGATATTATTACTAGCCTTTATATAAATATACCTCTTATACCTTAGGAACCTCTTAATAATAATAATATCCTTCCCTTGTATTCCTTTTAACCTACTTTATAGAAGTCCCCTTATAAAGAGAAAGGTTATAAGAAAGCTAGGCTATATAATATAAAGCTATTATAGTATTTAGGGAGGTATAAGAGAAGGGGGACTAGGAGCTTAGATATCTTATAATTAGATAGTTATAATAAGAAGTATAGGAGAGGTAGATAAAAGGGATAAAGTATATATAAAGGAATACTTCTTAATATTAAGGAAATAATAATATTTATTAATTATATACTTATTAAAGTAGGTATATATAAACTTTTTAATATAAATTTATAATAAAAGGATATATAATAGGACTTTAAAATATATATCTATTATTCCTACTCTTAAAATAATTATTAATAAAAGGTAGTAATACTACTTAGATAATATAAGTATAAAAAGGAATATAATAGGAGATCTAGGTATATAATAACTAATAATAACCTTATATAAGTACTAGATTAATAGTAATTAATAACTAATAAAGTTTAAGCTAGAAAATATAAAAAGAAGTAAGATAAAAAAAAGATAAAAAGGAGAAAATATAAGATTATAATATTAAATAAGATATACTCTCTACTTATTAAGGTAAAAAGGTTATAAAGGAAATAGAGAATATTAATTTTAATAAAATTCCTTCTTATAAAGAAAATAATAAATAAGACTCCTCTTTAAAAGGCTTATTTATTTTACTCTTATTTATAATAATATTATTATTACCCTCTAATATAAGTATTATATTAAAAGGTTCCTCTTATAAGTAATAAAGCTTAAGTCTTTAATATTAGAGTAATATTAACTACTAGACTAGTATTAATATTAAGAGTAATCTTAAGGATAAAGTTAACTCTATTAATAGTATTATTTATTAATTATAATAATTATAATAATAATAATAATAAAAAAAATAAGGGGATAAAGTTATAAAAGAATAAGTAAAGACTTAAATAAATATAAAGGTCTTATTTAACTTAAGATATAACTACTATTTTAATTAATTTTATAAAATAAAGTTTAAAATTCTTTAAATCTTATAATATAATAACTTTAATAATAATACTTATAAGTATTAATAGGCCTATATTAATAAGTAGTATTTAAGCCCCTTTATTTATTAATATTAACATATTTATAATAACTAGTACTTAAGACCTAGTTTTAATTCAAAAATTAAAACTTAAATATTTAATTAAAGGAATATAATAAACTTATAATATATTAAATATACTTTATAAAGAGTTATAAGCCTTTATAACTCTATTATAAAAGTAAATAAAGGCTTAAGAGGATCTTATTTAAATACTTTATATAAATTAAGTTTTATATTAATAGTACCTAAGTAAAGAGATAGAATAAATATAAAAAATACTAGAAAATATTATTAATAAGATTAGTCTTACTATCCTTATAAATAATAATATACTAAGCTATCCCTAGATATCTAATAAAAAGGTTATAAGTATAATATAATTATATATTAATAGGCTTAATAATATTAAGGATATAAATTAAGTAAGTAATAATAGAGACTCTAAAAGTAATAATAATAATAGTAAGTAAAAGAGAAATATTATAAAGGATTTTTATATAAAAGTTAATAAGGAGTTTAATAAAGATAGAGTTAATAATATATAATAGGAATATTATAAGACTAGTAGATATAATACTTAGGTATATTTTATAACTCTAATATATAAAATAATATAAAATAATAAAATAACTATTAATATAAACCCCTAATATTTAAGTAACTTAAAATTAAGATATTTTAGAATAAGAAGTAGAAAAACTAAATAGAATATAGAAGTAGAAACTTTAGGTAAGAATAAAGAAATAAGGCCTTATAAGATACTTACTATTTTATAATAATTATATAAATAAGTTATATTACTTAATAAGGGTAGGTTTCTTATATTTCTTATATATATTATAAATTTAGGCTAATTTATAACTTATCTTTATAAGCTTCTTTATAACTTAAATTTAATAATAAGCTCTTAATTAATAATATAGTTTATAAACTAATAGTATTATAATATTAAAGTTAGGTAATTATATATAGATTATAAGCTTATAATCCCTTTAATTAAGTAAATAATACTAAATACTATTAGTATTAATAAGTTAAATTATCTTTTAGATAGCGGTAATAACGGGCGAATAAGCGTACGCGTAAAGACTACAGGTAACGTACTAGGCGTTACATACGAACTCACGGGAAGGGGACGGAGGAGGTGGTAGAAGTAGTAGTAGGAGGGAAGTAAGAGGGGAGGCTCTTAGGGTCGCGACTACAGGACCCCTAACACTACTAAAGTCCCCGGAAATTAGGGAGAAAGAGTAAGGGAGATAAGGCTAAGAAGGTTAAGATATTATAGAGTCTATTATAAAAGTAAGGGATATAATCTAGGCGATCTAGAGTCTCCGGTTCGGGGAGATAATAGAGGCGACATGGGGCGTTACCTAGGTCGCCCTTTATACTATAATAGGAGGCTTTAAGGCTGCGGAGGTACGCATTACTAAGCTAGAAACGCGTCTAGAAAGAACGGGGAGGGATAGAAACGCGTCGGTAGGGTGTAGTAGGGGGTTATAGGCCCAGGTAGCTGGAGCTAGCATAGGGACTAGGTCCTAGTAAAGCCCGGGCCCGAGGATAGGACCGGGCCTAGGGGGGGCGCGAGGTAGCCAGCCACTTAAGCAATTAGATATTCGGAGGATAAGGGAAGTAGTAGTATGATTCGGAGATGAAGAAGGCTATAAGAAAGCGAGTTAGATAAAAAAGGAGGAGCTAATTAAAAGCTTTATAAACCCGGTAAACACAGCTATAAAGAATATTATCAGTACTTATACTAGAGGCACGATAGACGTAGTACTATAGACGGCGACGGTTAAAGGGCGTAAGGCCCTTGAGAGAATATAGGAGTAGGCAAGCGTAGCCTACCCCTCAGCGAAGGTAGTAAGGAAGACCTTCTACGTGGCGGCTAAAGGGGCGTGTATAAACCTCCTCAATAAAAAGGAAAAGGAGAAGGGGCTAGCGAGGATTAGGGAGGATAATGTTATTACCTACTTAAATACTAACTTTACTAGTTTTAGGTAGGTAAAACACGCGGCGAGACTAAGGTAGGATAGGAGTAAAAAGACCTACTTAACCCTAATTATCGGGGTGGCGACACCGGAGGCGGTAAACCGCCTAGTTCGAGGAGGGATAGCTCTTAGTAGTAGTCTCTTAGTCTATAAGAGATAGGAGCAAGGAGTAGAGATAAGATAATACTTTAACTGCCATAGATACGGATACTTTACGCGAGAGTGTTAAAGGGAGAAGAGGTACGGCTATTATGCAGGTAGCTATAACTTAGCGGACCACGTTACGGGCGAAGGAGTAATAATATACGGTGCTTATAGAGGAGGCCATAAGGCCTAGAGTAAGGACTACCCGGTTAGGCGAAGGGAGTACTAGAGAGTGGTATAAAGACGCCGGACTAGGCCGGCGTTTTATAACACGCAGGGCTTACGGGGAACTAATACCCGCAGCGAAGAGGAGACAGACGCAGATGGTTTCAGGGTAGTCTAAGGTATATTAAGGAAGAGGAAGTCACCGATATAGGCGGAAAGGGAAGTACTAGACCCAGCCCCTCCCCGATAAAGAGGGCGGCCAACTATAATAGTTTAAATAGCCCGAAAGGAGGTAGGATAATAGGTCCTCCCGCTACTCCAAGGGGCACCTGGGGTCGAGGTTACCCTTAGGGGTGCTCAGGCTATAGACGATTAAATGGCAGTAGACTCTAGCCTTATACCGACTATATAGTAGGATAACCGCTCAAGATCCTGCAGTATAACGTACGAAAAGAAAAGGACGGCGTGTAAACGCCACTCCTAGAAGATCCTAAAGTCTAGTAAATGGATATCTTAGTAATATAGGAGCTATAGACTAACCTGAGGACTAAGTCGACGTACGACCCATCTTATAATAGGTTCCACCTAGTTTATAAAGCTAAGGAGAACACTCGGGTATGCTTCTATATTAATAAAAGAGTTGATATAAAGAGCTAGGAGGTGGACTTCTCAAGCGGCGACTACTACTCGCTGAAAGTCAGCCTTAGGAAAGGGTAATAGGGAATATAAGCGGATGATATCTGGATATATAATATCTATAGCCCCTCTCCGACGACGTATAAGTTAAAGGACAGCCTAATAATAATCCCGCTAATAGCGGAGGCCCTAAAGAGGCTAGGGGAATATATCCTCCTCGGGGACTTTAATCTCCACTATCCCCGATAGAATAATAAAGGGAGAAGTATATACTACGCTATAGCAGATATATTACTAGGCGAAACGAGCAAATATAGTATAGAAGTCGCCCTACCGGAGGGTACGGTAATATAGCGGGGGAGAGGTCTAAAGTTAGTAATCGACCTAGTCTTTACTACCGAGGGTACTACTAACGTACTCCGAAACTGCGGCCTAAGGGCAGACCTCTAGTATAGATCTAACTACCTCCCGGTGTACACGGAATTTAAATGGAGCTAGGAGAGCTAAACCCTAGTCTAGAGGAGGGCGTAGAAGATATTTAAAGACAAGGAGGTCGCTACGAATATAAGGAACGGGGCCTAGTAGCTTAGACTCTCTTTAGGGCTTCCCTAGATTAGATCCGCCGGCGAGGCGGACGAGTACCTAGGGTAGATACTAGATAGGTTCTAGGCTATCATGTAGGAATATATTCCGTAGGCGAAGCCGTCTAGTAAGGTAAGGTCCTTTTAAAACTCGGCTTATAGAGATATAACGCAAAGGGCTAAACGGGAACTAAAGGCCTACTACCGGTGCCGTAATACGGAGACGAGGGAGACTCTAAGAGAAGCGGAAAGGGCGAAGGTAGCCATAATCTGAAGAGAGAAAACCCTCTACTTCCGGCGGGCTATATACTAGGCCTTAGAAGACCCTCGCGGGGTATAAGTACTAGCCCGGTGGGGGAAGAATAAGAGTATATCGCTAAGAGCCCTACCTAAGTTCCCCTCCCTAAGTAGATAAGACGGGACGCTGGCGGCTACCTTCGAGGAGAAGGTAGAGCGCCTTCAGGAAACCCATTTCCTAGTTCCTTTAGGGGCAGATTTAAAAGATATTACCGAGGTAGAATACCTAAGCCCGATACTAGGGGAAGGGGATCTAACGGAGGCGGAAGTCTATAGCTTTATAAAGAGACCGTCGCAGGATAAGGCTCCCGGGATAAATAGGATTCTAAATAGGTTCCTACGCGCCGTATATAGTAGACTAGAGGAGGAGATCCGCTATCTCTTCTAGGGGTGCTTCGAGATTAGATACTACCCCCGGAAATTTAAGGAGGCTAATATAATAATCTTAAAGAAACCGTAGAAGGAGAACTACGCTAACCCTAAGTCTTATAGGCCGATCACCCTCTTAGATACCTTAGGAAAGATATTCGAGACGGTAATAGCGGCTAGGCTTAGAGATTACGCGGAGGCTAATAACCTCCTTCTGGAAGAATAGATAGGTGTAAGGTAAGGGAGATTAGTAGAAACCGCGCTAGAAACGATTACTAACGCAGTCTACACGGTATAAGGAATAGGGAAGAGGAATATAGCGAGCCTCCTCTCCCTAGATATCGCCGGAGCCTTCGATCACGTCTCCTATTCCAGGCTACTCCATACGATAAAGATAAAGAGAGTCCCTAAGAGGATAGTACGCTGGATAGTAAGCTTCCTTACGGAGAGGGCGACTTTAATTACCCTCGGTAGGAGGACGAGTTAAATGGAGTTAGTGGAGATAAAGATCCCCTAAGGTTTACCTATCTCTCCGATATTATTCCTGTTTTTTAATACTCCCCTAATCGAGGAGTATAAAAAGGTAAAGCTACTAATTTAAATCAGCGGATTTATAGATAACGTCCATCTACTAGCCTATAGCAGGAGTACTAAACGGAACTACGAGGTTCTAGATAAAGCCTACGAGGTATACCTGCGGTAGGTAAAGACCTATAAAGCCTCGTTTATACCGAAAAAGTACGAGCTCGTTTATATAACCCGTAGAATAAAGGGTATAAAGATAGACGTAATAGTTAAACTCGAGGGAATTAAAGTTAAACTAAAGACGTCGATTAGGGTCCTAGGACTTATACTTAATAGTAAGCTAAATTAGAACGTATACCTAAGGAAGGTATAAGCTAAGATAGATAACTAGATTTAGGCGCTCTACTACGTCGCCGGCTCTATATAAGGCGCGATTCTACCGGTTAGTAGGCTTATATACGCGGTAGTAGTAAGGCCTACGATAACGTTCGCGGCGCCAATATAATACAGCCTAAAAAATACCCCCGGGGTAGTAGGGAAGCACGTGAAGACCCTAACGACGATCTAGAATAAAGGACTACGTAAAGTACTAGGGGCGTATAAGGCCACCCTAATTCCGGTCCTTAAAGTAGAGGCGGGAATCCTGTTAGTAAGAGACTTCCTTAATAAGGCCCTACTACGGAGTAAGATCCTCCGAGGGATATATAAGATAGTCCTAAGAGGGAACGCGAAGATTAAGTCTCGGTTATAACTAAAAAGGGGTAGGAGGCTACGCCCTCCGCTACCCCCGTTAGCTAAAAAGGAGTCTTAGGCGAAGCGGTCGCTAAACGGGGTACTCGATAACCTAATATTATAGAAAAGGATGCTAACCTAGTAGGAAGGCCGGTAGTAGGGCCGGTAGCGCTACTACCAGCGGGGATTAGAGGGCCGAAACACGAGCCTAGCATAGAAGGGTAACCTAGTAGGGGGGAGATAGGACCTCTATAAGGGCCTAAAGAAGCCGGAGAGCTCTGCAGCGGTCTAGTTACGCACGGATAAGATTAGGTTTAACTACTTCTTATTTATCAGGAAGGTTCCTAGGATCCTAAGTCCTAGCTACCTGTGCGGTACGGCGAGGTAGACCGGTAAATACGTCCTACTATTCTATCCTAACTATTATACTAGTAGGAGTTAGATATTACTAGAGGCTAGGTCGGAAGACTATAGTACTATTCTCTTATTACTAATAGGGATAAGGGCGGCGGCGAGGTGGTTAACTAGGTTAGGCGCCCTCTACTAGTTTATACTAGTATAAGAGATATTAGCGAGAACCGATAGAGAGGACGGGCTCCGCCCTAACTAAAGAGAAGAGAATATAGTTAATAAAACCTTAGTATTATAGACGGTAGACCCGACCCCTCGATATACCGCCCCGATGGCAGGCCTGTTAGGGGGGGGAGGGAAGGAGCCGAATAATAGTATGGCCTGCGGATAGTAGGTGGAGTTTTTATCCCTTAGCTAGGTTTCTCCCCGAACGACAGGTACGCTAGGCGTACCCCCCGAAAAGTCTACCCTTATTAGCTTTAGCTAGTATAGGAGTATAATCAATTAATTAATTAATTAAAATCCCTTTAATTATATTATAAGGCTTAATATAAAGAAATATATCTAAGTTATTATTAAGTAGAGTTAATTACTAATAAATATTAATAGATTATTAAAGGCCTTATTTTAAATTAACTAGATATTATATTTTAGCCTTATAAATAAATAAAATAGTTTATTAATAATACTACTATTTAATAGATATTATTAATAAGTATTAACCTTAATTTTATTTTATACTTAAAGGTATTTATTACTTAAAGTATTTATATTATCTTAAAACTATACTTAATAGTAATTTATATATTAATTATTCTTTTATTAAACTTTCTCTTTTATATATTTAAGTAGCTTATATATAATAATATAATAAATTCTATATACTTATAAGCTTTATTATTAAATAGATCTAAAACTTACTACCCTTAAAATACTTAATATAATTAGTCTTATATATTAGAAGTTTATAATATTATTAAGTTATTTACCTTTCCCTTAAATAGGTTATATAATATATTAATTAGATTATCTAGGTATATTACCCCTAATTATATTATATTATATACCTTTTTATATATAAAGTAGAAGAACCTTTAGTCTTCCTTTAATTAATAAAAGTACTAAAATATTCTATTAATAAACCCTTAAATTATAAACCTCTTATATATTTTATTTATATATTTAATTACCCTTATATACCTCTAGATTCTATTATATTTAAGAATAAGATACTAGTATAAAATAGGATTATAGTAATTATATAAGTATTTAAAGATATTATTAATTATAATAAAAATAAAGGAGGGAGACTAGCTAAATATTATTAATAACTTATATAAAAGATATAGATATAAGAATTTAATTAGAATAAGATATAAAGTAAGCTTTAAGCTAGGTTAATAATTATATTACTAGTTAATACTTTTAAGGTTAAAATAAGTAAGTAATTAATATATTTTATTCTTAATAAATTTAAATATCTACCTTATTTACTTAAGTAGGAAATTATTAAGACTCTACTCCTTACTCTAATACTTAACTAGTAGGATATAGGCGTAGTATAAAACTTAGCTAATATAATATAAACTAAGGATAAAGAGGGCTAGAGTAGCTATATATATAAGTTCTTTATTAGAATTAATATTTATAATATATTATTATTAATAATATAAATAAATAGATAATTACTAAAAGGGGTTTTATAAGTAAATCCTAGATAGGTAGGGCTAAGTAGTAATAGCTTATATTTAGGTAAATTTAGATTAGGGTTAGCGTACGGCTAGACCCGTGTAAATTATTAAATAAACGTTGAATAATCTTACTGCAAAACCTGTCTAATCATAGAAATTGTGTAACTCTAGTAGTCGCCTCTTACTCTAGTAAGGCAACCCCAAGGCAATTGGAGAAATCTTGACTGTCGCTGATCATGTGGCAACCGTAGCAAATAGCAGAGGGCTGGGGCTAATAACCATGCTTCCCGTTGGTAAGGCATCCACCGCTCTTCAATCCATCTTCTTGAGCCACGTAAACTTTGCGCTCACATAACGATCTATTCCGTGACTCTATCGTCTTTTCAAAGCCTCCTAATATATCAAGACGATCATACCGCCTCAAATACTCCCTGTTGCCCTCAGGCTTACCAGGTCTGAGCTCGACTTGTAGAATACTCGCAATAGTTGAGCGAGGATGATTTTGCTCGTCTGCAAGACACTTACATTAGCTCAAACATCAACCCAAATCAATAGGGCTTCGTTTTTCTACTTCGCTCGGTTGAGGACGCCTTAAGTGCTCGCAAACATGATACAGAAGGGTGTAGAAGACTTAGCCATGAGTATGTCGGTCTTACAGCCTCGACGGACCACATTAAGCGACTCCTAGAGCCTTGGATGACCACATCATGAAATCCGCGTTTGAGACGGGCCTCACGAATTGCGTCTTTTAATTCCGGGTATCCGACTTCGACAGGTCCATCGATGGCTGTGACCAAGAGCAAATGCTCATGGAGACTAATTGGATTTCCGTTGATATCGGAATCTCAACTCTGAAGGCCACCGTCTTCACTCGCAGGTAGCTTGCGCACCTCAATAGTAATCAAGTCGATATTTTGCTGACTGCGGTTGCTAGCATTCAGGTCCGCGCACCCGTAACTTGAGCGACCGGTGTCGTGGCCCTCTCCCACTCAATCCCTATCGGTCCCAGCCGTCAGTCAGGTCAGGCTTGCCGTGAATATGGTAGCGGTCAGGATGTCGGGAGACAATATGGAGAGGAAGAGTCTGACGATCAAAGTTTGAGGGGTCAAATTAGAGGTGTGAAAGTCGAGAGCGTGGACAGTCTTTACCACAAGCGTGCAATGATGGCCTAGAGTTGAGATTAGATCATTGACACTTTCAATAATAGGAGTGTCGGAGATTAATAGACGAGGAAGTGTGAATGGACGTTGCCTTGAGACTGTACCACCCTGAAGCTCTAGACAACTCTCCGCATTATCGTTGATAGGATCTTTCCAAAGTCCAAGATGATGATGGCGACAACGCGAGGCAAAGATCGATATTGTCTTTCCGTAAGTTGCCTCGCCCGCAACTATTTTTGAATCATCGAGCACCCTTCACCGTTCTCAATCCTCACCCTCACTTCTAGTACGAGGAATCCAAGCTTAAACACACTGTCCCTTATGATATAAGCGTGAAGTGCGATTACACAGAAAGCTTTCTGATCGCTTTCGGTCTGCATTATTGTTCCGGAGTTGTTCGGTCATTCAGCCGTCCACGTCGATTCTTGCCCCTCCAAGTTGATAAGATACGATAGGAGCTCCCCAAATTTCTCACTCATGGCGGATCAAACCTTTGAACGCAACAGTGGTCGCCCACACCATGATACTGGGGAGATTGGAGACTTTCTCAACAGCTTGCCAGACCGTGAGTACTGGGCTGCCCATGGAATGTGGTATCAGAAGCCAGAGTCGCAAGACAAGACATTCGAGGAATATGTTCATGAATCAGACGCAGAACGTCGTGAACAGGCTAGGTACGACGAGGTATATGCTGCGCGCCGTAAGTATCACGTCCAGATTTCGTCCCCTAGCTTGCTGACGCTTATGAAGAAGGCGGCACGAATCAGACTGCTCGTCTTCATAGCGAAACACATCTCATTCGTTCTGAGAGCCCTGACAGTGAATATTCGGACGACTCTTTGTACCGCAATCCTAGTCCCAGGCGCGACGATCGTGTTGGATCCCTTGACGACCACGTGCGAAGGTTGGAAGACCGAGGCCCGGACCTGATTCATCTACAGACGGAGAGGCTCACAGTCCACGCGGCAGCATCTAGGGCCTCGGAAACTGATGCGCTTGACAGCGAAATTCTTGCTCGCTCGCTTGTTAATGCGCCTCCAGAATTAATCAATCCAGTAGTAGCTTCTCACGAGCGAGATCCACACCATGGCGATGCGCTTGACGATGAGGGCCTTGCTCGTTTGCTGGCAAACCCTCCACCACATATGCTAAAGGAAGGTATCAGAACCCCCGTTCCCGGTGCTCTGGATGACGATGCCTTGGAGGGTCTTCTCGCGAAGCAGCGAGAGGAAATCTACGAAGGCGGATGGCGTGATCTAATTCAAGATACTCCTTCGGCGGATCATCTCAGCGACGAGGATCTAGAGCGCTTTCTTGTCACTGAGCGAGAGAAGGCCTTCAGTGGCAATATTGACGCATTCCCACATGCGCAACATCATCCTGATGCCTTAGACGACGAAACCTTGGCCAACGTAATTTCCCATCTAGGTTTCGAACAACGTCCCTCAATGCAGCCACAGCGTGTGCAAACAAGCCGTTCGCATCCCGTCAATCCACAGACCCGTAGCCAACTCAGCGGATATGGGGCTTCGTCCAGCTCTCGATATGCTCCAGATGCATCCCATCCTATACCGTCCACTTTGCGAACGCCTCCTCCATTGATATCTTATACAGATCCCGAGCCTGGTACAGCTGAGGCCATTACGACACCTCCGAGTCCCGTAAGGCCGGATGGGAGTACGCAGTCATTTGATAACCGATTGGCGGAAAGGCGGCGGAGGATGGATGAGCGGCGAAGACGCCTGGAGGAAGCCGCAGAGCTCGAGAACACCAGAGAAGACTTGCGAGTGGCGGCAGCTGTGAGGGAAGGCAAGCAACCGGAGAGATACTATGAGTAAGTCAAAGATTGACCGCGTTGTTCGAGAGCTTTCGAGAATGATGTTGTAAGTGGGAAGCTAGCGAGACCTGCGACTTGGCCATTTTTCTCAACGAGATGCGATGTATTTTCAATTGGTTCTGTTGTTACTGAGGTCAATAAAATGGAATACTTTCCAGCTGATAATCCTATTTTCAGCGTACATCGCGAAAAAGACACGCACTTGAGAGGCCTTTCTTTGTCTAGCAAGAGTGACTGAAGTTACCACTAAGAAAGATCCAACCGTTGTGAGGAAGTGGGAACGCCTTCATCAGACTTTGCTTTTGACTCCTTCAATAATGACGGTCTACACCAAGATTTGCGTGTCTTTCGGTCCTCCCGTCTCAGCCCTCGTCCACTGCTTGGAAATCATATTGTCGAAGTAGATGGTTTGACTTCGAACGCAGCTCAAAGCAAGCGGCAAAGCAGCCTCTTGTTCCAGGCTGAAGGGAAAGGAATATAAAGGTGTCAATCGTACTATTGTTAAGTTCCTGGTTCTGTAATGTTAGTGGAACAATAAGTACTTACGTAAGGTATAGAAGAATTCAACCCCTTCTGGTCTAAACTTACTTCTAGTCCAGCCCTAAGGGGCTAGCGGCCTGGAGCCTTTAAAACTCCGGACTCCCGGACCTAGCTCCAGGGTACTCTCAGGCCTACTAACGGGAGCTGCTATAAATACTTAACCAGGCTAATTCTATAAAATATTTTAGTATAAGAACTATTTAGTCTATAATTTTCTATAATACTTATAGCGAAACTAAAATAAGAAAGTTAGTCGTTATAAAATAGGAGGGCGTAGACTAGAAGTAAGTTTAAACTAGAAGGGGGTAAATTCTTCTACTTAATATTAGTATTTAAATAGGACGCTACTAATTTTAATTTGCTAGGGTTTTTTGTAAGACTCTTATTAGCCTTTATAATTAATAAGAATACGAGTAGGATCCTAGTAAGAAATACTCCGTGCCTAGTAATATTATAGTAGTCTAACTATTTTCTAATTAGTAGCTCGTAATTACGTAGTCTCCTATATTCTAAAATCCCGTATTCTAGAAATTCTCCTCGGAGCCTCTTAAGCTAACGAGTCTTATTAGAAGATTTTTATCCTTATAAAGCGTAGAAAGCGCTAAGACCTTACGTCGGGATCTAGATACTATACTATACATTCACGCTTTCTTTTTCCTAATATTAGATTCGGACGATTTAGCTAAATTCTACGCGGGGGTATTACAGGTAGGCTAAGTAGTCTACGTATATACGTAGTACGTAGTACGTAGTACATGCTAGTTAGTAATACTCTATACGCCTATACCCCCGTATTACGCTATAGACCCTGAAACGGTATGATACTACTTAGTTATTAGCGGCAAATCTAACGAGATCCCTCTCTTAGGAGATTTTTAAATTTTAAAATCCTCCTAATAGATTTTAGTACTACGAGATTACTAAATACTAACTTAAAGATATAATACTATAAAGTACCTTTAGTAAGTAATATTTTAAGTTTTAGGCCTTCCTAATAGACTTATAAGAAGATTATAAAAAATACCCTTCTACCCTTAAAGTATAAAGCTATATCTTATCTTATAGCTACTAAGCCTCTAGAGGTAAGTAGACTAACCGTTTTTTCGGTACTTAGTACTACTTTTAGGTATTAACCCGACTCGCTAAACTACTTACAGCTAGCTTATACCCTGTATAGGTTTAGCGTTACATAATAATTATGAATTCAGTTCTAAATAGAATCGACGCGGTTAGTCTAGAGGTAAGCTTAAGTAGACTAGCCTACTAGGTATTAAATAATATTACTAGTATAAGATATATATATATAATTTAAGTATAATATAATTAGACTAACTATTAAATTAGATTTTAATACTAAGTTTTAGACTTTTAATACTAATTAAATATAGTATTAACTTAAAATTCCTAAGGTATAACTAAGATACTATACTTCTAATATATTTATAATATAATCTAAGAGTTTTCTAGATTAATCTCTAGACTAAAGATAGACTATTTATTAATTATAAATCTAATAGCCTCCTTAATTTTATAAGGATAAATATTAACTTTTTATATTTCCTTATTTACTTATTAAGGATTAGCTAGATAATTATAATAATATTAATAATATATAATATAACTTAGATTAAGAATCTAATTTAAGTCTAAAGTACTAACTTAAAGTAGTTAGTCTAATTCTTACTTATATATTTATAGATATATATTAGTTATTAATACTAAGTAATATATTATACTTAGTTTATATATATATATATCTTTTACAATTATTATATTATTTATAGAAGATACTTTAAAGTCTAATAATATTTACTTTTTTCTTAATTAAGCTAACTTTATAATTATTCTTACTTTTAGGACTATTTAACCTAAGACTTTTTATAAAACTTTTAGTAAAAGCAAGTAATTGAAGTGAAATACTATTGAAAGCGAGGGTGTAGACCAGAAGTAAGTGTGGACTAGAAGGGGGTGAACTCCTCAGCTTGCCACCTGAGTCGTCCCTCAGCTTGAGAAGCAGAACGAACCTTCGTGTCACTTTAAATCGTTGCAATGTAAAGACAAAGCGCAGGAGGAAAGGTGTCTCTGCAAAAACATCTCGTGGGGCGAAATGGCTTTATCTATGTAATTCAGAAGTTTCTCAAGTCCCGGAAAGACTCTCCGAACACTGTCAGCTTTGCGAGGTACCAAACTGATCCGCAGTCTTCCCGAGCTCAGAGCGCTGACCAAAATCAGTCACAACAGCTGCAATTACGTACTGAAACGTGTCTTTTCAGATCAATTTGAGCAAGCAAGAAGGATACGCAATGAACTGTCGGACAGTCGCTTCATTCGGCTACACGTTGATGAAAATGAGGCCGAATCCACCCTAATCTTCCCATACTTTACCGAAGACCTCCTCAGCCTTTTACGGCACACCGCTCTCCCTATCGATAAGACCAAACGGATTTTGCGCGACATCCTACGAGGAATTGAAGAGCTTCATGACAAAGACTGGGTGCATACAGGCAAGCTTCAGTCCCATTCCATACATTGAGATCGGTGCAATGCCTAACTGCAGACGGAGCTTCTCGCAGATTTGAAGTCTGACAATATCTTACTTATGTATACGGCCAGTCCAAGCGAAGAGTTGAACATTACACAGGTGAGTGTGGCGGACTGGGACAATGCAGCCAAAGTCAAAGAGGGTGAGGCCATTATCGGTACACAGGTTGGCAACGTCATGTGGCGTAGTCCTGAAGCACATACCGGAATTCACATCGGCAAAGCGTCGGATATATTTTCTTTTGGAGTCATAGTGAGACCTCTACCCGTCTTTGATCACGAATTTTACTTTGACTCTTGACTCTTGTCTATAGGTCATCCACGCCATTCTTAGAATCCATATCTTCGGTTTCGATCAGCTGCCGGAAGGGGTAGAGCCGCAGGCGGAGGTGCTTCACCGGATGATTTCCTATTTCGGACCGGTCCCTATTGGGTTGTTAGAGCATATCAATGACGACCAATGGTGCATTGCTTTGATCGATATTAATAGGAGCTTCAATGAGAGCAACCCTGCCAAACCATTCTCGCATTGGAAAGACTTTCCGGAGCTCGACACCACTACCAAAAGATTTATCGGGCGGATGGTAGATCTTGACCCAGCGAAGAGAGCGACGGCAGCGGAACTCTTAAGGGATAGCTGGTGGTGCACTTAAGATATGTATTACCTTAAGTATTACCTTGTCCTCCAGCTTCTTCGGTAGAAGTCGGGTACGAGAAAATGGGAAGTGGAAGAAAAGGCGACTCTGCGTAGCTGAGCCGATGATGATAGAAGTCCCACTCTGATTATTATATAAATTTACATATAAAATTAGGGTGGAAATTTATACGTTCAGCGCCAAAGTTTAACAAGCTAAAATTGGCGCCGACACTTCGAGGACGAATTCATACCACCATCCCCTTTACACCTCAACCACCATGAATCATCACAACGCAATCCGATAAAGCCCCATCGTTCGAGGCTCAACAAGAGCCCCATCTCTCCATCATGCAGCGCAGATTCATTGCAGCTAACAGCAGGGTACCAGAACCGCGGCCACCCAAATACCTCCACCCTTGGCAAAGGCTTCCCAACCTATTCTCCTTCTACCTAGTCTCATGTGTGGCAAGCAGCTCCTGCTCCTGTCTACGCGGACGGGGAGATTGTCCACGGAGTAAGTGGTCTATGGAGTGAAAAACAAAAAAGACGCCAGCAAACGCCTATAAATTGTTGGAAATCAGTATCAGCCCTATATGCTTGGCATGGACTACCAATAGCCAACGTGTCCATAGCTAGACAATCAACCGTTCCATCAACTATTCATCAGGTTATGAGCCCGGCTAAGCGCTATCGTACCTAGGAACGGTTCCTTCGTAAGGAGTATCATCCTTACGTCGTA
>JAABUN010005107.1_pt1 | contig 16776 bp, 16 predicted proteins | sample 5559311 | NCBI WGS metagenome assembly JAABUN01 (sample SAMN10711877, study PRJNA513370) | rock metagenome | isolation source: Antarctica rocks | place: Antarctica: Victoria Land, Siegfried Peak sud
TGAACCACATTGAGCCTTTGTGGAACCAGAAAAAGCACCTGATTGCCCACCACAGGCACCTCTTCAACACTTTTCGAGACGCGGTTGACGCGGCCTTCTTGTAGCCTACGCTTCAAGACGTGCTATACAATAAGGCGGGCGTTGGCTTTAGGCACTTGATTTGCGAAATCTTCCCGTCGCGTCGCAAGGCGGCTAATTCAACGTCGTCAAAAAGACTATCTTGGAGAATCACCATTATGAAACTTTCACTTCTCAAAACCCTGTCGTTGGGAGTCGCCGCCGGAGCGATTTCGCTGTGTAACGTGGCCCAGGCCCAGACGGGCATGGACAACAGCACCATGGGCACTGGCACCATGGGCACTGGCACCACCATGCCGATGACTTCCTCCTCGTCGGCGATGATGCCGATGCCGGTTTCGGGCACCGTTTTGCGCTATTACGTCAACCGTTCCGGTTACGTTACCGCGATGGACGTGCAGACCGCCGATGGCGTCCGCATGGTGCGTTTTTCGCCTTCGATGGCGCAGAACTTGACCTCGATGTATCCGGTTGGCTCCACCGCCTCGGTTTATGTCACCTCTTCGATGATGGGCGGCATGACGCGCTATGATCTGGCCGGCATGGGCGCGGAAATGCCCGCGCCCGGCGCGATGATGATGCCGATGATGATCTCGGATGTCGATCTGCTCAAAGCCGAGCCATTTACCACCATTGGCGCCAAGCCGATGCGCGTTGCGGGCGACTTGAGCGGCTATATCGCCGACCCGATGAGCGGCGAAGTTCTCGCCATCATTCTCGACAACAAAACCCTCATCCGCGTGCCCCGCGAGAACCGCTTGGTGCAGGCTTCCACCGCGCCCGAAGGCATCGTTCCCCTCGCCCAAGGCGCGGCTGTGGTCGCCTATGGCTATCCCGAAGCGCCCCGCTATGGCTCGGTTTCGCCCTATGAGACCCGTCTGATCGGCACCGGCATCGCCATCAATGGCCGCAACCTGGGCGCGCTTGGCTTTGGTCGTATGCAAATGGGCAAAAACAGCACTCTGTTCGGCTTCAACGCTTTTGGCGGCACCATGACCAGCGACGAAACCGCCGCGATGAACATGGGCTACAGCACCTATATGGCGCCGGGCAGCAACGCCGGCACCATGGCTCCCAACGGCATGGACAACAGCATGAACTCCGGTGGCACCATGGCCCCCAACGGCACCATGACTCCCGGTGCTATGACTCCCGGAACCATGAACAACACGACTCCGGCTCCGGGTATGTAATCTCGCCGCCAGTTGAACCAAATCGTTCGTCAAACGGGCCGACTCCTCGGAGTCGGCCCGTTTTTCGTGTGTTTAGGACACAATCGCAGCGTCGAATCCGCTTAAACTGCCTGACCATGTCGATTGTCGCGCCCGCTTCGCCGCCTCTTTCACCCTCGCTGAAAGAAGCGCAAAATTTCCACATCGAGAACGCCCCGCCTTACGCTCTGGTGTGCATCGAACGCGGCGCGGGCGCTGTCGAACACGAACTCAGCTACGCAATTCCGCCCGCGCTGCGCGGACAACTTGCGGTCGGTCAGGCGGTCACGGTTTCGCTGCGAAGCGGGCGCGCGCTGGGCTTTATCACCGGCTTCTGCCCAACGATCGACTTCGACGCCGCGCAACTCAAACCGCTCGGCCAAATTCTCCCTGGCCCGCCCTTATTCGACGAATTCGCGCTCAAATTAGCGCGCTGGATGGCGGCTTATTACCATTGCCCGCTCGCCGACTGCCTGGCGATGTTCATCCCCGCCGGAAGCGCGCCATCACTCGAATCCAAGTTCCAATTTTGCGCGCCCGAACCGCTCCGCGCGCTGCGCGATTTGAGTCGCACGCCCAAACTTTTCGCCATCGCCAACGCGGTTTATGAAGCGAAAAAGCCGATTTCGGCGCGCGAAATCGGCAATTTTTTGGGGTCGAACGCCGAAAATGACCAAATCCGGCGACTTTGCGAGGCGAATATCCTCGAAATCGCGCCGGAAACCCCGAAAGGTGGCGTTAAAGCCCGGCTTTTGAGCGCAGTTCGCATTTCCGAAACGGGAAAACAGCTTTTGGAAGGCGAACAGTGGCAGAAAATCCAAAAAAGCGCGCCCAAACAAGCCGTTGCGCTCGCCGAACTTGCCACGCGCTCGATTTGGGCGACAACGACGGATTTAGCGCGCGAAAACGGCATCGAAACGGCGACCCTGCGCGCCTTGGAGAAAAAAGGCGCGCTCGAATTTGGGACGCTGGAAAGTTTGCGCGCGCCGAGCGCGACGCGCATCGAAAAATCGAGCTTGGTTTTGACCGACGAGCAATCGAACGCAGTCGAAAACATCAATTCGGCGCTCGAATCAAGCCAAATCGAGGGAAAAAGCGCGACGATTTTGCTGCAAGGCGTCACCGCGTCGGGCAAAACCGAGGTTTATCTGGCGGCGATTGAAAAGTGTCTCGAAATCGGGCGCCGCGCGCTGGTTTTGGTGCCGGAAATCGCGCTGACGGCGCAAACCGTGGAGATTTTCCAGCGTCGTTTTGGCTCGCGCGTCGCCATTTTGCATTCGGCGCTGGGTGCGGGCGAACGCTTCGACGAGTGGCGCCGCGCGGCGGGCCAAATCGAGGGCCAAAACGCCGAAATCATCGTCGGCGCGCGCTCGGCGATCTTTGCGCCGTGCCGCGAAGTCGGCCTCATCATCATCGACGAAGAGCATGACGGCAGCTATAAACAGGACGCCACGCCGCGCTATCACGCCCGCGATTTGGCGCAAAGACGCGCTCAAATGGAAGGTGCAGTCTTGGTCTTGGGCAGCGCGACGCCGAGTCTGGAGTCGTTTTCACGCGCCACCAAGGGCGAATACGGCCACGTCGTGATGAAAAATCGCGTCGCGGGCCGCGCGTTGCCCGAAGTCGAGATTATCGACATGACGAATGAGGCGCGCGGCGGCGTTTTGCCGGTTTTATCCAACAAACTCAAAGACGAAATCTGCGAAGTCGTGGCGCGCGGCGAACAGGTGATTTTGTTCCTCAATCGGCGCGGTTTTTCGACTTATGTGCAGTGCCTGGGCTGTGGCCACGTCGAAAAATGTCCCAACTGCGACGTTTCCCTAACTCACCACAAAGCCGAAGGAACGCTGAGATGTCACCACTGCGATCACGCTGCCAGAACGCCGACGCACTGCCCCAAATGCGACGGCTGGATGCTCGGTTTTTCGGGAAGCGGCACGGAAAAAGTCGAAAGCGAAGTCGAACTTTTGTTTTCGGAGCGCGGCATCGGCCACCAGAGAATTTTGCGCTTAGACCGCGACACCACGACCGCCAAAGGCTCGCACGGCCAGATTTTGGGCGAATTTCGCGCCGGTCGCGCGCCGGTTTTGATTGGCACGCAGATGGTCACCAAAGGTCTCGATTTTCCGCGCGTCACGCTGGTGGGCGTGATTTCGGCGGATACCGCGCTCAACGTGCCCGATTTTCGCGCGGCGGAAAAGACTTTTCAACTCTTGTCGCAAGTCGCCGGACGCGCCGGGCGCGGCGCGATTGCGGGCCGCGTCCTGATTCAAACTTTGGCCGCCGACGATATTGCGATTACGACCGCCGCCAATCATGATTTTTCATTGTTCGTAACCCAGGAATTAGAACACCGTTCGATCATTCCCAATCCGCCATTTTCCCATGTGGTTAACATCATTTCCAGTGACGAGGACGAAGGTCGCGCTAAAAGCCAGTTAGAGCGTCTCGCGGCGCGTTTGCAAGATGCTTTTGCCAAAGAAAACGGCACCGAATTGTTAGGCCCTGTCAGTTGTCCTTTGTCGCGCGTCAAGAACAAATTTCGCTTTCATTTGTTGCTACGCGATAAGTCGAAACCACGCTTGCATCGCATTTTGAAAACCTTCGATGAACTATCGCGCGAAGAGCGCGAAGGTTTAACCGTAGATGTCGATGCGATGACGATTTTGTGAACCCACATTGCTATCTGGTTCCGGTTCTTTTATAGGCCCGGAACCAGATAGCAATGTGGGTTATAAATTTTTTAGAGCGCCCGATTGTTTTCTCGCATTTCGCGTTTTCGCATCGGCATCGCGTCGATGAGCGAAAAAATTTCCGCGTCGGCGGGCACATAATCCACAGCCAAAGCGACGGGGAAATTAATTTTTCCGAGTAGGAAGAACGCGGTTTCGCCTTGCAGAGCGCCAAATTGCCGTGCCACTTCGCCACGCTCGTCGCGCGCGATGAAAACGCCTGGTGGCTTCATATCGAGTAATTCGCCCTCGCCCGGCACGACAAGCACCAGAACCAGGTCGCGCTCGCTCCATCCCATCGCGCCGCGTTGGATTTGCGCTATCGTGGCGCGTGCTTCTGGCTCGTCACGGGGAAACAGCAGCGCGACGCGATGGCGGCCTTCCAAATCGCTGAGGTGAAAGGTGCCATTCTCCATGGGCAACGAAAAATCGGGCGCGTTGTTGAATCGAGGCTTCATCAATTCCCTGGATCAAAAAACGCCGCAGCCAATGGTTTTCGCTGCGACGTTTTGGTTTTCCAATTTCAAATCCGCTTTAAAGCCGTTTTAAGCGCCCCAAATTGGTGGAGTGAGACCCGATGCCGCAAAAAACCAGCAAAGCCACTTAAAACGGCTGCAAAGTGGCTTTATCCGGCTTTGAGCAGCTCGACTTCGAAGATCAAAGTCGCATTCGGCGGAATGACGGGCGGGTAACCGTTGGCTCCATAACCCAGTTTCGCCGGCACGATGAGTTTTCGTTTGCCGCCAACGCGCATTCCAGCCACGCCTTCGTCCCAGCCCTTGATGACCTGTCCACCGCCGAGATTGAACTCGAACGGGCCGCGGCCATACGACTGGTCGAACATTTTGCCGTTTTGCAGCGTGCCGCGATAATTGACCGATACGGTTTGGCCCGCTTTGGCCATTTTGCCTTTGCCAACGCGCAGTTCCTGAATTATCAGGCCCGAAGGCTTGCTGATGACTTTGGGCGCCATCTTTTTCGCAGCTTTGGGCGCCATCTTTTTCGCAGCTTTGGGCGCCATCTTTTTCGCAGCTTTGGGCGCCATCTTTTTCGCAGCTTTGGGCGCCATCTTTTTCGCAGCTTTGGGCGCCATCTTTTTCGTTTTGGGCGGCGCAGCGTGGGCGTTGCCAAAACTTAATGCCAGCAAAGCGGCGAGGGGAAGCAGGGTTAGTTTCATATGTTGTTCCTTGGGTCGAATTGACCGCCTCAGTTTAACGAGCGAAGTCACGCGGTTGTTCACCACTCGGAACACGTCACCACATAGCCGCAACCGCGCCGCGTGCAAAACAGCTTGCACTTGCGCCCTTCGAGCGCATCCCCGCAGTTCGGGCAAATGACACCGCGCAGTTTCTCGTTTTCGAGAGTTGAGGGCGGCAGGGTAGGGCAGTGCTGATTTCGGTTTTCAAAGTCTTCTAATTTCGATTCTTGGATTTTCATTTTTCGTCAGTTATCCCCAACCAACGAATTTTTTCGTTGGTTCTTAGTAATTAATATTTTATATATTTAACTTGTTATTATTATTAGGGGTGTGGATAAGTGGATAACTTTGTCTCGACGCCCGTTTTGCGGCTTCCAGAAGCCAGACAGACGCCCAAAAGTTTTCCATAGAGGGTAGGGATAAAAAGGCGACTTATCCCTGTTATCCATATTGACACAAAGTTTTGCAATTTTGTCCCTACGCCGTCCCTATGTTTATCCCCAAGCGGCAGGGAAAACTATTGTTATAAAGATACTAAGAATTTTTAAGCCGATGAAAATAAAAACCGGCTCGGATTTCGAGCCGGTTTTGGTAGTTTGAAAAGAGAATTTAGGATCGGGCGTGAGTTCTGGAGCGAATCTCGGAAATCGCGCCGCGCAGACTCGAATCGCGCTTGAGTTCGCCCTTCACTTTCTCGTAGGAATGAATCACCGTGGTGTAATCGCGGTCGAAGGCGCGCCCGATGTCGGGATAGCTCATGTTGCCCATTTCGCGTGCCAAATACATCGCCACTTGGCGCGGCATCACGATTTCCTTATTGCGCTTTTTGCCGAGCAGATCGGCGACGGCGATTTGAAAGTGTTCGGCGACGACTTCGATCACGGTCTGCACATCGACTTTGACGGTTTCGGCTTCGGATGTCGAATAATAGCGCACCGTTTCCGACGCCAGATCGAGGTTGATTTTGCGGCCATCGAGACTCGCCATCGCCAGAAGTCGCGTCAGCGACCCTTCCAAAGAGCGGATATTGGAGCGGATTTTCTCGGCCAGATAAGTCAAAACCTCCATTGAAACCACGGTGTTTTCGAGTTGGGCGCGGCGCTGCAAAATGGCGATGCGATGCTCCAAATCGGGCGGCTCGACATAAGAAATCAAACCCCATTCGAAGCGCGAAATCAGCCGACTTTCCGTCAGTTGCAGGTCTTTAGGCGGTTTGTCCGAACAGATCACGATCTGTTTGCCCTGGTCGTAGAGTGTGTTGAAGATGTGGAAAAACTCGACTTCGGTGCGCTCGGCGTTGCAGATGTATTGGATGTCATCGACCAGCCAGATATCGACGTTGCGATATTTGCGGCGAAACGCGGTCATTTTGTCTTCGCGGATGCACCGGACGACTTGATACAAGAAGTTTTCGCCACTGACATAGGCGATTTCGACCGGATTGCCGCGCACTTTGTTGATGTGGTGCCCAATCGCCTGCATCAAATGGGTTTTTCCCAGCCCCACGCCGCCATAGATGAAAAGCGGATTGTATTGGCCTTTGGCGGGCGCGTTGGCGACGGCCCACGCCGCCGCGTGCGAGACATAATTGCTTCTGCCGACGATGAAGTTATCGAAGGTGTATTTTTTGTTGAGCGGCGACGAAAAATCCTCGAAATCCTCGAAAGTTTTGGCGATTGCGGCTTCGGCCTTGGCGTTTTTGCGTTGAGTCGCCGGTTTTTCTGGCTCGATTTCGGTTTTCGCTTCGTTTTCGACGGATGCCGCTTTGGTTTCCGCTTCTTCGTCGCGCGAAACGCGCATTTCGGCGCCGGTTTCCTGGCCTTCGGGCACGATTTGAAAGCCCAAAATCACCGGACGACCGAGAAACTGTTCCAAAGTCTCTTCGATGCGGCGCGCGAAACGGCGCACCAGCCAATCTTTGACGAAATCCGACGGCGCCGACAGCGTGAGTTTGTCCGACGTGAGGCGCAATGGTCGCACATGGCGCAGATAGTTTTGATAAGTCGGGCCGGAAAGCTCGGTTTGCAGCGAACCCATGACTTCTTGCCACGCCGCGTTCATGATTTCGACGGGCTGGTCGATGCCGACGCTTTGCAGCGCGGGCGCCTCGGTTTCGGGCGGAGTCGTATCGTATAATTTGGCTTCAGTCGCGCGTTCGACGGGCGAGTCAAAACCGAGTTCGAGTGAGGTTTGGCGTTGGGCAGCGGCGTCGGGCATCGTCGTTTTGGGGTTCCTTGGGTGCGACGAGGGCAGTTTATCCGCCTAAAAGCAGCGCACAAGGGTAGTTTTCCACAGGTTTATCCATAGGTGAGGATAAATCGAGTGAAAACGTGTTTCCAGCTTCAGGGCGGCGACGATGCGGGGAAGTGGTGGGCGAAGCGGAAACGCGAGAATAGATGAAAACCCCGCGATTTGCGGAGAAGATGAAATTCATTTTAAGCGCAAAGAAGCCATCTTTCAACGGGTTTGCAGAGCGGGGTGCGGCTGTTAGACTGCGCTCGCTTTTCCGAAGAAGCGTGAGATGAACCTCAACGCCCGTCGGAGCGAGGAGAAACTAATGAAACGCACTTGGCAACCCAAAAAACGCCCCCGCGCCCGCAAACTCGGTTTTCGCGCCCGGATGTCGTCGCCCGGAGGCCGCTCGATCATCGCGCGCCGCCGCGCCAAAGGCCGCATCCGTTTGACACAGGTCTAATCACCATTACAAAATCAAAACCCGTCGCGTTTGCGACGGGTTTTTGTTTTTATGCGTCATCTCAGACTTTCAACGTTGCTCGGCAGAGAACAAGCAAGTTTTCACGACGCGAAAATTAACAAGGTTCAGCTTGATTATGTCAAACGTGAAGTTATTTTTGATTGCCTGCTCTGCACGGACGCTGAAGATTGGCTCAGTGGCCGCCTGATTTTTGAAGGCTTGCTTTTCTTTGTCAGCGAATCACCGGATGAAACGCATTCCTACGAAGATGCACTCGATATTTCCAGCGACGGCTCCGTTTTCGAGGTAAAGGCCGACTGGCCAAAATTTCCAAGCGATCTACCTGAAACGGCTTTCATCCATTATTTTTACGTCAACAATTGGAATCGATGTCTGTTTATCGGCGCCACTGAAGCCCGATTTGAATGGGATTAACCGATGTTGCCCCGCGCCCAACCTCTCACCACGCGACAATCTGATTTCGCTAATCGCGCTGCGACCGTTTTGCAAACGCCGGATTTAGTCGCGTTTTGGGACTTTCAAAACGCCGACTTTTCCGCCATTTCGCCCCATCAGATTCGCCTTGAAACCGTTGGCGAAGCCCCTCGCATCGAAAATAGCGGCGTTTTCGGGCCGAATTGCGCGCGTTTTGAGTCCGAAGGTTTCATTTCGCGCGGCTTTTTGCGGGCTACGTTTCAGGATGCGCCGCAGCTTTCCATCGGCGGGCCGGACGCACAATTAAGTATTGTGGCGTGGCTCAAGCGCGCGCGGCGCCCGGCGGAGGAACATAACGGCTGTCAATTCGTTGCGGGCGTGTGGAACAAGCATGGGGGGCGCCAATACGGGATGTTTTTGAACCTGCAAATTTGGGATTCGGGCGAGCAGGTCGGCGCGCACATTTCCAGGGATGGCGGCGCTACGCCCGGTTTTCCCTATTGCATGGACGCCGCGATTGGCGCGACCCAAATCGGGATTGAAACCTGGCACTGCGCCGCGATTTCCTACGACGGTCAAAACGCCAAGGTCTTTTTGGACGGCGTTTTGGATGCCCGCGAGCCGCAGGGCGAGCCATGTCGCAATCCCTTCTTTTACCCGGCGGGTTTGCTGGACGGCGATGCCGATTTCACGATTGGCGCCGTCGAGCGGCCCGCAAAAGTTGTCACCAACGCCGACGGCAGCTTTTCCGAGCAAGGCGCGTTGCTCGCCAATCCTTTCGTCGGTTGTTTGGGCGGGTTGGCCATTTTCGAGCGCGCTTTGAGCGAAGCGGAACTCAAAGCGCTGGCTGCGCTGATCGAGGGCAATTAAGCGTCAAAGAAACGGTCTGTTGTTGATTTGAATTACGCTGCTCCGCGCCGAGCGTCTCACCACGTCGCAATTTAACCGCGCTTTTCCCAGATCGTAAAGCACGAAGTCGATGAATTCCACTGAATACAAAACGAAACCGGCGCACCTAAAGTGCGCCGGTTTTGCGATTGCGGGCCAGTTTTCAATCGAGCAACGTGCCGCCGCACACATTCACGACTTGTCCTGTCATGCCGCTCGCGCCGTCGCTCATCAGAAAAACGATGGTTTGGGCGGTGTCCGCAACGGTAATCGGGCGATGGAGTAAATTGTCGGCCATCGGCGCCGGTTCGACGCCCATTGCCGCCATTGCCGCGCCGAAACGGGCGCCGGTTTCCTGAATGGTGCGCGTTTCGGGCATCGCGGTGGCGCGCACGCAGTTGACGCGCACGCCGCGCGGCCCAAATTCTCCAGCGAGCGAGCGCGTTGTGGCTTCGATGGCGCCGCAGGCCGCGCTGATTCCGGCCATCATCGGCATCGCCGAACCCGACAGCGCAGCCGAAAGTGTTACGATGCTGCCGCCACCGCGCGCCGCCAGAAACGGCGCGGCCAGCGCCGCTGTGAGAAACGTCGAACCGGCAATCACATCGAGCGGCAAACGGTATTTTTCGAGCGACAACTGCGGCGAAGGCGTGGCGAATTCCGCGTCGCCCGCGCGCAATCCAATGCCGTTGAAAACCGCGTCGAAGCCGCCTTCGGCGTCCATTTGCGCCAGATAAGCGCACACGGCGGCGCGGTCGGTCGCATCCACGACGTGCGCCGTTGCTTTTCCGCCGCTCATTTCGATTTCGGCGCGCAGCGTTTCCAATTGCGCGGCGTCACGGCCCGAAAGCAAAACCTCGGCGCCGGATTTCGCGGCCTGACGCGCCACTTCACCCGAAATCGCGCCATACGCCGCGAAAATGAGGACTCGTTTGTGGCGGAGATTCATATTTTGGCCTCGAAAACTTATTTTTTCGCGGGCAGAGCCGCCATTTTCAGCGTCGGATTGGGATAATGCGGGCGCACTTCGATGGTGCCACTCGCAGCGCCTGGCGCTTTGGCCGCCCATTGTAGCGCCGTTTTCAGGTCTTTGGCTTCGATGACGAAATAGCCGCCCAACGCTTGCGGCGCCTTCGCGTTCGAGCCGCTTTTGACCCAGGCTTTGCCGTTTTTGACGCGCACAGTTCGCGCGTCCGCATCGGCGTGCAGCGCGGTTCCGCCGCGCAAAATTCCGGCGTCCATTAGCGTCTTCGCATAACCGTTGTAAGCGCCCCAATAGCTCGCGCTTTTGGCCTGGTCGGTGCGCGCCGCGAACGCGGACGGCGTTTCATAAATGAAGATGGTGAACTGGTCGGCGCGGGCGTTTGAAACAGCGCCGGTCGTCAACAGCGCCAGCAAAGGCAACACAAGTCGGGGCCGCGCGCTAAAGGCGCGCAAAATCGGGTTTTTCGTCGGTTTTTCCTCGTTTTCGTAATTTCGGAAAAGGCGATTTCGCTTTTCCAAAGAATGAGACGAAGCGACACGAAAAAACGATCTTGCGGCCCGATTTGCGTTTATTCCAGCATTTTTTGCAGCGTGGTTTGCAACTGTTCCAACGCTTCGCGCCCGATTTTTTCGACGTTTTCGGCCTCGATTTGAGCCATCAAAACCCCGACATCGGCCAACAGTTGGCGCCCTTTTGCGGTCGGAATCGCCAGAATCGCGCGCGCATCGAGCGGGTCAGTGGCGCGCGTCAGATAGCCCAACGCTTCCATTTCGTGCACCAGGACGCCCATCGCCTGTTTGGTGATTTCGGCGCGTTCGGCGAGAGTTGAAATGCGCGTGCCGCTTAATTCCCAGTTCGCCACCAGAAGCGCGTGGCCCGATTTGAGGTCGGGATGCGCGTTTTCGCGCAATTTCTGGCAAACCTGCGCGCTGAATTCGCGCGCCGCCAAGAGCAATAATCGTCCCACGGAATGAATTTCGTTCGCCATTTTAGTCAATCAGGTTGTCTTTTTAGACAACTTAGTTTACAATATGCCGTATCATGCAAAAAATCGGCAGCAAAATGCGCGAGCATCCCACGGTTCTGGCGATGCAGGGGCGCGAGGAAACGCGCTTTGCGGGCGAACTCGACGCCCCCAGTTTGCGCGAATTGTGTTTGCGTTGCGGCGCGGATGACGTGGGTTTCGTTTCGATTGGGCGCCCTGAACTCGACGATCAGCGCCGCGATATTACGGATGTTTTTCCGCCGACGCAAACCCTGATTTCGTTCGTGTGCCGTATGAACCGCGAGCCGGTGCGCTCCAAGTTTCGCAGCCTCGCCAACAGCGAATTTCATTTGTGCGGCGACAAAACCACCGAAGTGGGGCACAAAATCGCGCGCGAACTCGAAAGATTGGGCGTGCGCGCCCTCAACGAGCCGATGGCTTTTCCGATGGAAGTCGGGCGTTTCCCGAAAGCAAGCCGTGGGTGATTTCGCACAAACCGATTGCCGAAGCTGCCGGAATGGGCAAAATGGGCCTGCATCGCAACGTGATTCATCCCAAATTCGGCAATTTCATTTTGCTGGGCACGGTTTTGATCGACGCGAAAGTGACCGAAGAGGCCAAATCGCTCGATTACAATCCGTGTCTGGACTGTAAATTGTGCGTGGCGGCGTGTCCGGTCGGCGCGATTGGTGAGGATGGACACTTCGATTTCACGGCGTGCTATACGCACAACTACCGAGAATTTCTGGGCGGTTTTTCGGATTGGGTCGGCATCGTCGCCGATGCGGGCAGCGCCGAGGATTATCGCGCCAAAGTCACCGAGGGCGAGACGGTTTCGCTGTGGCAGAGCCTCAGTTTTGGGCCGAATTACAAAGCGGCGAACTGCCTCAGCGTGTGTCCGGCGGGCGAAGACATCATCGGCCCGTTTTTGAAGAGTCGCAAAACTCATGTCGCCGAGGTTTTGCGGCCTTTGCAGGAGAATACCGAATCGGTTTACGTGTTGTCTGGCAGCGACGCGGCGGATTACGTGGCGCGCAAATACCCGCACAAAACGCGGCGTTTCGTGGGCAGCACCAATCAACCTAAAACGCTCGCGGCGCTGTGGATTTTAATGCCGCACGGTTTTCAGCGTCACAAAGCCAAAGGTTTGGCAGCGATTTTTCATTTCACCTTTTTCGGCAAAGAAAAGGGCGAAAAAACCATCGTGATCGAAAACGGCCACATCGCGCTCGCCGACGGGCATCACGGCATTCCCAGTGTGAAAATCAGGGCCGACAGCGCGACGTGGCTGAGAATCCCGACCGGAAAAATGCATCCGGTGCGCGCGGTTCTGACACGCAAACTGCGCGTGCGCGGCGATATTCGGCTACTGCAAAAATTCAGCGCGTGTTTCGCGCATTAAAAGGAAAAATCCCATGAAATATCCTCCCATTTTGGTGGTCGGAGCGACCGGAAAGACAGGTTTTGCCGTTGCTTCCCAACTGCGTGAAAAAGAGTGGCCGGTGCGGGCCATCGTGCATCGGCGCGACGCGCGGAGCCAACGGCTTGACCGCCTTGGCGCCGAAACCGTCGTCGTCGATCTCTTCGACCCCGATCAACTGCGCGAAGCAATGCACGGAATTTCGCGCGCCTATTACTGCCCGCCCTTTCATCCCTACATGATTCAAAGCGCGGCGGCGTTCGCGGTGGCGGCGCGTGAGGCGAATCTCGAAACTTTGGTGGGCCTCAGTCAGTGGCTGGCCAGCCCGTCGCACCCCTCGCTGGCGACGCGGCAAAACTGGCTGGTTGACCATCTGTTTTCGATGATTCCCGGCGTGGGGCACACCGTCGTCAACCCCGGATTTTTCGCGGACAACACCCTGCGTTTGATTGATTTCGCCGCGCATCTGGGCGTTTTGCCCACCCTCATCGGCCAAAGCCGCAACGCACCGCCCTCCAATGAGGACATCGCGCGCGTCGCGGTGGCGGCGCTCATCGAACCCGAAAAACACGCCGGCAAAACTTACCGTCCCACCGGCCCGAAACTGCTCTCGGCCAATGATATGACCCAAATTCTCAGCCACGTTTTGGGGCGCAAGGTGCGGCGTTTCGACATGCCGCTATGGATGTTCCTCAAGGCTGCGCGTCTGCAAGGCGTGAGCGCGTTTGAACTCAGCGGTTTTCGTCATTACATCGAAGAACACAAGCGGGGAAGTTTTGAATTGGGCGCGCCCAACGACCACGTTTTTGAAGTCACCGGCCACCAACCCGAAGATTTCGAGACCATCGCGCGCCGCTACGCCGCCCGACCCGAAGCGAAGCGAAACCTGAGCAATGCGCTTCGCACCTTCGCGGATTTCATGCGAACGCCCGTCTCCCCTGGCTACAACCTGGACAAATTCGAGCGCCAACAACTCCTTCCGATGCCGCCGTCGCCGCGTTTGGCCAGCGACGACAAAGGCTGGATGAGCCAGCATGGTTAATTAGCGTAGCGCGATGCGGCCTCGCGTTGATTGAATCTGCTGCAAAAATTCAGCGCGGGTTGAGGAAAATTCTCCATGAATTCGAGGTTCAAAACGAAATATGGCCCCTGGGCCGTTGTGACGGGCGCTTCCGACGGCATCGGGCGCGAGTTTGCGCGCGCTCTGGCGAAAGCGGGCTTCAATCTGGTTCTGGTCGCGCGGCGCCGCGCGCGGCTCGAAGAGTTGGCGGCGGAATTGAGCGCGCGATATGAAATTGAAATTCGCGCTGTTGATGTCGATTTGTCGCACAAAGACGCGCCGCAGACCGTTTTGGAGGCGACGGCACCGTTGGATGTCGGACTTCTCGTCGCGGCGGCGGGTTTTGGCACTTCGGGCGCTTTTCTCGACGCGCCGCTCGACGCGGAACTGGAAATGATCGATGTCAACTGCCGCGCCGTCGTCGCGCTGAGTTTCGGCTTCGGGCAGCGTTTCAAGGCGCGCGGGCGCGGCGGCCTGGTTTTGATGAGTTCTTTGCTGGCTTTTCAGGGCGTGCCCAGAGCCGCTAACTATGCGGCGACCAAAGCCTTCGTGCAAACCCTCGCGGAAGGGCTGCGCCTCGAAATGGCGCCGCTTGGCATCCATGTCGTGGCGTGCGCGCCAGGGCCGATTCACAGTGGTTTCGCCGAGCGCGCCAGAATGCAAATGGGTTTCGCGCAAAAGCCGCAAAGCGTGGCGCTGGCGACTTTGAACGCGCTGGGACGGCGCGGCACGGTGCGGCCAGGATGGTTGTCGAAAACTCTCGAAGCGTCGCTGGCACCGTTGCCGCGCCTGGCGCGCAGCCGGATTATGGCGCGGGTGATGGCAGGCATGACCAAAGGCCGCGCCGTGCCGGTTCGCGGCGAAAATGCGACGGGATTGGAGTCGCGCTGATGGCGAAACCGGCCCGAAGCGAAGCGAAACCTGAGCAATGCGCTTCGCACCTTCGCGGATTTCATGCGAACGCCCATCTCTCCCGGCTATAACCTGGACAAATTCGAGCGCCAACAACTCCTTCCGATGCCGCCGTCGCCGCGTTTGGCCCGTGATGACCAGAGTTGGATGAGCCAGCGAAGTTTTTCGTGACCCGCAACGCGGTTTAAGACCGATTTCAAACCATGATTTCAGATGAAACCCTCGTTCTCGCCGCCAAAACCGGCGACGAACAGGATTTATCGCAGGAACTGTGGGCGCGCGTCTGGCAAAAACTGCCGTCGTTCGAGGCGCGCTCCGCTTTTCGGACGTGGCTTTGGACGCTCGCCTCGCGGCTGGCGATTGACCATCACCGCGCCCGCATCCGTTTTCCCGTCAACGCGCAGGATTTGGCGAAAGAACTGGCGCTTTCCGATTCTGAAACCGGCGCGGCGTTCGAAGCCGTGAGCCGCGACCATCCGCACGAGCGCTACGAACTGCGCGAACACATCGACTTTTGCCTGACCTGCATCTTCAAAACGCTGGAATTGGAGCAGCAAATGGCGGTTTTGCTGTGCGATATTCACGGATTTTCCAACCTCGAAGCCGCGCAAATGCTGGGGAAAACGCTGCCGACGATCAAACACTGGCTCCACGACGCCCGCGCCACGACGCCCGCGCCACGACGCCCGCGCCACGACGCCCGCGCCACGACGCCCGCGCCACGACGCCCGCGCCACGACGCCCGCGCCACGACGAACCGCATTTTCGAGCATCGCTGCGCCCTTGTTTCCAAAACCGGCATTTGCCACCAGTGCAGCGAACTCAACGGCATTTTTAACCCGCAGCACAACCAGCAAGCTGAAGTCGCAAAACTCGATTTGGCGAGCGCGGTGAAGGATAATCAGCGCGCTGACCTATTGGAAATCCGCCTCAAAATCGCGCGCGAAGTCGATCCGCTCCATTGCAGCGGCCCGCGCATTCAGGAAACGATTATGAACGTGGTGCGCCGCGCGATTTGAAGCGAATTTCGACGCCAAAACACTGCGCTCCGATGGCAACGCGGTGTTTTTCTGCTTTCTAATTCGCTCGAATCAAAAGCTATTTGAAAGCTGCCTGATTTTGCTCGGCGAACTGGCGAAAAGTCAGCGGCGGGCGCTGAGTAATCTGCTCTACGCTGGGCGAGACCTGCGCCAGATAACCGGCTTTGCCGATGGCGTTTAGCTCCATCACCGCATCGACCAACCACGCGGGCATACCGAGATCGAGCATCTGCTGACGCGCTTTGGCTTCGGGCACATCGACGTAGGAAATTTCGCGTCCCAGAACCTCGCTGAAAATCGCGGCGATTTCGGAGTTGGAGAGCGACTCGCCGCCCGTCAGCGCGTATTTTTTGCCGGCGTGTCCGCTTTGCGTCAAAGCGGCGACCGCGACGGCGGCGATGTCGCGCGTGTCGATGAGGCTGACTTTTCCGTCGCCCATCGGCGCGTAAAACGCGTTCTGGGTTTTGATCGTATCGGCGTAACCCAGATAATTCTGGAAAAACGAGGCGGGCTGAAGCAGGGTGAAATCGAGGCCGGAACTTTCGACTTTTTGGTCGATTTCGCCGTGCCAGCGGCCCAGCGCAATCGGCGCGCTCACATCCGCGCCCTGCGCCGACGAGCGCACCAGATGCTGAACGCCCGCTTTCTGCGCTGCCGTAACGGTTTTTTCGCCCATTTCGACGATGTTTTCGACGAGCGGCAACACGCTAAAAACGTGCGAGGCGCCCTCGAAAGCCTTCGCTAACGAGTTGACATCGTTGGAATCGGCCACGATTTGCGTAACTCCGGCGGCGTCCCACGCCGGATGCGGTTTCTGCTGGCGAACCACGACGCGCGGCGCGATGCCTTTTTCGATTAAAGCTGCCACGACGGGCGCGCCGACATTGCCGGTTGCACCAATCACAACGATGGTTTGATTTGAGTTAGTCATAGTTTTAGGTTGAAAAATGATTAGCGAAGAATGAGCGGCGACAAAAGCGGCGCCAATAGCAGCCAGAGCGCTTCACAGCGTGGTGGCACACCCGCATTTCGTCATTCAGAGGGGAGCGGTGCGACCCGAAGAATCTCACGTATAGCAGCTAAAGGAGAAGAGGCTACAATGTCAGTTTCGTCATCCTGAAGGGCGAAGGATCTCAA
>JAABUN010005108.1_pt1 | contig 16775 bp, 15 predicted proteins | sample 5559311 | NCBI WGS metagenome assembly JAABUN01 (sample SAMN10711877, study PRJNA513370) | rock metagenome | isolation source: Antarctica rocks | place: Antarctica: Victoria Land, Siegfried Peak sud
GACGAAGTCGCCGCGCCGGCCCGCCGCGCCCGGCCGCCCCGGCCGGAACCGATCGCCGCTGCCCCGCCGCCGCCCGCTCCGGTCCCCCCGCCCGCCCCGGTTCGCCGGCCCCCGCCGGTGCCCGTCGAGGCCGGCGACGACTTCGGGTCGGGCCTCGACCTGTAACCCCCGCCGCGCTTATGCCCGTCCGCCCGCCGGGGAGTTCCGCCGTGCCCGCCCTGTTCGCCGCCACGCTGTTCATGAGCGCGACGCTCCTGTTCATGGTCCAGCCGATGGTCGGGAAGATGATCCTTCCCCTCCTGGGCGGCAGCCCGGCGGCGTGGAACACCTGCATGGTGTTCTTCCAGGCGCTGCTACTCCTCGGCTACCTGTACGCCCACACCCTGACTGGCCGGACGCCCGGCCGGACCCAACTCCGCCTGCACCTGGCCGTCCTGGGTCTGGCGGCCGTGTGGCTGGTCGGGGCGGCCGCCGTGTCGCCGGCCCACAGCCCGGTCGGGGTGTTCCGGTCGCTCGCGCCGTCGGGGCAGGGGTATCCGGTGTTCGGCGTCCTGGTGCTGTTGGCCGCCGCCATCGGCCTGCCGTTCTGGGTCGTGTCGACGAGCGCCCCCCTGCTGCAACGGTGGTTCGCCGACACCGGCCACCCGGCCGCGCGCGACCCGTACTTCCTGTACGCGGCCAGCAACGCCGGCAGCCTGATCTCGCTCCTCGGCTACCCGATCCTGGTCGAGCCGTCGCTGACCCTTGTGGAGCAGGCCTGGGTCTGGACCGCCGGGTTCGTCGTGCTGATCGGACTGATCACCCTGTGCGGCCGGGCCGCCGCCAACCCCCCGCCGGCGGTGATGTCCCGGCGGGACCGGGGCCGGGTCGTCCCCCCGCCGCCCGCCCCGACCGGCCCGCCGCCGGGGTGGCCGCGCAAACTCCGCTGGCTCGGGCTGGCCTTCGTCCCGTCGAGCCTGATGCTCGGCGTCACCTTCCACTTGACTACCGACATCGCGTCGGTCCCGCTCTTGTGGGTGATCCCGCTCGCCCTGTACCTGGTCACGTTCATCATCGCCTACGCCCGGACGCCGGACTGGGTCCGGCCGACGCTGATGAACGCCTCCCCGGTGCTGACGCTGTTGCTGGTGTTCGTCCTGACCAGTCAGGTCATGGCCGGGCAGCCGTTCTACGCGCTGGTCGTCCACCTGGTCGTCTACTTCTTCGCCGCCCTCTTGCTGCACTCCGAACTCGCCCGGCTCCGGCCCGACCCGGCCCACCTGACCGAGTACTTCCTGTGGATTTCGGTCGGCGGGGTGCTGGGCGGCCTGTTCAACGCCTTCGTCGCCCCGGCCCTGTTCCCGTCCGACTACGAGTACCCGCTGACCATCGCCGCGGGGTGTCTGCTCCTGCCGCCGTTCGCCGACGGGGCCGGGGCGGGCGGGTGGCGGCGGACGCTCCTCGACCTCGCCGCCCCGGTCGGCCTGTTCGCCGCGGCCTGGTTCCTGGCCGGGGCCGCGACCACGGGCGAGTGGCTGCCGGCCGCCGCCGAGTGGGCGGCCGACGCGGCGTCCCGGGCGGCCACCTTCTGCGGCCTGAACCTGGCCCTGTCCGGCCGGACGGTCCGGCTGTTCGTCGCCTATGCCGTCCCGTGCATGTTGTGCTTCGTGTTCATCGAGCGGCCGGTCCGGTTCGGCCTGTGCGTCGCCGCCGTGTTCCTGGCCCACTACGTCCGGGCCGGCCGGTCCGAGGAGGTCGAGTGGTCGGCCCGCAGCCCGTTCGGCATCCTCCGCGTGTACGACGAGCAGCGGGTCTTCCGGGCCTTCGCCTACGAGCCGAACCCGGACGCCCCGGCCCCGCCCGGCGAGGCGAAGGGCACCCTCGAACACTACGTCGCCGCCAACTACTACAAGCTGCTCCACGGCACCACCCTGCACGGCCAGCAGGCGGCCGCGTCGTACACGTACCCGCTCCGGGACGACGCCCAACTGCTCGGGGCGGCCGGCCCGTGGCAGGGGCTGGCCGTCGCCGGGATGCTCGCCAGTTGGGACGGCCGGCAGGAGCCGCTGACGTACTACCACCGGACCGGCCCGGTCGGCTGGGCCGTCCGCCGCGCCCGCCAGATCGACCCGGCCGGCCACACCGGGATGGTCGGCCTGGGCACCGGGTCGGTCGCCGCTTACGCCGAGCCGGGCCAGCGGCTGACCTTCTACGAGATCGACCGGACCGTCGTCGACCTGGTCGACGGGGGCAAGTATTTCACCTACGTCAACGCCGCCAAGGCCCGCGGGGCGGCGGTCAACATCGTGCTGGGCGACGCCCGGCTCAAGCTCGAAACCTCCACCGACCGCTACAATCTGCTTCTCATCGACGCCTTCAGCTCCGACTCGATCCCGGTCCACCTGCTGACCCGCGAGGCCATCGAGTTGTACAAGGACCGGCTGGCCGACCACGGCCTGTTGGCCCTACACATCTCGAACCGGTACATCGAACTCGCCCCCGTCGTCGCCCGGCTGGCCAAGGACGCCCACCTGGCCGCGCGGATATTCCGGGACAACGACAAGAGCTACCCCGGCAAGGCGGAGTCGTCGTGGGTCGTCCTGGCCAAGTCCGAGGCCGACCTGGGCGACCTGTTGACCGGGCCGGCGGCCGACTCCCGGGTCGGGGCCGTGGCCGGCGGCCTGGCCTTCCACATGCACGACCACCCGTGGAAGCCCCTCGCCCTCGACCCGCTCGTGGATGCGTGGACGGACGACTACTCGGACGTGCTACGGGTGATGAACATCCCGCAAATCCGGTCGGCCCGCCGGTTCTTCGGCCTGCCCGTGCCCGCCCTCAGGGCCGAGTAGGGCGTCCCGTGCCGACGCCCGAGCGGCTGCTGATCGTCGGGGCGAGCGGCCGGGCGGCGGCCGCCAGCGCCCGACGGGCCGGCCTGGCCCCGGTCGTCGTCGACCTGTTCGGCGACCGCGACACCCGAATGTTAGCCGAGGTCCACGTCTGCCCGCCGGCCGACTACCCGGCCGGGCTGGCCCGCCGGGCCACCGCCCTGCCGCCGATGCCGTGGCTCTACACCGGCGGGCTGGAGAATCACCCGGGCATCGTCGCCGCCATCAGCGCCCGACATTACCTCTGGGGGAACGGGCCGGCGGCGCTCAAGCGCGTGCGCGACCCGGACTGGTTGGCCCGAACCGTGACGGAGGTGCCGGGGGCGTATGTGCCCAAAATGCTGCCAGCCGGCAGGCCGACGCCGGTCGTCGGAACGTGGCTGTGGAAGTCGCGGACCGGGGCCGGCGGCCTGGGGGTGCGGGCGTCGACGGCGGGGGAGATAGCGGCGGCGGGGGGGTACTTACAAAAGCGGGCGGCCGGACCGGTGCTTTCGGCCCAGTACGTGAGCGGGATCATCGGGTGCCGGTTGCTGGGCGTGACCCGGCAACTGAGCGGCACGCCCTGGCTGAACGCCCGCCGGTTCGCCTACGCCGGGAACGTCGGACCGGGGCGGCTGGCGGCGTTGATCCTGACGCTCGAACTGTTAGGTGTATGCCTAGCAGAAGACGCCGGGCTGATCGGGGCGTGGGGCGTCGACTTCGTCCGCACCGTATCCGGGGCCGCCGTACTCGAAGTCAACCCGCGCTTGACCGCGGCCGCCGAGGTTCTCGACCTGGCAGACCGCGGGCCAGTGGTCGGCCTCCACCGGGCCGCGTGTACGGCCGGCACTTCAGCGGCTCTAAGCCGGCCTCGAACCGCGGCCGGGAAGGCGGTCTACTACGCCCCGCGCCGGCTGACGGTGCCTGCCTGCGCCGCCTTCGACGCCGCGGCCGAACAGTGCCTCGACCCGGCCGCGGTGCCGGCCTACGCCGACCTGCCGGCCGCCGGGAGCGTCATTGAGGCCGGCCACCCGGTCGTCACGCTGCTCGCCCGCGGGCCGACCGCCGGAGCCTGCGAAGATGCGTTACGGGCACGGGCTGAGGAGTTAGCCGGTATACTCAACCTGCCCCCGGGGTGACCGATGCCGACTTTGAACGAACGCTCGATGCGGTTGATCGACGCGCTGGCGGCCGACGCCGACCGCTACCGGGTCGGCGTGTCGGACTTAGCCGGGGCACGGGTCGTCGATTGCGGCGTCACCGCCCGCGGCGGGTTAGCCGCCGGCCTCATGCTCGCCCGGATCACGGCCGGCGACCTGCTCGACGTGACCCTCGCCCCCGACCCGGACCACGCCGGCGGCCCGGTCGTCCAGGTGCGGACCGACGACCCCGTCCGGGCCTGCCTGGCCGCGCAGTACGCCGGGTGGCAAATCGCGGTGGGCAAGTATTTCGGCATGGGTTCCGGGCCGATGCGGGCGTTGTACGCCCAAGAGCCGCTCTTCGGCCATCTGCCCGGTCGGGAGGCCAGCCCGGTGGGCGTTGGGGCGATCGAGGGGAAGAAACTGCCGCCGGCCGCGGTGGTCGAACACCTGGCAAACAAGCTCGGCCTTCCGACCGATAGGCTGGCCCTCGCCGTGGCCCCGGCGGCCAGCCTCGCCGGCGGCGTCCAGGTCGTCGCCCGGTCGGTCGAGACGGCCCTGCACAAGTTGCACGAACTGAAGTTCGACGTGACGCAGGTCGTCAGCGGGTACGGCACCGCCCCGCTGCCGCCGGTCGCGGCCGACGAGTTAGCCGCCATCGGCCGGACCAACGACGCCATCCTGTACGGCGGCCGGGTGACGCTCTGGGTCGACTGCCCGGACGCCGAGATCGACGCCGTCGGCCCGCGGGTGCCGTCGAGCGCGTCCACGGACCACGGCACCCGGTTCGCCGAACTGTTCGCCCGGTACGGCGACTTCTACAAGATTGACCCGCTGCTGTTTTCCCCGGCCGAAGTGACGTTCGTCAACGTCGCCACCGGCCGCTGCCGGGCGTTCGGCCGGGTCGAGCCGGACATCATTCGCGCGTCCTTTTTCGGGGTGTGAGTCGTGCGCCTCGCCATCCTCTCCGGCGGCACCGGCTGGCACGTCCAGGACTTGCTCCGGGCCGCGACATCGTTAGGCCACCGGGCGGCCGCCGTCGATTTCCGCACCCTGGGTGCCGGCGTCGACGCCGGCCCGGGGCCGCTGGCCGGCGTCGACGCGGTCGTCGTCCGCACCATGCCGGCCGGGTCGCTCGAGCAGGTCGTGTTCCGCCTGGACGTGCTGCATTCGCTGGAGGCGGGCGGGGTCCGAGTGGTGAACCCGCCCCGGGCCGTCGAGGCGTGCGTCGACAAGTACCTCACCACCGCACGGCTGGCCGCGGCCGGCCTGCCGACCCCGCCGACAGTGGCCTGCCAGACGGCCGACGGCGCGTTAGCCGCCTTCGCCGAACTGGGCGGCGACGTGGTCGTCAAGCCGCTGTTCGGGGCCGAGGGGCGCGGCATGGTGCGGGTGACCGACTACGAGTTAGCCTGGCGGACGTTTCGGGCCATCGAGCAGACCGGCGGCGTCCTCTACCTCCAGCAGTTCGTCCGCCACCCGGGGTTTGACGTGCGGGCGTTCGTTCTCGACGGCCGCGTCCTCGGGGCGATGCGACGCGACAACCCGGCGGACTGGCGGACGAACGTCGCCCAGGGCGGGACGGCCACGCCGACGGCGCTCGACCCGGCGACGGCCGACCTGGCCTTGCGCTCGGCGGCCGCGGTCGGGGCGGCCGTCGCCGGGGTCGACCTGCTCCCCCGGCCGGGCGGCGGCTGGTACGTCATCGAGGTCAACGCCGTCCCCGGTTGGCGGGCGCTCGCGGCGGTGTGCGGCGTCGACGTGGCGGCGGCGGTCGTGCGGTATTCTGTCGGGGGTGACTAACATGGATGCCGGCAGCCGACCGGACTGGCCGGACCGGATCGAGGAGGCCGTCCAACTCGCCTGCCTGTGGGAGGCGACGGCCCGCAAGGTCGGCAACGTCCACCGCTACCGCGACTTCGCCGACACGACCTACCCCGACTTCGTCACCAGCGGTTTGGCCCTGGCCCGCGCTTGTCGGCAGGCCGTTTCGGCCCCGCCGGTCACGGTCGGCGCCTTGGTGCTGGCCGGGGTGACGGCGACCCGGCGGAGGGTGCGGGCGAACACTAACCTTGGTATTACGCTGCTGCTGGCTCCACTGGCGGCGGTCCCAGTCGGGGTTGATTTGCGTCTCGGGGTCGGCGACGTGTTGGCGTGCCTGACGGTCGCAGACGCGGCGCTGGCGTATGCCGCTGTCCGCCTCGCCGCCCCCGGCGGGCTGGGCACCGCGCCGGCTCAGGACGTGGCCGCGCCCCCGACCGTGACGCTGCTCGAAGCGATGAAGCTGGCCGCCGACCGCGACCAGGTGGCCCGCCAGTATGTGACCGGCTTCGCCGACGTGTACGGGGTCGGGGTGCCGGCGCTCTTGGCCGGGTTCGGCCGGCAGGGGTCGATCGAGGCGGCCATCATCCACTGCCAATTGACGTTGGTGGCCGAGTTCCCAGACAGCCTGATCGCCCGCAAGTGCGGCCCGGCCGTGGCGGTCGCCGTGCGCGACCGGGCGGCGGCGGTGATGGACGCCGGCGGAATCGCTACCGCCGCCGGCCGATCGTTAGGCGTGCGACTCGACACCCACCTGCGGGCCGACGGCAACCGTCGCAACCCGGGGGCGACGGCCGACTTGGTGACGGCTTGCCTGTTCGCCGCGCTGCGGGACGGTACACTGCCGCCGGACGCCCCGTTCCCGTGGCCCGTACCCGACTGGTTGTGAGACATGCCCAACGAGCGTTACACGGTCCGGGTCGGCCGCGACCACCTGCTGTTCGCCAGCGGCCACTTCATCACCTTCGCCGGCCACCAGTGCGAGCGGCTGCACGGCCACAACTACCGGGCGGCCGTCGAGGTCGAGGGGCCGTTAGGCGACGACTGGTACGTGGTCGATTTCGTCGCCCTGACGCGGTTGGCGAAGGCTATCACCGGCGAACTGGATCACCACATGCTGCTCGCCACTGCAAACCCGTTCATTGCCGTAACGGCCAGCGAAACTAGTGTGCGGGCCGTGTACGGCGACCGCGAATGGGTCTTCCCACGAGGCGACTGCGTCCTGCTCCCGGTCGAGAACACGACGGCCGAACTGCTGGCCAAGTACATCGCAGTCCGACTGTTAGCCTCGTTCGCCGCGGAGGGGCTTGTTACCCCGGACGTGCTGCGGGTCGAGGTCGAGGAGGGCATCGGGGTGTCGGCGACTTACGAATGGCGGCCGGCGTAGCGGCGGAGGGCAGCGGCCGTGAAGACGAGCGGGTAGAGGGCCTCGAAGTACCACAGGTTGGCGAAGTAGAAGCCGATCGGCTCCGGGTCGAACGCCGTCCCGCGTTGGGTGGCGGTGGCCAGCCACTCCGCTCCCGCAGCTAACACCGTGCCGGCCTCGGGGTCGGCGGCCAACGCTTCGATGGCCAGGGCGGTCTCCTCGACCGACGGCGGTGTCCCCGGCCGGCCGCCCCAGCCGCCGGATGGGTGTTGCGACCCCCGTAGCCAGGCGTTCCCGCGCGCCACCGCGGTCCGCCACTCGGGCCGGCCGTCGAGCGCATCGCCTAACACGGCCAGACGCAGCACCCGGCTGGTGCCGTGGGTCAGGTTCGGGGTGTCGGCCGCGTGCTGGTTGCCGAACCACAGTGGCTCCCACGCCCCGTCGGCCCGTTGGGTGCGGGCCAGGTAGCCGACGGCCCGGATCGTCGCCGCGCTGATGCGAGATTGCAGACGGGGTGAAAGCCTGCTTTTCCAGGCGTGCCACGCGAGGAGGGCGTGGGCGGTCAGGTCGTTGCTGCTGCGGTCGAACGGCAGCCCGGTCCATCCGCGGCAGAAGGTCGGGATGCCGCCGTCGCGGTTCTGCAAATCGAGGAGCCACGTCACCCCGGCGGCCGCGGCGGCAACGGTGCGTTCGTCCGGTTCGCCTAACGCCGCCAGGGCCAACAGCGCCCCCGGCGTGTCGTCGGCATCCGGCACCCCGCCGGCCAGGTCCGTCCAGGCCCACCCGCCGGGGGCCGCGTGGGTGTACGGGTGCCGGGTCCGGTACTGCTGCGCCAGCAGCCAGTCGCGCACCTGGCCCGCGCCGGTTATGTCGCCGCCTAGCGCGTTGACGGCGAGTGTCGTGACCCAGGTGGCCAGGTTCGTGTCGATCGGCCAGCTTCCGTCCGGCCGGGCCGACCGGGCCAGGAACTCGACCCCCGCGGCGACCACGTCGGCCCCGCCCCGGCCGGCCGCGACCAAGCTCATGCAGACGAAACTCGTCAGCGGCGTCGCCTCCAGGTAGCCGCCGGTCGTCGGCTGAATCTCTCGCAGTTTCCGCAGCGTCCGGGCGTACACCAGCCGCCTAACGAGTCGCAATGCCGGGTTCCATGTGGGGCGGAAGCAGTGCCTAACATGGCCGATGGCGATCAGAGCGGGGAGGGCGTAGCTGACCACGGGAAGCCGCAAGAACTGGAACCAGCGGTGCGGGCAGGCGGCCAGCTCGAACGGCAGTTGTGGAACGAGCCGCCACGGGTCCGGGCCGAGTCGGCCGGCCAGGGCGAGCATCGTCAGGATCGGCACGGAGAACGTGTGGTCCTTGCCGTACCGGGCTTTGACCGCGGCCGCGAGTTTATCCGGTGCCAGCGACCCGGCCGCGTGCGCCAACCACGTTTCGGCCCGCGTCGTGGCGTCCGGGGGACCGTCCCCAGCCAGGGCCGCCCAGACGAGGGCGGTAGTGCTGATGTTGCTCACGCTCTTGACGGTGTCGCCCCAGCCGCCGTCCGGGTTCTGCATCCGGGCCAGCCACGCCCGGCCGGCGGTCTGCAACGCGCCGTGTTCGCCTGCGAGTTGCAGCGTGAACACGGCCGTGGCCGTCGCCAGGGCGCTGCTCGACAACGCGCCGGCCCAGTGGCCGGCCGGGTCGCGTGCGGCAAGCAAGGTGGCCCGCGTGTTAGCCAGAGTTTCGGCGACGGCGTTAGGCAGTAACACGGGGTTCAGACGCTCAGGTGACCGAGGGCGAGCAGGCCGTAGTAGGTGTACTCGGGGTCGAGGTGGTCGTCGGCCCAGTGGCCGTAGAACCCGCCGCGGCCGGTCCAGAGGGTGTCGAGGAAGTCGAGGCACGGCTCGCGGATCGGGCCGAGTGGCGTGTGTAATCCCGAGAGCGCGTGCAGGGCCGTGGCGGTCGAGAGCAGGTCCGGGATCGGGGCCAGGGGCGTCGCGTAGAACCCGCCGTCCGCGTGGTGGCGGGCGAGCAGCCAGTCGGCGAGGGTGGGGTCGGGGGGCACGTCGAGTTGCCGAAAGAGGGTCACCGCGGCGGCGGTCGACGGGGTCAGGCCGAACGGCACGTCGGCCTGGTTGGCGTAGCCGCCGTCGTCGGCCTTCAGCGCCTTGGCACAGGCGAGCAGGCCGGACGGGTCGGGGACCGCGCGGCCGGTGTCCTGGTACGCGCCGAGGGCTAAAAAGCAGCCGTAGAGGGTGCCGACATCCGCCGCTGGTTCGGCCGCGTAACCGCCATCGCCACTCTTGAACGCCTCGACGCGGGCGAGGATGGCCGCGGCCGGCACCCCGTCGCGGACGCCAGGGGGGAGGGCGGCCCAGCATCGGGCCAGGCAGGATAAGTGGACGAAGTCGAGGGCCGCTCCGTCGCCGAACGAGCGCAGGTAGTCGGCCGTGGCCGTCACGGGCAGGTCGGCGCGGAGGGCGAGTAGGCCTTCGAGGCCGAACACGGTGTAATAGAGGTCGGGCACCCCGGCCCGGTCGCGGACGCCGCCGGCCGGGTCGAACTGCGAGCGCAGGAAGTCGGCCACGGCCGGGGCCGCGTCACCCAACAGCTTCGGCGCGAGCCGGGCCACCTGCAGCATTTCGAGTCTCAAACTCACGGCACCAGCCCTGGACTTCGAGGCTGAAAATCTTGCCGACGACGCGGCGGAGTAGCCCCTTCAGCGTCGGGCTGGTCACGTCCTGGAGTGCCCGGACCGCCTGCTCCTTGTACGACTCGACCATCTGTTCGGCCCGCTCGACGCCCCCCAGGCGGACGACCGCCTCGCGGACGGCGTCCGGGTCCGGGTGCCGCTTGGCCCAGACGGCCTCGCACAACTCGCGGTCGGCCCCCTTGGCCCGCTCGGTGGCGACGGCCAGGGGGAAGGCCGGCCGGGCGGCGGCGATGTCGTCGCCGGCGTCGGTGCCGGTGAGGTCGTCGAGGTCGTCGCGGATTTGGTAGGCGATGCCTAACGCTTCGCTGTAGGCGGCCAGCGTCGCGTGCAACTCGGGCGCGGCACCGGCGAAGGCGGCCCCGAGGCGGAGCGCGACCTCGAAGGCCGGGGCGGTCTTCTGGCGGTGGATGGCCGCGACTTCGAGGCTCGTTAAGGGGCGGGGGTCGTTGGCCCAGGCGAGTTCGGCCCCCTGGCCCAAACACAGGGTGCGGTGGCCGTCGGCCGCGATTTTGACCATTTGCCCGCGGACGGCGGGGGGGGCGTCGGTCTCGGCGATTAGCCGGTAGCCGTCGCCTAACAAGAGGTCGCCGACGTTGAGGGCGACCGGCACCCCGTGTTCGGCGTGCAGCGTGGCTTCCCCGTACCGGGTCGCGTCGTCGTCCTCGATGTCGTCGTGGACGAGCGAGGCCTTGTGGAAGCACTCGACGGCCACGGCTAACTTCCGGAGGTCCGCCGGGAACGCGGCTTGCGGGTCATCCTGTATCGCCTTCCAGGCGCACGCGACCAGGAACGGCCGCCACCGCTTGCCGGCCTTTGACAGCCAGGCGTGGGCGATTCGCTCGGTCGAGGTGTCGGCTGGGCCGAGGATGTCGGCCAGTGATTCGGGGGTGAACCAGGTGTCGACTTCGGCTCGGACGGCGTCGAGGTCGAGGCGGAACGTCGTGTCGTCGCTGGTCAGGTGGATGAAGTCCCACACCCATTCGACATCGATCGCCGTGTCCTTGCAGTCGTCTTGCAGCAGGGGGACGGCGACGCCGGGGATGGCGGCGGCCTCCATATAAGGGAAGGCTTTTTCTAACACCGACAGACAACTGACGCCAATGATGGCGTCAATTTTCCCGGTCTGGATGATGGCCATGACCAGGGCGGAACCCTCGGCCACGAGGACGGCGTACCCGAGCCGTTCGGCCTCGGACTGTAAATCTTGAATGGTGCAGAGGCCACAGTTCTTACAGAGTAGGCCGAACTCGTCGAACGGGGCCGGGCAGCGGTCCTCGACCCGGAGGCATTTCGGCAGTAGTAGCAGCCGGCGCTCGAACGGCACCGTGGCCAGGGCGTCGCGGTTGGCTTCCGAGTTGATGACGACGGCGGCATAATCGCGGAACTGTGTGTCGAGGCCGGTCGCTTCGATGAGGCGGTCGGCGTGGCCGCGCAACTCGTTGAACGACAGCGGGATGACGGGCTTCGTTTCGGCCACGTACCGGGCGGCGTGGGCCTGCAGCCGTTCGCGGTCGGCGCGGGTCGGGGGGACGGTGGCCTGCGTCGGCCGCTTCGACGGGGCGGGCATTGCTCGGGGCAACGTCAACAGCGGCAACTGCATGGCGGACGACTCCGGGAAGCGGGGCAACCATTGCGACGTTACGAGTATGCGCCGAATCCGAAGAACCAACGTTTCTTGGCGAACCGGTACGCCCAATGTTCTTCGGGAACCTCGTTCCCGGGGTCGTGCTGGCTGTTCCGCGGCGTCAACGCATCGAGTTCGGCGAGGGCGGTCTTGCGCGATGTGGTGTCGGCGGCGGCGTGCTTGAGGACCAGGCTTTTCACGAGGTCGGGCCGTTCGAGCATCACGCACCCGCGGGTCGCCTGGGCCGACGCCTCGCGGAAGTCTTTCAGGAAAGCCGATTGCGTCAACAAGTTGTAGACGCCGCGTTCGTCATGAATGTTATCGGTGGCGAACTGAATGATCGGGCACGGCTCGATGTCGCCGGACGGGCCGATGTGGTGGCTGACGCCGGTCGCCATCGGGCAGAGGGCCTGGCCGTCGTGGTCCCAGTACGGATCGACAATCGCAATCGGCAGCTTCGACCGCATGGTGACGACGAACCGCCGCACTTGCAATATCTGCGCGGGAGTCAACGCCAGTTCGGCCGACGGCTGCGGGCCGACCGGGCGGTACGTGTGGAACCAGGCGTAATGCACGCCGAGGTCGATGAGCCGCTTCAGCCACGCCTCGCTCAATAAATCATCGATGTTGGTCTGGCAGACGCTCGTGGCGACACCAGTGATGAGGCCGTTGTTGCGGCAATTCTCGATGCCGGCCAGGGTGCGGTTCAGCACGTTCAGCCGGCCGCGGCGTTGGTCGCTGACGGCGGACGTGCCCTCGACACTAATCAGACACGTCGCGTTGCCGGCCCGGTTGAGCCGCTTCGCGACGGCGTCGGTGATGAGCTGGCCGTTGGTGAAAATCTGGAAGTAGCAGTCGGGGTGGGCATCAAGAACATCGAGCAAGTGCGGGTGCAGGAACGGCTCGCCGCCGAGGATGCCGAAGTAGCTGTTGCCGTGCTTCTTGGCGTCGCGGATGACACGGTTGAGGGTGTCCTTGTCGATCATCTGCCGGGGGGATTGCACGTCGACCCAGCAGCCCTGGCACTTGAGGTTGCAACTGTTGATGACGGAGATGTACAGGAACGGCGGGAAGTGGACGCCGCGCCTGAGCCGCGACTTGAACCGCTCGACCGACACCGCCCCCTTGACGCCGAAGTTGAAGGCGAACTTCCACAGCAGCCGGGGTTCGACTTCCGAGAGCATCCGGCGGGCGAGGCGGACAATCATGACACGCCTACATGTTGTTGGGTGTTCGCCACGTCGGCCAGGGCCGCCGCCCCGCGGGCGGCCGCCGCGTCGGCCTTGGCCCGGATTTCGTCGGCGCTCGGCAGGTTGGCGAACACGTCGGCCGGGATGTCGAGCTTCTCGCCGAGTTTCGTCAGGCACTTCTGCCGTTCTTCCAGCGCCCGGGCGTCGTCCCGCTCCTTGGCGAACCGCGACCGGGACTTGATGCTGCGGTCGCGTAACGCCTGGTAGATGTCGCCGCCCAAGAGCGCCGAGATGTCGACCTTCATAACTTCGCGGCGGGTGTCGTCGGCACTCACCGCGTCGCCATTGATCGGGCCGTGGCGGTACTTCGGGAACAGGATGGCGACCTCCGGGCAGACGCGCGAGCAGGCCGGGCAGTCGGTCTTGCACTTCGCTTGGTTCTGGACCTGTATCTTTTTCTCGCTGCTGACGCTGTACACGTCGAACAGGCAGAAGCTCAGGCACTGCATACAGTTGGTGCAACGGTCGTAGTCGATGACCGGGAACCACGGCTTCCACGCCGGCTTCGGCCCGCCGGCCGCGGCCCCCCGTGCGGCGTCGACGGCGGCGACCACGTCGGCCACGCTGTCGGTCGTGATGTCGCGGAAGGTGACCGCCACCCCGCCGCCATCGGCGACCTCGGGGGGCGTCGCGGCGAACCGGCCTAACACCACCAGCGTGCCCGCCTTCGGCGGCCGGACGGCGGAGCCGGGCCGGACGACGGTGACCGCGTGCCCCTTGGCCAGCAGGGCCGTCACCAGTCCGGCGCGCTCGTCGGGGGCGAGCGGCGTCGCGCCGGCCCCTTCGTACACCGCCACGCGGAACGCCGGCCGATTCGTCGGCGTCGATACTTGCGCCAGGGTGGTCACGCGGGCACCTCGGCGGTCGCCAGGAGGTGCGCGAGGACGGCTTCGGGCGTCTCGGTCCGCATGTTCAACACCTCGGCCCGGCCGTCGGGGAGGGGCACCCCGGCGGCGTGGAACAGCCACTTGACCGCCCGCGGGTAGCAGGCGGCGACCCGGACGGCGTCGTCCCCGGCTAACAAGTCGGCCAGGCACGGGTCTTTCGATGCCGACAGTTCGCACAGGTCCGGGACGGCGTCAAACGGCACCCCGGCGGCGGTCAGGCCGGCCAGGACAGCATCTTTCGTCGCCTTCGGCACCACCTGAGCATAGGCGCAGTGGCAGTACAGCACGCGGACCGGGAGGCTCGTCACGGGCGTCACCTCCGGGGTCAGGCTTCGGTGAGGCGGTGGGTCGGGACGGGCCGGCCGGGGCGGAACGCCTCGACGTGGCCGATCGTCTCATTCACCCCGGCCGGGGCGGCGGCACGGACCGCGGCCTCGACGAGCGTTTTCAGCACGGCCGGGTCGGCCTCGGCCCGCAGGTTGACGATCAACTCGCCGCCCGTCAGGGCGTCGTGCAGCGAGTGCGACGCCTCGGGCCGGCCGTCGGTTCGAACCAGGTTGACCACGCCCAGGTCGTTCCCCTCATCGGGCGTCAGTGTCATTTTCAGGTGCGCGACCTCGGCCCCGCGCTCTACGAGGGCCGCCTGCAGTGCCCGGGCCAGGTCCAGAAGGTAGGCGTTGCCGTCGAAGTCGGTCTCGCCGCTCAACGCCACCGTGGCGTTGGTCCAGCCGAGCAGGGCTTCGCCGTCGGCGTAGATGTCGTAATCGACGGCCATCGGCGCGGCGGTGCCGAGGTCGGCGTCGCGCAGGCGGTCGGCCCAGGCCGCGAAGTTGTCGCCGGTCCGGGCCGACAGGGCGACGACCGTGGCCTGCGGGTAGCGCTCCCGGAGGGCGTTCGCCAGCCGGTCGCGGCGGTCGGGGGCGAGGGTGTCGGCCTTGTTGACGACGATGATCTCGGCTTCTTCGAGCTGCTTTTCATAGATGTAGACGACCTTCGGCGAGAACGACGCCCCGGCTTCCAGGCCGAGTATCCGTTCGGCCCGGGTCGGGTCGACCAGCACACTGTAAGGTGCGATGGTGTAGGCGTCGCCGTACAGCCGGCGGAGGGGGTAGCTGACCGTCGCGGTCAGGTCGGTGCAACTGCCGACCGGCTCGGCCAGGAACACGTCGGGCCGCTCGCGTTCGGACAGTTTCGCCGCGGCGGCGGTCAAGGAATCGAACCGGCAGCAGAAGCAGCCGCCGGTGATCTCCTCGACGTTCAGGTCGTGGGCCGCGAGCAGGGTCGTGTCGGCCAGGCCGACGCTCTGGTCGTTGGTGATGAGGCCGACGGTCAACCCGTCGGCTAGCAAGCGTTCGGCCAGGCGCAACAGCGCGGTGGTTTTGCCGGCCCCGAGGAACCCGCCGACCATAATGTAGCGTGCTTTCGCCGTCATCGGCCCCCCTCCGGCCCTTGGCCGAGAATCTTGTCGATGGCCCGGTCGAGTTGGGCGACGTACCCGGTTACGTTAGTCGCCGCCGGGTCGGGCCGGCCGCGGAATGTGTACAACCAGCCGGCGTTGTACGGGTCGGCGTCGAACAAGGCCGGGGTCACATCCAGGGTGACGTTCCGGCCCAGGAACTCGCCGGTGCCGGCGCAGAACAGGTCGGTGGTGGCCTTGAACGCCTCGATCCAGCCGACGGTCTGGGCGAGTTCGACCGCGTCCCCGGCCTTGACCTCGAACCCGTGTTCGACCAAGTCGCCGAGCATCCGTGTCGCGAACTGCGTGAACCCGACCTGCCAGGCGTCCGGCTCGACTTGTTTGAGCCAGAAGTGGGCGGGGGTGTAGAGGCGGTCGTCCGGCAGGCGGGTGGTGAACCGGCTGCGGCGGTACGGGATTTTGCAGACGGCGGGGGGGGGCATGCGGTCCGGTCGTCCTGCGGAGGGCGGGGGCGGGCATTGTATTCTTCAATTCGGCCACGGCCAACGACCGTGGAGAAACACCGCCCCCCGCCGTCGAACCGAGTACCGGCCCCGGCGGCCGGCGCTTACAGCCCGCGGAGTTGGTAGACTGGCCCGGCCCGCCCCGCGAGACAACCAACGATGCGCCGATTGATGCCGTTCGTCCTGGGGGTGGTGGGCCTGGCCCTGGCCGTCGGGGCGTGGGTCGTCCTCTCCCGGCCAGGCGTCGGCCCGCGGCCCGCAGACCCCGGCGGGGTCGCCGCTTCGGCCCGGCCGGAGCGGATCGTGTCGACGGCCCCGGCGATGACCGAAATCCTGTTCGCCATCGGGGCCGGGCCGCGGGTCGTCGGCGTGACGACCCAGGACGACTTTCCGCCGGAGGTCGTCGGCATCACGACGGTCGGCGGGTTCAGCCCGAAACTGCTGAAGCTCGAAGTCGTCCTCGGCCTGCGGCCGGACCTGGTCGTGTCGGCCGGCGGGTTCATGCAGCCGACGGTGGACGCCCTCGCCAAGACCGGCGTCCCGGTGTACGCGGCCGAGCCGGCCACGTTCGCCGCCCTCGCCCAGACCATCCGCGACCTTGGCACGCTGACCGACTGCGCCGCCCGGGCCGATGAGGTGGCGGCGCGTCTGCTGGACCGCGTGCAGGCCGTCGCCCGCCGCGCCGAGACCCGATCCGGGCCGAAGCCAGGGGTACTGGTTGTGCTGGACGCCGACCGGCTGATCGTGGCCGGGCCGGGGACGTTCCTGGGCCAGATGGTGACCCTCGCCGGCGGCACGAACGCCCTGGCCGGGACGCCGGTGGCGGCCATCGACTACCCGCCGATCAGCGACGAACTGGTACTGCGGGCACAACCGACGTTCGTCCTGGTCCCCGGCGGGGCCGGTGCGGCGGAGGCTCTGGCGAAGCGGCCGGGGTGGCACACCCTCGACGCGGTCCGGGCCGGCCGGGTGCGGCCGGTGCCCGAGAGCCTGGTATCCCGGCCGGGGCCGCGGCTGGTGGACGGATTGGAGGCGGTCGAGGCGGTGCTGCGGGGGGATTGAGGAGTGACAGCGTATAGCCGAAAGAGTAAACTAAGCAAACTAGGATAGGAGTTACGCAGTTGGTGCACGATCGCATCGCTTCCGGTTGGTTTAGTCGGTTTTCGCGCCATTAATTCGCCTATAGCCGCGCGGTTTCGTTGCCTGATGTCGAGATATCGGCAGTTCACGTCC
>JAABUN010005109.1_pt1 | contig 16775 bp, 12 predicted proteins | sample 5559311 | NCBI WGS metagenome assembly JAABUN01 (sample SAMN10711877, study PRJNA513370) | rock metagenome | isolation source: Antarctica rocks | place: Antarctica: Victoria Land, Siegfried Peak sud
GCATATCATGTGTATGGTACAGCCATAACTGTTGTTACGGTTGATTGCCTTAGAGGTACTTATGAATTTGATGCGGTAAAAGTTGTGCATGATTTTGGCGCAAGCATGAATCCTGCTATTGATATTGGTCAAATTGAAGGCGGCATTGTGCAGGGTATTGGTTGGATGACAATGGAAGAAATTGTGTATGATAAAGAAGGAAGGCTGCGTTCTAATGCTTTGTCAACTTATAAGGTGCCTGATATTTATTCTGTTCCAAAGGAAATTGCCATTGATTGTCTTCAGACAGACAATGATAACCTTGCCATCTTCCGGTCGAAGGCTGTGGGTGAGCCGCCGTTAATGTACGGCATAGGAGCTTACTTTGCAATCCGCAATGCAATAAGGGCTTTCAATTCTTCCGCTGCTATTCCTTTTGATGCACCCATGACGCCTGAAAAAACGCTGATGGCTTTATATAGTAACTCCAAACCTTTTAAGATGGCTAAAATAAAACATGAAGAAGCAATTACAGGTTTGGCAATTGATAAGTAAAAGCCTTGAGCAAAACATCGCTGTAATGCTTTTGTATGTGCTTGAAAGCGATGGCAGCAGTCCCGGAAGGCAAGGGTTTTTTATGGCAGTAAATGCAAATGAAGAAATGATAGGTTCAATTGGCGGCGGTATAATGGAACATAAGTTTGTTAAAAAGGCTAAGGACAAACTCAAGCATAACGAATACGAGAACAATATTTATATACAAATTCATAACAAGTCTTCTTTGCAATTTCAAAGTGGAATGCTTTGTTCTGGTGAACAAAGCATTTTTGTGTATAGAGTAAAGGCTTCTGATAGTTATGCTATTAAACAAATAATTAATTGTATTGAGAACAATAAAAGCGGAACGCTTACATTATCGAGTAAAGGAATTTCTTTTGATGAAGAAATTCCAGAAGATGATACAAGATTTTTTCGGGATGACGAAAGAAAAGAGGATTGGATTTATAAAGAACAAATAGGCTACAAGAATCACATGTACATTATTGGAGCAGGACATTGTGCTTTGGCGCTATCAAAAATTCTAAGCATGATAGGCTTTTATATTCATTTATATGACGACCGGGAGAACCTTAATACTTTTTTAGAAAACGAATATGTTCATCAAAAAACTATTATTAATAATTATACAGAAATAAATAATTTAACTATTACAGGCGATAATAATTTTGTTATAGTAATGACTATGGGCTATCGCACTGATGATATTGTTGTAAGGTCGTTATTGAATAAAGAATTTAAGTATTTTGGTTTGTTAGGGAGCAAGAAAAAAATAGAAAAAATGTTTTCCGATTATTTAAAAGAAGGTATTGACGAGAGCCTTATAAAAAGAATTTATGCGCCTGCCGGATTGCCTATTCACAGTCAAACTCCTGAAGAAATCGCTATTAGCATTGCTGCACAAATTATAGGGCTAAAGAATGAATTGTAAACAATAGTGAAAGCTTTACCTGTTTTAAAATTTTCAATAACAATATGTTTGAATTTGCAATACGAAGTAACAATACAGTAACTCCTGATGGTATTGAAAAGGCTTTTGTATTAATAAAAGATGGAGTAATAACAGATGTTATTGATGTGTTGCCTGAAGGTTCTTTAATAAAAGTTATTGATGTAGGAGATAAGGTTTTAATGCCCGGAGTTATAGACCCGCACGTTCATATAAACGAACCGGGACGTACAGAATGGGAAGGTTTTGAAACAGCTACAAAAGCTGCCATTGCAGGAGGAATTACTACTTTAGCAGATATGCCTTTAAACGCTTCGCCTGTTACAACAACAGCAAAAGCTTTTGATGAAAAGCTTACTGCTGCTAAAAATAAAATTTACACGAATGTGGGTTTTTGGGGAGGCATTGTTCCCGGTAATGATAATGAAATTGAACCTTTAATTGAAAGAGGGGTTTTAGGTTTTAAAGCATTTCTTACTCATTCAGGTATTGATGAATTTCCAAATGTTACAGAAGAAGATTTGAGAAAAGCAATGCCAATAATTGCCAAATATAAACTGCCGTTATTGGTACATTGCGAATTTGCGACAGACGACAGACCACAAACGACAAATAAGAGGTCTTATCAACAATACCTGCAATCACGTCCTGAAGAATGGGAAGATAAAGCAATTGCAATGATGATAAGGTTATGTGAAGAATATAGTTGTCGCGTTCATATTGTTCATTTGTCTTCGGCTAATTCTATTGAACAGATTGGAAAGGCGAAATCTAAAGGTCTGCCGCTTACAGTTGAAACTGCACAACATTATTTATACTTTAATGCTGAAGAAATTCCTGATGGAAATACAGCTTTTAAATGTGCTCCTCCAATACGTGAAAAAGCAAATAACGAACAGCTTTGGCAGGCTTTAAAAGACAGTATTATAGATTTTGTTGCAACAGACCATTCACCGGCACCTGCTGAAATAAAAGAACTGCAAAGCGGAGATTTTACTAAAGCATGGGGTGGCATATCTTCTATACAGTTTGCATTACCGGTTTTATGGACAGCAGCTAAACAAAGAGGTTATTCATTTTCAGATGTTGTTAGATGGCTTTGTGAAAATCCGGCTAAATTAGCAGGCTTAGAAACATCAAAAGGTAAAATAGCTAAAGGATATGATGCTGATGTAATTATTCTCGATGCTGATAAAACTTTCGCTGTTACAGCAGATATCATTCATCACAAACATAAAGTAACACCTTATCTTCATGAAACTTTATATGGAGTGGTTGAACAAACGTTTCTGTCTGGCACAAACGTTTACAATACGGGCACATTTACAGCATTAAATAAAGGCAGTATTATAAAAAGAAGTTGATGAGCAATTACGAGGAAAGGGCAGACAAAATTTTTTCAAGGATAAATGAACTTGCAGCAATAACAGAAGACCCGGAAATGGTTACAAGAACTTATGGCTCTGATGCTTTTATTGAAGCAGAGAAAAAAATACAACAATGGATGCTCAATGCAGGGCTCGAAACCAGGATAGATAATATTGGAAATGTAAGAGGTCGTTTAAATGCTTCTGCTGCAAATAGCAAAACCTTAATAATAGCATCGCATATAGACTCAGTTGTAAATGCAGGAAAGTTTGACGGACCTTTAGGCGTATTGACCGGGTTAGACTTAATAGAAAACCTGGTTACAAATAAAACACAACTGCCATTTAATATTGAATTGATTGCTTTTTGTGATGAGGAAGGTGTTCGCTTTCATACAACTTATTTGGGAAGTAAAGTAATTGCAGGTGCTTTTGATAAGAGCCTTTTTGACAAAACAGATAAAGATGGTATCACGCTGAAAGAAGTTATTCAAAAGCCCGGCGGCGATCCAAATAAACTTAATAAGGACTCATTAGCAAAGGAAAATTTGATCGGTTATTTTGAAATTCATATCGAACAGGGTCCTGTGTTATATGAAGCAAATATTCCTGTTGCTGTAGTAACTGCTATCGCCGGTCAAAAGCGGGTTGAGTTGATTTTTACAGGAGTTGCAGGTCATGCCGGCACTGTGCCAATGAATATGCGGCATGATTCCTTATGTTGCGCAGCAGAATGTATAGTAAGTATAGAAAATTATGCAGTAAATCATAAAGCCAATATAGTTGCCACAATAGGAAAACTTGAAATTGCAAACGCTGCAAGCAATGTAATTCCGGGGGAGATAAAATGCACACTCGATATAAGAAGCGCTGATGAAAAACATCTTTCATCCGCAGGTATTGAAATTAAAAATATCATCAATGATATATGTAAGAAGCGAAATATCCATTTTGAATGGAATCTGATACAGGAAACAGAATCGGTAACATGTAACAAAAACTTTAATGATCTTTTAAAACAATCCATTGAAATTTCGGGATATAAAGTGATAGAACTGGTGAGTGGTGCAGGTCACGATGCAGTTCCAATGTCATGCATCTGCCCTGTTTCTATGTTGTTTGTTCGTTGCTATAAGGGCATCAGCCACAACCCTCTTGAAGCTGTGGAATTAAAAGATATTGCGGCAACAATAAAGGTGGCAGATAATTTCATTCTTAATTTAGCTTCAAATTATAATCAATAGAATATGGAGATCTCAGCCCTTACAAGATCGGTAGTAAAAAGTAATCATGCAGTCATCAGCCCTGATGGATACATCAACAGCAGCGTACCCGGTTGGACAAATTGCACAGTAAATGTTATCATCAATGAAGACATGGGTGCAAACCTTTGCCAAACCTTAATCACCTTACATACAGGGGGAAAGCTTACCGGTAAAACAAGAGCTTCACAAATATTTTTTTATATTGTACAAGGTAAGTGCACTGCAACAGTAAGCGGAGAAACCAGGGTTTTAACCAAAGGTCAGTTTGTGTACGTGCCGGTGGCAAAAGAATACTATTTTGAAAATTCTGAAGAAGGCACACAAATACTTACATTCCATAAAGTGTACGAATACCTCGAAGGGTATAATGCTCCTGAAATTTTATTTGGTGATGCGGCTAATGCAGAAGGTCCTTCTTATCTTGGTGACCCTGCATTGCGCCTGCAGGTATTATTGCCTGATAATCATTCATTCGATATGGCTGTAAACATTTTCACCTACGATCCCGGCGGTCATCTTCCTTTAGTTGAAACACACGTTATGGAGCACGGTCTTATGTATTTGCAGGGTCAGGGTGTTTATATGTTAGACCACAATTGGTATCCCATAAAAAAAGGAGACAGCATTTGGATGGCCCCATACTGTCAGCAATGGTTTACAGCAATGGGCAAGGAGCCGGCAGTATATATCTACTTTAAAAATGTGAACAGGTTTCCAACGATTGTATAAGCAGTTAAAAGAAGAAACATTTTTAACAGGTGACAATAATCAATTAAAAATCCTCCCTTTCTAAATTTATTTGCATGACTATAGCAGAGTTTCACCATTTAGATGCAGAACAAAAAAAAGAACTGCTAATCCAATGCTGTGGTTCTTCTGCATGGGTGGATAAAATGATTGCTGCTCCGCCGGCAGAAGATTTGGTTAACCTTGAAGAGACAGCAGAAGAAAAATGGTACGAATGCAGTGAGGATGATTGGCTTGAAGCTTTTACTCATCATCCTAAAATCGGAGATATCACTTCTTTAAAAAAGAAATTTGCCAATACTGCAGCATGGGCAGCAAATGAACAGTCTGGTGTAAATACTGCATCAAATAAAACATTGGAAGAACTTGCTGCCAAAAATGAGGATTATGAAAAGAAGTTCGGATATACATTCATCGTTTGTGCAACAGGTAAATCAGCAGAAGAAATGTTAGCGATACTTCAAAAAAGATTACCTAATAAACCCGGGGATGAAATTAAGATTGCGGCTGAAGAACAACTCAATATTACTAAATTAAGATTGGAAAAACTATTTGCATGAGCCAGATAACAACGCACATCCTTGATACTACAAAAGGCAAACCTGTACCGGGAGTAAGAATTTCGCTTTACGTGGGAGCAAACGACGAATGGACAGAAATTTCGTGGGGCATAACTAATGCAGATGGAAGAATTACGGATTTGCTAAAGAGTTCCGAAACGCTTCAACGGGGAATTTATAAGTTACGTTTTGAGACAAAAGACTACTTTGATAAAAATCAGGTAACCAATTTCTACCCGTGTATAGAAATCATTTTTGATGTTACAAGCGATGAGCATTACCACATTCCCTTGCTCCTAAATCCATTTGGATATACAACTTATCGCGGCTCTTAATTGAATATGTGATACAGATATTGAAAAGGCAAATGGTTGCAATAGCTATAACAATTAACCCTATTAAAATTGTTTTGATAAATTTTCCCCCAAATGAAGCTATCTATAAAAGACACAGAAAAAGATAACCTGCTAAAAGAGCTTGGAACCGCTAACCTTCACTTTCAACAAACTTATCCGGGCGATAAACCAGACCGGCAGCCGGTGCATACAGTGTATGGAGGAGCAAATCTTTTTAAGTCGGATACCTGCATTAGAATGGGTGACATTGCTTTAAATAATTTAAAGACTTATGCCCCAAACTTTGTAACCCTTGCTAAGGTTTTGCAACTAAAAGGGTACGAACACTTACCGCATCTGCAGAAAGACATTGAGGAGCTTACAACTAAGCTTGATAAGCTGAGTGAGGCAGAAAAAAAGAAGGAGCAGACATGGCTTTCTTACGCTGTTTACAATAAAATAATAAAGAAGTTACAAACAGAAGCTGTTGAGGATTTTCGTATAGACTTTGAAGATGGATTTGGCAACCGTCCGGATGAAGAAGAAGATGCAACAGCAGTGAATGCGGCAAATGAACTTGCACTTGGAATGCAAAACAAAACCATCTCTCCGTTTATCGGCATTCGTATAAAACCATTTACTGAAGATTTAAAATATCGCGGCGTTCGCACATTAGATATTTTTCTTACAACCTTGCTTGAAAAAACAGGCGGCATCTTACCTGAAAATTTTGTGGTGATGCTACCCAAAGTAACTATACCGCAACAAATGACGACAATGGTAAGGTTGCTTGAAATAATTGAGAAAGCAACCCGTCTTGCACCCGGAACAATTAAGATGGAAACAATGGTGGAAGCAACCCAAATTATTATGGATGATGAGGGGCGCAACCCGCTAATGCGTATAATAAAAGCAAGTGAACGAAGATGTATAGCAGCACATTTTGGTACTTATGATTACACTGCATCAGCAGGCATCACTGCGAAATATCAAACTATGTCTCACCCTGTTTGCGACTTTGCACATCACGTTACCAAAGTTGCATTGGGCGGCACAGGTATTTTCCTTTCAGATGGCGCCACTAATGTTATGCCTATCGGTCCACACCGTGGTGACAACCTTACTTATGAACAGCTAACAGAAAACCGCGCAGCAGTATATAATGGATGGAAAACCGGTTTTAATCATACAACACATTCTTTGATTAACGGACTGTACCAGGGCTGGGATTTAAATCCTGCTCAATTACCAATGCGTTACGCGGCTACTTATAATTTTTTCTTAAGCAGTTACGAAGATGCCGTCTTTCGCCTGAAAACATTTGTTGACCGCGCCGCTATTTCAACGCTTACAGGAGATACTTTTGATGATGCAGCAACAGGGCAGGGACTGCTTAATTTCTTTCTGAAGGCACTTAATTGCGGGGCAATTACAGAAGAAGAAGTCTTGTTAACAGGTCTTACATTAGAGGAAATAAGAAGCCGTTCATTTTATAAAATTTTACAGGGAAGGCGAGCGTCAACTAAATAATATTCAAATTATTTCAGCCTGATAGAAAATTTTACAGTCACTTGAAATCAATACTACTTCCCTTTTTCTAATGATTTAATCCATTCTGCAATTTTACGTGCTTCATTGTCCGGTACTTGTGGCATGGGCGGCATGGGTGTTGGATAATCAGGCCAATGTTCCGGTTTTGGGTTATGTATAAGCTGAACAATTTGGGCTACTGAATATTTTCGCTTAGCTACATCTTTATATGCAGGCCCAATAAGTTTGGTATTTGGATTATGGCAAGCAAGGCAGGTATTCTTTTGCAATAAGTTTTTTACATCTTCGTATGCAGGAGGTTTTGTTGTAGTTGCTTTTGTGTTTGCAGAAAGGGTTTTAGCTGCACCCGGTTTGTTAGCGTCAACAGGTTTGGTTCCTTTTGGGGAAACAGCTTTTTTGGAAGGTGTTTCATTCAGCTTTATTGCCTTAGCCGAACTTGCAGAACTTACTTCACTTAAAGATGGTCCGGAATCTCCTTTTTCAAGTTCATCGTATGTCCATGGTTTTGTTCTTGATGCATTTTTTGTTCTAACCATCTTTACTTCATCAGGTGTTACAAACGGGGCAATAGTATCAGTGGGTCTGCGGCGTGGATTTACATTACCGAATTCATATCGAACATAGTTTACTACCGAAGCTACCCATTCATCAGAGTTTGCAGCTAAAGAAGGCATTATGGAAGGATATGTTTTTCCATCTACCGGTCCGGTTAAACCATGAAGTATAATTTTTACTAAATTCACTTTATCTCCACCAAGCCTTTTTGAAGCTCCTGCAAGAGGCGGAGCTGCTAAATCAGAAGTTCCTGCAACAGCTATTCCTTTACCGTTAGGTCCATGGCACGTTACACAAAGCGAAGAAAAAGTAGCGGCGCCTGTTAATATCATTTTCCTTTCTTCTATAGGCATACTTGCAAGGCGGGCTCCGTATGTTTTTATATCCATATTCCTGTCCATTGCTTTTTGTGCAGAGGCAAACATGTCGTTGTCTGCATTTTTAAGTTGTACATCCTTTACAATAGCTAAAGCTTTTTTAGATTTACTGTTATAAAGTGACAACAAAAGTTGTAATCGCACATCATAGTTAGGATCGGATTTTAGTTCAGCAAGTTTGTTCAATATATCTTCGTCATTCATTTTAATTAAGCGCTCACTAATCCAAACAGCCGCTCTTCTTACCTGTGCATTTTCATCTTTCATAGCTGTAAACAAAATATTTTTATCAATAGCATTAAGTCCGTTTAATGTATATAAAGCATGTAATCTCGCAAGAGCCGAAGGTTTTGATGCTAACGTTGCCTGCTGTCCTGATACTATTTGTATAAGCGCTGGCACCACTAATTTATCTCCTGAAATAATGATTTGTTTTTGTGCATTATCTCTCCACCAGCCATTCTTATGATCTAAATAAGTAACTAATTTACTTGCTGGCTCATTCAACATTTGTGGTTTAGGTTCCTGCTTATACCCGTCATAAACCAGGCAATAAATACGACCATGTCCCGTGTTTTTTGCCAGCCCTTTTTCATCAATGGCTTTACGAAGAAATGAACCAGGCTTTGTCCAGTTACCTTGCTGAATGATGCCACGATGCATATCTACAATATATAAATTGCCATCGGGACCAGTGTAAGAATTAACGGGGCGGAAATTCATATCTGTAGAAGCAATAAATTCCTGGCGGTAATAAGCATTTTGAATGATCGTTTTCCCTCTTAAATTGATGACTTTAGCACGGCGAATAATTCTCCCAACGGGTTCGCAAACAATATAATCACCAACAAGATCTTCGGGAAGAGCATCTCCTCTATAAATAGATTGTCCGCAAGCGCCGGTAAAATGGTTAAGCGTGCTATCAGTCCGCAATCTTGGAAGACCACCCTGCACATCTGGCGTTGCAATAACAGGCCACACTTCCTGAAATTCAGGACTAAACTGGTCAGGAAGATCAAGGGCACCATAAGCCGGGTTTATCTGCGCTCTTACCATGGGGCTTTCGCCACCTGCACTTGAAAAGAACAAGCGGCCATAGTTATCATGTGTTACACCCCATTGTCCTCCCGGCCCGCTTGGAATGCTATCTGCCAATAACATTCTATTTGAGTAACGGAACCGTACGGGATCATAAGTTATATAAATATAATTGTCGAGGTTCCAGTCTAACCCGCTCCTTTGGTGTTCCATGTTGTTATCCGTCACCTGATAATTATCTCTTTGAAAAACCACCCTTTTTTCATCCGCTTTACCATCTCCGTTGGCATCTTTATAACTGTTAATAGTTATTGTGTTTGTTTCATTTACAAGAAGTTCATCACCTACGCATAAGATCATTCGCGGTAGCAGGAGACTGTCAATAAACACACTGCTCTTATCCATTTTACCATCATTATCGGTATCCTCCAAAAGCATTATCCGGCTAATGTTCAACCGTTCTCCTGTAGCATCTGCATCCTGCATATAAGTAAGCATTTCTGCAACATACATTCTCGCATTACCATCCCACGCAATTGCCACAGGCTCCTTAATCATTGGTTCGCTTGCTACCAGTTCTAAATGGTAACCCGGAGGCAGGTTAAACGATTTCATACTTTCTTCAGGAGTTAAATATGCAACCGAAGGAGTTGGATTAAATGAGCGATTGGGATAAGGGTTACCGGCTTTGCTTTGTGAAGTATTCTTTGTTACCGTGCATGTATAAATAAGCATACTAAACGCAAGCAATACTATGATGTAAAATATTCTTTTCATGAAATTGAGTAAATAGATTATTATTTTTTTGAACTATTAAGCTTTGCCTTTGCTCCCATAACATACTTTATACCACCCAATACATGTTGCAAATACAAAGGGTCTTCATAAGATTTATTATCATGACCGAGGGCAGTATAAAAAGCTCTGCCGCCATCAAAATCATGATACCAGCTCATAGGATGAAACGCTCCGTTTGCGCCACCAGTATAACTGTTCTCATCAATTGTTATTAATACATGCAGATCGAGCCCTATCCACTTAAAATTATATAACTCATCAAATCGTTTCCATACTTTAGGTAAGTGAGCAGTTGCAATATTATCAGGGTCAACAATATTAAACACAGCCTCCTGCTGCTTTGGATGGCTTTTAAAATAAGCTCCGTTAAGCTCACCATACCAGGGCCAGTCATACTCAGTATCCGCTGAGGAATGCAAACCCACAAAACCTCCACCCGCTTTTATAAATTGTTCGAAGGCTTGTTGTTGCTTATCGTTCAGAACATTACCTGTTGTACATAAAAATATTACAGCGGCATATTGTTTCAAATTACTTGCAGTAAATACCTCTGCATTTTCTGTTGTATCAATCTCAAACTTATTTTTATTACCTATTTCCCGGATTGCCTTTTTTCCTGCTGCAATAGCTGCTGTATGCCTAAAGCCTGCTGTTTTACTAAACACAAGTACTTTCTTTTGTTTAGCTGAAACATCTGCTGCTATAACCAACGAGATAATTATCAGCAGTAAACGGAACGCTTTCACTCTATTTCCTTTCATATAATATTATCTTTTTATAAATTTATAGCGTTTCAACCTCTAACAGGAGCACTGGTTGTGCGGTTACAATTTTAGTATAAGAAGTAATCCCTAAAAGTCCGTTTTATTATTCAGATGCCAGTGAAAATTCAGGCAGGAAAATTTGTTTTCCACCCTGCATTGCTGATTCGTGTGCAAGTATGCCTACACAAGTGATGTTTGCTGATTGCCTTGCATTGGGAAAAGGCTCACGCTTGTCTTTAAGTGCCGAAAGAAATTCGTGAACAAGGTGCGGATGAGAACCTCCATGTCCCGAACCCTGTATGAAAGACAAATGCTGCTTACTGTCTGCATCATATACTCCACCCATTGTAAAAGATTGTATTTCCTTCGGCAACAGGTGGGCATAATCAGGGATTTGTACCTTTTCGGGTCTTTCGCCTGTATGAATAACAGATTCTTCGTGTTCCACCAAAGTCCATTCAAAACTTTTTTTAGAGCCATATACATCAAAGCTTTCGCGGTATTGGCGGGCAGTATTGAAAAGGGAGCGGGTAACTTCTGCGGCAAGATCTGAATCTTTGAATTTAATATGACAACTTTCAATGGCAAAGGGAGAACCGTATTTACTGATAAGGTTTTCATCTATTCTTCCCGAACCATAACAGGATACATGTTCTGCATCCGCCTTAGCCAATGCAACAACAGGACCTACACAATGGGTAGCATAATGCATGGGCGGCAAACCTTCCCAATAGCCAGGCCATCCGGCCATCTCCTGCTGATGAGAGGCACGGAGAAACTGCAGCTTACCCATTTCACCTTTTTCATACATTTCTTTTACAAACAAAAATTCACGGCTGTAAACCACTGTTTCCATCATCATATATGTGAGACCTGTTTGCTTAACAGCTTCCACTATCTGCCGGCACTCTTCAACTGTGGTTGCCATAGGCACAGTGCATGCAACATGCTTACCGGCTTTTAATGCTGCAATAGATTGCTCTGCATGGCTTTGAATGGGCGTATTGATATGAACAACATCAACATCGGGATCTTTCAGCAATTCGTTATAATCGCTATATCTTTTATCTATGCCGAAGGCATCACCAACTTCGTTAAGCTTTTCTGCATTTCTTTGGCAGATTGCATACATATTTGAGTATGGATGGCGCTGGTATATAGGAATAAACTCTGCTCCAAAACCTAATCCAACTATTGCAATATTAATCTTGTTATTTTCCATGATATTATTTTTAGAAGCTGGTTTATTTTTTTTGAACCACTTCCGATAGCTATCGGAAGTGGTTCTCTTTTACATAAATCACGAGGCAAACAAATTCCTTAAGAAATGTAATCCTTCTGAAGCAAATTTATCCTAGCTTTCTGCCATCGGATGCCAGAAACAAACTGCCCCTGCCAATTCTTTATTTTCAGGAGTAAAGCTTTCTATAGAAACTACGCCGTTATAATCTATTGCTTCAAGTCCTCTTTTATAAGCATCCCAACGCGTTTGGCCGGTTCCGGGTGTTCCGCGATAATTTTCTGATACCTGGAAATGGATGAGTTTATCACTGGCACTAATAATTGCCTTTTCAATGTCAGGCTCTTCAATATTCATGTGAAAGCCGTCCAACATTATTTTAGCCGCAGGATGAGAAATATTATCAATGAGGCGGATAACATCTGAAGCAGTGTTTACCAAATCAGACTCAAACCTGTTCAAGGGTTCCAATGCTATTTCAAGATTTCTTGCCTCTGCCATGTCGCATACGGTACGCAGATTTTTTACTGCCAGGTTCCATTCCTTTTTTCTTTGTTCAGGCGGAACCATTCTTGCTTTACCTACTGCCGAATACATAGGACCAGCCAAAAAAGAGGTTTCCAAAGTATTACATAAATCAAAACATGACCTGATGTAAGCAAAGCAATTTTCATGAATGGCAGTATCCTCATTTGTAAGATCGCGTGAAGGTCCAAAAGCGCCGCAAACAATTGCCTGTAAGCCATATTCCTGCAATCCTTTTTTTACAGCGTTTGCATCTATTAAGCCAGGGTCTTCCACTGCAATTTCCACGGCTTCAAAACCCATCTCTGCAATCTTTGAAAATATTCCGGGTATTGATTCCGTTTTAAAAGGCGAGGTCCAAAGCCAGGTAGAAACGCCAAACTTAACTGGTGAAGCCATAAGTTACTATTGTTTAATTGAAAATTGAAATTTTTTGTGTTTCTACTTTTCGGTTATTCAATTCATAACACTCAATTTTCAATTTGATTTCGGGTAACCTTAACTATATGTTTCCGGTTTCCGTTACTCTCATAATACCTTTCATAATTCTCCAATGACCGGGGAAAGTACAAACAAAAGGGTAATCCCCGACAGCATCGGGTACTGTAAAAGTGAGGGTAAATTTACCCCCTGGATTTAGAAGCGGGGTGGCCTGCAATACTTCGGGCATTCTTGGAACATAATTAAGCTTTGCACCATTTGGATCAGCAGCTAACTTGTCTGCAGCTGCCCCTACTTTATCAAGGGTTTTGGGTTTTATAACAACAAGGTTGTGCTGCATGTGATCAGGATTTTGAAAAACAATCTGAACGACAGAACCTGCTTTTGCGGTAATTAAAGTCTTATCAAATTGCATTACATCTTTTACCACTTTCACAACAATCACTTTGCTAACTGCCGGCTTTCCCGCAGCAGCCATACTTTTTGGAGAACCCGGTGTGAATACTTCTAATTTAGCTGCGGTTAAGTTGGCACGTAACCTGAAAGTATCCGCGTATTCAGCTACCTTATCCCTGCCCTGCTTATCTTCAATACCTACCCTGATGCCTGTTTTTAATGCCTGCGTAAATAACCCGGATGAGAGTGTATTTGCAATTTGTTTATTATTGATTGAAAGGCTCATTGCACCATCCTTAAGCAAGCTTGCCCTGAAAGATACCTTGCCTGTATTAGGTAAAGCTTCGCTATTTAAGAAATAAGACTTTCCGCCCTGGTTTACCTGGAAATACAATTTATTGTCTTTAAGAAATAATCCATAACCATTTAAAATATCTCCATGTGCTACTATCAAGCCCTCGTAGGCAAGATCGCGGAACTTTTGCAGGTCACCGGAAATATTTATCTCCTTATTGCTTACATCAGGCGCTTCTAAAGGAGCAGCTGTGAGATTCCTTCTTACTGCAAGGGGAACAGATGTAATCCTGTTTAAAATGGCAAGGCGTTGGGCAAGCGACGCTTCACTGATGTTGGAGGTAGTACCTACCGCTCCTTTTTTGTTGAAAGCCGCTGCGAAGCTTGTTTGATTTTTAGCTACTGCTGCTATTATAGCATTCTTTAACCAGTTGTCTTTTTCATTTTCCGGTTTAAGAGCAACATTTACAAGGGCTTCGCCAATCTCAGGAGATGGTTTCATATCGGCTAAAGCAAGAATGGCTGCCAGCTTAACTCTTCCATCAGGATCGTCTAAAACCTTTGCTTTTTGTATCGCCTGGAAGGTGGCAGGTGTTGCGGGTAAAACCTGGAGAGCCGCCCTACGTACACCTGCAATAGGATGCGATAATGCTTTTACAGCTACATCAAGTGCTTCTTTATTAGTACCGTCTAATGCCTTTAAACCGTGCATCGTCCAGAGTGCATGAATCGCTGATGGATTAATTCCGGCTTCATCTGCTTTTTCATTTCTTATCAGTTTATACAAAGCAGGCAGCACACTCTTATCACCATTATCTACCAGTAAGCGTTGCGCAGTGGTACGCCAAAACATATTATTATTTGAAAGCGCATTTATAAGACCTTTCGAATCGCTTTTACTTAAACTAAGCGTATTGTGCTGGTCTTTATCTTTATATACAATGCGATAAATACGCCCACGTTCATGGTCGCGTAAGGGATTTATATAAGCATTCCCTTTCCCGTTCTTTGCCTGGTACCCTCCACGGTCTGGCGAAGGAGTTGGGTTATGCTGAATAATGAAATCGTACCAGTCAACTACCCATAAAGCTCCGTCTGGTCCAACTTCTGCCTGTATAGGTCCTGCCCAGTCATCAGCACTCGAAAGCATATTCCAGCCATCTCCATCTTCTTTAAAGCCTGCACCGTTTTGCTGAAGCACTGTACGGTGTATAAGCCTGCCTGTAGGCTCATTAACAAAAGCAATCCTGTTCCAATATTCTTTAGGAAAATTTCTTGCTGTATATAAGCTATGACCTGCAGCCGCAGTAAACCCGCCAAATACATCTACCTGGCGTAGATTTTTGGTAGCTACATGCATTCCATAATGGGCATCCAGTTTTTCAACACCTGATTCATCAATTTTGCCCATTGCCAAATACTTCCTGTCCATACCGTAAAAACCGGTGTGGGTATTATTTGCTGTGGATACAAACACATCAAAGTCTTCGGAAAAACCAAGACCCCATGTATTGTTACTGGTAGTAGAAAGATATTCGAGTTTTTTGCCATCAGGAGCAAAGCGGTAAAGCCCGGAGCTAAACCTGATTGCGCTATCGCCCACTTTACCGTTAAAACCCGAATAGCCAACTACACCCCAAATTTTATTGTCGAGGCCATAACGTAAATTAGATGCCTGCGCATGGGTATCATCTTTACCCCAGCCGGTTAAAACAGGTTGCCTTATATCTGCTTTGTCGTCACCATTTGTATCTTTTAAAAACAAGAATGAAGGAGCCATACTAACAATAACACCACCGTTAGCAAATGTTAAGCTGGTAGGAATGTTTAGCTTATCAGCAAAAATGGTAACCTTATCTGCCTTGCCATCCCCGTTAGTGTCTTCAAGAATTTTTATGCGGTCATCTCCTGTATCACCTTCTTTCACTTCGTTAGGGTAATCCACTGTTTCAATAACCCACAACCTCCCTCTCTCATCCCAGTTCATCGAAATAGGGTTGATAATATCTGGCTCGGCTGCAAACAATTGTAATTCAAAACCGGGCGGAACCTGCATTAACGACATTGACTGTTGCGGGGTTAACGGCGCCTGCAATTTTGGAGCAGGATTACGGCGTTCGTAATTTGGAATTTCAGCATCACTGTAAGTAGGTTTGGCTATTTGGAAAGCAGCAAGATTTGCTCTTGCCTTATCGCCTACTGCCCAAAGTATTCCGTTCCGTACAAGATTTAAAAAGCCGGGATTATTGAAAGTGATTTCATCATGACCATAAGCTGTATAAAAAACCCTTCCATCTCCGTAAGACCTAACCCATGTATAAGGTTCGTGATGGTCCCCTTCTACCCTTTCAGATAAGACCTCAATGTTTTTACTGATCTTGGTATGAACATACGTTTCATCTTTTGTTGTAAAAGCATTGATGCCTTTCATAACGGCATGATCAGGTTTAATAATCACTGCAGGAAAAGAATCTATTTTATGACTTGCAAACTGACCACCCATCATTTCTACTACTTCATCTGAGTTACGAAAACAATAAGAGGCACAATGAAGCGGGATAAAACCCTTACCGCTTTTTACAAAATTGAGCAAAGCTTTTTCCTGGCTTTTGGTTATTTCGTCGTAGTTAGCATATAAAACTAACCCATCAAAATTCTTCAGGTTGGTTTCATTCATATCATTGGGATCAGTTGTATAAGTAATATTGATCCCGTCTTTAAAATATTCTTTGTTTAAAATATCAGCAAGTTGCTCTGAATCGTGGTGCTTGCTTTTATGCCCGAGAAATAAAATTTCAAGGCGGCGTGGAAGATTTTCTTTAACTGCACCCCCAATAAAACAAAGAGAAAAAAGGCAAATAAAACTAACAAAGAGATGTGTTCTTTTAAGCATAGAAAGGCATTAATTCGTTATAAATAAATTATAGGTATAGGCGTTTAGGTCGCAATATTAATTGATTAAGAATAAACGTATTGGTTCATTTACAACCATCTTTTTTAGGAGTGAATCGAAGATTACCCCCATGGACTGTCTTC
>JAABUN010005110.1_pt1 | contig 16767 bp, 19 predicted proteins | sample 5559311 | NCBI WGS metagenome assembly JAABUN01 (sample SAMN10711877, study PRJNA513370) | rock metagenome | isolation source: Antarctica rocks | place: Antarctica: Victoria Land, Siegfried Peak sud
CCAACGCGGCGAGGACACGGTGGCCGTGGGCGTCTTCGGTCCACCCGCAGAACTTGAGCGTGGTGGTCGAGGCCATCAACGAGCGGAACTCGTCGTCAGAGAACAGTTGCTTTTGGGCCGAGAGCTCGGCCAAGGGCGCGAAGGACCCGCGGTAGATGGGCAAGAAGGCCTCGGTCGTCGCCGTTTCGACTGCCCGTTCGATCGTGAATCTCATGTCCGTGCCCCCTAGGCGCCCGGGCTCGCGGCACCGTCGAACGTTCGTCGGGAGCGTATGAAGGTCAAGGCCCGAGGTGGTGGATGGTGCGGGATGAACCTCGGATGTACGGGGTTGCGCCCGCGTGGGTTCGACAAGGTCCATGGAGGCCGCCTGCTCGCGGCCGATCTATCACCGGCTCACGCTCCTCGTGACGTCGCCTCGGTAGGTTGGCGCAAGACCGAGCAGCCAACCTCCGATCTGCTGCATCGAGCGCCCACCGAGCTGACTAGCCTCCCAAACGCCCGGGCTCCGCCGTCGCCGGAGCGATGCCTTGGGGACGTAGCTCAGTTGGCTAGAGCACCTGCTTTGCAAGCAGGGGGTCGTGGGTTCGATTCCCATCGTCTCCACCGTAAAAGTCCAGGTCAGAGGGCCTAAACGACGTGAGCGAACGAAGGTGCTGGACCGACGTAGCCACCTTGACGTAGCCTTTTCACCGGTGGCTACATCGGAGGTGGGAGATGGCTCAACGGCCGTCGGTGCGGTGGAACGAGCGCAACGAGCGGTGGATGGCCTGGGTGCGCTTCCCCGACGGCTCGCGTCGGAAGGTCGAGCGCACCGACAAGGCGGAGGCCCAGCACGATCTCGACGAGCTCCTGGCCCTGCGCGCGCAGGCGCTCGACCCGGGGCCACGCCGGCAGCGGTCCCTCACCTTCAGCGAGGTCATCGACGCCTGGTTCGCGGCCGGCTGCCCGAACGTGGCGCCATCGAGGAAGTCCCGTCACGCCCGCGTGAAGGCGCAGGCCACGATCGAGAACGCTCGCCAGCTCCTCGGGTCGAACGTGCGGCCAGCCATCGGCCCGCTCTGGGTCGACCGCACCACCACCGAGCGGCTCGAGAAGGTCTTCACCGCGATGGATGCCGCTGGGAAGTCGACGAGCACCATCGACCGCTCCTGGAACTACCTGAACCAGGCCTGCCAGCACGCCCTGCGCAACCGCTCCATCAAGCGCAACCCGGCCGCCGATGTCCTGCTCCCCGCCCGCAAGCCATCCAAGCCGCGCAAGAGCTTCACCATCGAGCAGGCTCAGAAGCTCCTCGCCGACGCCATCCCCGCTGATCCGAGGCCCGCGATGTGGCTCACCGCGCTGATGTGCGGACTCCGTCCCGGCGAGCTGGCCGGCCTGCGGTGGTGCTACGTCGACATCGATGGCGACGAGCCGACCATCGAGATCGCCGAGCGGGCGATGGAGGTCAACCGGAAGTACGTCGGCCAGGCGCCACCCAAGACCGAGCGCAGCAAGCGCCGCATCGGCCTGCACCCGCTGCTTGTCGCGGCGCTGCTGCGGCATCGGGAGGAGTCGACGATGCTCGGCCTCTACGACCGAGAGGGGTTCGTGTTCGGTACTCGCAACGGGACCCCGATGGCGATCTCGAACCTGCGCCGTGCGTTCAAGCAGCTCTGCGAGCGCGCCGGGCTCGGCAGCGACTGGACCACCTACGAGCTGCGTCACTCCTTCGTGTCTCTGGTCGCGGACCAGCTCGACGACCTGGTGAAGGTGGCCGACCTCGCCGGCCACGTCGACACGCGCACCACCGAGGGCTACCGGCATCAGGTTCGCCCGTCGATCCCGCACGCCATCGAGGCGTGGAACCGCTTACTGGATCAGGCCGAATCGTGACGGACTGGCGCGCGCACTTTCCCGACGACTCCCGCGTCTTCTGGGACCGTCGGGTCGCCGATGCGACCGGCCCACTTTGGCCACTGGCGCGGCGCTACATCGAAGCGTGGCGATACGACAGCCAGTCGCCGAGAGCGCAGATGCTCGAGGACTACATCCTCGGGCTGCCAGCCGCCGTTCCGTCCCACCATGCCGAGGCCATCGACGCCGCGGCCGAGGCGGTGCGCTCTCTGCTCCGCGGTGCGGGACTGATCCGGCTGCGCCTCTACCGCGGGCAACCAGCAGGTGGGGACTGGGAGCGTGGCGAGGAGGTCGATCTCGTTGGACGTGGCCTGACCGCGTGGTCGCCCCTGCGCGAGGTTGCGATCGGCCACGCGGCCCGCCGACGACCGGGCGCCGTGCTCGTCACCACGGTGTCGGTCGGTCAGGTCGCGCTGGCCTTCGACCCGACCTCCGACGCCGAGATCGTCCTACTCGGCGTCGTCACGGCAACCGTCGATACACTGGTGCCATGACTAGGCGTCAGGTTGTCATCCCGCCGGACGACGACTTCTTGCGCGATGTCGACCCGGAGGAGAAGGAGCGTCGGCGACTGGCCTACGAGAAGGCCGAAGCCGAGGCCGAAGCATTCGAGGCTCGGATGCGCCAGGAAGCCAAGGCCAGCGGCTCGTAGGAGGCTCAGCGCTCCCGGCGAGTTCTCGCCTTGACGCGCAACACCCGGCTACTCACCGTCCGGAGAGTGAGCCGGGTGCACTTCCTGCGCCGCTAGCGCGGCCGGCTCCAACAGTGTGCCGCATCTCGCATCGGAGCGGTGTCGATACGTCGATTAGCGGGATGTCGCAGCGCTACTCGTCGTCCGCGTCTTCGTCATCGGTACCCGGATCACGTAGGGCAGCTCGCCGCTGCTGATCCCGTTGGCGACGTTGCTCGGCAACCTCGCTAACCACGTCCTCGTCGACGAAGGCGCCGGGTCGGTAGTTGTTGAAGGCGGTCAGGGCATCGGCCAGGCCGCGGAGGTTGTCGGCGAACGCGGCCACATCGTCACCGGGCCGCTTGGCGCCGCGGACGCGGCGGGCGGCGAGGCCATGGAAGACCGCGGCGAGGACATCCTCGGGCAGGAGGGGCTCGCGGTGGCGCAGGCTGCCGGCGATGTCGGCGGCGATCGCGTCGGGGTCGGCGAACGCGTCGCTGCGTGGGATGTCGATGCCCGAGCGCAGCATGTTGGACCAGTTGGCGGCGCGGTCGGCGAGGACCGGGAAGCTCTGGCGGTGCCCGAGCACGAGCAGCAGGAGGTACTCCCAGGGCAGGCCTGCCTTCGCATCGTCCGTCACGAGGCGGCCCGTGCCGTCATCGGGCGGCATGAAGAAGAACAGGACGGGCAGGTCGAAGGTGCGGGCGAGGGCGACGAGCTCGTTGGCGGTGAACTGGCGGACGCGGTGACCGGCGACGGAGCCTTCGGCTTGGGCGACGGTGGCCTGGCTCCAGTTCGATCCGGTGAACCGGGTGAGGCGTTCGGCGACGTCGGTCTGGGTGAGGCTGCGCAGTTCGCGGGCACGGGTGAGGTTGTGGGCGACGACCTGGCTGGCCGTCCATCGCTGGGTGTCCTCGGACTTGGCCTTGGCCATTGGCGCTCCGTCTCAAACGGGGGACAGTGGGAGGTGCTGGGGTGTTGCATTGTCCGCCCCCGCATTCCATCATGCTATGAAGGATTACGCCAGTGTAATCCTGGGTGGTGTGGAGGTGGCAGTGCGCTACGACGATCTTCCTCCGTTCCTGCGGATCGGCCAGGTGCAGGAGCTGACCCAGCTCAGCCGCTCGCAGGTCTACGAGCTGACTCGGCTGTGGCGTGAGACGAACGGCGCTGAAGGCATTCCCGTCGTCCCATTCGGCGGAGCCCTGCGGGTCCCCACAGCGGCACTGCTGCGCCTCGCACTGATCGACCCCGACGACGGCCTTGGTGACACCGATGCCGCCTGACGTGTGGATAGAGCACCGCTACCCGGCGGCCCTCAGGTTCCTGCGCGAGCACGGGCCGCAAGCGCTTGCCGTCCTGCACGACCTGCTGTCCCACGCCGAGGACCACGACGGTGTGCTCGTTGCCCGGGCCAGCACCCGGGAGATCGCTGAGCGGCTCGAGTTCCTCTCGAAGGACTCGGTGCACCGGCGCCTCCGTCAGCTGGCCCGGGCCGGTGTGGTCGAGGCGATCTCCCATCAGCCAGGTCAGCTCTCGGGGACGCCCGCCTACGTCCTGCACCTCGACGACTCCGGCATCACGGTCCGCTCCGTCGGCTTCGACGTCCCTGCCTGACTGGCACCCTGTGAAGGACTCCATGATCCACTCGTCCCAACGATTGATGGACGGCGCGTGTGCCAGCGGCCAGTGACCGGCCTCGCCTCGATGGCCACCAGCTTGTCCTGACCGACGCAGTGCGTGGTTTGCGCCGCCGGCTCGGGCCGACCGCCTGGACGGTTCTTGAGGAGCTGCTCCTCGACGCAGCCCATGGCGAGTCGATGGTGGTCGAGACGCACGTGCGGCGGATCGCCGAGGGCGTGGGGATCAGCAAGGACACCGCAGCTCTGGCGTTGCGGCGCCTCATCGCGCAGCGCGTCGTAACGCGGTGTAGCGGACGCGATCCCGCGAGCGGATGCTTCGGTCGCTCCGTCTACGTGCTGCACCTTGAGGGGATCGGCGGCGTGGTCCTTGTCGCCGGGCACGCCGTCGGGTGATGCCGGCACGCAAGCGAAGCCTCGTCGCAGCGGGTCCCGGCGAGCCCATTCCATCGACGGCCCGCAAAGGTCGCTGTTCGACATCCCGATCGCGAGCACGCCGTGAACGCGGCGTCGCCCGCGCAGTGGTCGCGTCCGAGCAGTCGGGCCGCCGCGCGCTCGGAACCGCCCTCCATCAAGAACCCCGAGCCCGCGCGCGCGAGCACCGCGGAACCACGCACCCGCGAGCAACGCGACACCGGCGGCATCGACCACCTCAACTCCCGTGCCCCGGCCGATCGCGCAAGCCGCGAAGATCAAAACGGTCGCAGACATTGGCACCCTGCGGTGCCGGGACCTTGGGCCGCCGTCCCGGCGGCCGTTCGCCCGCTCGGTGGTGGGCGATGTTGAGCCGGGGGAAGGTCACTCCGGCCACCGTGTCTTACTACACCGACACGGTGGCCCGCGGGGTCGAGGACTACTACGCCGGCCATGGCGAGGCGCCAGGGAAGTGGGTTGGGAGCGGCTCGTCTGCAACCGGGCTCGACGGTGAGGTGACAGCCGAGGACCTCGCTCTCCTGTTCGACGGTGTGCATCCCGGGTCGGGGGAGTCCCTCGGAGCGCTCTACAACGTGCGCCAGGGTGCGGATCGGGTGACGGGCTGGGATCTGACGTTCTCCGCCCCGAAGACCGTGTCGGCGTTGTGGGCCACCGCCGGTGGCGAGGTCGGCATGGCGGTCCGCGAGGCCCACGCCGCGGCGGTTGCCACAGGCATCGACTACCTGGAGGAGCACGCGGCGTTTGCGCGGCAGGGCAAGGCCGGGGTTCGTCAGGTCGACACCGACGGCTATGTGGCAGCCGCGTTCGTGCACCGTTCGTCGCGAACGGGGGACCCGCAGCTGCACACCCATGTCCTGGTTTCCGGACGGGTCCGCTGCGGTGACGGGGTCTGGCGGGCGCTCGATTCGCGGGCGTTGCATCGTCAGCTCAAGCCGGCCGGGATGGTGTACCAGGCGGCCTTGCGGGTCGAGCTCACCGCCCGGCTCGGCGTGAAGTGGGACCGGGTGGACCGGCACGGCCAGGCCGAGATCGGCGGGGTGCCCAGGGAGGTGCGCGAGTTGTTCTCCAAGCGCGCCGCGCAGGTCGAACCCAGAGCCCAGGAGCTGATCGCCGACGCGGAAGCCAAGCTCGGCCGTCCGCTGACAGCGAAGGGCCGTCGTCGGTTCTATGAGGTGGCGGTGCTCGAGACCCGACCGGCCAAGGAGCACATCGGCGAAGCCGATCAGGGCCTGTTCGACCGGTGGCGCAGCGAGGCCGTGGCGGCCGGGTTTGACCCGGATCGCTGGGTCGCCCAGGTCCTCGACGGACCCCACCATCCGCGGCGGATCGATCGGCGGGACGTTGTGGCGGAGTCGGGAACGAGCTGTCCACCTCGCGGTCGACGTGGACCCGCACCGACGCGGTCCGCCAACTGGCCCGCCGCGCCCCGCTCGACCTCCCCGATGCGGATGGGGCGCGCCGATGGATCGAAGACACCGCCGACGAGGTCCTCGCCCACCGTGGCGTTGTGCGGCTCGCAGCCCCCGAGCCGGCGCCACCGACCGGGCTGCGTCGTCGGGATGGGCGGTCGGTGTTCGAACACCACGGCGCCACCCGGTTCACAACCGACGCCACGTTGGCGGTCGAGCAGCAGGTCCTCGACATCGCCACCGCTGGACGCGACGCCGACCGTGGCGTCGCCAACCCGGTGGCGGTCGACGCGGCGATCACACACGCTCGTCTCGGCGACGATCATGCGAGGGCGGTGCGGTCCGTGACCCAAGATGGCGACACGGTCGTGTGTGTGGTCGGCCCCGCCGGCACCGGCAAGTCCCGCACGATGGGCACCGCCGCCCAAGCCTGGACGGCCGCTCGCATCCCCGTACGAGGCCTGGCCGTGTCCGCCGCGGCCGCGGGTCTTCTACAGGCCGAGACCGGCGTGGCCTCGGACACGATCGCCAAGTTCCTCCACGAACAAGACCGCTCCGACGGCCCCCAGCCCGCCTGGAAACTGCGAGATGGGGAGGTGCTTGTGGTCGACGAGGCCAGCATGGTGGCCAGCGCGGATCTCGCCCGCCTCGTTGTCCTCGCTGACCAGTCCCGCGGCAAGGTGGTCCTGGTGGGGGACTGGGCGCAGCTCGGCGCGGTCGAGGCCGGTGGCCTGTTCCGCCTCCTCGTCCACGACCACAACGTCGAACTCATCGGGGTACGACGGTTCCACGCGGAGTGGGAACGCGCCGCCAGCCTCCGCCTACGAAACCACGACCCGAGCGTCCTCACTGTCTACGAGGACCATGGCCGCGTCATCGGCGGCGACAAGACGGCGATCCTGGACGAGGCCTTCTCCCGGTGGCGGCAGGCCCGGGGGGGCGGTGAGTCCGTCGTCGTATGCGCCCCCGACCACGCAACTGTCGACGCAGTGGCGCGCCGCTGCCGGGCGGCGCGTGTCGCAGCAGGTGAGGTCGAGTCGGGCGGGGCGGCCGCCGGGGAGCACACCGTGGGTGTGGGTGATGAGATCGTCACGACCCGCAACGACCGCCGCCTGATCACCACCCGCGGCGGGTGGGTCCGCAACGGCGACCGCTGGCACATCCACGCCTGCCATCCCGACGGCAGCATCACCGTCGAGGACTTCACCGGCCGCGGCCGCCTCACCCTCCCCGCCGATTACGTGGCCGAGGAAGTGGCCCTCGCCTATGCCGTCACCGTCTACAAAGCGCAAGGGCTCACCGTCGACCGTGCCGTGCTGATCGCCGACGAGCGCACGACCGCCGAAGCGCTCTACGTCGGCATGACACGCGGACGCCAATCGAACACTGTCCTGGTCGTCACCGACAGCCTCGACCTCGAACACGCCCCCGAGCCAGCCACCGCACACGAGCTGCTGGTGGGCGCGCTGGGCCGCGTGTCGGCCGAGCAGTCCGCCACCGAGGCCCTCCGCCAGGTCCTCGCGGCGTCGGAGTCCCTCGCTGTGCTCAAGCCCCGCCTCGCCAACCTCGACGCCCAGATCCTCCGGGAGTGCCCACCGGACCAAACCACCGACCTCCAGCGCCTCACGCAGCGACGGAACCAGGTCGCACAACACGCCCGCCCAGGGCGGCTCACAAGGTCCGGCCGCGACGATCACCGACACCTCCGCAGTCTCGACGAACAACGAGTCGAGCTCGAAGCCGCCCAGCAGCGTCGTCAGGCCTGGCTCGACGCTCACGCCGACACCTTCGCCTACCGGCACGGGCTCGCCGAGCAGGTCACCACCAGACGAGAAGCGCTCGGAGCCGCCGCCACAGCAGAGCAACCCGACCACCTCATCGACCTGCTCGGCCCCGTCCCCGAAGACGACCGCGCCCGAGCCGGCTGGACCCAGTACGCCAGCCGCGTCGAGGCCTACCGCGAAGAATGGAACATCGAACCCGACCGACTACGCGACCCTCCCCACGACGCGGTGCAGTACCGAGAATGGGACGCCACCGTGCACACCATCGAGCTCATCAACCGACTCGACAACCTGCAGCACCAGCGTGGCCGTGACCGCAGTCTCGAGCACGGCCTCGGCATCGAGTTGTAGGTGCGACTGACTCCCGCACCGGCGAACTGGGGGATCTGCACCCATACGGTCAACGGGGTCCATCGAGCACTCGACGGCTCCAGATATCGCCGGTTCGGCGTGCGAGAGACGCTCCCGCGGAAGCGTCATCGACAACCGATCGCCGGTTCGCGAGCGTGAGCAGGTCGTTGGTACGGGCTTGCTCCGGCGCGTCTCGAGGCCTCCCGGCGACGCCCCGCGAGGAGCGGAGTCGGTCGTGCCAACATGCGCAATGGCGACCGATCCGTTGTTGAGCCGAGTCCTCGCCGCCGCGGGACTACCCGACACGGGCAGGTTCGTGGCAACTCCGGGCTGGGTGAACCGGGTCTGGGTGGGCGACGCGCTGGTTATCCGTCTCAGCGACGGGCAACTGCCTGGCTCGTTCCTCCACGAGGCACAGGTGGTCGGCCTGCTCACGGAGACGGCGGTTCCACACGCCCGGTGCATCGGCACAGGTACCAGTCCGGATGGCATGTGGCACATCTCCGAGCGCTTGCCGGGGCGCACTCTGCACCAGGTCTGGAACGAGCTCACGCCCACCGATCGGCGCGAGGTCGTCACCTCGCTGGGGGCTGCGATCCGGGCGCTTCACCAGGTCGAGGTGCCCATCGACTTCAGGCCGCCGTGGCTCAGTGACGCCCTGATCTTCGAGCCGCGGGAGGGCTACCACGCACCCATCGAAGCTGGGCAGGTCGACCAGGCAGCGCTACTTCCCGGCGCGGATGTAGAACTGATCAAGCGTGCCCAGTCTTGGATGTCCGAACGCCTCGACCTGTTCGTTGGCGACGCGCGTGTCCTCGTCCACGCTGATCTACACCCATCCAACGTCATGGTCGACGGCACAGAGATCAGCGGACTGATCGACTTCGAAATGGCACGAGCGCAGCCCGCCGACGCCGAGCTGCACAGGTTGCTGTTCTGGTGCGCGCGACCCCAGGACGTCCCGCCGGTGCCCGGCGAGCCCGGACTCGACGTACGGACTCTGCGCGATGTGCCGGGCTGGCTGCGCGATGCGTACCCACAGCTCTTCGCTGTGCCGAACCTGCGCGAGCGCCTTCACGCGTACGAGATTCTGTGGGAACTCGCGCAGCTGCACCGCATGCGGACCCCTGACTCGATGGCCGCGGCCCAGGACCGAATCCGTACTCTGCTCAGCGGCCAAGGGCCGACAGACGAACTGCACTGGTGAGCCAAAGATCTCGACGTCGGCCGGATCGTCGGACAGGCGCATCTCGACGGAGCCCGCTGGCGGGCAACGAGCGACGGATCCACACCGAACACGCGCTCGATAACGCGACCCGCGCTCCTCGCCGATGCGCGCATATCGGCGCGTCGCGAGCGCGTGCCGGGCTCGCGATCCGGTAGGTGAAGAGTCGTTCGCCACATGGGGCCGGGCTTCTCGATCAGAGTTGCTTGGTGAAGAAGACGAGCGTCCACGACCACTCGGGTCGCGTCTCCTCCCCGAGGCGGATGTACCCGAGGCCCTCGTAGAAGGCGACGGCCTCTGGCTGGTTGGTCGCCGTGTCGAGATGGAGTTCCTGGAAGCCGAGCTCGAGGGCTCGATGTTCGAGCGCGCTCATGATCTTGCGGCCGATGCCTTGCCGGCGGGTCGCGGGGTGGACTCGGACGTGGAGGATCTCCGCCTGCTGCGAAGTGTTCGGTCGGATGCCGCCCATCCCGACCAGGTATCCCTCTCGCTCGACGACCAGGAAGTCGCCGCCGGCGGCGTGAAAGCCGATCTCGATGTTCGCCAAGTGTGGGAACGCCGGCGGAGGACCTTCGGGCAGCAGCAGATCCAGCGGCATCGTTGGGTCTGCCGTCCGTCCGATCTTCGGGAGGGTGCTCAGCGCCCAGACACGCCGGGCGTCCCGCTGTTCGTATCGCCGGACGCTCATCACAGAAGCGTGCTACCTCTGAGCCGCCCAGGCGTGCGAATGAGTTCCATCCGCCGGTCGCGGGCGCGCTTCTAACGCTCGCCCGAGACCGGCCAGCCGACGCGACGGTGCGGGCCTATCGGCACTTCGCGATCGCCGTCCAACCGCGGTTGGGTATGGTCCCGACCGGTCAGCGATGGCGCGCATCCGCGAGGATCTCTGCATGAAGATCATGCGTCATGTAGTCGTGCTCGACGCAGCCGACCTGGCCACCGAGAGCGCCTTCTGGGCGGGCATGCTCGCAGGCCGGGTTCTCACCGACGACAGGTTCCATTGCGTCTTCGACGCGAAGGATCAGAGGGTGATCGGCGTGCAGCTCGCGCCCGACCACGTCCCGCCCGATTGGCCGGACGGAAACCCGCAGCAGGTCCATCTCGATCTTCACATCGACGACCCAGCGTTGGCCCACTCTGAGGCCATCGCGCTTGGAGCCCGGCTGTTGCAGCCAGCCGACGAACTGGCCGCAGCTGAGGGGCACCAGGTATACGCCGACCCAGCTGGCCGTACGTTCTGCATCGGCTGGGGGCATCCGGACGACGAAGCAATTCGTCGGATCCTGCGCCATGCCCCATAGATGGCCGAGCCGCCGTTCGAGTCGACATCAGCTTTTCACGAAGCTGTCCGAGCCCGCATCTCGTCGGACGCTCCCATTGCCGCATCCCCAAGTGCCGGTGGAGGGCACCAGATACCGCTGTCGCCTAATGGCGTCCCTGAAGGCCCCCGCCGGCGCAACAGATCTGCGCTTCGCGCGTGCCGTCGCTCGTCACTGGGTGGTGGCCGAAAGTCGGCGACCATGTTGCGAGATGCCTGCGACAGTGTCATGCGTGGATCACGCGCGGCGGTTGTCCTTCGGTGATGATGCTGAGCAGTACGACCGCGCACGGCCTTCCTATCCCGAAGCCGTTGTCGATGCGGTTTGTGAAGGCGGGAGTGTCCGACGCGTGCTTGACGTCGGGTGTGGAACCGGCATCGCAGCGCAGGTGTTCCTCGATCGTGGCAGTGAGGTTGTCGGTGTCGAGCCCGACGAGCGGATGGCTGCCGTGGCTCGCCGGCGCGGTGTGAACGTCGTCATCGCGCCCTTCGAGATGTTCTCGTCACCCGCGGAGCCATTCGACGTCGTTGTCTCGGCTCAGGCGTGGCACTGGGTCGATCAGGACATCGGTCCGGCGACAGCAGCCGACGCGCTCCGCCCCGGTGGTCGGCTCGCGCTGATCTCGAACGGTTATGAGCGGGGCGAGCTGCGAGACGAGCTTGGCGCCGTGTACCGACAGTACGCTCCCGAGCTCCTGGCGAAGACGTTCGTGCTCGGCAGGGTCGTCCAGAGCCTCCGGTCAGCGCACGCAGGCCCGATCGAGGCGTGCGGACGCTTCGGACCCGTTGAGGAACGGTCGTTCGAGTGGGAGCGCACCTACAGCCGAGACGAGTGGCTCGACCAACTACCGACCCACAGCGACCACAGGACGTTGCCGCCCGACGTGCTCGGCATGCTGCTCGAACACATCGGCGCGGTGATCGACGCGAACGGCGGCGCGCTCACCATCGGCCACACCACCGAGTTTCTCCTCGCTGTCCGGCACTAGCGCCTCCCACCAACACGCCACCTCGACTGCGCTGTTACTGGGGACGAACAGAACGCGCGCACAAGATCGCGGCTGGGTTCGCCGACATCGGCGCGCGCTAACGGCGCGTTGTTGAACTATCGGAGATCGACGTCGCCGTCGACGCGGGCGCTCGCGAACCGGGATAGGCGTAGGTCGCCACAGGCTCTACTTGTAGTGGCGAACCGTCTCGGCGAGACGCACGAGTGCGCGGGGACCGAACGGGACGGCATCAACCGTGACGCACGCGAGGTCGACGAAGATGCGCCACAGGTCGCGGCGTTCGGCGAACGCTGTGTCCAGAGGTGCCACTTCACGGTAGGCGTGAAGTACGTCGTCGGGAACTGGGTGGAAGTAGTCGACGAGGGCCAAGTCGATCTCGGGGTGCCCGAAGTATGGCGCGACGTCTGCGACCACCGCGCCGGCGTCGGTACTGACGAAGTTGTTCTGTTGGGCGTCACCGTGAAGCAGCGTCGGGTGCGGCTCCGGACCGCAGACCGACGGCAGTCGCTCCACCAGCCGGTCCACGTCGGTCGCGAGGTCCATCGGTAGGCGTCCCGAGTCAACGGCCGACCGCAGGACCGGAAGAACTCGCCGCTCGGCGTAGAAGTCGACCCAGCGGTTCGAGCTGACGGGCGTGTTGTCCTGGCGGAGCGGGCCGAAGAAGCCATTGAGATGCTCGATCCCGAATCGTGAGGCATGCACCTGATGCAGCATCGCCAGGGCGCGACCGATGGATCTCCAGTCCTCGCGTGTTCGGTCCTCGGGAGGCCGCTCGGAGAGCGCCTCGGTCACCAGGACGAAGCCGTGATCGACGGGGACGAGGCCACTCGCGATCGGCGTCGGCGTAGCGACTCCCGCACGTTCCCGTAGAACGGTCAACCCACTTAGCTCGGCGTCGAACTTTTCGTCCGCATCGCTGTCGACGCCAAGTTTTGCGAACACCGAGAGCGGCTCGCCGTGAAGGATGCCGCACGGGTGTGACGCCCGGTCGTTCAGGTCAGTGAAGGAAGTCGCTACCCACCTGCGTCCGAGATGACGGGATGCTGCATGTTCGACGGCCGTCTTCACCTTCGCCTCAAGGAGTGGATGGACGGCTGTCACAACGAGCGAAGAATAGGAACAAATCTCCTGCCCCCGACGTCGCTAGACACATCGGTGCCGATCCGCGCGGCGAGACAGCACCTAACGCGCGCTCAAGAACCGCTGCCGGCATCAGCGACATAGCGCGGATAACGGCGCATCTGGAGCGCCCCGTGGCGGAAGCTTCCCGCGACGATGTGCGAGCACTGGACCGTCGCCGGATGTCAAGGGGCGGCCACGCAATGGAGATTCGGCAGGCCAGGCCAAGAGATGCGCCGTCGTTGTCGCGCGTGCACGCGGAGACTTGGAAGGCCACCTACGTCGGCCAGGTCCCTGACGTACTCGCGGAAGAGCGGATCGTGAAGGCGCGGGAACGGGACTGCGTGACCCATGCCGTAGGGCGTGTCGCCGCTGGCGGAGGCGTCTTGGTGGTTGCCGACCAACAGAACGTCTTCGGATTCTGCGAGCACGGGCCGACCGAGGACGCCGACGATGACCCTTCACGCGTCGGGCACATCATGCGGTTGTACGTGCATCCACAGAGCCAGGCCAAGGGAGCCGGGAAGATCTTGGTCGAGGCGGCGTGCGAGCGACTCGCACTCGATGACTACGACGAAGCGACGCCATGGACCCTTGACGACCCGACGAATCGGGCGCTCGGCTTCTACGCCCACCTCGGCTGGTCATGCGAGGGCATTCGCAACGGAGAACGCCCTCCCGACGTTCGCTACCGAAGACGACTGCGTGTAGGCACGGCTTGCCCGTAGCGCTATCGGCCGCCCCGCTTAGCGACGCAGCGCAGGGCCCGGCGAGACCTAACGGCGCATCGCGAGCGGCGGGGCACCACTCGGTGCGGTGAGCGACACTGGGGACGTGTACGTGTGGCTCGCCTCAGGGCGTCGGGTGTTCGTCGATGTCGATGGGGCCGGGCTTGTTCCCGAAGGCCCCACGTTGCGGCGACGGCCGACGCTGGTGCTCGTGCGCGGGTCCGAGGTCGACCACTCCTTCTTCAAGCCATGGGTCGAACCGCTGACGGCCGTTGCGCAACTCGTCTACGTCGACCTGATCGGCCACGGACGCAGCGACGGAGGGGACCACTCGGACTGGTCAATATCGGCGTGGGCCGACTCGGTCGCTGAGGCTTGCTCGATCATGGGTGTCGGGCGACCGACGGTGCTTGGAAGTTCCCTTGGTGGCCGGATCGCGTTAGCCATGGCGATCCGTCACCCCGACCTCGTTGCAGCACTGATCGTTGTGAACGCCGTGCTGCAGAGCGATCCCGAACATCGGATCGAGATGTTCCGTCGGCTCGGCGGCGACGAAGCCGCCGCGGTCGCGAGATATGACCTGGAGCACCGCTCGGCAGAGAGCCGGGAGCCGTACATGCGCGTGTGCATGCCGTTGACGGTCCAGCGCCCGAACTCGCCTGAGGAGCTTGCCCGCCTTCGACCGGTGAGCCCAGACGTCATGGACGCGCTCGTGGAGATCAGCAAGGCAACTCCGATGGCTTGTCGGACCGAGTGCACGCGATCGAGTGCTCGACGCTCGTGATGACCGGCGAGTTGGACCCTGCAGCGCCACCGCTCGACGCGGGCGCCTTGGCAGAGGCGATCGGGACGAACGCTACGCTCGCGGTGATCGCCGGCGCCGGCCACGGCGTCTACCGCGATCAGCCAGAAGCCTTCGTCGACGCTGTGACGAACTTTCTAGGATCGCTCCCGCCGGACGCCGAACGCGCGCTCGCGAAGCCACCGCAGGGAGCGTGACGTGGCGCACAGAACGGCGCTTCGGGAGTGCCCTCGATCCGCCGATGGGTGGCAAACGAGCAGCCAGTCGTGAGACATGCCCAAGGCTCACTCGCCCTCGAGGATTCGTCGCAGCGTCCGAGCCATGACGTCACCAAGGGCGTGACCACGCGGCACGTAGTACAGGACGCCGCCCACTGCGTGTTCTAGCTCGATGGTGCGGGCCCGAATCCAAGCACCGTCGTCGGGACCGACGATCGCTCGAAAGGCGCGCCGGCTGGCGGAGTCCAGAACCGACCAGGCCGGTGAGAGGTCCTGGGCCGGGTCGCCGTAGCCGGCGCTACCCCAGTCGATGATCGCGGAGAGTCGCCCTGCGCGCGTGAGGAGGTTCCCAGGGATGAGATCGCCGTGAACGAAACAAGCCGACGGCGAGTCAGCGACGACAAGCGCCTCGGCAGCGAGCTGTTTCACCCGGTCAACGTCTACGAGTTCGGGCGCCCGCCACCTCGGGTCGTCAAGCCACCCGTACAGCCTTGCGACGAGCGGCTCGATCGGACCACCTCGCTCCCCGGGCACTCGTCGGGGTGCCGGGAGGTCCTCAATCTCCCGAATCGCGAGCACGGCCTCACCCAAGTCGCTGGCCAGTCCACGGAGGTCATTGTCGAGAGTGTTCCTCGCAGCCCAGGCATCTGTCCCTTCAAGCCAGGAAAGTACCGACCACCGGTGCGGGAACACCTCAAGCGGTTCGCCGACGTGGAGAACCCTCGGCGTGGACACCACGATTCCGATTCGGGTCGCCGACAGTGCCCGCAGGAGTGCAGTCTCTTGCGCGACCAGCCCGGCGGCGCGGGGGCGTCGCGGCAGCCGCACCACGACATCCGAGCCTCCATCCACGCGAACGCGCCACATCGCGTTGTCGGTCCCGGAAGTCTGCAGGTACTCCGCCGGAAGGTCAGACCACTGACTGCACTCGGCCTGCAGGAGCGCTCGAAGCGTCGCTTCGCTCGTGTCCGGCTCGTCGTCGTGGATCTGGTGGCCCATGCCCGACATCCTCGCCGCTTGCCCAGAGCGGACCGCGCGGCTTTCCGTCAACGACTTGCGGCACCCCGACCTGGCACGGCAAGCGTTCGAGGCCGGGCGGATAGCAGCGCTCGCACCTCCATCAGTGGCTGCCTCAACGTGCCGGCGGACGACACTCCTATCGTGCGCGCCGACCAATACGCCTCCGCTGCGGTCACACGCCGGAGAACGGCGCGTATTCGTCGGTCTCTGTTCGGCTCGCAGGGTCACCGCGCGTGCTGCGCTCGGCGAAGTCAGTCGTGGCGTCTGGACCCAGCGGTCTCGGCGACAGGGCCACCGATGCTCGCTTGGAGACCTCTGATCTCGGCGGCGTCGCGTTCGCAGAGGTCGCAGATGAACACGTGTCGATCCGGGCCTGCCGTCCCCGTTGATCGAACCAACCCGCAGAAGGAGCACCTCGATGCTGCGTGGGTCACGACGCCAGCCTCGCGCACGAACCGCGACGAGGCGATCCTGGTCGACACGGGTGTCGGATTCGGGAACACGTTCATCGATGAGCGCTACTAATCCAGCCGCACCGAGCTCGGGTTGCTCCTCGCCCAGCTGGGCATCGAGTTGGACGAAGAAGTTGGCCGTTGTCGACAGGGCGGTCGTGTCGGGCCAGTATCGGGACGCGCGAGGCGCCGATGCGCAACCCGCACTCGTGACGCCTTGCGTTGGCGGCAAGGACCACTGACGTAGCCGCGAACGTAGCCAGGCGAGGGATCGCCGGTGGGCGCTGACGTCGGAGTACGCCTCGTCCTCAGACGAAACAAGGTGGCACACGATGGACGACTGAGCCCCTGCTGACCTGCGGAAACGCCCCGCTACGACCCGGCATCACCGCGTCTGGTTCAACACGCGGTGGCACGCTCCGGACGACCTCAATTCTGCTTTGCAAGCAGGGGGTCGTGGGTTCGATTCCCATCGTCTCCACCTAGGTTCCCCTGGTCACAGCCTTGCGGACCGACCTCGGCGGTGGCTGGTTCGGCCGGCGTGCCCTCTATGTGCCCTTTTGGATCGGTCGTGACGGTGACCGGTCGTAACGGACCGGTCGTGCCGGTGTGCCGTCCCGGCAGATGCTTGACCGTGCGGCGCCGGTAGTCGGGTGACAGTTGCGGCGCGGGTCCGGTTCCTGTGCGACG
>JAABUN010005111.1_pt1 | contig 16761 bp, 18 predicted proteins | sample 5559311 | NCBI WGS metagenome assembly JAABUN01 (sample SAMN10711877, study PRJNA513370) | rock metagenome | isolation source: Antarctica rocks | place: Antarctica: Victoria Land, Siegfried Peak sud
ACCGTCGAGCGACTGTTCGCATACACGTTCGGCATCCTCGCCGGCGCCGACTATACCGCGCGCTTTCACGAGGCGTTGGGGACACCCGGCCCGAGAGTCCCAGTGACAGCCGACGTAGATCTGTTCGACCGGATGGTGGGACATGGTGAGAAACTGATCTGGCTTCAGACATTCGGCGAGCGCTTTGGCCAGGGCTCTCTTCCAACCGCTGGCGCGAAGTGGGAGTCCGAGCCCACTCGACCTCCCGAGGCCAGGTCCGAAATCATATACAGCCGCGGGACCGAGACACTCCGTATTGCAGATGGCGTCCTCACCGGTGTACCCGCAGACGTCTGGAAGTTCCAGGTCAGTGGCATGGAGGTCATCCCGAAGTGGCTCGGCTACCGCATGGGCAAGCCACCAGGAAAGGCAGCGTCCAGCAAGTCCGCGCTCGACAAGATTCGTCCTATTACATGGTCGACCGAGTGGAGTAATGAGCTCATCGAGATTGTCAGCGCCATCAAAGGGACCTTGGCGCTGCTCCCTGACGGAATCGCTCTCCTCGACGAGATCGTCGCGGGTCCGATCATCCCCGCCGACGAGCTTCCCTCTGTGCCCCCTGCGCTCCGCCAGCCGCCGAAGGCGGGGAAGGCATCTGCGGAGGAAGACACTCTTCTGTTCGAGGACGGCATGCTGCCTGGAACGCAGGGCGAGGTCATCTTCTGATGCCATTTAAGCCGAACTTGTCGGTCAAGGAGGGGCTCGACCACCTCGCCAAGCGCCTCGATCCGATCATTGCCTCTGCGACTCGCAGACTAGCTCGGTGATCCACCGCGGGACGGGCTCCATTGCGGCGGCGCCAGTGCGGCCGTCGGTTCAACTCGGACAGCCGTTCTCCCCCTCGCCCGTTCCGGGGTGCGTGGCGATGTCTGCTGTTAGACAAGCGTTAGATGCGCCACCGTAACCGCAGGTCATGGCGAGGTCATCGGATACCCATTCCGATGCGCTGCGGTGCTCCCTTAGTGCATGATGCACGCCGGCTTGGTTGGTTGCCATACGCCCTCGGGCGCGCCGCCAAGCTGATTAGCGGGTTTGAAGACGCTCTCGGCAGCAATCGTCGTCGGAAACACCGTTGTGCGGGCAAACCATCCCCTATAAGTTGAATATTTCATTGCCGAACCACACCATGACGGTGCCTCACAAAGGGATGAGCAGTTCAAGTCCCCGTGAGAACAATTCCTATGTCATTTCATCTCTTAAGCGCGTGCCACAACTGAGACTCCACAGGGCGAAATCGCCCAGCAATACCCGCGGACGTGGCCGGTCACCAGACTGCCCAGTCGCCGCTCGACCGTGAGGTCGGTGCCCCGCCCGGCAGGCTGTCCAAGAGAAGGAAGAAGGACCACGAGACCCTGGTCCAAGAGGCCGGGGCTCACCTCTCCCCAGGCCCTCGCGTCAAGGCCAAGGCCCGGACCAGCACGACAAGAACGCTTTCGGAAGGCGGGCCATGGGTCATCACCCGACCGACCTGCTGTGGGGGTCAGCTGAGGGGCGCGGTCAGCTCGATGTTGATGTCGTCCGGGTCCTGGAACGACAGGATCGCCATGCCGGCGTCGCTCATGGCGTTGACCTCGCCGTGGTCGATGCCAGCCTCGGTCAGCGCCGCGGCAGCACTCTCGAGCTCAGCGAGCGAGGCGACGGCGAAGCTGACGTGGTCGAGGCCCGTTTGCTGGGGGTCGAAGCCGGTGCTGCCGACCGGCCGCAGACCGAACAGGGTGCCCTGCGGCGTCTGGTAGAGCGTGCCGCCGTAGAACTTCTCGGGTGAGTCCTTCACGCCAGGCTCGTCGACCGAGTCGGATACGTCGACCGCGATCGGCCAGCCAAAAACCTGGTCGTAGAAGGCCTTGGAGCGGGCGATGTCGGTGACCGTGAGCCGGACGTGGGCGAAGCCGGAGCTGTTGATGAGTGCCATGACCTCACCCTACCCACATCAGTGCCGCGTCCCCCGGACGGGTGACGCGGCACCGGATGTGACTCTCTGGTGGCGGCCTACTTCGCCAGGAACTTCAGCAGCGTGGTGTTCCACTCGTCGACATGGCTCACGTTGCAGCCGTGCGGGGCGCCGGCGAGAACGTGCAGCTCGCTACCGGAGACTGCTTCGTGGGTGAGCTTGCCAGAGCCCTCGAAGGGCACGATGCCGTCGCCGTCACCATGAAGCACGAGCGTTGGCACCGTGACCTTGGGCAGGTCCTCCCTGAAGTCGGTGGTGCCGAACACCCCATACAGGCCAGCGAGGCCTTCTTGTCGGCCTGCCTGCACAGTGCGACGGCCTCCTGGCGCTGTTGTTCGGTGACCTACAGCTCGCCGTCCACCGAGAAGAACTGCATCGTGAACTCGTCGTAGAAGGAGTCCTCGTCCTTGGTGAGGTCGGCAGTCATCTTCGCCGCCTGCTTTTCAGGCAACGGGCCGTCGGGTTTATGGGATTGATGGCGTCGATCGAGCAGGGTCCTCGGTAGCCGCTGCGGGGGCACTTCGATGGAGCTATGAGCCGCTCGAAGTCGGGAATGCGGTTCAGGGGCGTTGGTAGTAGGGGGTTGGGGGTGTCGGCGCTCCGGGCCCCCGGAAACACGAAAGGGCCACCTGGCCCCTCCCGCCCGGTAGGGCGAGAGGGGCTCGGGCAGAGAGGCTGGTCAGGTGCTGGCGAGGATTCTGGCCATGGTGCGCCAACTGGTGTGGTCCAGTTGGGCGAAGTCGCCGGTGAGGGTTCGGAGCATGTTGCGTTCTGCCCTGGTGGCTCCGCGGTCCTGTTGTGTGCCGTCCTGATTGTCGGCGTAGCAGGGTGTTAGCAACCCAAGGCATCGGTGTGCCACGCGCCGACCGCTGGACGGCCGTTGCCGACCTGAGCGACGAGACGCTGATGGAGTCGGTGATCGAGGCACTGGCGACGGACGTCGTCGCTACGATGACACTCGACGACAGGTCGCTCGAGCCTGAACGGCGGGCCGAAGCCGTGACCGATGACGAGCGCCAGATCCACAGTCACCAGTTTCGTTTCACCGAAGGGTTCGGACCGCGACGATCCTGCCTGACCGGACGGCCTTGGTCCAAAAGCCGACGGAGAAAGCGCACATTGCGGGTGCAAACGAGCGGGCCGCGACGGTAGATGCGCTCGCGCACGGGCTCGCGCCGGCTGCGATCTCAAGGCTTCGGGTTGAGGCCAGCCGGAAGGCCGAGCGGGGAGCCACCGCCCGACGCACAGTCGGAGGGGGCCTCAACCGCGGGAAGCGGTCAGGCAGACGGAACACGAGTTCTCCGTCCGGGATTCTGGGGCGCGGGTCGTCTGGTTCTGAGGTGGGCAAATATCGGGCGCGGAAGCCCGAGGAATCTCGGCTATGCGGTGGGTCGACGCCCAGAGACCGTCTGACCTGGGAGTTGAAGGCGTTCACCCATCGTGTCGAGTTCGACGTCGAGCCGATTGCAGTCTGGCCATAGTGCCTCAAGTCGTCGGAACTCTGTGTCATGTCCTTGCCCGGCGAGCAGGTCGTGAAGCAGTTCGTGGAACACCAAGTAGGTCAGCAGTTCATCGGAAACGTGCTTCGGCGAGACTCGGAGGGCTCGGTTGACGCGGATGAACCGATTCCCCGCACCCTTTCCTGAGGTGGTCAGGCTCCAGTGTGCCCACGTGGTTACGACTGGCCTTTTCGTCCAGTCCAGCCAGAGGTCCGCGACGTCGAGTCGTTTGAGAACCGACTCTCCCGCGAGGTGTTTACGCATCCTCTTAGTGACGCTGGCAAGAGTCGGCAGGGCTCGGCCAGCCGAAACGTTCACCTTGATCTTCGTGGTGGTCGGGTCCACCGCCCGCACGCGCTCCGGGTCGGACCGGGGATGGCCAGGATTGCGGTCGCGGTACCGCAGCTCCCTGAGTTCCCTGTCGACGGCCTCTTCGAAGTGCTCGAAAGTCTCGTAAGCCAGCCTGGCAAGGCTGGCGTAGTACTTGCCTCTCAGCCATGTGTCTCGTTCCTGGTCTGTCATTGCAGTCTCGGCGTGGAAGGACCGAGCCGTCTCCACAGGACTGATGGTGGCTGACAAGTCGACGAAATTGGGCGGTTCTCCGAAGTCGCGCACATAGTTGAGCAGCGCGTCGACGGCGCGGCGCGTGGGGTAGGGCGGGTGCGTGTCGTCGAATACCACTGTCGCAGCGGTTCCATGGAAGGCATTCCCGCGCTGCACTCGGTCGATGATCTGTTTGTAGCCGTCCCGCTGATGATCCATGACCGGTACATTTTGATCCTCGAGTTCGTAGTAACCAACGAGCTCGGTATGGCTGGTGGCAGGGTCGAGAGGTAGCTGGTTCAGGCGGAGGAGGTACATCCGCCGGACCTGTTCGAGCACGTCCGCCGCTATGGACACGCCGTTGTCGTCGAGAACCGGCGGCAGGGGGCTGAGTACCGGTTCTCCTTCGTCAGTCTGGTCGGTGAGATCCCATTCCAGCCATGGCAGCTCGCCGGGCTCGATCGTGTCTTCGAAGTTCACCCAGTGGTCTCGCAGGTATACGACGTGCGCTGTCGCCTCCCCGCCCGTCTGCGGTCCGCGAAGAACGCGACCTATCATTTGCCGCAGCAGAATGCGGCTTGTGGTCGGTCGAGCCAAGAACGCCGTTCTTGCGTCGGGGAGATCAACCCCCTCCGCGAGCATGCCGACGGAGACGAGCACACATGGTTTCTTCGACGTGCGGAACCATGCGAGCACGTCAGCGCGGAACTCCGTCGAATTGCCGTGCATCACCTTCACATCCACGCCTTCATTGGTGAAGGCTTCCCCGATCTGGTCCGCGTAGTCCCTGGTGGCAGCGAAGACCAATGTCTTGCCCCACGCGGTCGGAGACTTCGCCCAGGTCCTCACGAGGAGCGCAGTCCGGCCTCGTGTCATGAGTCTCTTCAGCACATCGGGGGGCAAGTCGGCCTTTGCGGCTTCCTTGAGCTCGGCGTCCGTCAACTCAATGGATTCATTGGTGTCCACCACATGCAGGACCGGCCTCGCCAAGATGCCGGCTGCGTGCACCTCCTCCACGGTCTTGTAGATGATCTTCACCGGGAACGATTCGCTCAGTTTCTGGGCTGCCCCGTCCCCGCGGGGCCAAGGCGTTGCCGTGAGTCCGATGACGACAACATCGCGAGCGGCCGTGATTGTCTCCAGCAGCGTTTGGTACGCGGGAGCGGCCGCGTGATGCGCCTCGTCCACTACGACTATGCAAGGTTGGGAAAGAAAGGTCTCGAGGCGTGCCCTCCGCCGTTCGTCCCCTCCCGAATACAACGACTGCCACGTGATCAGGGCCACGGCCAAATCGCGTTCTGCCAGAGTCGACGGCGGTGAACCGTAGGACGAGATGACACGCATGCGCCGCAAGAACCCGCTTGGCTCTTGGAGTGACGCCTTCCAGAAGCAGTCAGCCGCTTGTTCCAGGAGCTCGTGCTGGTGGGCGAGCCACAAGACGCGCACGTGGGCGTTCTTCGCGAGCCTTGGCACGATCCAGTCAACTGCGGTTGACGTCTTGCCCGCACCCGTGGGCAAGACAATGAGGCCACGTTTCTTCTCAGGGTTCCTGGCAGCGGCGAGCCGGTCGAGTTCCGTGTGGGCTTCAAGCTGGTGTTTGAACATCGTGTTGCTTCGCTTCGCCCCTTCGCCCGTCAGGAGGATCGGGCCGCTGCGGGGTGATGTGTTACTGCCCCAAGGCCCCCCACCACCACGTCGGACGGGTTGCTGGATCTTGTGTGCTTTGAGGAACTCGCTGTGCAGATTCTTCTTGAAGTTGCGGCGGAGATCCCGTTGGCGCACAAACTCCCTTAAAGCGGCGACGTTGCTCATTGACGATAGGCGTTCTTGGACAGGCAGTCCGCGGTTCACCGGGAGAGCCAGAGCGGCGAGCTGATCCTTCTTGGCTTCCTTGCCCGCCCACACGTCACGGAGCACGGCCCAAGCCTTGTACTTGTCCAGCTGCGTGGCCTTCGGTGGCGTTCCGTAGACCGAGGCGACATAGCCTCGAAGGTGTTCAGCGGACTCGTCTTTCAGGTTGATGCCCTCAAGTAACGGCTCAGGGGCTGCCAGGAGCAGATCGCGGACCACTCGATCCGAAACCTTTGACCAGGAGAACCTTGCCCTCATCGCCACCTCGCCTGGGGCCACCGCCGAGTTCTCAGGGGTGTCCACTAGCTTCACCGCACAGTCCGCTGCGTCGGTAACGGGGTGCGGAGTGAGCTCCCCAAGCTCGGCGTGTCTTGAACGGCGCGATCAGATGGCATGAGGCGAAGGTAGCGCTGGCCGGACCCAGCGGCCACAGGGAAACGGCCTTGGCCCGGCGAGTGTGAGATGCGTTGAGCAACAGATGCCGAGGTAGTCGGCAGGCTGGTGAGGTCTCACGAAGCGTAGACGTCTCACGTCCGGAAGGTCGGATCCTCGTCGGTTTAGGCGATGACGGATGTCCCCCAACACCCGCGAGTCGTAGTGCGCGCGTTGGTCTGGATCATGACATATGACGATTTGGGTGTCTTCAGGCAATCTCACGAGACTGTCCGTAGTTACTGTCCCTTGCCATGGTGATGGGACCACCTCGTTGTCACGAGCATGGGACCACCTGGAGGTGTCAGTGAGCATGGCTGACGAGTTTGCCGTCGAGGATGACCTGCCAGCCAGGTGGGGCAGTGGTCGTCTGACCCTGCAGCAGCCCAAATCGAGCCTGTACTCGCTCGCTTGACCATTCCAAGCAGTTCGACCCGCTCGAGGACATGCGCACGAGCGTTGAAACCTTGGGCTCAGTGTCACCGTCAAAGCGCACGCGCATCCGCGGACCGTCGACCTCCGGCACGATGCCCATTGGCTCGCCGGGTCCCGCCGCCAACGGACTAGTGCACCCACGACCAACTCTGGTTGTCGTCATCACTGCCCACTCCCAAGGGGCTCTCCCAGCCGTGACCGAGAGTCTGTTGGCGTTGTCGTTTGGTTCTCGACGGCGGCGAGATACGGACCGAGCACCTCATCACAGACCCGCTGCCACTGAGCGACCAGTGGAGCCGGCTTCACAAACGGCGACTTCCTGGTCAGCTGGCGACCGGAGATGTCGTCGAGCACCAGCCCGACCCGGTCGACCGCATCGGTCAGCCTTCGTGATGTCAACGCAGCCAGGTTGAACTCCAGCTCGCCGTTCTCGACATAGAACTGGACGACGGTCTCACCGTTGTGACCCTTCACCTGTTTCGCCCGCGGAGTCTGGGTCGTCTCCAGCCGTTGTGAAAGCGCCCAGACACGGAGTAGTTCATCGAGTTGGCGCACCTCGGGCGACGCGGCTGCCAACACATCCTCCAGTGGACGAGGGTCCCGGAGGCCCTTGGTCTGTTGCGCCGCACTAGTCGCTCCGATCAGCCGCGGCACAAGAGTGCGGACCCCCTCGCCGCGATAGTGCTGCAGCTCGATCGCCAAGACCTCAGCAGGGCGCATCTGCTCGTTCAGAAACTCGACGATGCGCTGCAGTTCCTTGGGAATGCGGTCCGCTACGAATAGAAGTCGGACTCGCCCGGCCAAGAGGTTGGCCTCCACCTGCTGCCAGAAACCGTCCACGTCCCCGGCGCGAAGCTCCGCGACCTCTTTCTCGGGCGAGCGGCCCAGCTCCCGACACGTCCGTTCAAACTGCGCCTTTAGGTCTTCGATCGGCCAGTAACGCACCCCGTTGGCCGCATAGTCCAGCATCTGGCCCACGACCTCGCGACGGATGCGCGTGTCACTGCTTCGCTTGACCTCAACAATGGTCGGTATGGCGTCCTGGTCAAGGAACAGATGGTCAACGCTCCACTGGTTCCCGCCGCCCTCGCTGGATGGCACCCCCGCCTCGCGGGCCACCAGCAGCCACCGCCGTGGTGCGGCCGGGTTGATCTGCGACCCGGCCATCACGCTCGGATAGTCGGCGAGTAGCCGCTGTAGCAGCTCTTCACTGGCATATGGCTCGGGCTGCATCTCCACCAGTCCACCGTCGTCGTGGATCAAAAAGATCCCGTCTTTGCTCACATGAACCAGCCCCTCCAACACTCCACCGGCTACCTGGCCGAAGACTAGGCCTCGGAGGTAGCTCTCGTCCGCAAAAGGGCGGTTCCACCTCATTTGTGGCCATTTTTCGGTGGTCGTCAAAACTGGGTGGCAGGATGCTCCGGGAGGGTCAACCGGTCCAGGACGAAGGGGAGGATGGCCGTGGCGAAGCAGGTTGGGCGTTGGGTCGAGGTGACCCCGTCTCAGTTCAGTCATGAGTCTGAGGGCCTCATCATCGTCAAGGCCTTGCTACCCGATCAGCCGACTGGGCCCTGGTGGGCGGCGCATTCAGCACCCAGGGGATACACATCCTCTTGCCGAAAGGGCTCGCGAAAATGCTGGTCCAGACCCCTATGGGAGGAGTGGACGTGGTGGCCACTCACCAAGTGGTGACAAAGGAGATCCGCCCGCCTGACCTGCACCTTTGTACCTGTCCGTCATGATCCTGGGGGTCGGATTCAGGCCGGATGACTGTCGGTGCTCACCCCTATCGTGGACTTAGGTGAGCGAGACATTGGAGGGTCGTGAGCGACATGGTGACGGACGTTGAAGTCCTGGCTGAGACTGCATGGCGCGAGTTCCGAAGCGCGCTGGCCGACGCCTTGGAGGCCCTCGACGTGGAGGCCAGCCTGCGCGTCGCGCTCGACTACGGAGACGCAACTGACGGCACTACGCCGTACGTTCGAGCAGTTCGGGACGGCGACTCGATCGTCGTTCAGGTGTCCAGCAACAAGGTCCTGACCTCCGTCTGGCGGCTGGCCAAGCCGGGCCGGCGCCACCTGCGGGAGCTGGGCCTTATCCCGCCAACCGCGACCACGCCGGACTACTCGGCGACCTACCCCAGACGCCACGTTGACGAGGCCGCGAGCGTCGCCGTGTCGGCGCTTCGTGTGGCGTTCAGCGTCGTGCATCCGGCTTTCCTTACCAGCAACGACTTCGCCTGGACGGCGGAATCGTGCCCTTCGGCTCCCGCGGAGCCGCAGGCAGGTTCAGGCCCGATATACCCCATCGACGCCGAGCACCTGGACCTCCTGATTGACCAGGCGGTCGCACCGATGATCGGCCATCCGCCGCACCGAGATGCGGACGGCGACATCCCATTGATGGTGGGCTCGGCGGTTGTCTATGTGAGCAGCCCGGACGGCGGACCGGTGATCCGGGTGTTCGCCGAGATGGTCGTCGGGATCCGCGATGTTGAGGCCGCCGCCCACGAGGTCGGCTTCCTCAACATCGAGGTCGACGGGGTGAAGTTCGTGCTACGCGATGACATGGTTGTCGCCTCGGCGGACGTGCCTGCCGTGCCGTTCGTTGCCGAGCACCTCCAGATGCGCATCATGCAGATGTGTGACGTGGTGTCGAGCGGCGACGTGGATCTGGCCCGTCGCGTCGGTGGGCGCGTGTTCGTGGACACCTCCGAGACGGCGACAGTCGACGCAGAGGAGGATGAGCTCGACACGGACTATGACGTCTATGAGGACGGGTACGAGCCGGAAGGCCACGAGGACGACGCGGGAGACGAGGACGAGAGCCCGGGCGGTATCAACCCGGTCATGCTCTGCCTGCTTCACCTGGATGCCGAGGTCCCTGGGTCGATGCGGCCCAAGGTTGCCGCCAAGGTCTGTGGTTACGATCCGGACCTCATCATGGAGCTCATCCAGTGGAACGAGGGGCAGGAGTTGGCTTGGCGCGAGGCCCGCGACGAGGCCTACGCCGCCCAGGACTACGACGGGGCGGATGCCTGCGAGCACGAGCGCGCTCACGCCGGCCGGACGGTCACGGTGCTCCGCAAGGCACTGCGCCGCGTGCTGCTCCGTGCCTGACTAGACCGCGCCACGGTCGAGCTGGTGACCTCGCATCGTTGTGGTCCACTCGACCCGACAGCCCGAACTCCTCGGTCACGAACAAGTGGGACACGCGCACTGCGGCACAACCAATGCCCCACCTGCGATCAGCGGCGGGTGGACTGTGAGGCGTTCGTCGGCATCCAGGTCGGCGAGGCGTTTCTCGAGTCGACTCTCAAGATCACGAGCGCGCTTGTAGGCAGCCTCGAGGCGCAGTCGGAGTTTGTGCCCCACAGACTCCCTGTCGAGAAGGGCAGCATGTTGTCCGTCCCAGAAGTTGATCTCGCCAAGGAGACGCATGCGCACGTCCTGCCGAGTGCGCGTGACGCTCGAAGCATCACCCGGGCTCTCGACCTCACGTGCGTGCTCCAAGAGCGGATGCTCGATCGCCCACTCCAACGCAACATCCTCCACTCTCCGTGCTAGCCAAGAGTCGTCAAGGATGGCCTCGATCGCAGGCATGACTTCAGCGGGCAGCGCCTCGAAATCGAGATACGGCGCGGGTCTCGCGGCTCGCGCCTCACCTGACGGTGTCACCTCGTTGAAGTCGAACCTCTTGGAGATCACGCGGGCCGGTGAGTGTCCGTCACTGATCTGCTGGCTCATGACCACGAGTAGTCGGGGCGTCTCCGAGACGTCGGTGCGGTCAACTAGGACGGTGCCGTGTTTGACCGTCGAACCGTTCTGCTCAATGGTCAGGTCGACGACCGCGTTGAGTAATGGGTGTCCCGGAGCGATCAGGTGCGCAGGTGGTGCGCCGACAACGCGGACTTGCGCGCGTTCAAAGCAGACGCGCTCGTAACGGGCCAGAACCGCGGCCCCGGTGCCGATCTGGAGATCGCGGTCACGCGCGGAACGGGCCACCGACCTTCCTAGGCGAGGACGCGATCGATCAGCTCCTCGATCGCGGCGGACGAGATCGAACCGTCGTCACCGTCGCGCGTGGTGATCAGCCTGCCACGCTCACCGCCACCTTCTGATTCGTCGGCGATCCCGTGCGCGGTGTACCAGGCCTTCTTGGACTCCCACTTCCGGCGGTAGGAGGGGCGTTGGAGCATGCCCAGATGTTCCCAGTAGTAGATCTCGCCCGAGTCGCTGTCGGTGATCGTGAAGTCCGGCAGCCTTCGCTCGCCGTCAACCTCTAGGGGCCTCTCGTACTCGAAGTCGATGCCCTTCGAGAACAGGAGGTCTGCGATGATCACTTCGGACTTCGACCGGACGGCGATGCCCTTGCGGGTCTTGTGGATCAGCCCGGCTTCCAAGAAGCGCCCGTCGAGCTCAACGGGCTCTGGCGCGCGGAAGAGATTCGTGACGCGGGCCGCCGCCTCCGAGTACGTCGCCTTCGAGTACTGCTGAAGTTCCGAGATGTCTCCCTGATGCAGAACGGTGACGTGCTCGCGCTGGCGCGTCAGCGCCGTGTAAAGGAGTTCTCGCGAGAGCAGGCGGCACGGGCTCGGGACCACAACGAATGTCCTCCCGAACTCGCTTCCCTGCGACTTGTGGATCGTGATCGCGTAGGCCAGCTCTAGAGGCGGCGAGCCTTCATCGCCTCCCATCTCTGTCAACCAGAACTTGTAGGCGGTACCCGTCTGGGTGGAGAACTCGACCTCGAGCCGGTCCAGGGGCGCCCTCGCACCCTTTCGACGGAACGGCCCGGTGACCACCCCGATCTCGCCGTTCGCGACGTATCCGAGGACCCCACCAGGATCCGGGTAGTACTGCTTTCGGGTGCGATTCTTGATGTTGATGACCTTGTCGCCATACACGACTTCCTGAGTCCCGGCCGCCTTGGGGATCTTCTGTTGCCAGCCTTTGAGGCGTGCGAGGGCAAGGACTGATTCACGGTAGTTGCGCTGCAGCGTCCGATTGAGCTCGTTCACACCTCCCCTCGTGGCTCGGACGGGAGACAAGACCTGCCAGTCCTCCACCACTTTGGCCGCGCCGAGGTTGAAGTAGACGTACTCGCCCACCACCGAGCCGCCATAGGACGTCTGGAATCCTGAGGCGTCATCCGGACCAGTCATGGCACTCAGCTCACTGCTGAGGACGTTGCGCAACAGGTCGTTGAGCTCGCCCACTGTGTCCCACTTGCGCAGGGACACCGTCCCTAGATCCTCGCCGCGCCGGAGACGATCCCAGACCTCGTCGGCGCCAGGGCCAGTCTCACCTCCGCTGAACCACTCCGCAAGCTGGAGGTCCGCGCGGTCGTCGTCACCGGCGCCGGTTCCGACCTGCCGACGGGGAACCGTGAGCTCGGCATACGACTGGGCGACGCGTGGGAAGCTGAGCTCCCCACCCTGCTCGCGCAGGTAGTTGACGATGTCGACGAACGGCCGACCAACCCAATGGGCGGTAGCTGGCGAGGGTCGCCTACAAGAATGAGGCGGTCATAGCCTTCGAGACCATCGAGCAGGGCATCGAGCGCGTCCTCGGTGAGCATCGAGCACTCATCGACGATGACGGTACGCGCACTGCCGAATCGGTCGCGATCGGAACGTTGATAGCGACTGGTGTTGGGCTCGTACCTGTCCGAGGCGACGAGCAGCTGAGCGATGGTGAGGGCTTTTGAACCTACGTGCTGACCGATCGCCTCGTGCATGCGGACCCGGGCCTTGCCGGTCGGAGCGAGCAGCAGGACTCCACCAACCTTGACGGCGTCCAGACTGCACAGCGCACGTAGCAGCGTGGTCTTGCCGGTTCCCGCGGCGCCGATTAGTACCGAGATGCGGGAGGTGGCCAGCACCTCGAGGGCTCCGGCCTTCTCCTGCCGGGCCAGTTCCTCTTCGGGGTCGTTAGCCGCGGACCCCACAAACTGTTCGTCGATGACCTGCCGCCAATTCGCAGACACGGCGAGCGCCTTGCCGCTGCGACGCTTGGTAACCGTCTTGGCTAGCGCCCTCCTGACTTCGACGAGACGGCTGAGCTGCAGCGCAGGCCTACCGTCCGCCATCGCAGCCACCTCGATCTCGGGCGGCAGGTGCTCGGAGATGACGGCCATGGCATCATTGCTCATCGGGCACTGCGGCTGCAGAGCGCTATCACGGATCTGCTGGATCACGCGGTCCTGCGCGCGAAGCGCGTCACCTTCAGCGGCGGCCGCCTCGAGCACGTCGACCATCAGTCCTCGAACGCGCCGGGGATCCAGTGGGTCCTCGACGCGCGAAGGCTCGGGAAGGGGGTGTGCAAGTCGCACCCGGTCGTCGGGGAAGACTCCTCTATCCGCCGCACCAACGGACACCGGATCAACGCACAGACGACCCCTCTCGTACACGAGGTACGGGTTGGCGAGAAGCTCGCCGTCCGTGGCCTCAATGCCGGCCTTGAGCCGCTCGGTCTCTTGGTACAGACGCGTGGCCTGGTCCGCGGTCAGCGCGAACCCAGATAGGAGCTTGAGCAGGCTGCGTCTGGCTTCGGGAAGCTTGATCCACATCTGCGAAGTGGTCTTCGAGATTCGGCCCCCTACAGCGGGGTCCGATGAGGGATCCCGTAGCCATCCGTCGATGATTGGCCAAGGGTCCTCATTGTCGCCGAGCTTGCTCTGGGCGGCGAAGGCAAGCAGGGCACCCTGGCCAACTCCGAACGCGCAAAGGGCAGCACCTAGGCCCGGGCATGGGCCGCGCGCTTCCCATACCTCTGCGACGCGTGCGCTCAGCCACTGACGTACTGCATCCCAGGTCCCGGCGACATGCTCGGCGAACCTCTCCACGACGCGTTCGAGCGAGAGCAGCAGGTTGAGCGCGGCGTCGTGGCTGACGTGCTCTGATGCAAACGAGAACTCGTCGGTGAACTCGTCGGGCACGAAGACCGCGAAGTCCGCCGGATTGATCGCCGAGTCTTCGGCAGCGAGCCGCAGAACCTCTTGGTATGGCAGTACGAAGCCGTCGTTCATGGACGGACGCATGGTGTGGCGGATGACTCGTTCCCACAACACCGAGCCAAATCCGTTGCGCGATTGCACGTACGGGATGACGGACGCGACGCTTGCGACTCGCCCGACTCCGACCAGGATGCGCCGAGGGTCGGCAGATAACGGTGATTCTTTGGCGTAGATGAAGATGAGGCTCTTGTTTGGCCTGATCGCTGAAAAGAACGTGTCGAGCAGGGCCTGCTGGTTGCTCGCGTGTTGGACCCACGCTGGGTCGCGCAACCCCGCTTCGTTGTCCACGGCTTGCTCGAGGTCAGCCTCGTAGTGGATCTGGTATTGCTCCGCGATCTGGACCGCGTTCTCGCGCAGCATCCAGCGAAAAGGCACACAGTCGGCGGCGAAGGCCGGGATCTCGTAGGGCGTTGGCTCGAACTTCTTGTAGGTGTCATTCCACGCGGAATAGGGGTGATTCTTGACCGCACTTCTCCCCTTTGGAGACATGAACCCGGCGCGTTCTGCGCTGCACGGGGGCAGGTCGCGATGGTCGAGATCAACCCAGGCGCGCCCAGCGTTCTTCACCTCGTGCTCGTCATTGCGCTCCGCCGAGATACGGAGCAGCCGCAGGCAAGCCCCATTAGCGAGCGGATCCGCGCAGATCCGTCCGTCATAGGCGGTGTCGTGCCACGGCACGCGAACCGAGAGATGGCGCAGGGGGAGCTCGCGGCCCGTCACGCGTCTTCCTCCGCCGTGATGTGGATCCGTGCAAGGGCGAGCAGACGAAGGTCCCCTGAACCGGTTGCCCGTCGCTGCAACGCCGCAAGCTGTTCAGTGCGCTCATGGACGAGTTGCTCGATAAGGCGCTCGTCACGTGCGACGTTGGCCTGCCATACAGGGATGATTCGACGCGTGTCCGCGGAGTCAGCAGCCTCCAACTGGCGCAGAGTCTGACGCGTGCTCTCCACGCGGTCTCGGGCCGCAATGTCGCGGTAGTCGAAGTAGTTGGCCATTTTCGTCCGCTCGCGGTCAAGCGCGCGCTGGGACTCGTCGCGCACCCTTGCCTCGACACCTTCGAGATGTGCGTAGCACTGTGACTCGGCGCCAGCGATGGCCCGTTCGAGGCCGTCAAGCCCGAAGTCGGCAGGTGTCAGCGCCCGGTCGTTAGCAAAGGTGGCTGCCCGATCGAGCAAGGCCGTGCCCGCAGCGACATCGACTTGTCCGCCGTCGCGGACGTACAGCGCCACAAGCTCGCGCGCCTCCTTCAGCCCAGGAACGCCGAGCTCATGCACGACGAACCATCCTTCGCCGGGGTCGATTCCGTCGAGGCCCTCCACCTCGAACGCCGTGGCTCCGCCCTCATAGGATGCGCTCGTCACGCGAGCGACCAGGCAGTCGACGACGCTGTTGCCCATGGCCAGATATTCGACGTGTTCGCTGTCCGGCTGCACGTCCGGACGCATTGCCACGGTGCGACGGCCGCGCTCCTTGCAATGCTCCGGATAGTCGCTAACGAATGGCTCGTGGAAGGTGATCTCGTACGTCCCGTCGGCGTTCTTGCTGATGTAAGTGTTCACGTCGGCCAGCAGTCGAATGACGAAGCGCTCCTGGTCCTGACAAAAGGCGCCAGACCGCGAAGGAATGGGCGGAGAAGCTCAAGGGCGAGGCTACCCGAGCAGCGGTGGAGGCAGTTGCGGCGGAGCACGCTTATGTGTTCCTGGTCCATGAAAGCCGAGGGTTTTCGTAGTGGCGAGTATCCAAAGACGGCCCGACGGATCTTGGCGGGCTCGATTCCGCGATCGAGCGAGCAAGGAGCACGCGAAGCATTTTCAGACGAAACGAGCTGCTCAAGAATGGCTTGACGGGGTCGCGGCGTCGGTGAGGATTGGTACGTACGCTGACCCAGGTCGCTCACGTCGACTGGTGAGCCACGTCGCCGAGTCCTGGCTGGCCTCGAAGTTGGACTCGAAGGCGTCGACTGCGGCCCGGAACAGAGGCGTACTCGACGTCCACATCCTGCCCAGATGGGGAGCGCGCAAGGTCGGCGAGATCGAGCAAGCTGATGTGCAGGAGTGGGTCTCAGAACTCGCAAGGACTCATCTCAGCGCGAGGACCATTCGAAAGATCTACTTCGTCCTCAACGGCGTGATGAAGCATGCCGTCTCCCTCAAGTGCCTCGCGGTTAACCCGTGTACCGGCGTTAACCTGCCTCGGGCCTCGACAGCGCCCCGCCGCTACCTCACCGCTACCCAGGTCGAGCAGCTCGCGGCCGCAGCGGGAGAAGCCGCACCGATCGTCCTGACCCTTGCCTACACGGGGCTGAGGTGGGGAGAACTGGGGGCTCTCCGGATCCGCAACGTCGACCTCGTCCGGGGGCGGTTGATCATCGAGGCCTCGGTCACCGAAGTAAGCGGCACGCTGGAATGGACTACCCCGAAGGACCACCAGCGTCGCACGGTCCCGATTCCCGACTTCCTGCGCGCCTACCTCGAGAGCGCGATGATTGCACGCTCGGCCGATGATCTCCTCTTCCCCGCTCCGCGTGGCGGCGTCCTACGGGTCCGGGCTGCCAGGCGCGGGTGGTTCGACCGCGCCTTTACTGCAGCAGGGGTGGACGGGCTCAGCCCCAGCGAACTACGCCACACTGCGGCCAGTCTGGCCGTCCACGCGGGCGCACACGTCCTAGCGGTACAACGGATGCTCGGCCATGAGAAGGCGAGCATGACGCTGGACGTCTACTCGGACCTTTTCGACGGGGACCTGGATCTGGTCGCCGAACGGCTCGATGAGGTCCGCTCGCGGGGTGCTGCGGACTTTTTGCGGACTCAGACCTCGAAGCAGGCACTTCGGCTGGCCTGAAGGTGCTCGCTGCAGGCCCCTGACCTGCGTCGATGTACGTGCCCCCGGGCAGATTCGAACTGCCGACACCCGCTTTAGGAGAGCGGTGCTCTATCCCCTGAGCTACGAGGGCAGGGCGCGGCCGAGACGCTCGGACACGGTGCCAGCGGT
>JAABUN010005112.1_pt1 | contig 16758 bp, 20 predicted proteins | sample 5559311 | NCBI WGS metagenome assembly JAABUN01 (sample SAMN10711877, study PRJNA513370) | rock metagenome | isolation source: Antarctica rocks | place: Antarctica: Victoria Land, Siegfried Peak sud
AGCAACGTCGAACGGTCATCATTCCTCAGGATCACCGGCGCCACTCGAGACATACTCCATTGTCTCAACACCACACCAGAAAGCCACTTACAACACGCGACACTAGAGGAGGGTGCCGGCCGGGGTGTCGGCTCGCCGGTTCATCAGCGCCCAGGCGGGCCGTAGGAACGGGTCGAGGGTGGCGACGCCGTAGACCACTGCTCCTACGACGAGGGCGGTCGTGAGGCTGGTGGCGTTCACGAGCACACCGGCGAGCAGCGCTCCGAACGGGATGCCGGCCCAGGCGAGCCCGCCGACGCTGCTTAGGACCCGGGCCTGCAGCGGTCGGGGCACCGTCTCGTACTCGGCCGCAGATAGGAGCGGGTTGATGGTTCCGGCGGCGAGTCCGGCCACCCCCCACACGGCAAGGACTGCCCAGAACGGGGTCGGTAGGGCGAGGATGACGAACCGGGGAGCCCCGGCCAGGGCGAAGGACACCGCGAACGTCCACCGACGGGGCAGGTGGGCGCCACGGGCGGCGACGAGAGCACTGCCGACCACCGCGCCGCCGGCCATGACCGCGATCACGATCCCGAGTCGCCCGGTGTTCCCGTAGCGGTGTTGCGCCCAGAGCAGGAGCAGCAACCCGGACATGGCGGCGTCGGCGAAGTTGGTGAACAGGATCATCCCGGCGATGGAGCGGAGCAGCCGCTGGTGGAGCACGTAGTGGAACCCGTCGCGGAGCTGGGCCAGGTAGCTCGTGGTGTCCTCCTCGAGTCGGTGCCCGCCCGGCTCGGGATCGGTGGTGATGCCGGCGCTGCCTGGCACGAGGACCAGCAGGAGTACCGCGGCGACGGCGAAGGTGGCAGCGTCGAGGGCGACGACGTTCGCGGCGCCGAGCAGGCCGATGAGGATGCCGCCGGCGGGTGCCCCGAGCAGGCTTGCGGTGCGGCTGGCGCCGTCGAGCAGGGCGGCCCCGCGGTCGATGCCCATCCCGGCGTCGGCGGTGACGGCGGGGAGCATCACGCGGGTGGCGGAGTCCGCCGGGCCGCGGACGAGACCAGCCACGAACACGAGCGCCAACAGGGGGATCAGCTGGTGCTGTCCGGCGGCCCACAGGAGCGGGATCGTGCCCATGACGGCGGCGGCGATGAGGTTTCCGGTGATGGCGACCCGGCGACCGCCGAGAGAGTCGACCAGGGGTGCGCCGAGGATCTGCAGGACCACGTACGGGGCGATCTCGGCAAGGCCGACCAGGCCGGTGGTCACGGGGTCGTGGGTGGTGGTGAGGACCAGCCACGGCAGCGCGAGCTGTGACATCCGAGTTCCCGCGGTGGAGATCGTCTCCGCGACCAGCAGCGCGGCGAAGCCCCGTCGAGACCGGGCTCCACCGACACCAGGCGTCGCAGGGACTGGAAGAACTCCCGCGGCTGTCTCTGTGGGAGCAGCCTCGGCCGGAGCGGTCTTGTCGCGGGCGGTCACGGCGTGAGGGTGGCGGCTGGAGGGTCCTGGTCGGGCAGGGGGAACACCTGGTACTGCGCGGAGACGATGACCGCGTCGGCGGGGACCCCGTCGACGCCGGGCCGCTGGGCCGGGTCGTGGCGGCGGTAACGCGCCAGTAGCGCAGCGATGTCAGCGGTCAGCGCGGCAGTCTCGGCCGGTGTGAGCCGCAGGGGGATATCGCTGATGTTCGCGAGCTCCTGCCACTGCTGCGGCCAGCTGTGCTGGGTGAGCAGCCAGGACTGGGTGTTCGCGGTGTTTACCGCGAGGACAGCCCGCAGGTAGTCCGCGGTCGCGGCGACCGCGGTCTCGTCCCCGGTGGGTGGGGACACGGTGAAGGTGGACCGCCGCGCCGCCTTCCACCACCGTTCCCGCCCGCCGGCCTGGTCGACCCCGGTCAGGTCGGCGCGCTCGGCGTCGACGATAAATCCCGCCGTCGCGAGCTGCCGCAGGTGGTAGCTGGTGAGCCCCGAGGACTCCCCGCACCGAACGGCAAGCTTCGTCGCGGTCGATGGACCGTGGGTGCGGAGTAGCCCGAGCAGCCGCAGCCGCAGCGGATGCGCGAGGCCTTGCAGGGCCGCAGCGTCGGTGACCACGTCCCGACCAGGGTCGAACAGGGCATCCGTCGCCCGTGGCTCACGATCGCTCATGTCTCCAAGGCATCCTCTGCAGCGGATAGCTTGCAAGGTCCTTTGCATCGAGCAGTGGGTTGAGCTGGCCGCGAGGAACGGTGGTGAGCTTGACGGCGGCAGACGCGACCGTCTTGCAGTAGGCGGCCGACGCACCGCCGGCTGACTCGTGACCCGACGAGCGCGAAGAGGTCGCTGCTGGGGGAGCGGTTAACTTTGGTGGATAACACTAATAACGCATCGCCTACCCGCTCGGGGGTCTGTGCAACTCAGGCCCGTCTGCCGGCGCCAGCGCCAGCACCATCGCCAGCACCGAGAGTCAGCGCAGGGAGGCGCCGGCCAGGAGGGGCCCAGCCCGAACGAGATCCTCGCAGCTCAGACCCCGGCAGGTGGCTGGTCCCGAACACCTTGCATGGTTGGGGTGTCACGTGGCCACCGCCCAAATGATGGCGGGGAGCACTGCTGATCCAGTGGCAGGAGTCTCGAGCTCGAGAAACGACCGGGCGAGGACACAACCGCGTCCTGACCCTCGTCGAACAGGTCAGGCTGACGACCCAGTCCGTCGAGCGCCTCGAGGTCATGACCGAAAACACACACAGGCGACCGCACCGCACGTCATTCCCGAGTTGGTCTCCCAGACCGACATCGCCCACATGTTGGACATCAGCAGGCAGCGGGTCATCCAACTCCAGCAGAAAGGACACCTACCAGACCCGGTGATGAAGCTGTCCGGAGGGCATGTGTGGGTCAAGGCCGACGTCCTGGGAGCCAGCCAGCACTGGAACCGCCGCGCGTCGATCCAGGCGACCGGGCCGGCCCCGCCCTACCCCCGAGCGGCGCTCGTCCGCCGCCGCAATCGTCCCGAGGCTGACACCCACGCTGCAGCTACCCGGCCGACCCAGTCCCGCCGCCGCACCGGTTGACCAGCCCGGTCGACACTGCCCCGCCGCGCTCACTCGAGGTCGGCTCGTGGTCCGATGGGCGGCGATTCGCCGGCGTGTCGGCTAGTGCGTCGGTGATGAGGTCGCCCAGGCGGCGCAGGTAGTCGTCGTCGATCGCGAGCTGTTGGGCGAGGCGCCAGAACAGCGGTGCCGCGAGCAGGTCGATGGCCATCTCGCGACTGCGGCTTCCCGCCGGGCTGTCCGGTGTCCAAGCGCCCAGCACCTTGTCCGCCCACTGCCGCCGAGGGCCGCCGACATGATCTCGCAATGCGCTGGCCAACTCGGGGTGTCGGCCGGCTTGGGCGATGAGGTCGGGCAGAACGGCACGGATTTTGGCATCGGTGAGCCAGGCAACAGCCTGGCGTAGGAGCTTCTCGACCGCGTCGGCCAGAGACGCCGCCTCGATCTGTTCGGTGGGAGCGCTCAGCCGGGTGAGGGCGTCCAGGACCATGTCGAGCTTGCCTGACCACCGGCGGTACAGCGCCGCCTTGCCAACGCCGGCGCGGCGGGCCACCTCGTCCATGGACAGCCGTTCGTAGCCGGCCTCTTCCAGCACATCCAGCGCTGCTGTGAGCACGGCGTCGGTGATGCGGGGGCGGCGGACGGCCGCCCCGGTGGCCGGGCGGCCGGGCGTAGGACTCATGACCTGACGGAAACTGGACGGAACATCGGGAACCCCTTACGGTCGGAACGACACCGTACCGTTCTAACAGGGGGATCTCGTTGAGTTCGTCCGACAGCGCCGACAACCGCAGAAACCGTGCCAGTAGCACGTTCGACCGAGCGGTGGAACTGCTGCTGCAGCACGACATGGTCGGCTTCGCCCAGCTGTGGGCGCCAACCGGGACGATGGACTTCCCGTTCGCAGCGGGCGACCAGCCCACCCACCTCGACGGCCGGGACGCCGTTGTGGAGTACCTGCGGCACTACACGGACATGGTCGACGTGCGTGACGTGCAGGTGCACGCGGTGCACACCACAGCAGACCCCGACACGCTGGTCGCCGAGTGGGCGGCCAGTGGCGTCGTCGTCACCACGGGCCGCCCCTACCGGATGCCGTACATCGCCGTGATCACCGTCGGACCGGAGGGCATCACCGGCTACCGGGACTACTGGAACCTCGCTGTCGCCGCGGAAGCGCTTACCCCGATCGACGCCACCGGTGACGCCGCATGACACCGACGGTGCTGGTCCTGGGAGCCACGGGGACGACCGGCTCACGGGTCGTACGCGCTCTGCGCGAACGCGGCGTCGTGCCGCGGGAGGCAAGTCGCACCGCCGCCGGCCTGACGCGCTTCGACTGGCGCGACGAGACCACGTGGGAGCCCGCGCTCCAGGGGGTGCAGCGGCTGTACCTGGTGGCGCCGACCGACGGCTCGGACCCGGCGCCGACCGTCGCGCGGTTCCTCACCGCATCGATCGACGCCGGACTGAGGCGGGTGGTCCTGCTGAGTTCGTCCGCACTCGAGCCGGCACCAGCCGGGCCGGGAGCACTGCCCGCCGTCGTCCGCGCCGCAGTGCCGGAGTGGGCAGTGCTGCGGCCGTCCTGGTTCATGTCCAACATGCTCGGCGAGACCCCGCTGGCAGCCGGGTTGCGAGCCGGCGAGGTCGTCACCGCGACCGGCGCCGGCCGGGTCGCCTTCGTTGACCCCGACGACATCGCGGCCGTCGCGGTGCAGGCGCTGCTTGCCGAGCCGTCACTGAACACCGAGCTCGTCCTCACCGGGCCGGCAACCCACAGCTACAACGAGCTGTGCGAGCTCGTCGCTGACTCGCGGGGGCACCCCATCCGCCACCACAGCGTGACCGTCCAGGAGTACGCCGACCACCTCGTCCGAGCCGGCCTCCCCGCCGCCTACGCGCCCCTGCTCGCTGGCCTTGACAAGCCGATCAGCCGGGGCAGCGAAGACCGCGTCACCGACACCGTGTCGCAGGTCACCGGACGGCCCGCCGGTACGCTGAACGCCTTCGTCACCCGGCACGCCACCGAGCTGGCCCGATGAGCAGCGAGCGGCCCCGGGCGGCGCGATCGCGGTTACGCGCCACAGGGGAGCCCTCGAGTTCGGAAGTGGAAATCAGTATTATCCATCAAGTTGGAGACCCGCTCCCTGTGGTTTAGGACCCGGCTCCCCGGCGTCGACGTGGGCTCAGAGGCGGGTTCCGTCGCTGTCGTAGCGCGTGGACCACGTCTCCTCCCACTGTGCGCGGTTTGCTTCGTCGCGGTGGGCCCACCAGCGCAGCTGGAGTCGAGGGCGGAGTCGATGGTGACGTTCGAAGCGGTCGCGAGGGTCCGGACGCACCGCCGTGGCGAGCGGGATCGTCGCGGTGCTCGAGGCGGTGGTATGGCTGGCCGGGTGGGTCTGGTCCGGGGCGCTACGGGCGATGGCGGTGGCCACGGCTGCCCGGACCGGGCCTCAGGCCGGAGGTCGAATCGTTGAAGCCCGGGGTCTAGCGATGCTTCCGAGTTCGCGCTGAGCTGCCGGTGAGCGCTCGAACGGACCGGACCCGGGCGTTGGCGATCAGGACTGTCGCCGCGCTGGGTTCGCGACCAGCCGCCTCCGCTTCAGCGACTCGCCGTTGGGCGACTTCGACCAGCACCGGGGACACACTGACCTGCGCCTTCGCCACTCCAGCCTCCCAACCGCGATCACCTGTGTCCGTCATCGTCTCTCATCATCCTGGACAACGTCGACCCCGGGCCCGTCCTTGAGCGCTGCGGTGATCTGAGCCTCGGTCTGGTCATACTGCGCCTCGATCACCTGTTTCGCGAGCTCCCTGAACACCCCGTTGCGCTTACCCCGGACCAGTTCACGCAGGTCGATCAGAGCGAGCTCGTGGGCGCGCTCGTTCTCGGTGGCGAGGGCGACCTGCGCCGCGGCGTACCGGCTCGCTGCACGGTCCAGGTCACTGTCGCGGTGGGCGAACAGCGAGCCGAGAAACCCGCCGACGCCCCCGACCAGGCCGGCCGCGACCGCGGTGATGAGCGCCCACCACCCTGGTCCCACCGACAGGGACCGTATCGGTGAACCACCGCCCCCTCGTCCAACGACCGGTACCGGCCTCCTCGCACCGATGGGGCTCGCGGTCCCGAGCCGTCTCCGCTGGACGTTCGGAGCCCGCCCGGCCCGACTGGACGGTCAACCAGCTGACCGCTCGTACGCGGCCCGGTCGGACGGCCCTCGCTGCGTCGGCTTACGGGGTCGGCGGCAGCGGTTCGCCCGCGGCGAGCAGGCGCAGGGTCGAAAGGGACAGGGTGAGCCCATACACCGCGCCCGCGGTGCGACATCGCTCACGAACTCGCCCACCTGATGCTCGACCACGACCTGACCGAGATCCAAAACATCGACGGGGTCCGGTTCCGGACCTGCTCCCCCAGTCAGGACGAGCAGGCCACCGCCCTCGGCGGCACGCTGCTGCCCCCCGATCCCTGCTTCTGGCCGCGGCCAACCGAGGCCTCGACCCCGACCGGATCGCCGCTCTCTACGGCGTCACCACCGACATGGCCCGCTACCGGTACAAAACCACCGGCGTCGCCAAGCAACTCGGGCGCCGTGCTTCAGCCGACGCTGATGTGCCCTGCGTTTCTCGGACGTGGTCATTTGTGCTTTACGCCGCTGCTCGGTAGCCGGCATGAATCTCACTGGGCGTCTGGTAGCCCAGGCCGGAGTGCAGTCTTTCGGTGTTGTACCAGCTATCGATGTACCTGGTGATGTCCCGGATCGCGTGCGCACGCGTCGGGTAGACGGTGCGGTGGACGCGTTCGTTCTTCAAGGCCGCGAAGAACGACTCAGCCATCGCGTTATCGTAACAGATGCCGGTTTTCCCGGCCGAGTGGCGGAGTCCCAGGTCAACCAGAGCGGTGTGGAACTCGTGGGAAGTGTAGTTACTGCCGCGGTCGGTGTGGAAGATGGCCTGTTCCGCTAGTCCCGTGGCCGCGGCTCGGCGGATCGCGGTCGTGATCAGTGAAGTACGGTAATGGTCGTCCATGGCGTGGGCAATAACCTTCTTGGAATAGCAATCGATGACCGTCGCCAGGAACAGCCAGCCCTCCCAGGTGGGAATGTAGGTGATATCCCCGACGAGTTTTCGGCCCGGCGCGTCAGCGGTGAAATCCCGGCCCACCAGGTCCGGGATCGGGCCCGCCGCGCGGTCGGCGCGTGTCAGCCCCACACGGCTGGGACGGGGCTGACAGGGCACAAGTCCCAGCTCACGGGCCAGGTGACGGACCAGCTCCCGACCCACAGTGACTCCTCGGCGGGCAAGCGCGGCGTGTAACCGTCGATAGCCGTACGTGTCATCGGAACGGGTGAACTCCTCGAGCATCAGGGCTTTCAGAACGTCACGTCGCCGGGCGGTCGCAGAATCCGGACGGGCCCGCCACGAGTAGAAACCAGACGTCGAGACCTTCAGCCACCTACACATCGAGGTGACCGGGAACGGGTAGTTGGGCTCGGTGAGCGTGGTGTCGACGAACTCGTACTTCTCGCTCACCGGGGATCCTGGGCGAAGTACGCTGCGGCTTTTTTCAGGAACTCGTTCTCTAACTTCACCTCCCGGTACTTGCGCTCGAGCTCACGAAGTCGGGCCCGTTCACCCACGTCCAGCCCGGGTTCCTCGCCGGCATGGTCACGGCGGTAGACGTTCACCCAGTTCCCCAATGTGCCCTCACCGATCTGCAGCTCCCGGGCCACCGCGGCAATCGGCCGTGACGACTCGATGACCAGTCGGACAGCGTCCTCACGGAACTCTGGGCTGAACACCCTCTTAGCTCGACTCACCTGTTTGCCTCTCATCTGAGTGGAGTAATTTTATCCACTGAGGCTTATTCACGCGCCATCCTGAAGGATTCGAGTCCGAGGACTGCTGAGATGGTGGTGGCGAACGTGTCGAGGGGCCTTCGGTAGTCGGTGTGCAGGACGCGCCAGGTTTTCAGGTTGGCGATGGTCTGCTCGATCCGCCACCGGATCCGGTTGACTGCGGTGTTCAGTTCTTTTTCCCAGTCGAGGAGATTGCGGAAGGCGGGTTTGCGGATTGGCCGGATCGTGTCGGATCCGAGGTAGCCTTTGTCGGCGATCCACGGGTTGGGGTGCTCGGCGTCGAGGATCTCCTCGCAGGAGAAGTGGCTGCGTGTCCACAACAGCCAGGAGTGGCCGGACTACTACGACGAGACCAACCGCGAGGACCTGCGGCGCTTCTTCGACCACTACCTCAAGGCCGAGGACAACGGGTGGGGGCGGACCCCCCGCGTCCGGTACGCACTGCTGGACCTCCAGGGCGGGGACCGGGTCGACCTCGCCGCCGACCAGTTCCCGCCGGCCGGTGTCACCCCGATCGCCTTCCACCTCGACGCCGGATCGCGGACCCTGTCCACGACGGTCCCCGCTCAGGAGGCGAGCGCCGGCTACGACGTCGACGCAAACCCGGATGCCGTGTCGTTCCTCACCCGGTTCGAGACCGAGACCGTCCTCGTCGGCTACCCGAAGGCGCACCTGTGGGTCGAGGCGCAGGGGGCGGACGACATGGACCTGTTCGTCCTGCTGCAGAAGCTCGACCGGTGGGGCACGCCGCTGCAGCAGTTCACCGTCCCAAACCAGACCGCCACGGTCCACGACCTCACCGACCACGGCGCCACCGTCCTGCGGTACAAGGGCTCCGATGGCAGGCTGCGGGTCTCCGCCCGCCACCTCGACGAGGACCTGTCCACCGACGACGTGCCCGCCCACACCTTCGACCGCGTCCAGAAACTCGCCGCCGGCGAAATCGTCGACGTGCAGATCGACCTGCTCCCCGTCGGGTTGGTGTTCCACCCCGGTGAACAGCTCCGGTTCGTGGTCAGCTCGCAGAACCTGCTCGGGACGCTGATGCCCGGGGTCCGTGAGTACGTGGGCGCGAACACGGGACGACACGTCATTCACACCGGCGGCAGGTACCCCTCGCAGCTGCGACTCCCTGTCCAGACGCGATGACCGGAACAGGGCTACCGAACGGAGCACCGCTCTCCGGGTCGTCATTGGCACACCTGGCACGACCCACCAGCGAGGGAGCGCGATGAGCAGCGCGGACGAGACGGACACCCCACCGGCACCGCAGGCGTGGGTGCGGTTGGCGGGGCTGGCCGGTGACACCGACATTGACCGGTACGAACTGACCTCGGCACGGCGCGCCCTGGAGTTGGTGAAGCGCAAGCTCGGTCGCGAGCGGCTCCTGGACCTCCTCCACGACGAGATCGCAGCCGGGACCGAGTTCCTCCGCACCGAGGTCGAGAGATCCGCCGGGCGGGAGACGACCGGCACGACGACCCTGCGAGCGCAGGGCATCGGTGCCGCCCGGTTCACCGCCTGGCTCTCGCGCGCGTTCGGCCGGCAGGACATCCTGCTCGCCGGCCACCCGGAGCACTACGCGATCCACGCCGTTGGCGGCGACGTCAACATCGTCGAGACCCCCGGCGAACACGTCTGCTCGTTCCACATGCGCGACTGGGACGAGTCGCGGACTCCGCAGGCGGACACCCCTCCGTCCGACGGCGCGGCGCAGGGCCGCCGATCCCGCATGGCGCTCGCGGACGGAACCGTCGTCGGCTCGGTCTCGAACTCGTTCACCGAGGAGGGGGGCAACGGGTTCACCGCTCGCCTCTCGGTGACGCTCCCGGCGACCTGCGGGCCCGCGGTGATCGAGCAGCACCTGGAGCACTTCGCGGTCGAGTTCCGCACCTGGATCCTCGCCGCAGCCGCGCAGCATTGACGCGACTAGTCAATTTTGGCGCAACCAGGCCCATCGACTGCACCCGCTTCGAAGCCCAGCCCGACATCACGTCGAACTGTTACGATTACCGCCGATCATCCAGTACCCGTCGCTTATCGACGTCAAGACTCTCGGTGGTGGCGGGACATCTTGAATGCTGGCACCTCGACAGTTACCTGGGGGATACCGGCGACCGCTGGCGCTGTGGATGGTCCCACGCCACCGATCCCATCGCTGAGTGAGGTAAACGCGCCGCGGCGGTGGCAACTGCGATGCCGCCCAGACCTCGAGTACTTGACTGAGGACCCCAACCGGGTGCCCGATCGCTAAACGTAGAACCGTCCAGGACGGCTGGGAGATGCGCTAGTCCCCCACGCGGAGGGCTTGGGCTGAATACCCGTGATCGTCGAAGGACAACTTAGCCAGGCTAGGTGCCGCGCGACAAGACGTTGGTGACAGTGGCTGGGGCGCGGGTGGCCGGGGGGCTGATTTCCGATGGCGGTGTGGGCTCGGTGGTATTGTAGTGGATGAGCCAGGGGGCGAGGTAGTCGGCGCGCTGGGGTTCGCAGGTCGAGGGCCGGGCGTAAGGCGAACTCTTGCGCCGAGAGTGCGGTTGTAGAGCTCGACCTTCCCGCAGCTCCTATGGCTGTCAAGAGGGGGCGGTTGCGGTCTCCGGGGTTGTTGGCAGTGGCTCTAGGAGTCGGTAGACCTCGCGGACGATGTGCCGTTTGACGCAGCGGGTGATCTCTTTGGTGATCTTGCCCTCGGAGCGGCGTTCGGCGGCGTAGGCGCGGGTTCGGGGGGCCCTACGCCAGGCGGGTGACGGCGAACATGTAGGGCGCGTAGTTGCCGTGGAATGCAACCGCTAGGTCCGTTGGGGCCCACTCCCCCGTGACCGTGATTTCAGTGGTCAGATCGGCGTCGGTGCCTGCCAGACCCGGCCCTGTCGCTGGTACTCGATGCTGGCTGCGGCCCGGTCGGCGGCTGCGGTGCCGTGGTGGCGTTCGACGAGCCACAGTCCGAGGTCCAGGCCGGCGGTTAGCCCGCCGGAAGTAATGCGGTCACCGTCTTGGACCACCCGCTCGTCGAGGACCTCTCGGACGTGCGGGCGCAGTTCGGTAAAGGCGTTGCGGTTGGTGGTGGCGTAGCGGTCGGTCAGAAGTCCGGCGGCTGCGAGCAGCAGTGACCCGGTGCACACCGAAGCCACCCACCGCAGCTGTGGCGCGAGGTCGCCGAGTGCGGTGGGTAGGTGGCCGCGTTGGGCCTGCGCCCAGGAACCCTCGGGTGCGTGGTCCAGCCAGCCACCGCCCGGGACGATCACCCCGTCCGGCTGGCCCAGCGCCGAGCGGGTGGTGAGCTGCACGCCGCGGCTGGTCGTCACTGGTCCCGGCGCGTTCAGGGTGACCAGTTCGACGTCGAAGGCCCCCGACAGCACCTCGAATGGACCGAAAGCGTCGAGCTCGTCGAACCCGTCGAACAGCAGGATCTCGATGCGCATTGGTCCACGCTGTCGCGTCCACTGGTCGGCGGCGAGTGGCTAAGTTGCCCCTGTGCGTCAGGATCTCGCCAACCGATCGCACCGGGTCGCCGTGGTGGCGCCCCCTGGGGTGGTCGCCTTTGACCTGGCCATCGCCACCCAAGTGTTCGGCCACGACGGAACCGACCGGTACGAGGTCATCGTCTGCGGGCTGACGGCCGGGACCGTCACGACCACGTCTGGGTTCGCGATCGTTGTCGAGGCGGACCTGTCGGCGCTGACCGGTGCGGACACCGTCCTAGTCCCAGGGTTCGCCCGTGCGCCCACTCCCCTGGCATTGCGCGACGCGCTCGTCGGGGCCAGTACTGCCGGGTCGCGGATGGTCTCGATCTGCACCGGCGCATTTGCCCTCGCCGAGGCCGGGCTGCTCGACGGGCGCCGGGCCACCACCCACTGGGCCCATGCCCCGGAACTGGCCCAGGCCCATCCTGCCGTCCGGGTCGACCCGGGCGTGCTGTATGTCGACGAGGGACAGGTGCTCACCAGCGCTGGGATGGCCGCCGGACTGGACCTGTGCCTCTACCTGGTCGGGCTCGACCACGGGGCCGACGTCGCGGCCCAACGGGCCCGGCAGATGGTCGCCCCGCTGCACCGCACCGGTGGGCAGGCCCAGCATCTGCCCGCCGCCGACCCGGCCGAGGACCCCGACCTGGCCGCCGTCACCCGGTGGGCCACTAACCACCTCGCCAACCGCATCACCACCGCCGACCTCGCCACCCAGGCCTTGTGCTCCCCCCGAACCCTCGCCCGCCGGTTCACCGAACGGCTCGGCACCAGCCCACACGCCTGGCTCACCACCCAGCGCGTGCAGCTTGCCACCCGGCTTTTGGAACGCAGCGATCTTACTGTCGACCAGATCGCGGCCCGAGCAGGGCTCGGCACCGCCGCCAACCTCCGACTCCACCTACGCCGCTCCCACGCCACCACCCCAACCACCTACCGGGCCGCGTTCTCCAAGACGCGACATAGGGATCGACCTAAGGCATAGTCGGGCCCTATTCACCACGTCGGATCCGGGCTCCTTACCGGCATGGTCACGCGGTATGCGCTCACTCAGTTCACCGAAGTGCCCTCACCGATCCGCAGTCCTATCCACCAGGAGTACGTCCGCAACACCAAGTCGATGTGTGCGGCGCCACGCGACGCGGTCGTCCCGACCGCCACCTGCGAGCGCTGCACTTTTCGCGATATGATGATCGGGCACTAGGCAAGGTCAATGCTGCGTCCGTCACAGGGTTGTCCACCACAAGCTTCTGCTGCCAACGCGGCGCGGGTCGTCGCACGCCGGCAAGGGACAGGGGCCGCGGGATACGCGGTTACGGCATGTCGTGTCATGGGTACCCTGCCGCATGGCTCGCTGGCGACCGGACGCGCGGCAGCGGCTAGAGCAGTCGGCCTTGGAGCTGTTTCTTAACCAGGGCTTCGAGCAAGTGACCGTCTCGGAGATCGCCGCGCGGGCTGGCCTCACGACTCGGACGTTCTTCCGGTACTTCGCCGACAAGCGCGAGGTGCTGTTCGCCGGCGAGCAGCAAATCCCTGTCCTGGCCGCCCACCTGATCGCCACGGCATCCCCGGAACTGGCAGTCATGGAGGTGGTCGCCCGGGGGCTCCGCGTGATGGCGGCGCTATTCCAGGACCGGTACGACGACCTGGCCAGCCGGCGGACGATCATTGAGCGCGACGAGGGCCTCAAGGAGCGTGAGCTGCGTAAGCTAGCTGATGTCTCCGACGCGATCGCGGGAGGGCTCCAGAGACGGGGCGTCGACGACACGACGGCGGCACTGGCCGGTGACGCGGCCGTGTCTATGATGCGGCTTTCCATACTCCAATGGATCGAGGCGGACGGGAAAGACTTGGCCGTCATCCTCGAGCGGAACATGGACGCCCTGCGGCGACTGACCTGCCCGCCTGGCCCCGGTGGCGGTCAAATCGGATAGTTTCTGGACGACCTACCAGGTCCTCCGCCAGAGGCTGGCGAATCCGACTGACCAAGTTGCTCTTCGGGGTCATCGGAAGACTCCTTTAATGGGCGCCTCGATGTTGTTGCCCGGCTAGCTGCTGCGTAAGCCGTAGGGTGTGTTCGTCCACCTCCACCAGGGTGGCCACCTCGATGTAGGTAGCAGCGGTTCCGCGGGCTACGTCGTCTAGGCCGGGGACGGTGTCATGGCTGGCCTCGAGTTGCGGCACGATCACGTCGTATCCGTCCGGGAGGGTCGCCTATGGCCATCGCCAAACCCTAGGGGCCAGGCCGTGTTCACGGCAGCGGAGATGTCCTCGCGCCAACCACCGCTGAGTCCCGTCCGCCTGTCGAGATCGAGCCGGGGGCACCCCGGATACTCGTCTGCGTATCGGCGAGCCAGGGTGGACGTGCCGACTCGCGAAACGACGTTGACGTCCGTGAGCCGCGACGTATCGCCGAAGTGAAATACGGGGAAAGGAGTGGTGCAAACGTCGACGCCCTCCCTGGTGCTGGCAAAGCTGGTAGGCCTCGGCTCCGCGTTCAGCACCACTTCGCCTAAACGTGCGGCGTCCGACAGCTGGGTTACAGAAGTCGGCCCCAGGCTCACCCTGACCATGGTCGCGCAGGAGTACCCTGGGGCCGGTGGACATCCCGGAGGTTGCCCTGCCCGATCTCAATCGGTTGGCGTTGCTCCTCGTCGACGTGCAGCAGGGCTTTGACGACACCCGTCGCTGGGGTGTACGCAACAACCGCAGCTGCGAGAGCAACATCGCCTTGCTGCTTCGCACCTGGCGGGAGCACCACCGCCCGGTAGTCTTCGTCCGCCACGACTCGACCGACCCAAAGTCACCTTTGCACCCCGGGCAGCCCGGCAACACCTTCAAGCCGGTCCTCACCGACCAGCCGGACCTGCTGATCACCAAGACCGTCAACTCTTGCTTCCACGGCACGCCTAACCTCGACAGCTGGCTGCGCGCCCAGGACCTGGACGGCATCGTCATCGCAGGGATCACTACCAACCATTGTTGCGAGACTACCGCCCGCATCGGGGGCAATCTGGGCCACCAGGTGCTCTTCGTCCTCGACGCCACCCACACTTTCGACAGGACAGGCCCCGACGGGACGGTCCTGACCGCCGACGAACTCACCCGGGCGACGGCAACCAACCTGCACCAGGAGTTCGCTACCGTCGTCACCACCGCACACTTGACGGCATCCCGGCGCCCAACACCGCCGTAACCCGGTTCGTTACGGGACCCGGGCGCCAGCGCGCCCGCGGCACTGGGATGTCGTTGTGGAGGGGGCTTCCCGCTGCCGAGATGCCTGGATGTCGCGAGGCGGTGGCGTCGACTCGTCGTCGTTGCTCCCGGGCGTGTGATCATTGTGCTCGTGACGATCGGTGTGTTGGTGACGTTTGTGTTAACCGCTGCAGTGTTGGCGGTGACGCCTGGACCGGACAGTCTGCTGGTGCTGCGCGCCATCGTGGTGCGTGGACGGCGAGCCGGGCTTGCCACCGTGGCCGGGGTGCTGACCGGGTTGGCGATCTGGGTGGTGGCTGCCGCCGTTGGCCTGTCAGCCTTGCTGCGCGCTAGCGAGCTCGGGTACCAGGTGTTCAAGATCGTCGGCGCGACCTACCTGGTGATGCTTGGCGTGAAGGCCCTGCGATCCCGTGGTGTTGCCGGGGGGCAGCCCGGCCAGGGACTGCTCGGCAGCGGGTACCGCGCCGGTTTGATGACCAACTTGCTCAATCCCAAGATCGGGATCTTTTTCGTCAGCTTCCTACCCGGCTTTATACCTACGGCGGCCCCGGCGGCGCTGACTTCCCTGCTGCTGGGCGGTCTATTTATAGCCGAGGGCGCTCTGTACTTTGCAGTGCTTTTGCTGCTCGCCGACCGGCTCGCCGGCGTTCTTCACCGTCCCGCCGTTCGGCAAAGGCTCGACCGGATCACCGGTGTGGTCTTGATCGGCTTTGGCGTCCGGCTGGCAGTGGAGAATTGACGCCGAGCCCCTCGTCCGACCGGGCAGGCAGTGACCATCCGGACGTCCTGCTGGTCCCTCAACGAGTCGGAAAACGCGCGTCGGACACGCGACTTTTGGACAGTCTCGCGACGGCCCGTCGCTCCCAATGGGCCACGGTTCCAACAACATTTGATGGTGGAACCGTGCAAGCGCGTTGTAACTGTTCCACAGACGGAGGATGGGTCCGCGAGGCAAAACTGCCAGACTCGCGAGCCGTGCCGGTCAGCCGTGCTGCAGCCGGTCCGCGATTCCAGCGACCTCGAATGCTGCCTTCAGCTGCTCGCGGGTCTCGGTGAAATGGGCCCAGCTGTCGGTGTGCACCCCGACGACTTGCTCGGCGCCAAGGATCTGCACGGCTTTAGCAGCGAGCGCGCCGTCGAGGGTGAGGAGCGCGCCGTCGAACAATGGTGTGCGAACGGCGCCGGCAAAGATGACGGCGGTGTCTATCTTGCCGACGCGCTTACCGATGGTACGTACCACGTCGAGGGAGGCGTTATCGCCGCTAATGTACACGGTCGGATGGCCGTCGGCGGTCACCAGAAACCCGATGACCTCGCCGACAATCGGCTCAGAGCCGGTGGGGCCGTGCTGCGCCGGCAGCCCGGTAACGGTGATCGTGGTGCCGTCCGGGCTGGTTAGTTCAAATGCAGTCCATGGCACGAGGCCGCGGGCCTTCTCGCCCAACTCACCAGCGAGCCGCCTGGCGCCGGTGGCGGTGGTCAGGACCACCGGGACGTCACCGAGCATGGCGCGGCCGGAGATGTCTAGGTTGTCGGGGTGCTCGTCGTGCGAAAGCAGAACGGCGTCGACTTGGCCGAGCTCGGCCGGCGTGATGGCAGACGGGGCCGTCTTCCTCAGCGGCAAGCCGCCGTTCTCATACTCGCGCGGCTCGTCGAATGTTGGGTCGGTCAGCAGGCGGAGACCGGCGTACTCGATGAGCGTGGTGGGGCCGCCGAAGACGCGGACGGGGACGGTGGAGGGCATGAAGGAGGGCCTCTCATAGGAAACTTATAGATAGGAATACTACTTGCTTCGCCCGGCCGTGAAGGTCGGCTAGCGGGAGAGTCGTAGGCGGATCCGAGGGAGGGAGTCGTTCGGGACACGCTACGCGCCGACGCCTGACTCGTGGCGGAGCAGTTCGTCGCCTTGGGCCTTGCAAACAGTGCGACGGCCGCGGCAGGGCCACGTGCTCGACCTGCTCCGGGACTCGGGGAGCCGTCAACGCCTAGGTGTTGCATGTCATGAGGTTGTGTCCAGCGGGTTCAGCGGCGTGGGTTGAACGGGGACGGGTCTGCCCGGTTGGGTGTGGAGCTACCACAGCAACCACTGCCCGTCCGAAGGAGACCCGTCCCGTGCACGCCAACGCTCCGTTGACCGCTGAAGGTCGTCGTCGGCTCGTGGCTCGGGTCTTGGTACTCGGACCGCCGCGGCTGGGAAGGCGACCCGCTGCTG
>JAABUN010005113.1_pt1 | contig 16754 bp, 16 predicted proteins | sample 5559311 | NCBI WGS metagenome assembly JAABUN01 (sample SAMN10711877, study PRJNA513370) | rock metagenome | isolation source: Antarctica rocks | place: Antarctica: Victoria Land, Siegfried Peak sud
TTCGGTTGCCATGTCGGACCACTCCGTGGAGCTGAGGGTTCCCAGGCAGCTCACGATGCGGTGAATCCGGAGGAGCGGTCGCGACACGTCCCTGCCATACCCGGCGAAAAACGCAGCCGGCAACTCGGGCACACCGTTGAGGTAGGCGTGCTCTTCGAGGCCTTCCAGTTCTTCGAGTGGGTAGCGCACCGCGGGGTTGTCCCAATCGATCAGGGTCACCTGATTGGTTCCCACGATCACGTTGTGGAAGTTGGCGTCGGTGTGCGCAAGGCACGGCGCCTCCTGCCGCAACTCGTCGGCCCGGGCGTCGATTCGTCTACGCAGCTCGTCCAAGAGTGGCACCATGACCGGCCACTCGGCGTGGACCGCTGGCTCGGCGGCCTCCACCTTGCTGTGCAGCAGATCGACTGGATCCTCCAGCGTTAACTCCAGGCGCTCTGGGCCGAAGTGTCCACGTAGTGGTGCCGGGAACTGCACGGCATGGATACGGCGGTAAGCCGCCCCCACCATTCGCCATTCGCGATCGCCCAACCCGCCGCGGCGGGCCATGGCCGCCAGAGTCTCACCTGGAACGAAGTCGACCAAGACGGCCCCAGTGTCGTTTGCCGCATACAGGTGTGGAGCACCTACGTCGTGGATGGACAAGAACGTGGCGCGGGCGGCTGGAGAGGGTGCTGGTTGTGAGCTTTGTCGTAACAACACCTCACGGCCGTCGGTGAGCACACCGACCAGCAGCTGGTTGTCGAACCCCCGCTCGCCCAAGACGCGAGTCGACTCGACCGAGGGCAGCGACGCGGCCGCCACCAACTCGTCGAGGGTTGCCCGTGCGTCCACTCCACCAACCTAAGGGCGACCCTTCGATAGGACTCGTACGGCAATCCACCTGAAACGATCGTTTCGGCCAGGCCTCGGGACTGCTGGACGTACTACCTCGAACGCGAGGGGGACGACCCACGCTTGGCGCATCGTCGACCACAACGGCTGATCCCGTTTCCTCCACAGATATCGATTGGCTGCTTCGCGTTGCCGTACCCCGGCCGCGATAACGTCCTGCGGTGCCCACGAACGATTTGAGCCATGACGAGATCGCGCGACTGTATGGTCCGTGGCTGAAGCGGACTCCTGCCGACGCCGCGGTGCTGCTAGCCGACTACCCGGGACGGTGGTGGATCGCCGGCGGCTGGGCCATCGAGGCGTTCACCGGTATCGAGCGTGACCACGGCGACCTGGATCCCAGCGTGCCTCGGCTCGAGCTTCCCCTGCTTCGTCGCCACCTGGTTGGCCAGCTCGATCTGTGGGCTGCAGACCAAGGCTCGCTGCGGCCACTGATCCCCGAGGACGCTGATGACGAACAGCTTCCTGCGAGTTGCGAGAACGTGTGGGCTCGACGCAGCGGCGCCGATCCCTGGGAGTACGACATCATCCTCATGGGAGCCACGGCGACCACCTGGATCTTCAAGCGGGACGGGCGCATCAATCGACCCATCGACGAGATCGTCTTTTCAGTGGACGGGATCAGCTATCTCCGACCCGAGATTCAGTTGCTCCACAAGGCCAGCCGCATCAGGCCGAAGGACCACGAAGACTTCGACGCCACCTTGCCCCTCCTGGCCGATCAGGACCGGCACTGGCTGCGGGAAGCGATGACCCTAGTGCATCCCGATCACCCGTGGCTCGAGGTGCTGTGACGCACCGACCCGTGCCCGGTAGTGCGCCCCTCGACGATCGCCTCATCGTGGTGTCTCAGCGCCGTCGGCAACATGCCGCTCATTTCTTCGTGACCACTCGATCGCAGCAAGCACGACGGCAGCGAGTGACCGGACGGCGATCAATTCCCATCCGCGGCGCACCAGGTGGTGGCCAGTCTGGTTGAATCCGACGATGGCGAAAAGTCCTACCGACATCAGGCAACCTTCTCTGGCCGTGACCACTCCGAAGGGTGGCTGGCCGGTGAGCGTTCGCCACCGATACCAACGGTGGGATTCGAGGACTGATCAGCACCACCGCGGCCCTGACCTGCCGGTGTGCGTCTTGAACACCTCGTTTCCCCAAGTGGACGAGTTGACCTTGGGCCGCAGTCTCTCGGCTTGCCACCGACGCTGTGAGGGTCATCGCCGTGCTCGCTGGCGTCCGCGTTGCCAAGGTGGGGTCCGGGCGCGGGCATCGGTTCTGCCAAACGCGTCCGGGTTGCTCGTGGCTCATCTCACCAACGTCAGTCGGCGAAGCCACCGCGGCGAATCGTGTGGTGATCGACGGTTGACAGCTCTTCGGGCGTCGGCGGTTCGAACACAGACCATGACCACCGAAGATCGTCGTAGGTCATCGGATAGGCACCGAGTGTGGCTTCCTCGTTACGGCGTTGCAGACGTGACCATAGGGTCGCCAACGGAACGTCGAAGACGTGTAGCTCGATCCTTGCGCGGCTAGCGCGGGCGTCGTTGAACTTCTGTGCCCGTTCCTCACCCAGCCACAGTCCGTCCTCCAAGATGACGTCGGCACCGTGGCGAAGGAGATCGAGCGCGTGACGGTACAGCACCGGCTGTAAACGCTCATGAAAGCTGGTGTCGGCGTGGTCTATGCCGAGTTCGGCTTGCCAATCGTCGGTACAAATGCGCACTCCGCGACCGGCTGCCTCCAAGCGTTTGGCCAGCGTGGTTTTCCCGGACCCCGGCAGCCCACAGAACAACGTCAACGTCGGGACTGGGCCTGCTCCTTCGACGCTGGCGATTGGGGGGCTTTTGGTCACCAGGGGAGCCTTTCACGGTACGAGACCGGCGAGCACACGGTCCGCACGAGATCGCCGACACCTACGGGTTTCTCAGCCCCGCCGACCGGCCACCGGGACCCGCCCCTGGATACCCCCCAGCAGATCCACGGCTGGGGCGTAGCCCCCGCGCCTGCTTCGACCCGCACACCTACTTCCTGCACGACCTACCGCCCGACCTCGTTCAGCTGCTGAACGAGGGCCCTGACGAGGAACCGGCGGAGTCCCTGTTCGGCCAACCATTCCCGCTGAGCGCTTGGCCCCAGGTGACGACGGTCGTGCTGGCGGGGCGCGACGACCGCCTGTTCCCGCTGGCCTTCCAGCGGCGGATCGCCCGGGATCGGCTGGGCCGTCCGGTCACCGTGCTGGACGGGGGGCACCTACTCGCACTTAGCCGCCCGGCAGCGCTGGTCGATCAGCTGCACCGCGCTGCCTGAGCGGAGCGGTCGCTCAGGCAGCGCAGCCAACGTGGCCGTCCTTCAACGCGTTGGTTTTGTTCGGGTTGCATCCTTCGCCGAGTACGACCGCTACCACTGGAACCGGTGAACGCCGTGCGGATAGTTCTCCTCGGTGGCGCACCTGATAGCTGCCGCCTTGAGCAGCGCGGTTGGCCGGCAAAGCCGGTTCGGTCGTCTGTCTCGGTGACCGGGGGGCGGGGGCTTCCGGCACATTCGGGTGGATCGGTGTTGATCCCCCACTGTCCGCGAGAATGACCGCGTGCGAAACGAAGCGTCGGTGCTCCACTTGGACCTGGACGCTTTCTTTGCTTCGGTCGAGCAACGCGACAAGCCGTCCCTGCGGGGCAAGCCGGTGGTCGTGGGCGGCGTTGGCCAGCGTGGTGTGGTGGCGACCGCGTCCTACGAAGCGCGCGTGTTCGGAGTCCGGTCGGCCATGCCCGCTCACGAAGCGCGCCGGCGCTGTCCGCAGGCGGCGTTCTTGTCGGGACGGTTCGAGGCGTATCGCCGAGCCAGCCGTCAGGTGATGGGCATCCTGCGAGACCTGTCGCCACTGGTCGAGCCGCTGTCACTGGATGAGGCCTTTGTCGATCTGCGAACCGCGAGCCGGCCGATCGACTTCAGTACCGACGGGCTGCGTTCGCTGGTGGCCGAGCTCAAGTCGGCCGTTGCCGAGGCCACCGGCGGACTGACCGCATCGGTCGGTATCGGCACCTCCAAGTTCATCGCCAAGGTGGCCAGCGAGCTCGACAAGCCGGACGGAGTCTGCATCGTCGAGCCCGGCACCGAGATAGACCTGTTGCGGCCGATGTCGGTTGGCGTGATCCCCGGAGTTGGTCCGGTGACCGCCGACAAGCTCCGGCGGATCGGCGTCGCTACCGTGGCTGACCTCCAGCGCGTCTCTTTGGAGGAGCTGGTCCAGGTGATCGGCAAGGCCCACGGTCAGGCCCTGGTGGAGCTGGCGTACGCGCGCGACGAGCGGCCGGTGGAGCCGGAACGGGAGACGAAGTCGATCTCGGTGGAAGACACCTTCGACCATGACCTGGTGGATCCCCACGCCCTGGCCCTCATCATAGATCGGGACGCCCACCAGGTCGCCGCCCGGCTGAGTGCTGCCCGGCTGTTTGCCCGAACCGTCACCATCAAGGTCCGCTTGCACGACTTCGTCACCTATACCCGGTCCCGAACGCTGCTGGGGGCCACCGACCGGGCGGAGCTGATCAGCCAGCTGGCTCAGAGCATGCTGACCGGCGTTGACACCACCGGTGGGGTTCGCTTGCTCGGGGTAGGGGTGGCGGGCCTCACCGACGTCCTCCAGGAGGACCTCTTCGTCACCGAGGGTGATCAGCGACTCGGCCCCGATGTCGACGAGGGAGAAACGCTCGAAGCGGTGACCCCGGCGCCCGCCAACCAGCCAGTGCGTACCTCCCATACCTGGCCTCCCGGAGCCGACGTCCGCCACGATCAGCATGGGTCCGGCTGGGTGTGGGGGTCGGGTCTGGGCCGCGTCACCGTCCGCTTCGAGACTCAGAACACCCCGCCCGGTCCGGTGCTCACCTTCGTCACCGATGATCCCGCCCTACACCGTGACCCGACAGCGACCGAGTGACCCGCCGATTCCTACTAAAGGTCACGCCCAGAAGTTCGTCGGGCGCAACCACTAGCCAACTGACATCAAGGCGGCGCGGGCGGCTGGCTATAGTCCGTACGAGTACACCCGGTCCACCGCAGGCAGAAATGAGAACCATGTTTGATGTAGACGACATCCGCGATTGGCGCGGCCAAGCCGTCGTCGACGAGCAGGGATCCAAGATCGGCTCACTCGAAGGAGTCTACTTTGACACCTCGTCCGAGGAGGCCGTCTTTGCGACGGTGAAGGTGGGTCTGCCGGGCGGCGGCAAACTGCTCTTCGTCCCCCTCGTCGGAGCGCGGGTGTCACCCAAGCACATCCGGGTGATGACCGACAAGAAGATGGCCAAGGAGGCGCCGTACATCGAGCCCGACGGCCTCCTGGAAGCCTCCGCCGAGCCGGGGATTTACGCCCATTACGGCCTGACCTACGAGCTCGGCGCCAGCGGCGAGCGGCGGCTGGGGCGTCGCTGAGATGACCCGACCGATCGCGCTGGTGGCCGGCGCTTCCCGCGGCCTCGGACTGCTCATCGCCCGTGAACTAGGTCGGAGCGGCTATCGCCTGGTGATCTGTGCCCGCGACGCAAGCGAGCTGCAGCGGGCGGCCGACGACCTGCGCGAGCGGGGGTATGAGGTTTCCACCCAAGTGTGCGACGTCGCCGACAACGACGCGGTAACCGCGTTGGTGCGGCACACCGAAGACGAGGTCGGACCGATCGACGTACTCATCTGTGTGGCCGGAGTCATCCAGGTGGGCCCGCTGGCGGCGCTGGACCGAAGCCACTTCGAGGATGCGGTCTCGATCATGCTCTGGGGTCCGATCAACACCGCGCTGGCGGTGGTCGGACCTATGCGTCAGCGGCGCCGCGGCCGGATTGGGATCGTGTCGTCGATCGGCGGCTTAGTCAGCGTGCCGCACCTGCTGCCGTACTCGACCGCCAAGTTCGGTGCGGTCGGGTTTGCGCGCGGTCTACGGGCTGAACTGGCCGGTTCCGGAGTTTCCGTCACGACGATCACCCCCGGGCTGATGCGGACGGGTTCGCACTATCGAGCGAAATTCGTGGGTCAGCAGGCCGCTGAGCTGGCGTGGTTCGGCGCGGGAGCCTCACTTCCGGGGATGTCGATGGACGCCGAGCGCGCGGCAACGCGGATTGTGGACGCGGTCCTGGCCGGCAAGGCCCAGCTGATCTTGACCCCGCTGGCACACGTCGGTATGCGCTTGAACGGGATGGCTCCGAATCTCACCGCCGTGCTCATGAACGTCGCCGGTCGGGTGCTGCCCAAGGCTCCGGCGCAGGCCGACGGAACGACGCTGGAGGGCTGGGAGGCGGAGGGCGCCCTACGGCCCGGGGCGCGGAAGCTGTTCCGTGGCATCACCGTACTGGGCGCTCGGGCCGCCGACCGTTTCAACCAGAGCCGATAGAGCTGATCCGATGGCCGGGCTGTTCGACCTCACGGGCCAGACGGCACTGGTCACCGGATCCAGCCGGGGGATCGGCAAGGTGCTCGCCGCCGGCTTGGCGGCGGCTGGCGCACGGGTGGTTCTGCACGGGCGCGATCAGATCGCGCTGGACGCGGCGAGGGATGAGCTACAGGCGGCGGGCATCGACGGCGTACGGACAGTGGCGTTCGACGTCAGGGATCCCGACGCTGTCGTCGGCGCCGTTGCCTCCCTCGAGGAGCAGACCGGGGGTATCGACATCTTGATCAACAACGCCGGCATCCAGCGGCGGGCGCCGTTCGTCGACTTCCGCATCGCGGACTGGAATGATCTGGTGGCGGTGAATCTGACGAGCGTCTTCCTGGTCGGACAACAGGTCGCCGCGCGCATGGTAACGCGAGGTCGCGGCAAGATCATCAACATCGGCTCGGTCCAGACCAAGCTCGGGCGCCCCGGGATCGCGCCGTACGCAGCCACCAAAGGCGGCATCGGCATGCTCACCAAGGGCATGTGTGCCGACTTGGCTCCGTACGGGATCTGCGTCAACGCGCTGGCACCCGGCTACTTTGACACCGAGCTCACCAGCGCGCTGGTAGCAGACGAGGACTTCAGCGCCTGGGTCAACGCCCGTACCCCCACCGGACGTTGGGGGCAGGTCGAAGATCTGATCGGCCCGGCGATCTTTCTCGCCTCCGCGGCGAGCGACTTTGTCAACGGTCAGATCATTTACGTCGACGGCGGCATGACCGCGGTGGTCTGAGCAGCCCATGATCAACACTGAGGGCGTTGTCGCCCACGCCAAGGGCGACCTGCGCGTCGAGCACCTCACGCTGCCTGACCCGACGCCCGGCGAATGCGTCGTCGATGTGGTGTACGGCGGCATCTGCGGCTCCGATATCCACTACTGGCAACACGGGGCGGCGGGTGAGTCGATCCTGCGGGCCCCGATGGTCCTGGGCCACGAGGTGGTCGGCACGGTGGCGCAACCAGCCGCCGACGGATCCGGCCCCGTTCAGGGCACGCGGGTGGCAGTCCATCCCGCTACTCCCGGGCCCGGCGCCGGGGGCCGCTTCCCACCGGACCGTCCCAACCTGTCCCCCGGCGTCACCTATCTCGGCTCAGCGGCCCGGTTCCCCCACACCGACGGCGCCCTTTCCCGGCAAGCGGTTCTGCCTAGCCGGATGCTGCGCGTGCTGCCCGAGGCACTGTCCTGGGAACTCGCGGCGCTGACCGAACCGGCCAGCGTGGCCTGGCACGCCATTAGCCGGGCCCGTCCACTCGAGGGCCGACGGGTGATGGTGGTCGGCGCTGGCCCGATCGGGCTGTTGATCATGGCCGTCGCCAAGCGCGCCGGTGCCGCCGAGATCATGGCGGTGGATCTCCATCAACGACCGCTCGCCCTGGCAAGAGGCCTGGGCGCCACCCACACTCGGCTGGTCAGCGAGGCCGAGGCCATCGACGGGGCCGATGCCGACGTCGTCATCGAGTCTTCCGGTAGCGCGCGCGGCCTGGCTTCCGCGGTACGTGGTGCCACTTGCGGCGGCGAGGTGATCATGGTTGGCCTGCTCCCCGCCGGCGACCAGCCGGCCCTGATCTCGATGGCCATCACCCGGGAACTCGAACTCAAGGGCTCGTTCCGCTTCAACGACGAGATCGACGAGGTCATCGCCGGCCTTGCCGATGGCTCGCTGCCGGTCGCCCCCGTCGTCACCCACCGCTTCCCCCTGGCTGACGCCTTGGTCGCGTTTGAGACCGCCGCCGACCCCATCCGCTCTAGCAAAGTCCTGCTTGACTTCCGCCTCTGAATCGCACCGGGATACGCCTTGATTGCCAGCCCTTCGACAAGCTCAGGGGTCTGACTCAGGGTCAGGCGCGAGCGGCCCGCGCCGCCGCGATCAGACCCTGGAACAAGCCAAGATCGTCAAGGGTCTCCGGATGCCATTGAACGCCGACCCAGAAGGGGCGGCGGGGATCTTCCATCGCCTCGATGGTGCCGTCGTCGGCGCGCGCCGCCACCTCGTAGCCGGGATGGGTGCGGACCGATTGATGATGGTGACAGCTGACCTGGAGATGATCACCCACCAGCCGGCGAAGCAGGCTCTGGCTCTGGGTACGGACCGCGGTGGTCCCGTACTCGTCCCGGCCCGGCGAGTGCCGATCATGACCTACGAGGTCCGGCGTGTGCTGATCCAGCCGACCGCCGGCGTGCGCCGCCATCACCTGCATCCCGCGACACACCCCGAGCGTTGGCAGGTTGAGGTCAGCTGCCGCATCGAGCAACGCGAACTCCCAGTCATCGCGGTCGTCCCGCCAGCCTGCGGTGCGCTCGTGCGGCTCCGCGGCGTACCGGGCCGGGTTGACGTCCGCGCCGCCCGCGATCACCAAACCGTCGAGCCGGCACCCGATGGCCCCAGCACCGCTCCGCTGAGCGGGCAACAGCACCGGGGCTCCGCCAGCCGTCTCGATGGCGCGGGCGTACGAGGAGGGCAGCAGGTCGGCTTGGGTGTCCCAAACTCCCCAGCGCGCCTGCTCGCGCAAGGTGCTGACCCCGATCACCGGGCGCACGCTCGACGCCGACCCGTTCACATCGGGGTCACGTAGGCGCCGGAGATTCCACCGTCGACCAGGAACGTGCTGGCCGTGATGAAGCTCGACTCGTCCGAGGCCAGGAACAGCACGGCGTTCGCCATTTCCCCCGGCTCGGCAAATCGACCCATCGGAACGTGTACCAGCCGCCGGGCCGCCCGTTCTGGATCCGAGGCGAACAGTTCCTGCAGCATCGGCGTGTTCACCGGTCCAGGGCAGAGCGCGTTCACCCGGACGCCGTCGCGAGCGAACTGGACCCCGAGCTCGCGACTCATCGAGAGCACGCCCCCCTTGGAGGCGGAGTACGAGATCTGCGAGGTGGCGGCGCCCATCACCGCCACGAACGAGGCGGTGTTGATGATCGAGCCCCGCTTGCGTTCCAGCATGTACGGCAGGGCGGCCTTGCAGCACAGGTAGACGCTGGTCAGGTTGACGTCTTGGACCCGACGCCAGGCGTCCAGGTCGGTGTCGAGGATGGAGGCATCCTCCGGCGGTGAGATGCCGGCGTTGTTGAACGCGATGTCGACCGAGCCGCCTTGTTCGTGCGCGGTCCGGAAGAGCGCGTCCACCTCATCCTTGCTGGTGACGTCGGTGTGCTGATAGACGCCGTTGGCCGCGGCGGCGACGTCGGGTCCGCGGGTGTCGTCAACGTCACCGATGACCACGGTGGCGCCTTCTTCGGCCAGTCGCTTGACCGCGGCCAGCCCGATTCCCGAACATCCTCCCGTCACGACGGCAACGCGGCCCTGGACTCGTCCGGCCATAGGTGATGTCTCCTTGTTCTCTTCGGGGGTTTCGACGACGTAGCGGTGCGGCTGGTGTTCAAGAGAAGTCATACCTGACTGAGAAACACGTTCTTCTCCTCGGTGAAGGCGTTCGGTGCGTCAGGTCCGAGCTCGCGGCCGAGGCCGGACTGCTTGAAGCCACCGAAGGGAGTCCAGTACCGCACCGAGGAATGGGAGTTCACGCTCAGGTTGCCCGCCTGGATGCCACGAGACACCCGCAGCGCCCGACCGAGGTCGGCGGTGAAAATGGATCCGGACAGGCCGTACTCGCTGTCGTTGGCGAGCTGCACGGCTTCAGCTTCATCGTCGAACGGCAGCACCGCCACCACGGGTCCGAAGATCTCCTCGCGCCAGATTCGTTGGCCGGGCGAGTCAGCCAGCACCACCGTGGGCGGCAACCAGAAGCCTGGCCCCGACGGTGCGGTGCCGGTGTACGCGACCTCGGCGCCGTCGATGAAACCCTGCACCGCGTCGCGTTGCGCCGCCGAGATGAGCGGTCCCATCTCGGCGTCAGCGCCGGCGGGGTCGGCCACCCGTACGCCCTTGACGGCCGGCTCTAAAAGAGCGAGGAACTGCTCGTACACCGACCGCTGCACCAGGATGCGCGACCGGGCGCAGCAGTCCTGGCCGGCGTTGTCGAAGACCGCGTACGGCGCGCTGGCGGCCGCCTTCGCCAGATCAGCGTCAGCGAAGATCACGTTGGCGCTCTTGCCGCCGAGCTCGAGGGTGCAGCGCTTCACCTGGTCGGCGCAGCCCCGCATGATCACCTTGCCGACCGCGGTGGACCCGGTGAAGCACACCTTGCGTACCAGCGGGTGGGTGACGAATCGCTGTCCCACCACGGATCCCTTCCCCGGGACGACCGTGAACACCCCGGCGGGCAGCCCACTGTCAAGGGCCAGCTCGCCCAACCGGATCGCCGTCAGCGGGGTCAGCTCGGCTGGTTTGATCACGACGCAGTTGCCAGCCGCCAGGGCCGGGCCGAAACCCCAACCGGCAATGGGCATCGGGAAGTTCCACGGCACGATGACGCCGACCACACCGAGTGGTTCGTGAAAGGTCAGGTCGACCCCGCCGGCGACGGGGATCTGCCGCCCGAAAAGGCGCTCCGGCGCCGCCGCGTAGTAGTTCAGCACGTCGCGGACATTGCCCACCTCCCAGCGGGCATTCGAGATGGTGTGGCCGGAGTTGAGCACCTCCAGCTCAGCCAGCTCGTCGAGATGATCATCGATCACGGACGCGAACCGGCGCAGCAGCCGGGCCCGCTCCCCCGGTGCGATATCGCGCCAGGCTGGGAACGCGTCCTGGGCGCGTTCGATGATGCGGTCGGTCTCATCGACCGACGCCAACTCGACGTCGGTCACTGGCTCCGCGGTGGCCGGGTTGATGACGGTGTAGGAGGTCATGTGGCTGGTCACATCCTTTCGAAGCTGCGACGCAGCTCCCAGTCGGTCACGGCGGCGTCAAAGGCCGCCAGCTCGACGTTGGCCATGTTCGTGTAGTGGTCGACGACATCGTCACCGAAGATCCGCCGGGCGATGACCGACTGGCTGAACGCATCCCGGGCTTCGCGCAACGTGCGGGGCACCGTCGGGCGACCCGAGGTGTAGGCGTTGCCCCCCAGCGGCGGTTCGAGCTCGAGCTCATTGTCGATCCCGTACAGGCCGCCGGCCAGCATCGCAGCCAGCGCGAGATAGGGATTGACGTCGCCGCCGGGCACCCGGTTCTCCAACCGGGCACCCGCGCCCCGGCCAACCAACCGGACCGCGCAGGTCCGGTTGTCCAGGCCCCAGGCGATCGTCGTCGGCGCAAAGGACCCGGCCGCGAAGCGCTTGTAGGAGTTGACGTTGGGGGCGTAGAGCAGGGTGAAGTCCCGCATGGTCGCGAGCAGGCCGGCGATGAAGTGGTCGTAGAGCGGCGTACGGCCCTCATCCCGGTTCGCTGGGTCTGAGTCGGTCGACGGACCCCAGAAGACGGTCGAACCGTCGGCACCGCGCAACGACAGGTGGATATGGCAGGAGTTGCCTTCCCGCTCGTTGAACTTCGCCATGAAGGTGAGCGACTTGCCGTGCCGGACGGCGATCTCCTTGGCCGCTGTTTTGTAGACCGCGTGGTTGTCGGCGGTGGTAAGCGCTTCGGCGTACAGGAATCCGATCTCGTGCTGACCGAAGTTGCACTCCCCCTTGGCCGACTCCACGTCCATCCCGGCCGCGTACATGGTGTTGCGGATGTCGCGTAACAGCGGTTCGACTCGGCTGGTGCCGAGGATGGAGTAGTCGGAGTTGTATTGGTTAGCCGGCGTCAGGCCGCGGTAGTTCGCCTTCCAGGCGTCCTCGTAGGTGTTGTCGAACACGATGAACTCCAGCTCAGTCCCGGCCAAGGCCACGAATCCCCGATCGGCCGCCACCTCGAGCTGGAGCTTCAAGATGGTGCGCGGCGACTGGGCCACCGGGGCCTGGTCGAGCCAGACCAGGTCGCACTGGACCATCGCCGAGCCGGGCAGGTGGGGAAGCAACCGGATGGTCTGCACGTCAAGGGCGAACTCCAGGTCGCCGTAGCCCTTCTCCCACGACGACATCGCGTACCCGTCCACGGTGTCCATGTCGATGTCGACGGAGAGCAGGTAGTTGCAGCCTTCGGTCCCGTGCTCGAGCGCGTGTTCCACGAAGTACGGCGCATGCAACCGTTTGCCCTGCAACCGGCCCTGCATGTCGGTGAAGCTCACCACCACCGTGTCGATCTCCCCCTCGCCCACCCGTCGCTTCAGGTCGTGCACGCTCAGGTGGCGGTCGTTGCGCAGCTCTTGCGTCATAGCTGGTCCTCTCCCTCGGTCTGGTCACGAGCGGCAGCCCGCGGTGCGGAGGCACCCAGCAATCCGCGTAGCAGGGCCGCCGTGTCGTCGCAGTGACTTTCCATCACCCGGCGCGCGTTGATGGCATCTGATGCGATGATCGCCTCCACGATGGTCTCGTGCTGGCGACTGGAATGCTCGATGTTGACCGCCAGCATCGGAATGCCGATCAGCATGTCGTGCAACTGGGATTGCACGACGGTGACGGCGTCGATCAGGCGTGGCGACTGAGTCACGGTGGCGATGGCCAGATGGAGCCGCGAGTCAGCCTGTCGATGCTCACCCGGGCTGGCGGCCGCGACGACCGCCTGGTGCGCGTCGATCAGCAACTGCCGTTGCGATGGCGCCAACGTGCGAGTGGCCGCAACGTGGCAGGCTCCGGGTTCGACCACGCGCCGAAAGACGAGTGAGTCCATCAGTTCGGTTCGACGAGCGGCGAAGGTGTCCGGCTCGGACTGGGCGGGCGTCGCCGGTTGGTGATGCACGACGGTTCCACCGCCGCGGCCCCGAGTGGTGCGGACCATCTGGGCACTGCGCAGGGCGGCCATCGCCTCCCGCAGGGTGGCGCGGCAGACACCCATGGTGGTGGCGAGCTCCCGTTCGGGGGGAAGGGCGCTGCCGTCGGGATAGATGCCGAGCCGGATCGCCGTGGCGAGCCGCTCGACGCAGTCCTCGAACGCATGCCGGCCCCGGCCGGAGCCCAAGACGACATCGCCGAGGTCAGCTGCGGCACTCGTCGTGCGGGCTTGACCCGTGCGGCTCATCCGCTCTCACTGGTCCGACACCGCGCCCGCTAACGTAGTGGCCTGCTCGTCCTTGGCGCCGTGCATGAAGTTTTTCTTGCCGCTGACCTGCCAGGACACAGTGGCGAAGATCAACACGACCAGTACCGCCACTGGGGCGTAGTTGAAGGTCGAGATTGTCACCGGGGAGGCGGGCGGCAGCACGAAGAGGATGCAGATGATCACCACCCAGACGATGGCCACCCAACCGATGAGCGGGCTCCACCTGCCGAGGTTCCAGGGGCCGGGGGTGAAATCTTTGCTGACCCGCCGCAGGAACACCGGCACCACGTAGGCGATATAGAGACCGATGACCGCGATCGAGGTGACGGCGAAGTAGGCCGTGGTGCTGACCAGCGCTGGCACGGCCAGCAGAATCGACATGCCAACGCACAGCCAGATCGAGTTGGTCGGCGTGCCAGTTCGCGGGTTGACCTTGGCCCAGATCTTCGAGCCGGGCAGCGCGTTGTCGCGGGAGAACGCGTACGACATCCGCGAGTTGGCCGTCACCGACGCCATCCCGCAGAAGAACTGTGCCACGCACACGATGAAGAGCAAGAACTTCGCCACGGTCGGGCTGCCGAGGGCGTCCAGGAAGATCTGGGCCGGCGGCAAACCGGTCTCGGACTCCGAAAGCGCCTGCAGGCCGGCCTCGGACCGGTCGGTGATCGATGCGGTGATCGAGTACAGCAGGATGAAGCCGGCGACGATGGAGACGGCGACGCTGGTGACGATCCCGCGCGGAGCGGCTATGGACGCGTTCTTGGTCTCCTCGGCAACGTGGGCCGACGCGTCGTACCCCGTGTAGGTGTACTGCGCCATCAGCAGACCCAGCAAGAAGACGTACGGCAGGAAGGTCCACCCGGTCTCGTTGTGGAAACCGGTCAGCGTCCACTGCACCGACTGGTGCTTCTCGGGCAGGATCCACAGCGCGCCGACGATGACCAGTACGCCGCCCAGGTGCCACCACGCCGAGATGTTGGACAACGTCGCGACCAGGTTCACACCGAAGGTGTTGAGTAGGGCGTGAATGACGATGATCAGCACGAACAGACCGAACGTCTTGGCCGCTGTCGCCTCGACTCCCGCCACCAGGTTCAGAAACGCCATCATGGTGGTAGCGGCGCCGAAGTCGATGGCGGCGGTCACGGCGACCTCGCCCAAGAAGTTGAACCAGCCGACGTACCAGGCCCACTCCCGCCGGTTCTTGCGCGCCAGCCGCCCGGCCCAGAAGTAGAGGCCGCCCGCCGTGGGATAGCGGGAGCAGACCTCCGCCATCGCGGCCGCGACGGCCAAGACCATGACGCCTACGATCGCCCAGCCAAGAACCAGGGTGGAGGGGCCGCCGGATCGCAGTGCGATCCCGTAGGAGGTGATGCAGCCCGCCAGGATCGAGATGATCGAGAACGAGACCGCGAAGTTGGAGAAGCCCGACATCCCGCGGGTCAACTCTTGGGTGTATCCCAGCTCAGCAAGCGCCTTCGCGTCGTCGTCCATCTGCTGATCGAGGCTCATCAGGTCTCCGGTGGTGGAAGGGTCGAGGTGCGCACAGTGTTTCGCGCCAACCGGCTAGAAGTCAATGGTTTGACCTCAGACCATTGCTTCGGTCGTCAGGCGTCTCCGGTGGCGCTCCCGGGTTGGGCGATTAGGCTCGCCCGGTGGCGATGTGGGTGGGCAGTGTGGAGTTCGATCTGTTGCTGGGCGACGTGCACTCGCTCAAGGAGAAGCGCTCGGTGGTCCGCCCGCTGGTTGCCGATGTTCGGCGCAAGTTCGAGGTGAGCGTCGCTGAGGTGGACCATCTCGATCTCCACCGTCGCACCGGCATCGGCATCGCGATGGTCAGCCCTGATCATGCCCACGTCGTGGCAGTGCTGGACACCGTCGAACGCTTCGTCGCCTACCGGCCAGAGATCGAGCTACTTTCTGCCCGCCGCCAGATCGCCTCGTTCGAGGACTGACGTCACCAGTCCCGCGACGCCTGAGCGATGCGTGCACCAATTGCTGCCACGTCATTCAACTCCCCCGTCGCTACGGCGATGACGAAGTCGTAGGCTTCGTCATTGCTCATGGTCAGTCTTCTGCCGTTGACGCCGAGAAACGCCAAGGTAGCGACCAGCGCTAAGCGTTTATTGCCATCGACTAGCGCGTGGTTTCGACTGATGGACTGCAGCAGCGCTGCCGCCTTCTCCTCGAGGGAGGCGTAGGCATCCTCCCCGAAAACAGACGTCTGGGGCCGCGCGACCGCCGACTCCAGTAGGCCGTAGTCACGAACGGGCACGTCACCGATGGTCCGTTCGGCAACATGTATCACGTCGATGAGACTGAGATAGATCACTCTCCGAGCCGCTTGAGGGCCTCGGCGTAGCGCGGCAACTCAGCGGTCAACACGCGATCGAGCAACTCCCGACGACTGTGATTTTCGACATACTCCCGCACCGCGGACCGCACCACTTCTTGCATAGATCGCGATTCCAATGCTGCCTGGTGACGAACGGCAGCGAGGTCCTCGTCATCAAGTCGTAGAGTCATAGCCATACTCGATGGTATCAATACTGATACCGCGCCTCAGAGCCTCGTTCGGCGGCGTTGCTGCCTGATGCCGCGGCTGACGCGCGGTGTGTGGGTAACCCGGGTTCGGGGTGCTTCTGGATACGATGAGGCCAAGAGCGTGCTCGGCACCGGTACGGAATTCGGACAGATTGACCCCCACACGAGAAGGCCAACCCAAAGACCTGCCATGAAGTTGTCTCTGTGTACGACCTGCATGGGCCGGGCCCATCACCTGAAGGAGACCCTGCCCAGCAACCTCGCTGCCAGCGTCAACTGGGACCGGCCGGACGCCGTGGAGTTCGTGATCCTCGACTACACCAGCCCTGATGATCTGGCCGAGTGGATCACGACCGATCCGCGCCTGAAGCCCTACCTGGAGGCGGGCATCCTGAAGTTTGCCCGGTGCGAAGGACAGCCCTACTTCCGTCACTCACACGCGAAGAACATGGCGCATGCTCTGGCCACCGGTGACGTGGTATGCAACCTCGACGCCGATAACTTCGTGGGCGTCGGTTTCACCGACTATCTCCGGACCGTCTTCACCCGTCACCCGAATGCGATCGTGGCGTCGAACCGCCTGGACAGCCGGCTCAATGTCGGCGTCCACAAGGGGTGCATGGGCCGGGTGGCGCTGTCGAAGACGAACTTCGCCATGCTCGGCGGTTACGACGAGAGTGATCGCTTCCGCGGCTGGGCGGGTGAGGATTCCGATCTAGTGATCCGCGGCGTGAAGAAGTTCCTGCGACCGGTGCTGATCCGCGACCGTCGCTTCCTCCAAGTCGTTCAGCACAGCGATCTCGAGCGCATCAAGCTGACCGAATTTGTCGACGCCACCGCCGAGATCGCCAAGATCGAGTCCCTGGACGGCTCCAACATGCGCCCCGTCCTGCGCTACGTGATGAACCGGGCGG
>JAABUN010005114.1_pt1 | contig 16748 bp, 17 predicted proteins | sample 5559311 | NCBI WGS metagenome assembly JAABUN01 (sample SAMN10711877, study PRJNA513370) | rock metagenome | isolation source: Antarctica rocks | place: Antarctica: Victoria Land, Siegfried Peak sud
GGGGGCATCCGCTGTGGGAGCTGTACCTGATCCACGGGATCGACGGCGACAGGGTCGGGCTGATGACGAAGATCCACCACTCCGCGGTCGACGGGGTGTCGGGGGCGGAGGTCCTCTCCGTGCTGCTCGACGACTCCCCCGACGGGCGGGAGGTGGAGCCGCCCGAGCCCGACTCCGACGTGGGCGAGCGGCGTCCGGCGGACCTCGAGATGCTCGCGCGGGGGCTGGCCGGGGTGCCGCGCCAGCCGCTGCGCGCCCTGCGCGCCCTGCCGGGGACGGTGGCCAACCTCGATTCCGCGACGTTGCGCTGGGCACCGGGGGCGGGAACGCTGGCCCGGGCCGCGCGGGAGATCGCGCGCTTCGTGCCGGGGGTGGACGCGGGCGACGGGAGCGTGCTCGACATGCCCTCCGTCCAGGCGCCGCGGACGCGCTTCAACGGCCCGATCTCGCCGCACCGTCGCTTCGCGATGGGTCAGATCCCGCTCGGGACGGTCAAGGCGATGAAGAACGCGGCGGGCGTGAGCGTCAACGACGTGGTGGTGACGATCTGCGCCTCGGCCGTGCGCGAGTGGCTGCTCGAGCGCGACGAGCTGCCCGAGGAGCCGCTCGTGGCGATGGTCCCCGTGTCCGTCCGCGGGCCCGAGGAGCGCGGCACGTTCGGCAACCGGGTCTCGGCGATGATCGCGCCGGTGCCGACGCACCTCGCCGATCCGGTCGAGCGACTGCGCTTCGCCCACGAGACCCTGGGCGCGGCGAAGGAGCGCCATCGGGCGACGCCGGCGACGCTGCTGCAGGACGCCACGCAGTTCATCCCGCCGACGCTGATGTCACGCGCGGCGCGGGCCACCGTGCGCGCCGCGGCGGCGGGCCCGCTGCGCCCGCCGCTGAACCTCATCATCTCCAACCTCCCGGGCCCCCGGGAGTCGCTCTACCTGGCCGGGGCGCGGCTCGAGGCGCACTACCCGGTCTCGGTGATCACCGACGGGGTCGGCCTCAACATCACGTGCATGTCCTACCGCGACCACATCGACTTCGGCGTGGTCTGCGACCGCGACCAGGTCGACGACGCGTGGCCGTTCATCGCGGCGATCAGGCGGGCCTACCGGGAGCTCGACGCGGCGGTGTGCGGGACGGGGGCCGAGGCGAAGGAGCCTGCCTCGGCCTGAACCACGCCCGAGTCACGTCGCGTCGCCTGGTCGCACGAGTACGCCCGGAACCGAACCGGTCAGGATGGCCCGGATCGACCCCTTGACGACGCGCGGTACGGCGACGGTGGCAGTTCGCGCAGACGACTTCGCACTTTGCCATCTCCTCGAGGATGCTCTCCCAGCTCCGGTACGCGAGCTGATCCCCGATGTTGAAGCTCTTGTCGCGCAGATGGTCCAGATCGAGGACGACCGGATCGGTCTCACCGCAGTCGCGGCACGGGTTCGAGGCGAAGTGCTCGAAGAGGAGCAGCGTCCGCTCATGGCGCCAGCGCCGCTTCTGCGCCGTCGCCCGCTCCTTGTAGAGCTCGCGGTTAGCCGCATAGTGGGCCTTTCCGTAGGCGGCGCGGCAAGCGCGGCAATGTGAGCCCCACGTCCCGCGACTCCGCCGCCAGACGAACTCGTGAGCGTCGTACTCGAGCCCGCAGCGGCTGCAACGCTTCGTCTCATCGCCGTCCTGCTCCACGAACACATGTTCGCAGCGCAGGCGGACGGATTCACGGGGCAGCCAGGGATCGAACCTGGAACCTCCGGTTTTGGAGACCGGCGCTCTGCCTGATTGAGCTACTGCCCCTCAAGAGAATCGTAGGCCCTGTCCGAACCCGAGTCGATGCGGGCGGAGGGACTTGAACCCCCACGGGCCGTGAGGCCCACCGGGACCTAAACCCGGCGCGTCTGCCGATTCCGCCACGCCCGCGCGTGGTGTCGCGCCCGTCTCGGGCGCAGGGTAACTTTCCCGGATGCCGCACAAGAGCAGGGTCGCGCCGCGGGAGTACACCATCGACCGGCCCAACCGCCGGAAGGCGTCGTCCAAGACCACGAAGGCGGTGGTGATCCTGCTGCTGTTGGTCTCCATCGCCCTGATGGTCGTCGTGGGCATCGGCGGTTGGAGCAAGCTCGTGGGCGCCCAGGCCGTGCTGATCGCCTACGTCCTGGTCTACCTGATCATGGCCTTCTACGTCGCCCGCTGGAACCGCGGCGTCCTGCCGCTCGCCGCTGCGCTGGCAATCGTCCTCGGCATCTTCGCCGCGGTCGCGGGGCCCGCGTGGTTCCAGCGCGACAGGGTCGGCTTCGCCTCCCCCGAGTCGCTCCTGGGCGGTCCTGGGCTCGACGCCGACCTGCTGGGGCTGCTCACCCTCGTGATCGTCCCCGTCCAGGTCCTGCTCCTGGCCTTCTCCATGCAGGGCTTCCGCCAGAGCTGGAACGTCGAGGTCGAGGTCTACGCGGACGAGGCACACGGCGGCGTGGACGACGGCGGGCGGCGCGGCGCCGTGGCCACGTCCTCGGCCTGAGCTGCCGGCCCGATCATGCGGCGGGCGGGATTCGAACCCGCAAGCCCTCGCGGGCAATGGATTTTGAGTCCATCGTGTATACCGTTCCACCACCGCCGCGCTCTGAGATTGTCGCAGCCGGCATTGCCACGACTGCTCGCTCGGGCCGAGCTTGGCCTCGGCGCACCTCCTGGGTGGCCTCCTCGCGCTCCTCCGTCTCCTGCTTGGCCTTCTCCGCCGCCGACTGCTCCTCCTCGCGCTTCATGGTCCCCTCTCCTCGTGCGGACCGACCTCCGCGGCGGCCTACCCGGAGGGTCAGGCCGAGGAACCGCGCACGAGGGGCGCGGGCCGCCGGCCGCAGGCGAGGCCGCGTCACCCGGGCAACCTATCTTGATGCCATGCCCGCGCTCGATGCTCCCGCCCGCGCCCTCCTGGAGGGCAAGAACTTCTGCACGATCTCCACCCTGCGCCCCGACGGCTCGGTCCAGGCCAACGTCGTGTGGGTCGACACCGACGGCGAGCACGTCGTCGTCAACTCGGCTGAGGGCCGCAACTGGCCCACGAACCTCGACCGCGACCCGCGCTGCACGTGCACGGTTCCCGCGGCGGACAACCCCTACGAGTACGTCTCGATCCGCGGCGTGGTCGACGAGCGCTCCACCTACGACGCCGACGAGCACATCGACAAGCTGGCCCAGAAGTACATCGGGCAGGACACGTACCCCTTCCGCCAGCCCGGCGAGAAGCGGGTCATCATCCGCATCCGCCCCGAGGACGTCTTCTACCAGAAGCAGGGCTAGGGCTGGACGAGGCCCGCGAGCTCGTCCACGAGCGCGGACGGGGCGACGAGGATCCCCGCACCCTGGGGTGGGACGGCCGCGAGCTCCCGCACCGCGAGCCCCGCGCGGACGCATATCAACCGCCCGGCGGCGACGTCCCACGGCTGCACGCCGCGCTCGAAGTACGCGTCGTAGCGACCGGCCGCCGTCCACGCGAGATCGAGCGCGGCCGAGCCGAGCCGGCGCACGTCGCGCACGCGCGGCAGCAGTCGGGCCACGATGGGCCCCTGCACGGCCCGGACCTCCGGGGCGTACCCGAAGCCGGTCGCCACGAGCGCGTGGGCGAGCGGGATGGGCGGGGTCGACTCCGGCCGGTGCAGCGCGTCCTCGCCCAGCCGGGCCGGCCCGTCGCGCGTCGCCGTCCACTCCTCCCCCCGGACCGGGTCGAGGACCACGGCGGCCAGCGCGCCCGCGTCGTCCTCGCAGGCGACGGACACCGCCCACTGCGGGATCCCGAACAGGTAGTTGACCGTCCCGTCCAGCGGGTCGACCACCCAGCGCAGGCCCGACGCGCCGGCGGCCCCGCCGCCGCCCTCCTCCCCGAGCACCGCGTCCCCCGGGCGGCGCCGGGCGAGCACGCCGCGGATCACCTCCTCGGCGGCGAGGTCGGCCTCCCCCACCGGGTCGGTCGGCGTGGTCTTCGCACTCAGGGCGGCCTGGCGCCCGCCGAAGCGCGCGAGCAGCTCGGCGCCGCCGGCCGCGGCCGCCTCCCGCGCGACGTCGAGTAGCTCTTGGGCAGAAGGTGACATCCCTATAGGTTGACGCATGTGAGCGCGCCCGAGCCGCTGTGGACACCTTCGCCCCAGTCGGTGGAGCGCGCGGTGCTGACGCGGTACATGCGCGAGCAGGGCCACGCGGACTATCGCGCGCTGTGGGCCTGGTCGGTGTCCGACCTCGAGGGCTTCTGGCGCTCGATCTGGGACTTCTTCTCGGTCGAGGCGAGCGCTGAGCCCTCCGCGGTGCTCGGATCGCGCGACATGCCCGGGACCGAGTGGTTCCCGGGGGCGGAGCTCTCCTACGCCCGCCACGTCTTCCGCGGCCGCGACCCCGAGGACGTCGCCATCCGCCACGCCGCCGAGCACCGCGAGCTGGCGGAGATGACCTGGGGTGAGCTCGAGACGCTGACCGCCCGGATCGCCGCCGGGCTCCGCGAGCGGGGCGTGGAGCGCGGGGACCGGGTCGCCGCGTACCTGCCGAACGTCCCCGAGACCGTCGCCGCGTTCCTCGCCTGCGCGTCGATCGGCGCGATCTGGTCCTCGGCCGCGCCGGAGTTCGGCGCCCGCTCGGTCGTGGACCGCTTCGCGCAGATCGAGCCCAAGGTGCTGCTGGCGGTGGACGGCTACCGCTACGGCGGGAGGGCGTTCGACCGCCGGGAGGTCGTGCGGGGGATCGCGCAGGAGACCGGCGGTGAGCTCGTCGAGCTCGGCTACCTCGAGGACAGCGGCTGGGCCGAGGGCTTTCTCGGTGACCCGGACACGACCCTCGACTTCACCGAGCTCCCCTTCGCGCACCCGCTCTGGGTCCTCTACTCGAGCGGGACCACCGGGCCGCCCAAGGCGATCGTCCACTCCCAGGGCGGGATCCTCCTCGAGCACCTCAAGAAGATGCACCTCCACCTCGACGCGCAGGAAGGCGACCGCATCTTCTGGTTCACCACCACGGGCTGGATGATGTGGAACTTCCTCGTCGGGTGCCTGCTGACGCCGGCGTCCGTCGTGCTCTACGACGGCTCGCCCGCCCAGCCGGACCTGAGCGCGCTGTGGAACCTCGCCGCAGTGTCGGGGATGACGACCTTCGGCACGAGCGCGAGCTACATCGCCTCCTGCATGAAGCAGGACGTGAAGCCCTCCGAGGGTCGCGATCTGTCCGCGCTGCGCTCCGTGGGCTCGACCGGCTCCCCGCTGCCGCCCGAGGGCTTCGAGTGGGTCTACGACCAGCTCGGCCACGACACCTGGCTCTTCTCCACGAGCGGCGGCACCGACGTCTGCACGGCGTTCGTGGGCGGCGTCCCCACGCTCCCGGTCTACCGCGGGGAGCTCCAGGGCCGGGCGCTGGGCGCCGCGGTCGCGGCCTGGGACGAGGACGGCAACCCGGTGCTCGACGAGGTCGGCGAGCTCGTGATCACCGAGCCCATGCCCTCCATGCCGGTGTTCCTCTGGGACGACCCCGGCGGCGAGCGCCTGCGCGAGTCCTACTTCGACATGTACCCGGGGATCTGGCGCCACGGGGACTGGATCGAGATCACCTCACGCGGCACGGCGATCATCACCGGGCGGTCGGACTCGACCATCAACCGCGGTGGGATCCGGATGGGCACGAGCGAGATCTACCGCGCGGTGCTCGCCCTCGACGAGATCACCGACGCCCTCGTGGTCGACGTGGACGGCTGGATGCCGCTCTTCGTCGTCCTGCGCGCGGGAGCGGAGCTCGACGACGAGCTCAGGGCGAAGATCGCGCAGCGCGTGCGCGAGGACTGCTCCCCGCGCCACGTGCCCAACGACGCCTTCGCGGTCGCCGAGGTGCCGCGGACCCTGAGCGGCAAGGTCCTCGAGGTGCCCGTGAAGAAGATCCTGGCGGGCACCCCGCCCGACCAGGCCGCCTCGCGCGAGTCCCTGGCGAACCCCGAGGCGCTCGACGTCTTCACGGAGCTCGCCGCCGCGCGGCGCTCCTGAACCGCGTTTGCACGCGCCCGGCCAGGGGTATCGATAAAAGCGTCGTCGTGCACATCGAGGCGCGACGCCTCCGGCTGCACCAGAGTGGATCTGACCGAGTCGCAATTCCGGCTTGTCGAGGCGCTCGACCTCTTCACCACACAAAGGAGCAGCACTCATGAGTGCCACTGGCGCGACTTCCGGCCGTGATCGCGACGTCACCACCGGATCCCATACCGTCGATGACAACCGACGCCTGTCCACCGAGACCAAGGCGTCGTACAAGACGACGGAGTTCATCGCCTACGTCGCCGTCCTGGCGGGGATCCTCATCGCGGGCGCGGTGATCAGCGGCGACGGAGGCGGCGGCGACAACGCGGACTTCTTCCGCGCGGGCCGTGTCTGGCTCTACGCGACGATCCTCACCGTCGGCTACATGATCTCCCGCGGCCTGGCCAAGGCCGGCAGCCGCGACCCCTACGACGCCGGCTAACGGCCGCCCCGGAGCTACTCGGGCGCGTCAGTGCGCCCGGGTGGCTCGTCGAGGATGAAGATCTCGACGACGTGGGGCGGATCGAGGATCACCTGGCTGTGGTACCCGACGACCGCCCGACCCGTGATGTCTGCCACCGCGCGGGTGATCACGGGAGTGATGGCCGCCTCGAACCGCAGGCGGTAGCTGCGGACGAGCTCCTCCTCGTTGGCGGAGAGCAGCGTCTCGTCGCCCCGGGTCAGGCCGCCCTCCATCACGCAGAAGACATAGCGCTCGTTGAAGAACGTCCGCGCGTTCGTCGGTCCCTTGCCGAGGTACTGCTTCATGATGCTCACCATCGCGCTGGAGATCTCCCCGCGCATCCCGCCACCGGGCGACTGATCGTCCTCCTGCGGCGTCTCGGGCTCGGTGAGCTTGCGGGCGTCGGCCATGCCCGCGAGCCTACGCGTCGGAGCCCGGCGGGGACACTGGGGCGCCCGCCGTCCCGACCGGAGGCGCCGGGCCGGGGCGAGCCGGGACGCCGGCGTCCGGAGGCCCGGGCCGCAGCAGTCCGGCCGCGAGCCCGGCGATCCCGATCACCGCGAGCACCACGGGCCACCAGAGCAGGCTCGCGTCGTCGTCCACCGCGGCCTCGAAGAGGAACAGCCCCAGGACGCCGACCCCGAGGAAGCCGGGGCCGGGCTCGCGCGCCAGGGCCGCGAAGGCGATCAGGGCGCTCCCGCCCACCAGCAGGACGAGCTCCCAGCCCGCCGGCCCGCTGGGGACCGACGCGCTCGCCCGGGCCGAGAAGACGGAGACGGACCCGCCGAGGAGGGCCGCCACCAGGGTCACCCCGAGCGCGAGCAGGGCGACCCCGCCGGCGTCGACGAGCAGGACCCCGACCCGACGCCGCGTGCGGTGCAGCACGACACCGCCGGCCCCGAAGCCGAGAGCGAGGAAGAGCAGCAGCCCGCGGAGGGTGTCGAGACCCGGGTCGGCGATCCAGGAGACGAAGGCGAGCACCGCGACGATCGCCGCCAGGGCGGCGACGAGCACGAGCACGTCGATCCCGGTACGCCGCCACAGGGCGAGGGTCAGGGCGCAGAAGAGCGCGGTGGTCCAGAACGTCGAGCCCGGGCCGCCGTCGCCGCCGAGCGCGTCGGCCAGGGCGGTGAGCGCGCCCAGGAAGAGGAGGCTCCCGGCCAGCACCGGCACGGCGAGCCAGCCTGTCGCCACGTGCGCCCCGAGCCCCACGAAGAGCAGGGCCGCCGCCCCGAGGGCGAACAGCACAAAGAACACCCCCGCGTCCCAGTCGCCGCCGAAGCGCTGACGGACGAGCCCGAGCGACAGGGCGAGGGCGAGGGCCCCGAGCGCGACGGGCTCGGAGCGGAAGGTGAGCGGACGGGTCGGCATGAAGGCTCCTACGCCGGAAGGCTGATCTGGGCGTTCGGGACCGGGGTGTCGCCCGAGTAGTCGTAGAAGCCCATCCCCGACTTGCGCCCGTACCAGCCGGCCATGAGCATCTTGCGCAGGAGCGGCGGGCGGGCGAAGCGCTTCTCGCGGAACTCCTCGAACATGATGTCAGAGATCGCGCTCAGGGTGTCCAGCCCGACGAAGTCCGACAGCGTGAGCGGGCCCATCGGGTGTCCCGCACCAGCCTTCATCGCGTTGTCGATCTCCGCGATGGTCCCCACGTTCTCCTCGTAGGCGCGCATGCCGTCGAGCAGGTAGGGGACGAGCAGCCGGTTGACGATGAAGCCCGCCTTGTCCTGGGTGACCACGGTGACCTTGCCGAGCTTCTGGCCCCACTCCACCCCGGCGGCGATCGTCTCCGCGGACGTGGTCACGCAGCGGACGACCTCGAGCAGCTTCATCACCTGCGCGGGGTTGAAGAAGTGCAGGCCGAGGAAGCGGTCGGGGCGCTTGGTCTGCGCCGCCTGGGCGATCACGGGCAGCGAGGACGTGTTCGTGGCGAAGATCGCGCCGTCCTTGACGATGCCGTCGACCTCGCGCCACATCGCGAGCTTGCCCTCGAGATCCTCGGTCGCGGCCTCGATCACGAGGTCGCAGTCGGCCAGCGCGCCGTAGTCCACGCTGCCGTCGATCCGCCCGCGGACCGCATCGGCGTCCTGCTGGGAGGAGCGGCCCTTCTCGACGGCCCGCGCGAGCTGCTTCTCGATCATTCCGATGGCCTTGCCGAGCATGGGCTCGTCGACCTCGCGCAGCACCACCTCGCAGCCCGACTGCGCCGAGACCTGGGCGATGCCATGGCCCATGAGGCCGCCCCCGACGACGCCCACCGTGTTGATCTCCGCCATCGCGCGGACCTTATCCTGCGCCGCCATGACCCTCGTGCTGACCGAGGACCGCGGGCCGGTCCGCCACGTCGTCCTCAACCGACCCGAGAAGCGCAACGCCATGCACCCAGAGCTCGTGCTCGCCATCGGGGCGGCGTTCTCGGAGGCGGCGGCCGACCCCGACGTGCACTGCGTCGTCCTGCGCGGCGAGGGGCACATGTTCTCCTCGGGGATGGACTTCGGGGCGCTCGGCGCCCTGGCGGCCGCCCCGGAGCACCTGCGAGCGTTCCGCAAGGAGTGCATCGAGGCCTGGAACGCCGCGGAGGAGATGACCAAGCCGGTCGTCTGCCAGATCCACGGCGCGTGTCTCGGGGGGGCGCTGGAGCTCGCGCTGGCGTGCGACCTGCGGGTCATGGCCGACGACGCGGTGATGGGGCTCGTGGAGACGCGGATCGGCCTCATCCCCGACATCGGCGGGTGCTCGCGCCTGCCGGCGATCGTGGGGCTGGGCCGGGCGAAGGAGCTCGTGCTGGCCTCGCGGGTCATCGGGGCCGCCGAGGCCGAGCGGATCGGGCTCGTGAACCGCGTCGCGCCGGCGGCTGACCTCGATGCCGCCACGGACACGCTCGTCGGTGAGCTGCTGGCGTGCGCGCCGATCGCGGTCGGCCTGTCCAAGCGCGTCCTCGACGCCGCCGCGAAGCCCGCGCTGGCGGCGACCCTCGAGCTGGAGGTCCTCGCCCAGAACGTCTGCGCGCTCTCCGCGGACTTCGCCGAGGGCGCCCGCGCCCTGGCCGAGAAGCGCCAGCCGGCCTTCTCGGGGCGCTAGGACGGGCGGTCGCCTCTCAGGCTCGCCTGCGCCACGACTCCGGGTGCCACTCCACCGGGCCGGCCGTGAGCACGTGCGAGCCGAGCGGGCGGCCGAGGACCTCCCGGGCGGCGCGGGCGGCGGCCAGGAGGGCGGGTAGGTCGACGCCGGTGGCGATCCCCATCTCCTCGAGCATGGAGACGAGGTCCTCCGTGGCGATGTTCCCCGTCGCCCCGGGCGGGACGGGGCAGCCCCCGAGCTCCCCGAAGGAGGACTCGAAGGACCCGATCCCCGCCTCCAGCGCGGCGAGGACGTTGGCCAGGCCGGTCCCGCGGGTGTTGTGGAAGTGGGCGGTGAGCTCGATCCCGGGCAGCGCGTCCCGCCAGCGGGCGAACACGTCGCCCACCTGCCGCGGGTTGGCCATCCCCGTGGTGTCGCCGAAGCCGATCTCCTGCGCCCCGGCGGCCACGAGCCGCTGTGCGATCTCCGCGACGCCCCGCGGCGCGACGTGCCCCTCGTAGGGGCAGCCGAAGGCGACGGAGATCACGCCCTCGCAGCGCAGCCCGGCTTCCCGCGCGGCCGTCAGGACCCGCTCGAGCCCCGCGAGGGACTCCTCGACCGAGCGGTTCAGGTTCCTGCGGTTGTGGGTCTCGCTCGCCGAGAGAAAGACGTTGATCGCCCCGAAGCGCTCGCGCTGGGCCAGCGCGTGCTCGAGCCCGCGCTCGTTGGGAACGAGGACGGAGAGCGACACGTCCTCGGGGACGTCGATCCGCGCGAGCACCTCGGGCCCGTCGGCGAGCTGGGGAATCACGTCGGCGCGGACGAAGCTCGTGACCTCGAGGCGCTTCAGGCCCGTCCGGGCCAGGAGCCCGATGAGCCGCACCTTGTCGTCGGTGGGGACGATCTCCGGCTCGTTCTGGAAGCCGTCGCGCGGGCCGACCTCGCGGATGCGGACCGAGCTCGTCACTCCCGCGAACTCTATGCTCCACCGCCGTGCCAGGACCCGTGGGCATCGTCGGGGGAACGGGGGCGCTCGGGTCCGGGCTCGCCCTGCGCCTGGCCCGTGCGGGGGTTCCGGTGACCATCGGCTCCCGCGACGCCGGGCGCGCCCAGAGCGCCGCGGCGGAGATCGGCGACGGGGTGACCGGCGCGGAGAACTCGAGGTGCGTGGTCGCGGCCGACCTCGTCGTCCTCTGCGTCCCGTTCGCCTCCCAGGCCTTCACGCTCGAGGGGCTGAAGGACGCGCTGCGCCCCGATCAGCTCCTCGTCGACACCACCGTCCCGCTCGCCGCCGCGGTGGGCGGTCGCCCGACCCGCCTGCTCGGCGTACCCCAGGGCTCCGCCGCCGAGCAGGCCCAGGAGCTCGTGCCCGAGGGGGTCCGCGTCGTCTCCGCCCTGCACACCGTCTCCGCCGACCTCCTGCGCGACCTCGGCCACCAGCTCGACGAGGACGTCCTCGTGTGCGCCGACCGCGCGGAGGACTCGGCGCGCGTGGTCGAGCTCGTCGAGCACATCCCCGGCCTGCGGGGCGTCGAGGTGGGCCGGCTGGAGACGGCGCGGATCGTCGAGGGGCTGACGCCGCTCATGATCTCCATCAACATCCGCCACAAGGTCAGGGCGGGCATACGGATCACGGGCCTGTCGTAGTCCTGGCGGGCGGGACGGGCGGCGCGAAGCTCGCCCGCGGCCTGCTCGACCTCGTGGGCGCCGACCTCGTCGTCGTGGCCAACCCGGGCGACGACGTCGAGCTCTACGGCGCCCACGTCGCCCCCGACGCCGACCTCTGCTCCTTCTGGCTCGCGGACCGCATCGACGCGCGCGGGTGGGGCCTGGAGGGCGACACCTTCCACGTCATGGACGGCCTGCGGGAGCTGGGCGGGGACGTGTGGTTCAACCTCGGCGACCGTGACCTCGCGGTCGGCCTGGACCGGGCCGCCCGCCTCGCGCGCGGCGAGCGGCTCACCGACGCCCTGCTGGCGCTGGGGGCGAGCCTCGGGCTCTCCGCGCGGATCCTCCCCCCCTGTGACGAGCCCGTCCGCACCCGGGTGCGTGCGCGCGACCGCGACCGACCGCTGCAGGAGTGGTTGATCCTCGCTCGCGGCGAGGGGCCCGTGCAGGACGTCGCGTTCCCCGGCGCCGAGCGCGCCCGCCTCACCGCGGAGGTGGCCGACGCGATCGCCTCCGCCCGGGCGATCGTCATCGGTCCGTCGAACCCGGTCATCTCCATCGGCCCGATCCTCGCCGTGCCCGGGCTGCGCGAGGCGCTGGCCGCCGCTTCCGCGCCCGTCGTCGCGGTCTCGCCGCTCGTGCGGGGCCGCGCGGTCAAGGGCCCGACGGAGGCGTGCCTGGCCTGGGCCGGGTGGCCGCTCTCCTCGGGGGGTATCGCCGCGGAGTACGCGGGGGTCATCGACGGCCTGGTCGCCGACGAGCCGGCCCCCGGGCTCCCCACCCGCGTCGTCGACGTGCTGATGGACGGCCCGGAGGGGCGCCGGCGCGTCGCGGCCGAGGCGCTCGCGCTGGCCTCCGAGCTCTCGTAAGTACGCTCGCCCGGTCCGTGGCCACCCTCGCCGTCCTGCCCGTCAAGTCCTTCGAGCGCTCCAAGCAGCGCCTCGGAGACGGCCTCCCCGGCGGCCCGCGACGGGCGCTCGCCGAGGCGATGTTCACCGACGTCCTCACCGCCCTGCGCCGGACCGAGGGCCTCGACGGGATCATCGTGGTGACCGGCGACATCACCGCGCAGCAGGTGGCCGGCGGTCACGGCGCCGATGTCGTGGAGGACAAGGTCGAGCGCGGCCAGAGCTTCGCCGCCGACGTCGGCGTGCGCCGCGCCCGCGACCGCGGGGCGCGCCGGGCGCTGCTCGTCCCCGCCGATTGCCCCGCGCTCGATCCCCTCGAGCTCGCCCGGTTCCTCGGCCGGGCGCCGGGTGCCGTGCCCGACGCCGTCATCGTCCCCGACCGCCACGGCACGGGCACGAACGCCCTGCTGCTCACCCCCCCCGACGCCCTGGCGCCCGCCTTCGGTCCCGACTCGCTCAACCGCCACGTCGAGCGCGCGCGCTCCACCCAGGTGAGCCACGAGGTCGTCCCCCTCCCCTCCCTCGGCCTCGACGTCGACACCCTCGAGGACCTCGCCGCCCTGCGCGAGCACCTCGACACCACCCGCGGCGGCGCCGCCCACACCCGCGGGTTGCTCAACCAGCTCGCGCGCGCCGCCGGCCCCGCGGGCTGACGGCATCGTGGGCCGGCTCGAGGCGGTCGCGGTCGACGGCCTGCCCGAGATCACCGCCGGCGCGGACCTGGCCGCCCTCATCGCCGGCGCGGGCGAGTCGATCGGTCCGCACGACGTCGTCGTCGTCGCGCACAAGGCGGTCTCCAAGGCGGAGGGCCGCGTGCGCCTCCTCGCCGACGTGCAACCGGGCCCGCGGGCGCGGGAACTGGCCGGGGGCCTGGGCAGGGAGCCGGCCGCGGTCCAGGTCATCCTCGACGAGAGCGCCGAGGTGCTGCGGGCCGAGCGCGGCGTGCTCATCTGCGTCACGCGCCACGGCTTCGTGTGCGCCAACGCCGGCGTCGACGCCTCGAACGCGCCGGAGGGCGCGCTCGTCCTCCTCCCCGAGGATCCGGACGCCTCCGCCCGTGCCCTCCGCGCGGGCCTGCGGGAGCATCTGGGAGTCGCCCCGGCCGTCCTCGTGACCGACTCCTTCGGGCGGGCGTGGCGGCACGGGCAGTGCGATGTCGCGGTGGGCTGCGCGGGTCTGCGTCCACTCGAGGACTGGCGCGGACGGACCGATGCGCACGGACGGGGGCTGCGCGCGACGTGGATCGCGGTGGCCGACCAGGTCGCCGCGGCGGCCGATCTCGTGCGCGAAAAGGACGAGCGCCTTCCGGTCGTCGTGGTGCGGGGCCTGGGCGGGCACGTGGGCCCCGAGGACGGTCCCGGCGCGCGCGCACTCGTCCGACCGGCTCGGGAGGATCTGTTCCGCTCGACTAGCCGGAGGGCGCGCCCATCGCGTGGAAGCCGCCGTCCACATGGAGGATCTCACCGGTGATCCCCCGGGAGGCGTCGGAGAGGAAGAAGGCGATCGCGTCGGCGACGGGCGTGGGGTCGCCGAGGTCCCACCCCAGGGGAGCCATCTCCTCCCAGCGGGAGGCGAGCTCGGAGACCCCGGGGATGGAGCCCGCGGCCAGCGTCTTCAGCGGCCCGGCGGCCACGAGGTTCACGCGGATCCCGCGCGAGCCGAGGTCGCGCGCGCAGTAGCGCGCCACGGACTCGAGCGCGGCCTTGGCCACCCCCATCCAGTCGTAGACGGGCCAGGCGCGCTGGCCGTCGAAGTCGAGCCCGACGATGCTGCCCCCGCGCGGCATGAGCGGGCCGAGCGCGGCGGCGAGCGCGGCAAGCGACCACGCCGAGACCCGGAAGGCGTGCTCGGCGCTCTCGGGCGGCGTGGAGAGGAAGCGCCCGCCCAGGGCGTCCTCCGGCGCGAAGGCGATCGCGTGCAGCGCTCCGTCGACCCCGTCCCAGCGCTCGCGCAGCGTCGCCGCCAGCGCGGTGAAGTCGTCCGGCTTGGAGGCGTCGAGCTCGAGCACGTCGGGCGGGCTGGGCAGCGACTCCGCCGCCCTGGCCGTCAATCGGGCCACGCGCCCGAAGGAGGTGAGCACGACCTCCGCCCCGGCCTCCTGGAGGGCGGCAGCGGCGGCGTAGGCGATCGAGTCCCGCGTGATGACCCCGGTGACGACGATGCGCTTCCCCGCGAGGCTCATGTCGCGCCCCCCTTTCCCGTCCGCGATCCGCTCACCGCGCGAGCATGTCAAACGCGAGGGCCAGGCGCGCACGCGTCTCGCCTGGCGCCACCACCTCATCGACCCAGCCCCCGCGCCCCGCGGCGTCCGCGCTGAGGTGCTCGGCGGCGTACTCGAGGGCACGCTCGGCCCGGACCTCCTCCGGCTCGCGCCGGAAGATCACGTCGACGGCCGCCTTCGGGCCCATGACGCCGATCTGCGCGCCGGGCCAGGCGAGGGCGAGGTCGGCCCCGAGGCCCCGGGAGTTCATGGTGATGAAGGCCCCGCCGTAGGCCTTGCGCAGCACGACGGTCACCTTGGGCACGGTGGCCTCCGCGAAGGCGCGCAGCAGGCTCGCGCCGTGGCGGATGACGCCCGCCCCCTCCTGGCGCGGGCCGGGCATGAAGCCGGGGGTGTCGACGAGGACTAGCAACGGCACCCCCGCCGCATTGCAGCGGGTCACGAAGTCGGCGCCCTTCTGCGCGGACTCGGCGTCGAGCACGCCGCCGCGGTACCGCGGCTGGTTGGCGATGACACCCACCGAGCGACCCTCGAGCCGGACCCAGCCGCACATGAGGCTCCGGGCCCAGCGCGGGCACCACTCGAGCAGGGAGTCCCGGTCGGCGATGCCCGCGAGCGCGTCGCGCACGTCGTAGACGCGCCGGGGATCGGCGGGGACCGCGGCCGAGGGATCCTCGAGGAGGGGGGCGCGGGGCGGGATCGGGGCGGGCGCGAGGCGGCCCAGGAGATCGCGGGCGACCGCCGCGGCGCCGGGCGCGTCGTCGGCGAGGAGGTGCGCGACGCCGTTGGCCCCCTGCACGCGCGGGCCGCCGAGGGTCGCCGGGTCGACGTCCTCGCCGAGGACCTCGCGGACGACCCCCGGGCCGGTGAGGAACATCCGGGCCTCCTCGGTCATCACGACCCAATCGCCGAGGGCGGGTCCGTAGCACGCGCCCCCGGCGCTCGTTCCGCACACGAGCGCGATCTGCGGCACGCGGCCGGTCAGGGCGACGGTGGCCCGGAAGACGCGCGCGTAGCCGTCGAGCGCCGCGGTGCCCTCGCCGATCCGCGCGCCCCCGGAGGCGACCCAGCCCACGACCGGCGCCTCGGCGCGGGCGGCGAGCTCGAGGGCGCGCACGAGGGTGTTGGCGTGCGCGACGCCGAGAGACCCGCCGAGCCATCCCGGGTCCTGGGCGTAGGTGACCACCGGGCGGCCGTCGATGCGGCAAAGGCCGGCGACGACCCCGTCGCCGGAGCGCCCGGCCGGGCCCTCGGCGGCCGAGCGGATCGGCGCGAAGGAACCCGGGTCGCAGAGCAGCTCGATCCGCTCGCGCGGAGTCGTGGCGGGGGCGGAGCGGGGAATGGCGGCGACGGCCATCAGCGCGCGCCCCGGAACGCGAGCACGACGTTGTGCCCCCCGAACCCGAAGGAGTTCGAGAGCGCGAGGGGAGCCTTGCCGTTGGGGTTCTCCAGCACGCGCGCCCGCTCGGGCACGTAGTCGAGGTCCAGCTCCGGGTCCGGTTCTTCGAGGCCGAGCGTCGGCGGGATCACCCCGCGCCGCATGGCGAGCAGGGTGGCCACCGCCTCGACGGCCCCGGAGGCGCCGAGCAGGTGCCCGATCGCCGACTTCGTCGAGGAGATCGGGACGCGGTGCGCGTCCTCCCCGAGCGCGCGCTTCAGGGCGACGGTCTCCGCCGCGTCGTTGAGCGGTGTCGAGGTCCCGTGGGCGTTGACGTAGGCGACGTCGGCGGGGGTCGCGTCGGCGTCCTTGAGCGCGAGCGTGATCGCGCGTGCCGCCGCCTCCCCCTCGGGCTCGGGGGCCGTGAGGTGGAAGGCGTCCGCCGTGGACGCGAAGCCCACGAGCTCGCCGAGGATCCGGGCGCCACGGGCGCGGGCCGCCTCGGCCTCCTCGAGGACGAGGATGCCCGCCCCCTCCCCCATGACGAAGCCGTCGCGACGGGCGTCGAAGGGCCGGGAGATCCCCGAGGTCGAGAGCGCCTGCATCGCGGCGAAGGAGCCGCGGGCGAAGGGCGTGAGCGTCGCCTCCGCTCCTCCCGCCACGACGGCGTCGGCGTCCCCGTAGCGGATCATCCGCGCGGCGTCGCCGAGTGCCTGCGCTCCCGCCGCGCAGGCGGAGACCGTCGCGTAGACGGGCCCGCGCAGGCCGTGGCGCATCGCGATGCCCGCCGCGGCGGCGTTGCCCATGAGCATGGGGATCCCCAGCGGCGAGAGCGGCTTGGGCCCGCGCGCCACGAGCACGGCCGCCTGGTCCTCGAAGACCGCCAAGCCGCCGATCCCGCTCGCCACCACGCAGCCGATCCGCTCGGACGGGTAGGGGACCTCCTCCGCCCAGCCCGCGGACGCGACGGCCTCGCTGCCTGCCGCGAGGGCGAGCTGGGCGAAGCGGTCAGAGCGCCGGATCTCCTTCTTGG
>JAABUN010005115.1_pt1 | contig 16748 bp, 15 predicted proteins | sample 5559311 | NCBI WGS metagenome assembly JAABUN01 (sample SAMN10711877, study PRJNA513370) | rock metagenome | isolation source: Antarctica rocks | place: Antarctica: Victoria Land, Siegfried Peak sud
ATCGAGTCAGACTGCATTCGAGTTTGGGTTACAAAAGCCCGAATCAGTTTGAAAAACAGTTAGCAATCAACAATTAAACGAGGAGCAAGGAGAGTTTTGTGTAGCGAAAAACTTGACCATCTCATAGAAAAGTTTCGTCTGCGTGGAAATTGGCTTATCAATTATTAGCAGATGCAACTCAACTGCGCATCATTGGTTATTCGTTACCGACTGCGGATGCGTATGTTAAGTATTTACTCAAGTCGGCAGTTATTAAAGACCCTCATCTTAAAAAAATTGACGTAATCTGTCGAGACCCAGATGGCTCTGTTGAAAAGCGGTATAATGATTTTATAAAATTTGATTATTATAACTTTGTTGGAGCTGATGTAGATACATACTTGAGTAATCACGCGGGAAGATATAAAAACGCATCTGGTAAAAAAGATTTAGAAAGAGGTTTTATTATAAATGAACTTGAAGAAGCACATAAATCATTTATGAGTTCATTTTCAAGTTAAAGTTGAGTTGAAGAATTTCGGATTGACAAAAAAACTCTACTGACATTCTAATTGTCCATTCTCTTCACATCGCCGATTTCCAAAATCAAATCCGCGCCGTAAGCCTTTGCCGGAGTTTGAAAGCCGGTTTTGAAATTGCCACTTAGGATTTTTTCGCAAATCAGAAGCGCGGTTTGGACGGTCGTCTCATAGCCTTCGGGACAGGTCAGGCGCGCTTCGACTTTTTTTCCGTTTGTGTCTTTGGCTTCGCCCCACAAAAAAGTTTTGCCTTTGGCGCGTTCTTCTCGGTTCGGTCCGCCTTCGGGAATTTGTTTTTGCAGATAGTTTTGCGCGAGCTTTGTAGAGAGCAGCCAGCCGATGTAGCGGCTCATTCGCATCATTCGCAAATTCGCTTCGGGAACGACCGTGTAGACTTCGATGTTCGGAATCTTGGTCGAATAAAACGCGGTCGAAACGTCGCCCCACGGAATCGTAACGCCAAGTTTTTTAACCGTGCCGAAATCTATTTCTCTGGTTTTCCACGCCGCCGGAACATTTACGATTTTGCCGTTTTTGCGGACCGCGCCGCCTTTGCCCGCGTTCAGCGCCATCGTCGCTCTCGTGCCGTGCGAGATTTTCCCCATTCCGTAAAATGCGAGCGTTAAATCGGTCGCGGTCGGCAATAAATTTTTCAAATGAAGCGCGAGACAATCGGACGGCACAACGTCGAAACCAACGCCGGGCATAATCATTATATTTGCTTCTTTTGCCTGCTTGTCGCGCCGTACCATCTGTTCAAAAACCGCGATTTCGCCCGTAATGTCAAGATAATGTTTGCCCAATCGCAAACACGCTTCGACCATTTTTTCGGATGTAAGCGAAAACGGTCCGGCGCAGTGCAGAACGAAATCGACTTCTTTGAGCGTGTATTCGAGCGATTTTTTGTCTTCGAGCGAAAAGGTGCGGAAAATTAAATCGAGTTCTTTGGCGAGCGGCTCGACTTTGCTTTGACTTCTGCCCGACAGAATCGGGCGCAAACCGCGTTTTACGGCTTCGCGCGCAATCAGTTCGCCGGTGTAGCCGTTTGCGCCGTAAAGCAAAAAGGTTTTCGCCATACTAAATTTTCGCGCCGATTATAAATTCAACGACGAAGCGTTTTAATTTATCGCGGTTCTTTTTTCGGTAATCGAAAAAGTCCTGCTCGAAATCTTCGCGCGGACGCAGAAATAAAATGTAAGGTTCGAGCGCGCCGGCGTCGTCGAGTTTGATTAAGTTGACGATGCTTTTGTCCGGGTATTTTAATTTGCCCGCCTTCAAATCAATGCGCGCTGCTTCCGCCGTTTTTTCCCACGCGACCAGTTCGTCGGCGAGCGTGTAACGCTGATTTGTCGCCAGTTTGCCGAGAAGCTGCTCGTCGCGCGTTTTTTTAAAAAGTTTCCAGTGAATCGTGCCATCTTCGGTTTTCAGAAGTTTTTCGTCAACAACTATTTCGCCCGCGACATCGCCGTTCGGCGGCATAATTTCAATCGGCGCGAGACGCACTTGAGCGATGTCGCTCCATTTGCTCAAACTTTCCCACGAAATTCTTGCAAAAGGCTCGGCAATCAACCCTTCGATAAAACGGTCGCGCGCTTCCGTGTTTTTTCCCTGAGCGAGAAGGGCGTCGCCCCAGAAACGATGCGCCATTTCGCGGTTCGGCTCGATGGCGACCGCGCGTGCAAACCAGACTTCCGATTCCTTGTATTTTTTCTGCGCGTAAAGCGAATCGCCCATAAAGAGAACGGCTTCGTAGCTTTTCGGATTTAATTTATAAGCCTTTTCATAAGCGGCGAATGCCTTGTCATATTCGGCGCGCCCGAAAAATGCCTCGCCTTCGCGCAAGGCTCGTTCGACCGCCGGATTGTCGGAAGAAAAATTATCGTCTTCGCCGCCGTCGCTCGGAAAACGTTCGAGCATATCAAGGGCTTTGATGTCGTTCGAGCCTAATTTTCGGGCTTTTTCGAGTATTTGAATTCCGCGAATGCGTTCCGTTTTTCTGGCTTCGGGCGTCGTTAAAGTAACTGAATTGGAAATAATCGCCACGCCGTAGCGCGCCAGAAATTCCGCGTCCGTCTGGTATGAAGACGCGATTTTCTCAAATATCGGCAAGGCTTGGATGTAACGATTTTCGTCAATCAGCCCAGAGGCTTCGGCTTTCTGCGCTTCGGTCGCCGCCGCCGGTTTCGCCGCATTCGATTGGGCGAAAGCGAGATTGGCGATTAAAAAAATCGAACAGAGCGTGGCGAAAATTTTGGGCGCAAAATGTTTCGTGCGAGGTTTTCTTTGCTTCATATTTTTTTCACTGAAATTTAGTTTTTGTTGCGGGAACGATTGAATTCTAAAAGTGAAAAATTCGCTTGTCAACAGATTTTTCAAAACAAACGCAGATTTCGCGCCTGCGTTTCGGCGAGTCTGTCGAGAAATTCTTCGCGCCCGATTTCCTTTGCGCCGAACACTTCAAAATGCGGCGTCATAACCTGCGTGTCGAGCCACGTTGCGCCGCGCGCCTGTAAATGTTCGATTAAAAAAAGCAGTGCAAGTTTCGAGGCGTTCGACTCGGTGTGAAACATACTTTCGCCGCAGAAGACGCCGCCCGCGTCGACGCCGTAAAGTCCGCCGACGAGCGCGCCCGAAGCGTCCCGGACTTCGACGCTGTGCGCCGCGCCCGCCCTGTGAAAATTGCTATACGCGCTGATAAAATCCGGCGTTATCCAAGTTCCGCTTTCGTGCGTGCGCGGAGTTTTCGCACAGTTTTCGATGACGCGTCGGAAATCGCCGTCAATGGTAAATGTGAAATCGGTTTTTTGTTTTTCCCTTCGCAGGGTGCGCGAAACGTGAAGCTCGGCAAATTCTAAAACGGCGCGTCGTTCGGGGCAAAACCAGGGCAGCGGCAAGCCGTCGATATGCCACGGGAAAATGCCTTGCCGGTAAGCGTTTCTTAAATTTTCAACTGACAAATCGCCGCCAAACCCGACAATATCGCGCGCATTGTAGTAATAATCGCCGAACAAAACCCATTCGGAAAATTGGTGAAAACGCGGATTCGGAAAACTTATCGAAGACATATACGAAAAGTGAAAAAGGTAAAAAGTGAAAAAGTAAAAAGGCGGGAAAGTTACAAAACTGAATAATCATCAAGTTGCTCTCTCATCTTTTTCACTTTTTACCTTTTTTTACTTTTTTCGTTTTTAGGCTTTTCCATAATATCAGCAACCGAAAACCGATTATAAAACATCTTTACATTTGAAACATTTTTGACCAGAATAAATTCAGAGGTTTTAAAAAAATGAAAAAAAAATTTTTTGCGTTAATGATTGTCTCGGCGTTTGTCTTAAACGGCGGCGGCGGCGTTTGTCTCGCGGCTTTTACCGAAACGAAACCGATTGGTGCGACAAAAAAACAGACGGACGAGCTTGCCGCGCAGCTTCCTGCGTCGGACGCCGTGATGACTTTGAACATTCAACGGCTTTTCAGCGACGCGCTGCCACTGGTTTTGTCGGGCAATCAACCGCTGCTCGCCGAAATTGTCGGACATATCGACGAAGTGAAAAACAAGACGGGTTTTGATTTGCGGCAATTTGAGCAAGTAGCCATCGGTGTTTCAAACAAAAAGAGCGGTTCTAACCTGACGTTCGAGCCGGTTCTTCTCGCGCGCGGCAGCTTTAACGCCAATGCGTTAATCGCGCTCGGCAAGACCGCCTTCAGCGCGAAAAACTCGAATGTAAAATACCGCGAAGAAAAAGTCGGCGACCGGACGATTTATATTTTTACGCCGCCGCCCGCGCCCGTTTTCAAAACAGTGCCGCTGCCGACAAAACCGAACGCGCCGGCGCAGAAAACGCGCTCGCCTTTTGAACGCTCGATTGGCGGAATGTTTGACAGTTTGTCGCGCGAATTCGCCGTAACTGCTTTTAACGACAATACGCTGGCAATCGGCACGGCGGCTCGCGTGCGCGAAACAATCGGCGCGACGAGCTTGAAAATCGGCGACGACGTTTTAAGTCTGGTTACGCGCCGCGCGAACGCCGTGTTCAATATCGGTTTAAGGCTGCCGAACGGATTTGCGGATTTCGTGCCGGATTTGGGCAACGACGAAATTTCAAAAAACATTAACGCTATTCGCTTTCTTTCCGGCTCGCTCGACGCCGTCGACGGCAACGCGACGCTTTCCGTTTTGGCGAAAACCGCGATGCCCGAACAGGCGAAAAGCATTTTAGAGCAGCTTCAAGGCTTTCAAATGCTCGGCAAAACTTTTCTCGGCGGCAACAAAAGCGAAGACAAACAGGTTTTTTCCCGAATGATTGACAACGTGAAAATCGCGCGCGGCGAAAACTCGAACGAAGTAACGCTCGATTTGCAGGTGCCGCAAAACGACATTAATATTTTATTGAAATCGAAGAAACCCGCGAATAAAAATTCTTCAAAATAAAAATAATTTTTGTTTCAACTCTCCTCCGAAACATTTGGCTGAACGGAAAACGTTTTTCCGTTCAGCCCTTTTTTTTCCGGCGCAAATCGCGTATCTTAAAAAACCGCAAAACTTTATTTCTCGCAAATGAAAAAGCAAATGAAAATGCAATCAACCAAAACGAAAATCGCCTGTTTTTTAACGCTCGCAATTTTCTGCGGCGGCTTAAATTTCGGAGTTTCGATTTCGGCTCAGCAGGAAGCGCCGCGCGGCAGAGGCATCGAAAAGCCGACGCCGACGCCTTCGCCGACGCCTGCCGTCGCGCCCGTTCAAACAATTTCCGACCTGCAGGCGCGCATCCGCGCAACTCTGGCGCGTCCTGAAATACGGCGCGGTCAAATCGGCGTAAAAATCCAATCGCTCGACACGAATAAAACGATTTTCGAGGAAAACGGCGAAAAGTATTTTATGCCCGCATCGAATATGAAAAGTTTTACCGTTGCCGCCGCGCTTGAAAAACTCTCGCCCGATTTTCGCTTTGTTACAAGCGTCTACGCGCCCGTGATGCCGGATGCGGACGGTGTTCTGCGCGGCGATTTAACCGTTTACGGGCGCGGCGACGTTTCGTTTGCGACGAGTTTTAACGACGGTGATTATTACAAAGGCATCGGGGCGCTCGCCCAGAAAATCGCGCAGTCGGGCGTGAAAAGAATCGACGGAAATCTGGTCGGCGACGAAAGTTATTTCACCGGCGGCGCAATTCCGTCGGGTTGGGAATGGGACGATTTACAGTGGTATTACGGCGCGGAAGTTTCCGCCTTGCCGGTCGTCGATAATTCGGTCGATTTAAGCGTCAAGGCAAATTCAGCAATCGGCGCGCCGTGCGCGGTTCAGATTTTGCCTGTTAATCCGATAGTTCGCGTCGTTAATCGCTGCGCGACAACGGCGGCGGGCGTGAAACGCGATTTGCAAGTCGAGAAAAAACTTGACCAGAACGTTTTGGAAGTTTCGGGAACGATGCCGCTCGGCGATAAAGAATACAAAGGCTCGATTGCCGTCTCGCGCCCAGCCGAACTTTTTCTCGCGCTTCTGCGCCAGCGTTTAACCGAAAAAGGCGTTGTCGTCGCCGGACAAAACCGCGTCGTCGGCGCGCGGGGAAAATCATTTTCAACGGCAAATTCGTCTGCCGTCTCATCTGCAATTTCTGCGCCGCCCGCGTCGTTTGAAATCGCCAAGCTCGAATCGCCGCCATTCAGTTTGATAGCGGCGAAAACAATGAAGCCAAGCCAAAATCTTTACACGGAAACGATTTTGCGCGCTCTCGGCGAGCGGATGAAAACGCTTGGGACGGGCGGCGCGGCATCGGCAAATACCGCAGCGGCAACCGTCGCACCTCCTGCAACAACTACAGCAGCAGCCGTCGCGCCGACGACGACGAATTTGCCGCCGAATAATCCGTTCTTCAATCCGAAAGCCGACAGCGCGGAGCGCGGTTTATTTGCCGTCCAAAACTTTTTGCGTCAGGATGTCGGCATCGCGCCCGACGCCGTTTTGCAATATGATGGTTCGGGTCTTTCGCGCCACAATTTGATAACGCCGAACGCCGCCGTTCAACTTTATATTTTTATGTCGCGCAGCCGAAACGCAGGCGTCTGGCGCGACGCGCTGCCGATTGCGGGCGTTGACGGAACATTGAAAAATCGTTTCGTCGGCACGGCGGCGGCGAACAACGCGCGCGGCAAAACCGGCACGATTGACCAGGTTTCCGCGCTTTCCGGCTACGTTACGACGGCTGCGGGCGAGCGTCTTGTTTTTTCAATCATCGTCAACGACGTTGCCGAGGGACGCTTGCGCCAAGCCGTCATCGACGAAATCGTCGTCGCGCTGGCAAATTTTAACGGAAAGACTTTTTGAAAAGATAAACAGGCAGAGAGCGGGAAATAAAAGCTGTCAAGAGAGAAAAATTAAACGTGGTTTCGAGATTTAGATAAAAGTGGAATGTAGTCTGAATTTGAGTAACATAAATGAAAAAGAGATGAAAAATAAAACTTATTCTTCATCTCTTTATTTTTAATAGGTTATCGGCGCGTTACCAGCGCGAATCATCACCGCCGCCGCTGCTATTGTTGTAGTCGCCGCCGCTTCCACCGCCGCGATTTCCGCCTCCGCCATAACCGCCGCGCCCGCCTCCGCCGCCTTCTTCACGCGGGCGCGCTTCGTTGACAACGAGGTTGCGCCCGTCAAAGTCTTGACCGTTGAATTTCTCGATTGCCGCAGTTGCTTCTTCGGCGCTTGACATTTCGACAAATCCGAAACCGCGCGAGCGTCCCGTGTCGCGGTCGTCGACGATTTTCGCCGACTCGACCGTTCCGGCTTGCGCGAAATGTTCCTGCAAATCTTCGTTCGTAATGTTGAACGACAAATTTCCGACGTATAGTTTTGTACTCATTTGTTTTCCTAAATTATTTGTTTTGACGAAGCAAAAGACAGGCTCGAATGTGGAAGCGAAAGAATTTTTGCAGCTTTTCTTCAACCCAAGCGTGCGACGCGCCCGACTTTTTTATACGGTAAAACCAAAATGCTTCTTTTGAAAATTTCTTAACCGAACTCTCTAACCGAACCGAAATCGTCGCTATCTCTTTGTGAACGGGCGCATCTGCCGGAGACGCCTTGAGAGCAAAACTTTTGACATTATGAACATTTTCGAGTTTTTAGGCAAGAAAAAAGTTAAAAAGTTAAAAAGGAGAAAAGTGAAAAAGGAAAAACGCATCGGCTAGAAAAAACTGGCTATTTTACTTTTTCACCTTTCCACTTTTTAACTTTTTAACTTTTTAGCACGTTCAAAATTTTGTCGTGAATGCCGCCGAAGCCGCCGTTCGACATAATCGCGACGACATCGCCCGCTCTCAGTTCGGGCGCGAGATGTTCGACGATTGTGTCGGCATCCGGCAAATCGAACGCCGGTTTGCCTTGCAGCTTGATGTCTTCGACCAGTTCGGAAACGTCTAAAACCTTACCGAATTCGCTCGCTTTCGCCGTGTTGTAGACTCCGGCGACGATGACGTAATCGGCGTAGGAAAAGGCTTTGGTGTATTTTTCCTGAAAAACGGCGAGACGCGAAGACCACGAGCGCGGCTCAAAAACCGCGATAAGGCGTCTACCGTCGTATTTTTGTTTTAAGGCTTTCAAGGTTTCTTCGACGGCGGTCGGATGATGCGCGAAATCGTCGATGACGGTTACGCCGCGCACTTCGCCGCGAATTTCGACGCGCCGCTTGACGCTTTTGAAACTTAGAAACGCCGCTTCAATTTTCTCGCGCGAGATGCCCCAAGCGTCCGCCGCAATTATTGCAGCCAGACAATTTCGCACGTTAAATTCGCCTATTAAATGCGTCTCAAACTCGCCCCAACTATGTCCGTCTTTGAAAACCGTAAAGCGCGTCGTGTCGTTTGAAAAATCGATGTAGCGCGCCTGCCATTTCGCGTCGTCCGACGTGCCGAAAGTTTCGATATTGGTGTTTAATTTGCCGTCCATCTCGTGTAGAACTTCGCGCACAATGGGCGAATCGACGCCGACAATCAAGCGCCCGTTCGACGGCACAAGATTCATCAGGCGCGAGAAGGCAAACTTGATTTCGTGGATGTCGCGGTAAATATCGGCGTGGTCGAATTCGATGTTGTTGACAATCGCCATTTCGGGAAGATAGTGCATAAATTTCGGCTTTTTATCGAAATAAGCCGTGTCGTATTCGTCGCCTTCAACAACGAAATAATCGCTGTCTGAAACTCTGAAACTCGCGCCGAAGTTTTGGACGATTCCGCCGACTAAAAAAGAAGGATTAAGTCCGCCGCATTCGGCAATCCAAGTGGCAATGCTCGTCGTCGTCGTCTTGCCGTGCGTTCCGGCGACGACGAGCGAGCGCCGCCCGCGTATGAATTCTTCTTTGACGATTTCCGCCTGAGAGCGATAAAGCAGCTTGCGATTAAGAAGTTCTTCAAGCTCGGCGTTGCCGCGCGAAATCGTGTTGCCGACAATGGTGCAGTGCGCGCCGATGTCAGCGTTTTCCGCTTTGTAGCCGTTGATAATTTCGATGCCCAGACTTTCAAGCTGCGTCGACATCGGCGGATAAACGTTCTGGTCAGAACCCGTTACGCGATGCCCGCGTGCCTGCAGCATTCCGGCTAAGGACGCCATCGCCGTTCCGCAAATTCCGATTAAGTGATAGTGCATAAATTAAAAAAGATTCGTTCCGTCTACTTGATAATTACCGTTTTGTTGAGCAAATTCAAAAGTCTGTCCGGGTAATCGGTCATAATGCCGTCGACGCCCATTTCGACGAGCCGCTGCATATCCGCCGTTTCGTTTATCGTCCAAACGTGAACTTTCAAGTTGCGCCGGTGCGCCGCTTCGACGAAATCTTTCGAGACGATTTCCAATGCGCCCAAGTTTTCGGGAACTTGCAAAGCCTGCATCGGCGGATTGAAAGAATCGGCGAGTCCGGCTTTCGACAATGTTAAAAATCGTCTGACTTCCGACGGGCTGGCGGAGGTTGCGACTTCGGGACATTCGCGGCGAAATTAGTCAATCGTCGCTTGATTGAACGAGCCGACGATTGTTTTGTCCGCCATTTTTCGCTCGCGCAGAAGCGCGCAAAACGGCTTGATAATCGAAGGCGCGTGCTGTTTCGGTTCGATGTTAAACGTCATACGGGGAAGCGCGTCGAAAATTTCCCGCAAGGTCGGCACTTTGATTCCTCGTCCGCGAAACGGAAAAGTTCGATTGCCGTCGGTTGAAAAAAGATAACCCGCGTCGAGCTTTTTAACCGTTTCGATGTTTAATTCGTTGACCAGTCCGCGCCCGTCGGTCGTTCGGTCAACCGCCGCGTCGTGCAGCACGACGAGCGTTCCGTCCGAAGTTGCGTGAACGTCGAGTTCGAGAACGTCAACGCCCATTTGCGCCGAATACAGAAAAGCCTCGAGCGTATTTTCGGGAATAAGACCGCCGCCGCCGCGATGCGCGAAAACGAGCGGGCGTGAATTTTCTCGTTTGAACACTTGTCTTTCAATTGTCGCCGCGCCCGTCTGCGACGCCAGATAAATATAGAGCGCCGCAACGCCCGCCGCGACGAACAGCAGAAAAACGCCGAGCCACTTTGTCAATCTCCGCCATAAACTTTTTCGTTTTCCAATCAATTTTGTTGAATGATTATGGATTTTTGCGCCTCGCCGAATTCAGACGAGAATTTTAATCCAACCGTCTTCGATTGTAACCGTATAACTTTCAATCGGGCAGCTTTTTTTCGTCGAACACGCGCCTGTCGGGAATTTGTTCGGCGCGACCGACCGTTACCGTTTTGTTTTCGCGTTTCGGCTTGTGTTTGTTTTCGTGAGATTTTTTCATCGCTCGTTTTGGATTTTAGATTTTCAGTTTCCGATTGGCAAACCGGGCGAGCCGGAAAATTTCGCGCTTGCTTTATCCGTTTGGCTCGCACAAAATAAAGGAAAGGGAAAATAAATTTACGGCGAACAGAAAAAAATGGCGGAAAAAACTTTTTCGGAAAACGCGCGGCGAAAATGTCGGGAAATTATGACGCAAAATGTCAGAGCCGCGAGCAGAGAAACGACTTTGCGCGAGACGGCGGTTTTGATGCGCGACGGCGACTGCGGCGCGATGCCGGTGGTCGAAGCCGGAAAACTCGTCGGCATCGTAACCGACCGCGATATTGTCGTGCGCGGAATCGCCGAAGGCAAAGACGCTGCGACGAAAATCGGCGACGTAATGACGACGGAAATTTACTCGGTTAAGCCGGACGATTTCGTTTTTGAAGCGATTCGACTGATGGGCGACCGCCAGATTCGGCGCGTTCCCGTCGTCAACGAGCAGGGCGAGCTTGCCGGAATTATCGCAATGGCGGACATCGCGCTCGAAATGGAAGACGAGCGCGAGATTGCCGCAACTCTGGAAGAAATTTCGAGCGGCGCGGGGTTTTGGAAAAAATCGTAAAGTTATTTATGAACCGACGAATTGAAAAAATAACTGCCTGCCTGTTAATTTTCCTTTTCCTTTTTTCCGTTCGGGCGCAAAAAGACGCTCAAAAGGAAATCCGCTTTAACGTGAGCGTTGCCGACGAGCGGGGAAAATTTGTTAGCGGGCTGAAAGTCGAGAATTTTCAAATAACGGTCGATAAAAAACCGCAGGAAATCACGTCTTTTACAGAGCGGGACGAGCCGGCGACAATTGTTTTTTTGATTGATTTGTCGGGCAGTCAAAAAGGCGTCGTCGCGCCGCTTGCCGGCGAGATAAAGCGGTTTATAAAAAGCGGAAATCCGAATAACGAGTATGTCCTTATTGCCTTTAACACGAAAGTCGAATTGGTTTTGGACGAAACCGGCGATTTTGACAAACTCGAAGAAGCGCTCGACAAAACTTCGGCTAGCGCGCTGAAAGGCAATACGGCGTTTTATGACGCGGTTTACGCGGCAATCGAAAAAGCGGAGTCGGGAAAACATCAAAAGAAAGTTTTGATTGCGTGCAGCGACGGCGTCGACAATCAGTCGCATTCTTATAAATTCGACGACGTGACGAAATTTCTCAAACGAAGCGACGTTTTGTTTTACGCCGTCAGTTATTCAAAAAACGGGAGGGATATTTTCGCAAATTTGGGCGGAGCAGTCATAATCGACGAGTTTTCCGCGATAAGCGGCGGAAAATCTTTTTTTCCGAACTCGGCGGCTGAAATGTCCGGCGCTTTTGACCGCATCGCACGGGAGCTGAAAAGTCAGTATCAAATCGGTTTTCGGGTCGGAGATTTTACGAAGCCGGACAAATGGCAGGAAATTAAAATAAAAGTCGCGCCCGCTGCGAACGTGAATAAACAAATCAAATTTCGGGCGCGGGCGCGCGGCGGTTTTTATCCAGTTTCGGCAAAATAACTTCTATGGCAAAAGCAACAAATCGTTATTTTCATTTTCTGGCGACGACCAACGACGTAAAGCCTTCGGGGAAACTTTGGTATCCGTCGGCGGACGTTTATTCGACGCCCGAAGGCTGGCTCGTTAAAGTCGAGCTGGCAGGCGTTTCGGCAGAAGATTTGGAAATCGACATTCAGGGTAATCAGCTTTATATTTCCGGCTCGCGGCGCGATAAAACCTGCTCGCACGGCGTCTCTTATCATCAAATGGAAATTACATACAGCCGATTTGAAAAAACGCTTGAGTTCCCGAAAATGATTGACGGCGCGCGTCTTGAGCATAATTTCGACAACGGTTTGCTGATTATTCATCTTTTGAAAGGCGAGAAATAAACGGTTTATAAAACAAAAATAATTTTTATGGCTGACCAAAACACAGAAAACAAACAGGAAAATCAAAAAGCGGCGCGGCAATATGAAATTCCGGTGCTGCCCTTGCAGAATACGACGCTGTTTCCCGAAACGGTCGTGCCGCTCGCCGTCGGGCGCGAGCGTTCGGTCAAGGCGGTCGAAAACGCGCTTTCGACCGAAGAAAAACTCGTTTGTTGCATTACGACAAAAGCCGCAGACGTTACGGGCAACGAGGCGAGCGCCGCAGACCTTTTTCAAATCGGCACAATCGTCAACATCAAGCGGATGATGCGCGCCGAAGACGTGATGCAGCTAATCGTTCAAGGTGTCGAGCGTGTTCGCGTTGTAAATTGGACGCAGGAACAGCCGTTTCTAAAAGCGAGAGTCGAGGTTCTTTCCGCGCCGGAAATCGTCGATAACGAAGCGGTCGAAGCGTTAAAGCGCAACATTCAAGGGCTTGTCCAGCAGGCTTTGGCGATGCTGCCGAACGTGCCGCCGGAAATTCGGATGGCGGTCGTTTCGCAGACAAATCCCGTTCAGCTTTCTTATTTTCTCGCGTCCGTGCTTGATTTAGGCGTCGAAACCGAGCAGAAAATGCTCGAAGCCGCGACGGTTGACGAGCTTTTGGCGCTCTCGCACGCCGCGCTCGCGCGCGAAGTTGAGATTATGCAAATCCGCTCGAAAATCGCCACCGAAGCGCAGACCGAAATGGACAAATCGCAGCGCGATTACATTTTGCGCCAGCAAATGAAGGCGATTCAGAAGGAATTGGGCGACGACGACGGCGAAAAGGCGGACGCCGATGCTTTGCGCGAGCGATTGGAAACGGCGGATTTGCCCGAAGAAGTGCGCAAGGAAGCCGAGCGCGAACTTAAAAGAATGGAGCAATTGCCGCAAGCCGCGCCCGATTATCACGTAATCCGAACGTATCTCGAATACGTTTTGGAACTGCCTTGGAAAAAATCGAGCGAAGAAAAACTCGATTTGAACGAAGCCAGAAAAGTCTTGGACGAAGACCATTACGGTTTAGAAGATATTAAAAAACGTATTTTGGAATCGCTCGCAGTTGTAAAATTACGACCTGATTCAAAAAGCCCGATTATTTTGTTTGTTGGTCCTCCGGGCGTCGGTAAAACTTCTTTGGGGCGTTCAATTGCGCGCTCGCTCGGACGCGAGTTTGACCGCATTTCTCTGGGCGGCGTGCGCGACGAAGCCGAACTGCGCGGACATCGCCGAACGTATGTCGGTTCGATGCCGGGCAGAATTATTCAGACGTTAAGGCGCGTCGGCGTCAACAATCCGGTGCTGATGCTCGACGAAATCGACAAAATGGGCAACGATTTTCGCGGCGACCCGGCAGCCGCTCTGCTTGAAATTCTCGACCCGGCGCAAAATAACAGTTTCCGCGACCATTACTTGGATTTGCCGTTCGATTTATCGAAAGTGTTTTTTATTGCGACGGCAAATCAATTAGCGCCAATTCCCGCGCCTTTGCGCGACAGAATGGAAATCATATCGCTTGCCGGTTACAGCGATATTGAGAAATTGAATATCGCCAAACAGTATTTAATTCCGCGACAGGTGAAGGAAAACGGCTTGCAGCCCGACCAAATCGAAATCACCGACGACGCGATAAATCTTTTGACGGCGAGATACACGCGCGAAGCGGGCGTTCGTCAATTGGAAAGAACTGTCGGAAATTTGGCGCGCAAAGTCGCTCTAAACGTCGCGCAGGGAAACACCGAACACGTTAAAATTACGGCAAACGAAATAAAAGGTTATTTAGGCGCGCCGCATTTTTACCCGGAAAAAGCACGTGAAGATTTGCCTGCGGGCGTTGCGACGGGAATGGCTTGGACGGAAATGGGCGGCGAAGTTTTGTTTATCGAAGCGACGATGCTGCCGGGCGGAAGCGGTTTGACTTTAACGGGGCAATTGGGCGAAGTAATGAAGGAATCGGCGATGGCAGCGCGTTCTTATTTGTGGGCGCACGCCGAAGAACTTGGCATCGACGCCGAAAAAATCAAATCGAACGGCGTCCACGTTCACGTTCCGGCGGGCGCGATTCCCAAAGACGGTCCGAGCGCGGGCGTTACGATGTCGTCGGCGCTGGCTTCGATTTACACCGGGCGAAAAGTTCGCTCCGATACTTCGATGACCGGCGAAATCACGCTTTCAGGTTTAGTGTTTCCCGTCGGCGGAATCAAGGAGAAAGTTCTCGCGGCGCATCGCGCGGGAATTCGGCGCATCGTTTTACCGGAAAAAAACGAAGCCGACATCGAGGAAATTCCCGAAGATGTGCGCGGCGAGCTTGAAATCATTACGGCAAACCGTATCGACGACGTTTTAAATGCCGTTCTCGAAGCCGAAGCGAGCGAGCAGAGCGGGAAAAATTATACGATTCAAAACGCGAACAAACATTCGGACGCCTTGAACGAGCCGCTTATCGCAAAAGAAAAATAATTTTTTTTCGGGTAAACAAAATCGGACGAATGATGAATTATTATAAAATTATCATTCGTCCTTTTTGTTTTGAAAAATAATCGGTCAAAAACATTTTTTTTTAGTTGGAAAAAAAAATGAATTTCGGTGTATGCTATTAGGTTGAGTGTGTGCGGCGAAAGTCTTGCGCGTAAAAGGCTCGAGCGGCTTTTAAGAGCTGATGTCTTTTCAAACCAAAAACATATTTAAGCGTTCAAAATTTCAAGAATACAAAATTATAAAAAATGGCATTTAAGTCTTTATTCAGTTTATTTTCCAGCGATTTGGCGATTGATTTGGGAACGGCAAACACGCTCGTTTATGCGAAAGGTCGCGGCATCGTCGTTTCCGAGCCGTCGATTGTCGCAATCAATAAAATCACTAATCAGGTCGAAGCCGTCGGGCGCGACGCTAAAGAAATGCTCGGCAGAACGCCGGGAAATATCGTGGCGATTCGCCCGATGAAAGACGGCGTGATTGCGAATTTTGAAGTTACGGAAAAGATGCTTCAGCATTTTATACGCAAAGCGCACAACGGCAAAAGTTGGGTGCGCCCGCGCGTCGTCATCGGCATACCAAGCGAAATCACGCAGGTCGAACGCCGCGCCGTCGAAGATTCGGCGTATCGCGCAAAAGCGTCGGAAGTTTATCTTGTTGAAGAAGCGATGGCGGCGGCAATCGGCGCGGGCTTGCCCATTACCGAGCCGCACGGAAATATGGTTGTCGACATTGGCGGCGGGACGACTGACATCGCCGTCATCTCGCTATCGGGCATCGTTTATTCGCGTGCCGTGCGCGTTGCGGGCAATGAGATGGACGAAGCGATTACGCAATTTATCAAACGAAAATACAATCTGCTTATCGGCGAACGCACGGCGGAAGCAATAAAAATCGCGCTTGGAAGCGCGTTTCCGCTTGAAGAACCGCTGACGATGGACGTGCGCGGGCGCAACTTAATCGAAGGCATTCCGAAAACGATTTCGATTTCCGACGACGAAATCCGCGAAGCCCTTTCGGATGCCGTTGCGACGATTATCAATGCCGTGCGCGTCGCGCTTGAACGGACGCCGCCGGAACTGTCCGCCGATATTGTCGAACGCGGAATTGTTTTGACGGGCGGCGGCGCGCTTCTGAAAAATCTCGACAAGCGCCTGATGATTGAAACCGGCTTGCCCGTCGTCGTCTCCGACGACCCGCTCTCGAGCGTCGTGCTTGGAACGGGAAAAATGCTTTCGGATTTTGAACTCTTGAAACGTGTTAAATGGGACAATTCGTTGATGACGGGAAGTTAGGGGAAAGGATAAGGGATAAAGGATAAAGGATAAATTAAATGCAGTAATTTTCTTGTTTATCCTTTATCCCTTATCCCTTATCCTTCTAAAGCAATGGCGGAAAGAAGTCAGAAAGAAGTTTGGCGATTGACGCCGTGGCTGATGATTGCGCTGCTTTTGGGCAATTTTATCTTGATGGCGTGGGACGCGCGCGCCTCGAACTCCAAGCAGCGAATGATTCGCGTTTGGGCGCAGACAGCCGCTGATTTCGTGCAGTCGCCCGTAACTACGATTAGCGGTTCTCTTAATAATTATTTCCAGTCTTTTGCCACGATGCGAACGGCGCAGAGCGAAAATGACAAACTCAAGCAACAGGTTCAGGAACTCGAAGTCAAAGTCCAGAACAAGGAGAGCCTCTCGGTCGAAAACGAGCGGCTCAAATCTCTGCTCGAATTAAAAGAACGCTCGCCGTATGATGTTCTGCCCGCGCAAATCATCGGGCGAGACCCGTCGGCGTGGTTCGACACCTCGATTATCAATCGCGGAAGTCTCGACGGCGTAAAACTGAATATGCCGGTCGTAACCAACGGCGGTCTGGTCGGCAGAGTTACGTCGGTCAGTCCGCTGACGGCGCAGATTTATCTGGTTACGCGCGAAAAGGTCAGCGAAGGCGGAATTATCGGCGAAGTCGGCAGCTCGAACGCGCTCGGAGTGGTCAGCGGGACGGGGAAAAAAGAATTGCTGGAAAT
>JAABUN010005116.1_pt1 | contig 16741 bp, 15 predicted proteins | sample 5559311 | NCBI WGS metagenome assembly JAABUN01 (sample SAMN10711877, study PRJNA513370) | rock metagenome | isolation source: Antarctica rocks | place: Antarctica: Victoria Land, Siegfried Peak sud
GGTTGACCGGCGTGATCGCCGGGTGCAGTGGAACCGTACCCGCCGGCGCTGGTTGTCCAGGTTGCGGAAGCCGAAGGCGGTCCGCGCGGCGTCCTTGATCAGCCGGTTGGTGCCCTCGGTGCCGGCGTTGGTGATCCGGGTCTCCAAGAACCCGAGAATCTCTGGCCACCAGTCGTCAACGGTCTGTGCGAGCCGGGTGGCCTCGGGCAGGTCGGCAACCAGGACCGCCTCGTGGAAGCGGTGCAGCCGGGCGGAGATGGTGGACCGGTCAGTGGCGGCCAGCAGCTGGCGCAGCAGCTCCTTGATCCCCCAGGCGGCACCGATCTCGTTGGTGGGATCGTCACGGTGCAACACCGAGGCCAGCCGCCGGCGAGCCGGCGGCGAGAGCCGGTCGCCGGCCCGCAGCAGCAGCAGCCGGTGCGCCCAGGCCGGGTCGGCCTTGCGACCGCGGCGTCCGAGCTGCTCGCGGGCCACCCGCTGGCGAAACGTCGGTGACCATCGCGTTGGCCAGCCGTACCAGGTGGAAGTGGTCGAGCACGACCCGGGCGCCCGGCGGCGCCTCGGCCACCGCGGCCCGGTAGCTCGCAGTAGGGGCCCACCTCGTGACAGACCTCGACACTGGGGTTGATCGCATCTGGGGAGGTGCCGGTCAGCACGGCCCCATCGGCCAACAGCATCGCGGCAGCACCGCGATGCGACGGCTCAGGGAACCGAGCCTCGATGAGGTCTCGACAGGCGACCACGGCTGAGGTGAGTGCATCTTCGGACGGCCTGGCCGCGGGCGCAGTTGTCTCCACCGGCCAATACTCATAAGTCTACACGCCGGACCAGGACACCCACTCGCCCAACTGCGGATGCCACCGTCGCGGCCGATCGGACGGGGTGCCAGAAGCCGAAGCCGTTGCCGCCCGCCTGTAGATGTGGGGGCGTACGGCGTCCCGTATGCCGAACGGCAACTGGGGACGACGTGATCGTCGGCATCGTCCCGGAGCGGATCCGGCTACGGACCAAGCTCGGAACCTCGACACTCAGTGTAACGGTCTAATATGCAACTAGCCCGTTGATGAAGACGAGTAAGGAGTCGTTGCGATGGCCATATTGTCGGTGTGGGCGTCGTTCTTCCCGCCGGAGGCGGCTGTCGAGGGACGTGAGCTGATCGAAGCGATCTGGCTGGACGACATGCCGAGCTTCGACGGCTACGTCTCGAATGAGCTGATCGAGGACGTTGACGATGCCGGCCATCTGCTGGTGGTCAGCGAGTGGGCCTCGCGGGAGGACGCCGATGACTCGCTGCGGATCTATGCCGGGCACCCCAACGCGCAACGGGTGAACCAGCTCGTGACGCGTCCACGCACGCGGTTCATCGGATCCCGGGTTCGACGGATGGAGTGTCCAGCGTCATCGAAGGAGTAGCCGGTGATCAGCGTCGAGTTACTGGTGCGTCTGGCAAACCTCACCGCCGAGCGCAGACCCGGTCCTTGCCCCGCATTTCGGCCCGACCCGCTGGCTAGTTGCGAGGGCACGGCCGCGGCGCTCGATCTGCCCACGGTGACTGAGGGCGAGTTGGCCGAGCTGCGGGAGCTGCACCGCGTCCTCGTCGCAGTGGTCGACCGCGTGCTGGCCGGCCGGCCGGTCGGCCGAGCGGCCGGGCAGTTAACCGATCTCGCCAGCCCGAGCCACGCGCGTGTCCAGCTCGAGCACGACCGCGCGGGCGGCCTGCGCACTCGCCTGCTCTGGGAGGACGCAACACTCACATCCCGGCTGGCTCGCCAGGTAGTGACCGAGCTGAGCGAGATTGATCCGGCGCGGCTACGCCAGTGCCAGCGAGCGCCGTGCCGCCTGGTCTTCTACGACACGACCCGCTCGAACACCAAACGGTGGCATGCCGAGTCGCCCTGCGGGCAGCGGGCACGCCAGCAACGCTTCCGTGCAAGCCATGCGGCAGATCAGTGAAGGGCCGCGTCCACCGTGACCGAGCTGCCCGACGTCACGCGCGGCCGTCGCGGCCCGTGTCGCACATGAGGAACGACGGCCGGGCTCCCCGATGCCGGTCAGCCCGGCGGCGTCGGCGTCCCGCTCGCCGATCCCCGACTGACATCCGGCATCGCGCGTCTCGTCGCCAAGTCGTGTCCTGCAGGCCGTTCGGCTCACGGGACGACCCCGATCACGCCGAGGAGTGGGCGCTACACAACTGGCATTACCGATTCGATCTCGGGGTGGCGCTGATCCTCTCATGCGTGTCGGCTCAGTCAGCGACTGGTCGAACTCAGGGACGAGTGACCATTGGGCAATGGATCGATGGGGCGTCCCGCACAACATGTTTGGCGCCATCGGCGAAGACTTCTACGGCCTCGTTGGCCGCATCGTCCTCGTCTCCGCATTGCTGGAGAATCGCCTCCATGTCCTGTTCTGCGCGCTGGCATCGGCGCCTGAGGAGGAGCGCGCGGGGGAGCCAGGCACCGAGCTCGCGAAGGCGCCTGTAGAGATTACTTCGACCGGATGGCGGTCGAGAGACGGCCCGAGGCATTGGATGTACTAGCGGGTGCGGAGTCGGCCCTTCGCAGACGACATGAGGTCAGTGACTCCCGCGAGATCAGGGGCTGGCGTCAGGTGCCGACAAGACGAAGAATGGACCCCGCTCGAGCCGTGGAGTGGACGTCGATGCACCCGGAGGAACTTCCCCAACTGCTTGGTGACCTGTTGGACGCCTTCCGCCGGTGCCTAGCCTAGCCCTTGAAGGGTGGGTACAGCGTTAACTCGAATCGCACCTTCCCTGTGCCGCCGCGAACTGACATTCTCGACCGGTGGGCAGCGAGATCAACAGGCGTGCGCGTCGACTGGCCGGCCGGCATCCCGACCCGTCCCGAGAGTGCTCGCGCCGGTCACCTCGGGGTGTCATCCGAGGGCGTCGGCCGAGTGATCCGCCACTTGCTCGGCACCGCCTGCAGCTTGCCTGCGTCGATCAGGTCGGGAAGATCGGTGAACACGAGCGGGTACCCGTTGGCGCGCAGCCGGGCGAACTCCTCAGCCGGCTGGGCCGCCAGGTCGACGCCGCCCCAGAACTGGATCTCGTACCCGGGCGTGCCATCGTGGGACTTGCGCCACTCGTTGTCGGAGAGGAAGAACCGCACGACGGTCTCCCCACTGGCCTTGACCTCGATGCGCCTGCGCGGCTCGGTGGAGCGGTCCTCGACGTCATATCCGAGGTTGGGGTCGTCCCGGGCCACCCACACGATGTGCGAGGACACCTCAGCGGCGAGCCGCTCGAGCTGGTAGGTGTAGAGCTCGCCGCGGTCACCGATGCTCTTGCGGGTCGAGTCGGCCGTGCCGTCAATAGTCGGCGGGGGGAGCAGTGCCCAGACGGCCTGCAACTCCACCATAAGGCTGGCGGGGACCTGCAGGGACCGGGTGCTGACGACCTCGGCCCAGTGCTCCAGCAGGCCGACCAGTTGCGGGCAGGCTCGACGTGCCTCGCGCAGCGGGCAGGTCAAGGCGCCGTCGTCTTCGGTGACGCCGAGGTCGAGCAGCCGTCGGGCCTGGTCGTGAAAGTAGCCCGCCCGTAGCAGGGCCAGGCCGAGCGGCCGGATGCCCTCGACCTGGTGGCGCCGCAGTACCCGTTGACCGGTCCGTTGCAGTCGCAGGTGCGTCTGTCTCTGGATGAGCAGCTCGGCGCCGACCAACACCTCCACCAGCTGGGGGATCTCGTCGATCGGCCCCCCGCAGGCTCGCCAGATCGTCAACCGGGCAGCGTCCCCGGGCAGCCCGGGCGCGTGGGCTGGGACGGCGGCGAGAACGTCAAGAAGGCGTCTCGTGCGGGGGGCCGTCAGCCAGCTGGATCGGATCACGGAGTGACCTACCCCCGGTCGCCCTCGCCGAGCAGATATCTGAGCAGGGCATCAAGGTCCTCGGGGGAGCCTTCCGCGTCTGTGCTCGGCTCGTCGGCTTGTCCGAGGGGTTGCAGCTCGGCACCTTCGAGCAGCTCGCTCATCAGGGCGGACTTGGCCTGCAGGGAGGCGTCGACGAGGTGGTCGATGCTCGGGTCGCCCTGCGCGGTGGCCAGGATCATGTGCACCTGGACGGTCACCTCCGGCGGCAGGCCGAGGCGGTGCACCCGGTCGATCGACTGCAAGAACTGGGCACAGTCGTAGGTGCGGTCGAGGTAGACGGCGTTGTGACAGCCTCGGTGCAGCGAGATCGACTCTGAGCACGACGCCGGGTTGGTCACCAGGACTGCCGGACCGTCTGTGGCCAGGAAGCGTTCGATGATGCGTTCGCGGGTATCGAGGTCCTCGGGGTTGACCCGAGCCTGCTGGCGGTCGTCTGTGCTGTCGTCGCCCGCGGGGACCCGACCGTCGATCTGGAAGCAGGGAATCGACAGGCGCTCGCGCACGAGTCGCGAGAACTGGTCCAGGTTGCCGACGAAGTTGCTCCAGCAGACGGTCTTGCCGCCGTCGGCGGCGATGTCGGCGAGCAGGGCCAGTGCGGTCTCGGACTTGGCGGGCGTCTCGAGGTCGGCGTACCGGGCGAGCCGGTCCATCAGCGTCGGGTTCGCTTCTCCTATTCGCGGCAGCCGGTAGTAGCCGTCGGCGCGGTTGAACAGGTCGGGGTTCGCGGCTGCCTGCAGGAGCCGCAGGGGCCGCGCTCGCTGGAGGGTCTGCAGCTTGTCGGCCCAGGTGTCGGCGTCTTGGAGCCGGCGTCGAAAGTTGTTGACGATGAGGTCGTAGACCTCTGCCTGGATGCCTGTCAGCTCCACCTCGTGTCGCTGCAGTTGATAGGGCCGCAGGCCGAGGGCGGACTTGGGTGTGCGGGTCACGAATGGTTGGACGGCTGCGAGGATCGACCCGAAGGCGGTCTCGGTCCTGGTGGCGAAGCTGTCGCGGGAGCCGGTGAGTTCCCCGCCCGGCCAGAGCACGTTGAGCTGGCTGTAGAGATCGCGTCCGCTCTGCGGCATCGGCGTGCCGGAGAGGATCATGCGGACCCGGGCATGGTTGGCCACCCGGACGATCGCCGGTGCCCACTGACCGCCGCGGAACCGCTTGATCCGGTGCGACTCGTCGACGATGAGCATGACATCGCGGACCCGACACAGGTTGCTGAGCGCGACCCGGTCGGCTGCAGCGGTGGCGTAGCTGACGAGGAGAAGGCTGCCGGCAGGTGCGGCGCTGTACACGTCCCGGCGGGCAGCCGCTGGACCGCGGACTCGTCGCGTTGGCAAGCGGTCGCCGAGTGCCGCGGCGGCCTCGCCCTCCCACGGCCCGAAGCAGGCCAGCGGGCCGACCACGAGCACCAGGTCGATGGTGCCGGCGGCCAGGTGTGTCGCGGCGACCGCCAACGCCGTGGCCGTCTTGCCCGACCCGGGGACGGAGAAGTTCGCCGGGTTGGTCGCGCTCAGGCCGTGCGTGAGGCCTTGTTCCTGATGGGGGCGCAGGGTCCGGTCGGCTGACCAGCCGAACTCGCTGAGCACGCGCTTCGTCTGGTCAATGTCCATCGGGCCGGTGCCGACCCTCCACTCGGTGGCAGCCTGCCGGGTGCGCTCGAAACTGCGGCGGCGTTCCAGCTCTCGTTCGACCTCTCGGTCGGCCAGTCCGTGGCGGGTCACGGTGTAGCCGTGGCGTTCGAGGAAGGTGTTGACACGGATCACCAGCGCGGCGACTGGCGCCTGCCGTCGCGGACAGCGCCATCCCCGGTCCGTGGGGGTTGCCCCGAGGACCGAGCGGAAGAACATCCGGACCCGACGGTCCTCAAGGGTTTGGACGCTCTCGACGAGGAGGTCGTCACCCTCGATCCGTAGGGCGGCCTCGGGCTCGGCGCCGTTCACGCCCCGAGCAGGGCGCGCTGTGTCGCGGCCCAGGTGAGGATGGCCCCCAGCGCGGTGCGTACCTGGTCGCTGTCGTCGGACTGCAGTGCTCGCTCAAGCTGCCGGCGGTCATCGGTCAGGACCTCGAGCCGGTTCTGTACTTGGCGCAGAGTCTTGGCGACGTCGTCCAGGCGCGAGGCCTGGAATCCGTCCAGGGCGTTCTCTATGGCGTCGGCGATGGCCGCCTTCGGGTAGTTGGGGACGTTGGGTCCTGGCGGCTCGATCTCCTCTTCCGCCGAATCGTCGCCGAGCTCGTCGTCGGGGTCCTGACGGATCACCTCGGGGTCGGCCAGCTCCGCGGCTCCGGCGGTGGCGCCCCAGCTCTCCTCGGTGGCATCCACCTCGCCCAGCAGCCGCTCGTGGCGTTCGCGGTCGTAGCGGAACATCCGCCGGAGGTCGCGGATCTTGCCGTGGGGCACGCCGGCCCGGATCGCGGCGAACAGCAGGCGCAGCATTTCTGGTGCGTCGTCCGGGTAGTCCGCCTCTATCTGGGCCATCGCCTTGCCGACGTCGCGGAACCGCTCGATCTGCCTGATCAGCTTGTGATACTGGCCGGGCTGGTTGGAGTCGTCGAGGTAGGCGTCCATGTACCGGATCGCGTTGAGCTGGACGACGGCGTACTCCTGGTTGTTGCCGATGATGTGCTGCAGCTCGCCGGCGACGCGGTCGATGTCGGCCGGGTCGTACCAGTCGATGTCGCGGGCTTCGGCTGCGGCTCGGATGGCCAGCAGCAGGTTGATGTCGGTGTATCGGACCTTGAGGTTCTCGGTGAGCTGCTCGCGCTGCTCCATGTCGAAGAGGGCAACCTCGTCGATGTCTTCGAGCTCGAGGATCACTGCCTCGACGTATTCGAAGCCCTCCAGCCCCTCCTCACGCTGCAGGCGACGCAGCATGCTGAGCCGGCGGTTGCCGTTGTGGACGACGCCGTCGGGCCGGATCCACAGCGGAGCCTCCTGCTTGCGCCGCAGCCAGTCGCTGCGCAGGGCCTGGTACTCCTTGCCCGGGTGGCCGCCGACGATGCGGTCGCCGTCGACGTCGTAGCCGGTATCAAGCAAGATCGCCTCGATGGCGTGTTCGTCCTCGGGGCTGTTCTCCGGGTCCAGCTCGTGGCCGAGCTTCTCTTCGACCAGGGTGCGCTCGGCAGCGAACCGGCGGTTGTCCACGTTCAGCAGCAGCGCTTCGACGGGGACCTGCCAGATGGTGTAGCCGCGCCATTCGTCGCGTGCCCACAGCCTTTCCTTGCGGCCGGTGTTCCGCTTCCGCGCGTCGATCAGCCGTCGTCGGTCGTCTTCTCTCACGCGGTGGGACCTCCTTGTGGGGCGCCTGGCCGGGCGAAACGTTCTGCGCAGGTCGCGATGGCGAGGGACAGACTGGTGCGGTCGGCCGCTCCGATGGAAAGCGGTGCGACGGCCCTCTCCCAGGTATCTGCGGATGCCGACAGGACGGCGGGTTCGGTGTCGTCGATCGGCCGGCAGACGACCACCAGGTCCCATTCGCAGTTGCCTGGGTGGGAGTGGTGCCCCATGTGACCGTCGCTACGGACCGGCCAGAGTGCGGTGACCGCCAGTTTGGCGTCGTCCAGTGCGACGCCGATGGCGCTCCAGGCCTGCGGGTTCGCGGAGTGGTAGGTGAAGGCGAGGGGCCGGCCGGGCGCGAGACGGGGCAGCAGCGCTCGAAGGCAGGCTCCCAGGTCCAGGCCGAACCGTTCGGCAGGGTCCTCGCCGCGGGGGAGCAAAGGCGGCCCGGAGGGTCCTCCGGTGTCCAGCCAGGCGCGGTAGAACTCCGAGAGTTCGCTGTAGGCGATGTAGTCGAAGTACGGCGGGTCGAACAGGCAGAGGTCGATCAAGGGGTCGTCGGGCGCCGCGGCAGCCGGTGTCTCGGCAGGTGTGCACGAGATCTCTGCCGGCCCGGATGTCGGGAAGGTGAGCCGCTGCGCGAGCGGCTTGCCGAGATCCACCGACCAGATGTGCCGCCGTACCTCCGAGTCCGAGGAGCGAGCGACCCGCTCGATGCAGCCCCGGAGTGTTCCCCGGCCGCCGGCCTGGTGCAGCGGGTTCAGCTCAACCGACAGGGCAGGCAGTGGATAGCCACGGACGCTGAACAGCGAAGACAGCCTGCCGTAGTCGGTCGCGTAGCTGCAGAGCTTGTTGTTGGTTGCCAGGCAATTGGACAAGGCCAGGGTGAGTGCTCGCCGGGCGCCCGGTTCCAGGTCTGTGTCGCGCAGCCACGCCATGGCAGTGCCCAGCACCACCAGCTGCCGGTTGGTGAACAGCTTGGCTGGGGTGTCGATGCCGTAGGAGAGCGGCCTGTCGTCCCGCCGGCTGAGACTCAGCTGCCCCTCGGGGACCATTCGGTTTGCGGTGTCGGCGGCCTGCTCATCGGCCCTCGTGAGAGCGACGAGGTCAGTGTCGGTGGGACCGCGCAGCTCGCGTCTGGAGTCGGGCCTGGTCTCTTCGACGGCGATGAGGCGGCGTGGAGCGACTCCGGTCTGCAGGTCGCGGTGGGTGGAGCGGGTTCGGCAGGTGGGGCAGTTGTAGCGGCCGCCGGAGTAGGTGCCTTGAGCCAGCCGGAGACGACGGCCGCAGTGCCACAGCTCGCGGCGCTCCGCGTGGTCCAGGTGGTGGATCGTGAGGTCGATGGGGCAGAACACCGTCATCGGGCGATCCCGGACGACGGCTCCGGCCCGCCCAGTGTCTCGGGCCAGGATCAGGCTGCGGTAGAGAAGGCCGGGGGTCTGGCAGAAGGGGCAGGTGACCTCGTGCAGCCAGAAGTAGTGCAGCGGAGCGGCCGGTGGGGTCGAGCCATACAGGTCGCCGACCGTGTCCGCCAGGTGGGTCAGGAGCTGTGTGCCGACGGATCGCACCACGTCGGCGTCGGCGGGCGCGAGCTCGTGTCGGACGATCTCGACTGCGAGCGGGTCGATGTCGGAGCCGGACACCTGGGCGCCGAGGCGGGCGGCCTCGACGACGGTTGAGCCGCCACCCAGGAACGGGTCGTGGACTCGGAGCCCGCCCAGAGCCGGCGAGGTGTCGGCGAACACTTCCCAGAAGGACTCGGGTCCGCTGTCGGCCGCCAGCGCCTGGGCGATCAGCAGGGCCCGCATCAGCGCGGGCGGCCGCCTCGCCCACCAGCGATGAGCCCCGTAGATAGGGTCGGTGGCTCGGCGGTCTGCCCGGACGACCAGTGACAGCTCGCGTACCGGCAGTGCACTCTCGAGCAGGGTCAGCTCGTGCGGCGAGGCCAGCCTGGCGGGTTGGGGCGGCACAAGCAGTGGCTGCCTCATCTACGTGCCCGACCCCCTTCCCCCTAGCCGCCAGGGTCTGGCGCCTGTCGCGCCAAATCGTGCCAGCGAACGTGACGAGTGGCCTAAGCCCCGCGTCACTCGCAGCGAAACTAGAACGACGCACCCCCAAGTCGCTCGGGCACAAGCTCGACACACGGTGGTGGTGCCTCAGGGATGCGCCTCAGCGGACCATGTTGTCGGCCCAGGAGACCGGCAGGCACGCCGAACATATCCGTCACTACACGATGGGCGTGCGCTCACGCGGGTCGTCCCGTTGCGGGATCGTCCGCTGTGGACGGGGCGCGAGCCGGCGGCCGACTGCCATGATCCCCGCATGCCACGGGACGCTTGGGCCGCGTTGGCCGACCCGTTCGTCGAGGGCGGGTACGCCTCGATCAAGGGGCTGGTGCGCACGTACGTCCTCACGCTCAACTGCTGCGGCACCTCCCCGACCCGCCGGCGACTGTCCTCGACGTTGGAGGCGGGGCGGCGCATCAGTCGTTGCCGCTGGTCCGTGCGCTGTGCCGCTGCGCGCGGCTCGGCGGGGGTCGTGTCGGTCATGGCGCTCAACGCCCGCACGCTGGCGGTCCGCCCCGCCCGTGACGGCCGCTGGGCCGACGCCCTGGCCGCCTTCGACGCCACCCGGGAGGTTGGCGTGCTCGGCAGCGACACCCGCGGCGACACCGTCGAGCGTCTGTCCGCCCTGCTGCAGGAGAGCGAGGTGGACCCCGAGACGTGGTACGGCGTCTGGCTGTTCACCGACTGGCTGGACGTGCCGCCCGACAGCACGGACGTGGCGGCAGTGGGCGCCGTCGAGTTCGAAGCGAGCGGGCGGGACCCCTACCGGCAGCTCAGCCGGCTGTTCCACCTGATCGGACGGCGCACCCCGGCCCCACGCTCCTGACCGCGCACGCGTCGTCCCGCTGCGGATCCTCCACCGACGAGGATCGACGGCCGAAGCTGGCCCGGGCGGCGTGACTCGCGTTGAATTGACGATGTGGACGCCAACGGCTCGCCTGACCGTGTTGATCTCCCCGTCGCATGCACGCTCGGGCTGGAAGATGGAGCCGAACGCATGCGCCGCTGGAAGCAGCTCGGCGAACGTGCCACGCCCACTGCGCGGCGAACCGGTCGCGAGCTTGAGGTTCGGTTTCAGCCCGGGCCGGGCGTTCAGGAGGAACTTGAGGCGCTCGCTGCCGCCGAGGCGCAGTGCTGCGCGTTCGTGGCCTGGACCGTCCTGCTCGACGGCGGGCAACCTGTGCTGCGCGTTACCGCACCAGAGGACAGACCCGAGGACATCGAGTCGATCGCGAGCGCTTTCGCCGTCGCTTAATCCGCGAGGCGCGCCGTAGCCGGATCGTGAAACGGGATCGCCAAGCGCCGCAGATCGTCTCGTTCGGAGTCCAGCTGGGGAAAGCAAGCCCGCCCTTGCGCAGCGCGCCCGAGCGGCGTAAGGTTTAGTTAGCCGACGAACCACTATCCTGGCACGGGAGGTTCATGAGCATCGTTGACACGGTCAGCTACGCGTTGGCGCAGGCGTGCAAAGCCCATCGCAATCTCATTGCGTCTCAGCTTGATGCTCATGGGCTGCATCCGGGCCAGGAACAGGTCTTAATGCATCTGTGGGAGCAGGATGGCTTGACGCACTCCGAGCTGGTCGAGCGCTGCCGCGTGGAGGCGCCCACTGTGAGCAAGACGGTGCAGCGTATGGAAACCCTCGGAGTTGTGGGCCGCAGGACTGACGAGCGGGATGCGCGGGTGTCTCGGGTGTATCTCACCGAGCAGGGGCGCCAGTTGCGCGAACCGATCGAGCGATTATGGGAACAGATCGACGAGATCTCGGTTGCCGGACTGAGCGCCCAGGAGCGAATGTTGCTGCGCCGACTGCTGATCAGCGTGCGGGAAAACCTGCCCTGACGCCATCTGATCAGGAACCGACCTGGCATAACCATTTACTTAGCCGACTTAGGAGACTCTTTCGTCCATGAATGCATCGCAATGACCGCGCCCACCACCGATCGTCGACTCGCAGCATTGTTTGCCCCGCTGCGAGTGCGCGACGTGCGCGTGTTCTTCGCCGGCCAAGCGCTGTCTCTGATCGGTACCTGGATGCAGGCGACGGGACAGTCCTGGCTGGTCTGGAAGCTAACCCACTCCACCGCGGCTTTGGGCACGGTGGCCATGTTCACCTTTCTGCCGTTCCTCCTGCTCGCCCCTCAGGCCGGGACATGGGCCGACCGTTGGGATCGCCGCACGCTGCTCGTCTGGCTGCAGGTCATGGCCCTGGCGGTGGCCGTCGCGCTGGCGGTGTTCGTACAAAGCGACACCGTCGAGCTTTGGCATCTGTATGTTGCGGCAAGCTTGCTGGGAATCGTTGCGACGCTGGAAATGGCAAGCCGCCCGGTGTTCATCGGTGATCTCGCCGGGCCCGCACTGCTGCGCCGGGCGGTCGCACTCAACTCCTCGATGACCCAGGCCAGCCGCATGGTCGGGCCGGCGTTGGCCGGAGTGGTTATCGCCGCCTTCGGGATCGCAGCAGCTTTCTGGGTCAACGGCGCAAGCTATCTCGCCGTGATCGCGAGCCTGCTGCTGGTGCGCCGAATGCAGCGAACACGCCCGGTCGACAGCGGCCGGCACGGATTCGGCGAGGCAGTCACCTTCCTGCGCAGGACGTCCGGACTGCGCGAGCTGATCCTGTTCAGCACCCTGCTCACCTTCTTCGGGATGTCAGCGAACAGCGTCTTCCCCGCGATGGCCGACAACGTCCTGGACGGGAATGCGGCCACGCTGGGCTGGTTGCTGACCGCCTCCGGAGCGGGGGCGCTGCTCGGTGCACTCGTGGGCGTGCCGCTTGTGCAAGGCGTTGAACGGGTTGGACTGCTCGCTGGCGGAGCCACGATCTGGGCAGGAGCCCTCCTGGCTGGGTTCTCGCTATCCAGCTGGCTACCGCTGTCCCTCGCGTGCCTCCTTCTCAGCGGAGTCGCCTTCCCCGTTGTCGTGACCACCTCAGTCAGCATGCTTCAGCTCCTCGGACCAACGCAGATGCGGGCCCGACTGCAAAGCGCGCTACTGATCGCCACCTTCGGGATCCAGCCCGCCGCAGCACTGGCCATCGGCTGGACTGCCCGGGTCTGGGGCACACCCCTCGCGCTGCGGGTCAATGCAGCGCTCATGATCGTCGGCGCCGGTCTATTGCTCGCGCTCAGCCGTTCGCTACGCGACTGGCGACCGGAGTCCGCCACTCACCCACCGGAGCCGCCCTTGTATCCCCCGACACAGACGCAGCCCAAGCCACCAAACCCCCTCGTCGAGAGCACTGAAGGAGAATACTGATGATCAACGTAGAAAGCAGCATCGTGATCGACCGGCCCGTGCAGCACGTCTGGGACTTCGTCACCGACTGCACCAACGAGCCCCAATGGCACACCGACTGCACAGCGGCCAGGAACACATCACCGCTGCCGTTGCAACCCGGCTCCACCCAAGCCTGGGCAATGACCTACGCGAAAGGCAAGGAAGCAAACCTGAAGGTGACAGCTCTCGAACCAGGCCGTCGCGAGCAAATCCAGACGATGTCCGCACCCATGAACGTCAAACCCATCCTCACCTACACATTCGAAGCCGCTGGTGACGGAACACGATTCACCCGGGCCATGGAGTTTCGCCCAACCGGATTGATGCGGCTCATGCAGCCCGTCTTCCGCCACATGATGCGGAAGAACAACGCTGGCTACGTCCAAACCCTCAAGCGCGTACTCGAGCGCTAGCGCCAAACCGCCAGCAGGCCTTCCAACGGCGGCACGAACCAGTGCGAGACGGCGGGCCGCCCCTAGCGGAGGCCCAACGTGACTACGCGCCGTCGTCTTCGGATTCGTGTCACTTGACGAACCTCCAGCGGGGCGGTCCCGGACCCGAGTAGCGCCTGGCCGGCTCGTCCTGATAGCCGATCCACTATCGGGATGACTCAGCGAGCAGTTCGAGGAGCCTGGCGGTGAGCTGCTCGGGTGCTTGTTCGGCCATGTGGTGCCCGCTGTTGATCACTGTGCCGCGCAGATCGCTGGCCCAGTCCCGCCAGATCGCCAAGACGTCACCGTAGAGATCCGCCAAGTCGTCGCCGGCTGACCAGGCCACCAGGGTGGGACAGTCGATGCGCCGGCCCGCAGCGCGGTCGGCGTCATCGGCATTTCGGTCGACGCCGAGACCAGCGCGATAGTCCTCGAGCATCGCGCGCACCGTGGCTGGGTCGTTGATGGCGGTGCGGTAGTCGGCATAGTTCTCCGCGCCCATGCTGTCGGGGTCGCCGCCGTACCAGGTGTCGGGGTCGGCCAGGATCGCTCGTTCAGGCTTGTCGGGTTGGGCGAAGAAAAACCAGTGCCACCAGGCGGTGGCGAAGCGGGCGTCGGCTCGGGCCAGCGCTTCACCGATCGGGACACAGTCGAGCACGGCCAGCGCACTGACAGATTCGGGTGCATCCAGCGCGAGGCGCATCGCGACGTAGCTGCCGCGATCGTGGCCGATGACCGGGAACCGCTCGTGGCCCAGTCCGCGCATCAGCTTGACCATGTCGGCTGCCATCGTCCTCTTGGAGTACGCAGCGTGATCGGCGGTCGTCGGCGGCTTGCTGGATCGTCCGTAACCGCGCAGGTCCGGGCAGACCACGGTGTACCCGGACGCGACGATCAGCGGCGCGACCCGATGCCATGTGGTGTGCGTGCGTGGATGACCGTGCAGCAGCAGCACCGCCGGTCCTTCACCGCCGCTGCGGCCGTGCAAGACGATGCCGGCACCGACGTCGCGATCCCACTCAGCGAAATCATCGAACACGACTTGATCGTGCCCCGACAGCACCGCGGCGGTCGAACCGGTGCGCCATTTGCGGATCGTCTCGCGGACCGCTGACGGATCGGACTGAAGGACTCGCAGCTCAGAAGTGGTCTCAGGGCGCCTTCGGTAACGAGCTGGAGTTGAAGCGGACCGCGCCGTCGGTGGCTTCCATAGCTGGGCGCACCTTTCGTCGCCCTCGACGTCAGGTGTCGGTCGACCAGTGACGGCCGTCGTGAGCGAACCAAACCCGGGCCCCGGTGACAGCGTTCCGCAACATCCAGGCAATCCGGTCCAGGCCGCCGACGCTGAAGTCGAACGGCGCGTCGCTGTCGCCGACCTCGGCTGTGACCAACCGCAGGGAGCCGACCGCTTCCCCGTCCCGCAGGAGGCGCTCGACGCCGGTGAATGATCGCTTCACCGGGTGAAACAGCGCCGGTGGCTGTCCGAGGGGCGCCGACTCGCCGTCCACTAGGAGGTCGACAAGGCCCCGGCGGGAGCCGTCCGGGTACTCGACCTCCATCCAGCCGAACGTGCGCTCCTCAGCCGGCCCGTCCACCAACTCGACGAAGACGTTTCGCAGGATGGGCGAACGGGCGACGACGCTGACGTTGATCTGCATGACGCGGCCTGTGGTGTCGGCCTCGGTGGGTGCGCGCAACTCAAGCAGCAGAACTCCGTTGCTCTCTCCGACCGTCCGCGCCCCTACCTGGTAGCCGGTGAAGGTCACCATGATGCCGACACAGCGGCGGTCGGTCAGGGCAGCGATGTCCCGGACGACACCCTCGAAGGCGAACACCGCAGCCTGCTTCAACGCGGTCCGGTACGAACGCGCCTCGAACAGCAGCCGCCACCGGTCGCCATCTGGTGCCACGAACTCCCAGAGAACGTCTATCTGGTGGGTGGTCCCGCTCACACCTGGTAGCCGCTGGAGAGGTCGTTCGAGCCGCTCGGTGCTCACCGACGTGGTCCCCGCCAACTGAGCCATCAGCTGTTCGACCAGTCGCTCATAGTCGTCCGCCGGAAGGGGCTCTGCCATTCCCCCAGGATGCCTGATCGCGATCTCGCCGAGGAGTGTCTATCAGCGATCCGCTTGTGGCGCCGTAGTGATCTTGACGGACTGAAAAGCAGATGGGCCGCGACGGACACTAGGCACCAGGTTCGGCCTGGCTCGGCCGGAACTCAGCTGGCCACCACGGGTAGCGTGGAGCGGTGCCCGAGTTGCAGCCGCTCGGAGCCGACCACGCCCAGGCGGTCCTCGCGTTCGAGCTCGCAAACCGCGCGTTCTTCGCTGCCTCGATCTCCGACCGCGGCGACGAGTTCTTCGAGCAGTTCACTGCCCGGCACAGCGCTTTACTGGCTCTTCGAACTTAAGGGGGCAAGACACGATCTTCGTGCTGTGAGCTGAGGGCTCGCGGCCCCTCGACACTGGCTGGTGTCTGAAATCAGCTGGTGAAGGAGCCGCGAGCATGCAAGACGGTACGACGATCCTGTTCGGCCTGCCCGGAGTGGCGGTCGCTGACGTCGAGGAGAGCTCGGGTGCGCGGACCGTGCGGGTGGTGACCGATGACCCGACGGCGGCCGCCTGTCCGGTCTGCGGGGTGTTCTCCACCTCGGTCCGACAACACCGCACCACCCGCCCCAAGGACCTGCCCTACGGCGAGGCGCCGCTGGCGGTGCGCTGGCGCAAGGCGCAGTACCGGTGCCGGGAGGCCCGGTGTCCGCGCAAGGCGTTCACCGAGTCGATCGCCGAGCTGCCGCCCGGCGCGCGGGTGACCGGCCGGCTGCGTCGGCACGCCGGGGCCGCGGTCGGCGCCGGCGCCTCGGTCTCCGGAGTCGCCGCCGGCCTGCCGGTCAGCTGGCCGACCGTGCACTCCGCGTTCGTCGACCACGCCGAGACTCTGCTGGCCGAGCCGGCCCCGCCGGTCGTGCTCGGGATCGATGAGACCCGACGCGGTCGGCCGCGCTGGACCCGCGACCAGGCCGGCGGCTGGGTCCGGCTGGAGCGGTTCGAGACCAACTTCGTCGACCTGGCCGGTGACGGCGGGCTGCTTGGCCAGACCGCCGGTCGCACCGGGGCCGCGGTGGTGAGCTGGCTGGAGGCCCGCGGCGAGGCCTGGAAGGCCGCGGTCGAGGTGGTCGCGATGGACCCGCACGCCGGCTACCGGGCCGCGGTGGCCGAGGCGCTGCCGAACGCCCGGATCGTGGTTGACCACTTCCACCTGGTCCGGCTGGCGAACCTCATGGTCACCGACGTCCGCCAGCGGGTGGCCCGCGAGCAGCTGGGACGGCGCGGGCGGCGGGCGGACCCGGCCTGGGCGCACCGGCGGCTGCTGTTGCGGGCCGGCGACCGGCTGCCAGCGCGGGCGCGGTCCCGGCTGGTCGAGGTGCTGGACCGCGACGACCCGACCAACGAGATCGGCGCCGCCTGGGGCGTCAAGGAGCTGCTGCGCCAGCTGCTCGCCGCCCATGACCGGTTCACCATCGCCCACCGGCTGCACCGGTTCCATGAGGCGGTGCTGCGCGCCGACATGCCCGAGACGACCCGGCTGGCCCTGACCGTGGACGCCTGGTGGCCGGAGATCCTGGGCTTCCTGCAGACCCGCATCACCAACGCCGGCACCGAAGGCACCAACCGGCTCATCAAGGACACGGCGCGGGTGGCTTTCGGCTTCAGAAACCTCGAGAACCAGCGCCGTCGAGTACGGTTCCACTGCACCCGGCGATCACGCCGAATAGTCCGTGCCGAGGCGGCCCTGCCCCCTCAACTTCGATGAGCC